>Ga0182038_10000861_pt1 | contig 15801 bp, 9 predicted proteins | sample sta12Can44000108_FD_125976 | JGI IMG/M metagenome (GOLD analysis project Ga0182038, IMG submission 125976) | Lab enrichment of tropical soil microbial communities from Luquillo Experimental Forest, Puerto Rico - statanox.12C.anox.44.000.108 | ecosystem: Environmental > Terrestrial > Soil >...
AGACGGCTGGTGCAGGCCGCCGGAGGAAAAATCTGGGTGGAAAGCGAGCCGGGCGGTGGCAGCAAATTTTCTTTTCTGTGTCTGCTGAATCCGCCTGCAAAATTGGCCGCCGTGGAAGGTGCTCGGTGAGCGCGGCGCACATCCTGGTTGTCGATGACGAGCCTGGAATGCGGCGGTACCTGCAAACGGTGCTCGAACTGGATGCCTATCGCGTGTCAACTGCGGCCAATGGCGAAGAAGCGCTGAGCAAAGTTCAAAAGGACCAGCCCGATGTCGTGCTGCTGGATATGGTCATGCCCGGTCCCGATGGGCTGGAGACTCTGCGGCGTATCCGCGAATCGCGGCCGACGACGAAGGTCGTGATGCTGTCGTGCGTGCGCGACACGCGCAAAGTGGCTGCGGCAATGCGGCTGGGTGCGCAAGATTATCTTTCGAAGCCGGTGCAGAAAGAGGAGATGGATGATGTCCTGCGTTTCTGCCTGGACAATGCTGGCCCCAGCGCTCCCGACGCGACAGAAGTCATCGAAGTCGTGCAGGGCGTCTACTTCTTCGCGGCGACTGCGCAGATGCGGCAGATTCGTGCGCAGGCATTGCAGGTCGCGCGTTTTGATTTTCCTGTACTCCTCCTGGGAGAGAGTGGCACAGGAAAAGAAGTTCTGGCGCGATTGATTCACAAGTATTCGGAGCGTTCACTGAGAACATTTCTGAAAGTGAATTGCGCCGCGATGCCCAGCGAGTTGTTGGAGAGCGAACTGTTCGGCTACGAGCCAGGCGCCTTCACCGGAGCGGTCAAGGCCAAGCCGGGAAAATTCGAGCTCTGCAATAAAGGAACAATTTTGCTGGATGAAATCGGCGAGATGTCGCCGGCGCTCCAAGCCAAGCTTCTTCAGGTGCTGCAGGACGGTCAATTCTCGCGCCTGGGCGGCAGACATCCCGTCAAAGTTGATGTTCGCGTACTCGCGGCTACCAATATCAACATGACGATAGCGATCGCCAAGAAGTTGTTCCGCGAAGACCTTTACTACCGTCTCAGCAGCTTCGTCATGAGTATGCCCTCTCTGCGGGAACGCAAAGAAGAGATTCCGATGATGCTGCGGCACTTCATGATCCAGGTGGCCGAACGCTATGCGTGTCCTCTCCTACCGCTTTCGCCGCGACTGGTCCGCGCATGTGAGAACTATGGGTGGCCAGGCAACGTGCGAGAGTTGGAAAACTTCGTGAAGCGCTATCTGGTGCTGGGTGATGAAGACGCTGCGATCGCAGAACTGGAAAGAAATTCAGAAGGCCGCAATGACGCCGAGCCCGCCCTACGATCTGAAACTACGCCTCTGGACCTGAAACAGAGGGTGAAAAACCTGAAGAACGGCGAGGAAATGAAAACTATAGCTCAGGCACTGGAAGAAAACGGCTGGAACCGTAAACGAACGGCAGCCGCGCTCAAAATCAGCTACAAAGCCCTCCTCTACAAAATTCGGCAATATGATATCCGTCCACGCCAGATCGGGTAGGGAAACTTCTACAACATGTGCGCAAACCATTGCACTTTGCCCTTTAACCTGACCGAATTATCGATTCCTTAACCGCACAAGCCAACGTCTAAGTTCCAACAGGTCAGCCGATTTCCCACAAGGGTACGAGCGATGTGGTTCGCTCTCAATTGGCAATTGGTGTGCTCCTCCTCATCGCTATGGGCACGAATTCGATGTCGCATCTCATGAAGGCTAGTGCGCATTCACATTCGGGAGAGCGCCGCAAAAATCCTCGTTTTGATATGCATTTCCCGGTCTTTTTGCGTGTCCTCGGTGACCCTTGGACATTGACCCGGACGAATGACATCAGTGCCACAGGCGCATTTTTCGTCACTGATCGTCCGTTCCTGCTGAACACAACGATTGAATTCGTATTGACATTCCCCCCAGAGTTGACGAAGGCCCAACGTCCCCTGCGAGTCCGGTTTTATGGCTCCGTGATACGCTGTGAGCGGGTTGCCGCTGGTACCGGAACATTTGGACTGGCCGTGCGGAATACTGCGCATCGATATCTCACGGCCGATGAATCCCTCAGCTTCGACGCTTTGGAACAGCGGCTCGGACCTGCTGCCAGCAGGCCCGATTTTCCCTCCGACCGCAAGACCGGAACATAAGTTCTACGACAAAATCGTTCCTTGCTTCGATTCCCCGCACCATAAGACTCATTGAGCTTCGCTGAGGTTTCTTACCGCTCACGGCGCCACCTCACACCGCGAGAAATCCCAAAAGCAAAAAGCGGGCCTTCGAAGCCCGCCCGGGTTTGAATGAATCTTGGTGAATCTACAGCCCGAGACGACGCCGGCCGTAGGCCACCGCACCGAGGACTCCGCTAACGATCAACAGGAGCGGGCTTGGCTCGGGAACAGATTTGGTGGTCAAGTTTACGATACCGACGTAGTTGTCGGTGAGCGTGAAGGACTTGATGATCGCGCCAGTTTCCTGGAAGCCGTAAAAGGCGCCCGTATCAGCGCCACCACCGGTCAGGAACGTCAGGTTAAAAGACTCGATGAGGGTTCCGTGGACATCCCACACCGCGATGGTTGTCGGCTTGAGACTACCCGGCCCGTAATTTAGAAATCCGCCAACGGCAGAGACCGGGTTGGCGAAGGAAAATGTCATTGTGTCGGTTACCCCGAAAAAATCAGTGGAATCATTCAAGCCGGCCATCGGTCCGAGCGCGCCTGTCCAGAATCCGTTACCGAGGTAGCCATAGACACCGGTGTAGCCGAATACTGAGCCACCCTGATGGGTTGCGTTGGTAGAGGTCCACGTAACCAGGTTAGTCGTGCCAAAGACCTGCGGCCCGGGGCCAAAGAAATTGATTGCCGGCATCGGAATTGCCGTGCCGCCGGGGATGGAAGTCACAACAGTCGCTCCCGCTTGCAAAACCATCAACAAGGCGACAAAAAGTACCAGCGGTCCAGAGAGTCTTCTCAAGTCAAATACCTCCCCTGAATTTTGCCTTGGAACCCGCGATGCTGAACCGATTTCGGCCATCCCGGCAGGTCAAGTAACTTAGCATATGGGCAGATGGATTCCAAGAGGCAAATGTTCGAAATTCCAAACAGCTGAAAAGTAAGGAAATTGTCAATTGAGTTAACAGGAAAAGTGAAACGGTTGCAGCAGGTGAGTGGGCTGTCGTTCCTCAAAAAGACAAGCCGATAAGCCTTCGTGCGAGCTCAGTGAGCAGACTGCTAGATAAGGCGAGCAGCTTCTTTCGCGAAATATGTCAAGACAATCGACGCTCCGGCACGCTGAATACAGGTGAGCGACTCCAGCATCACGCGTTCGTAGTCGATCCAGCCGTTGATAGCAGCAGCCTTAATCATGGCATATTCGCCGCTGACCTGGTACGCAGCCAGTGGTACATCAAACTGCTCGCGGGCTTCGCGAATCACATCGAGATACGGAAGCGCCGGCTTCACCATAATCATGTCGGCCCCTTCTCCGAGATCAAGCTGAATTTCGCGCATGGCTTCACGGAGATTGGCGGGATCCATCTGGTACGAGCGGCGGTCGCCGAAGTGCGGAGCTGAATCTGCAGCCTCGCGGAAGGGACCATAAAAGCCGCTGGCGAATTTTGCAGCGTAGGAGAGGATCGGGATGTTCTCGAATCCAGCGCCGTCCAGGGCGGTGCGAATCGCAGCCACGCGGCCATCCATCATGTCGGATGGAGCGATGATGTCCATGCCTGCTTTGGCCTGCGATACCGCGGTTTTGCCCAGCAGGTCGAGCGACGCATCATTGAGAATCTCGTAATTCTCGGCAGCCATCGATGCCGTCACTGCAGATGATGGCTGTGCGGTGGTTTTTACCGCGACGAACTTCTTCCCTTGTGACTCCAACTGGCGCAGGGTATCGGCGACTTCGCGCCGCCATGTATCGTTCTCGACAATTCCGCAATGCCCATGCGACATGTACTCGCAAAGGCACACATCGCCCATCAAGAGCAGCCCTGGAACCTCACGCTTGATGGCGCAGGCTGCTTGCTGAACGATTCCGTCATCGGCCCAGGCCCCGCTGGCAACCTCGTCTTTGGACTCCGGCAAGCCGAACAGGATAACGCTCGGAATGCCCAAAGACTTAACTTCGGCGCACTCTTTTACGGCTTCATCGACGGACAGATTGAACACTCCCGGCATGGAGCGAACTTCCTTGCGCACGCCTTCGCCTGGACAGACGAACAGCGGATACACAAAGCCTTCAGGGCTGAGACGGGTCTCGCGCACAAAAGAACGCAGCGCTTCGGTGCGGCGCAGGCGGCGGGGACGATCCACTGGGAATGCCATACGAAAATTTTAGCACCGGGTTAAATGCGGGCGACCACGGAAAGCCTTGAGGAGAGTAGGCGGTACTAAAGCGCGTCGCTACGACTTCGCTAGGTCCCCAGCATGTGCCCGGATGCTGTCGAGCAAGTCTAGCCCGGCCTGCTCTGCGGAGCGGCTTTTGAAATCGCGTTGCAGAACGACTGCCTTGGCTCTAGGGGCCAGCTGGTGCAGTACATCCAGAGTGGCCGGAGACGCCAGCGCGCCGGTGTCAGGCCCCAGGACGATAACGTCTACGGTAGAAGCACTGAGAAGAATTTTGGCGTCTCCCATCAGGCCGGTAGAAAGAACGCGATAGCCGTGACGAGCTAACAGTGCACGAACGAAGGCGCAGGTATCAGGAGAGGGATCGAGGAACAACACGCGTGGACCCGTATTCTCTGCCTGAGTCGGGGCATGTACGCCCTCTCTCAGGAAGGAAACGATTGCCGACTCCTCGTCAGGGTAAACCTTGAATACGGTTGCGAGCTTGGTTATCTGAAGCAGGCCGGTTACGACGGCACTGGGAGCAGCCATGCGAAGGTCGCCTCGCCGATTGCGTGTGTGCCAAAGGTAGCGGACCAGCAGCCCCATGCCAGCGCTGTCGATACGGTTAACATCGGCAACGTTCACCACCACGCGAGTGAATTCGCGAAGACCACGCTGCAGCGTTTCGTCGAGGAGTTTGGACTCCTCGCCGTAAACGATCCGACCGCCACAGCGCACAACGTACACCGATCCGCAATATCGTGAATCCAGAGCCAGAGACATTCGCTGGGCCCCCGCTTTCTGCGGCGCATTCGACTCGCGGTAATCTTACAGCACCGGGTCAAACGGCACGAGCGGCGGCCCCCAGGCTGGCCCGCCAATGTTAGGATTACCGTCATCGATTGCAGCTCGAGCTGACCTGAGGCTAGAGGAATGCCTATCGGAGATTACCCATGAAGAGTAGCTTCGCCACCGTTCTTGCACTGATGCTGTTGAGCGCCGGCACCCTGCTGGCCCAGAAAGTCAACGTTGACTGGGACCGCAAGGCTACTTTCTCCCAGTTCCACACTTATGCGTGGCAGAAAAGTCCCGATCCCGCCAAGGGGTTGTGGGACCAGCGCGTCATCGATGGCGTGAATGCGCAACTGCAGGCAAAAGGCTTCAAGCTGGTTGACTCAAATCCGCAACTCTGGGTGGTTTATACCTCGCACGTCAAGCACGAGCAGCAGGTTGTCGGGACCGGCTACAACATGGGACCGTACTGGGGCTGGGGCTACTGGGGTGGGCCTACCACCACGACGTACAACACCTACACGTACAAAGAAGGGACTCTGGTGGTGGAGATTGCCGATGCCGACGGACATCAACTACTGTGGCGCGGTACTGCGACCGACACCCTGCCCGGGAACCCCGACAAAGGCATTAAGATGCTGAACAATGCGGTGAACAAGATGTTCAAGAATTTCCCGCCGAAGCCCGGCAGCAAATAAAGGCGGCGCATAGCGACGGTACGCGAAGGTGGTTAATGAAAGTTTTCTACCAGCATCAGATCGGCCGAACGATCGTCGATTTGTGCCCAAGCGACCTCATGACCATCCGCAGAAACTGCCATCGACCAGTCTGTAAGCAATCGAGGGTCGTGGTAGACCGGGAACGTGCGACGGTTGTTGAATTGATAGAAGAGCAGGTCGCCGTTGCCGTCAACCAGATAAATTCCGGATTCGACAATCGCCCAATGCGAGCAGTCATATGGCTTGGGAGCGTCGGCCACGAGCTCCGCCCTTCCGCCTGATTCAGGCACACGCCAGAGCGTCGAGTCATTAGAACTGTAGGAGAAGTATACGAATTTGCGATCGACGGACTCGGCTGCGTAAATGCCGCCGTTGCTACTTACCGGTTGGGCGGCGCCACCCGCGATGGGCTGTTTCCAGACACTTGCGCTGCCGTCGTGAATCGTCGTGTAGTAGATTACCTTGCCGTCGCGTGACCATGACGGGACTTCGCCCCCGGCGGGGTCATTCGTGATGCGCCGGGGTTCGCCCCCCTCCACCGAAACCGTATAAATCTGCGCCACGCCGCCTGCGCGCGAGTCGAAGGCGATTTGCTTGCTGTCGGGCGACCATCGCGGTGTTCCGGCCGGCGATCCGTTGAAGTGCGTCAACTGTACGGCTTCCGATCCGTCACGATTGGCGCGCCAGATTTCCCAATGCCCGCTGCGGTCGGACTGGAACGCGACGTACAGCCTATCGGGTGAGAATGAGGGAGCAGCCTGCTGACGTGTGCTGCTGATCAGTTGCACAGGCTCGCCTTTGGCATGCGTTGCATCCTGCAACTCCAGCTTCCAGATGTTCGCGTTCACACGAGCCTGCACGTAAGCAAGCAGCTTGCCGCGAAGCGCAGGAAACGTTCCCGACCCCGGAACGAAGGAAACAGCATTCAGGCTGGGGTCGCCGCCAGATGCCGCAATGCGTCGAATTTCGTCGCCCCCGAGAATCAATTCGCGATCATTGGTGGTCCAAGCGATTCCATCGATAAACGCCGTAATGAAATTGGGTCCGAGCACTCGGGTTGCGCCGAGCGCGGACCACACATAAAGCTGCTGCAGATCCAGCGAGTTTCGCTGAAAGGCTACACTGTTGCCGTCATGCGAAAATGCCGGGTCACCGTCTCCTTCCGCGTGCGCCGGAGGAAAGGAGATCTGGCGCGACTGCATGGTCGTCAGGTCCAGCAGGAATAGGCCTGCGGTGTCTTGCCCAGCAATGGCGTCGGGATAAACCAGGAACTTGCCGTCGGGTGACAGGTCAAATCGCGAGCGCCGGACCCGGCGACCTCGAAGCGAACTGGCCGCGATCTGACGAGCCGTCCCCCCGCTACTTGGCACTAGGTAGATGCCGGTGCGCTCACCATCTCGGCGAAAAAAATAAACCGAGTTTCCATCCGGCGACCATACGGGGTCGCCATCGGCTGCGCCTGCAGGTGTTTCAGTGAGCCGCTGTGCCCGGTCATCGTCCAGGCGTCTAACGTACACACCTGTTGGGTCGTTCGGGTTGGGCCCGGTCCACGCAAACGTAACCCACTTGCCATCGGGTGAGAGCGAGGGCATATACTCCAAACCTGGATAAGTGGTCAGCGGCCGTACCTTCGGCTCTTGTGGCTTTGGACCAGGGCGAAGAAGCAGGCTCGCAGAAAGCGCGGTTGCTACGAGGAGCAGCGATACCAGAACTTGCCGGGCACTGACTCCGGGTTGCGTGGTCCCTGTTCGATTGAAATCACTTTCCTCACCAAGCGGTTCGCTGCCGCCTGATCTTTCAGAATCTAGGGCATTCGGAGGACTATCGTGGATGGTGACGGGATAAAGCCAGCGATATCCCCTTCTAGGAACGGTTTCGATATAACGAGGATTTTCGGGGTCATCATCCAGGGCCTGGCGCAATTTGTTGATCGCAACGCGCAGGCTGTTGTCGCAATCCTGAACAGAATCGCCGAGCCATACTCTTTCGCGAATCTCGTCGCGGGTGACGACTTCACTGCCGTACTCCAGCAGAGTAATAAGAACTCGAAGGGGTTGCTGCTGCAGCCGCACGGCTTCGCCGTTTCTTCGCAATTCCCCAGCACGAACGGACAGCTCAAAGGGTCCGAAGCGAAAGATACGGTTCAACTGCAAAGGGGAGAGTACCGCAGGCAACTGGCACCTCGGTGCAAGGTGGAGCGAACACCCAATCATACGAGGCTGTAGGGCTCTCCACAAGGAATACACCTACAACTAACGTGTTAACTAACAAACGTCAATTAATGCCGGTAGCTCAGTTAATGTCATATTACTTCAAGTCGAGTTTTTGATTTAGTGGAAGCGACTTCGATGATCCCCCCACCATGATGCTATAGCTGCCAGGTATCAGTCTCCATGAACTAGACGCCTCGTCGTAGATAGACAAATACTTGGCAGGGACCGTTAGCGTGACTTCCTTGCTTTCGCTGGGGGCCAGCGCAACCTTGCTCCAGCCGACCAGGCGCTTCGCGGGCTCGTTCGCCGCGGCCGGCAAGACAGCGTAGACCTGTGCAATTTCCTCTCCTGCGCGCTTGCCGGTGTTTTTGACCGTAAAAGTCACAGTGGTATCCGTGACGCTGGAGACTTTCAGGTTTGAGTAGCTGTAGTCGGAATAGGACAAACCGAAGCCGAAGGGGAACAATACCGGCTTGTTCTCGGCGTCGTACCACTTGTATCCGACCTTGAGCCCCTCATTGTAGTGCACATCAAAAGTAGGCTTCCCAAGCAGCCCTCCATTCTCCGGTCCACGGCCATACACCGGCGGTTGAGTGACCGTGGTGCGCGGGAGATCCCTCTCGTTGAGGGGAAACGTCATGGGCAGCTTCGCGGTGGGATTCACATCGCCAAACAGAACGTTGGCCACTGCCTCTGCGCCTTTACTGCCCCCATACCATGCCTCCAGAACGCCCGCCACTTTGTCGATCCATGGCATGGTCACCGCCGTACCTGTTTCCAGGACAACGATCGTACGCGGATTCGCAGCAGCTACTGCGGCGATGAGCGCATCCTGTTTATCAGGCAGTGAAAGGCTGGGAAGGTCCATCCCTTCGCTCGTCCACTGATGCGCGAAGACGATTGCGACATCAGACGACTTCGCCAAAGCGGCAGCTTTTGCCGGATCGGCGCCGGAGTCGAACTTTACCTCTGCAGATGTCGCCTTCGCTTTGACCGCTTTGAGAGGTGAAGTTGGGAACCAAACATGCGCCAGCCACTCGGGGGCGCTGCTCCCGGGAGGATCAACCTGCGCCGAGCCTCCGCCGGAGATCATTCCCATATCCGCGTTGTGTCCGATGATGGCGATGCTGCGAAGCTTGCTGCGATCGAGCGGCAACACGTTCTTCTCATTTCGCAGCAGAACAATGCTCTGCTCTTCGAGTTTGCAGGCGATCTCCGAGTTGGCTTCGACATCAATAACGCTCTTCTTAATCGGGTAGTCGACAATGCCGCTGGCAAATTCAGAGCGCAGGACACGCCGGGCATGGTCGTCGATCTCGGACATCGGCACTTGCCGCGCCTCGACCGCCTGCTTCAACGCCGGACCAAAGAAGGTATCAAGGGGCTCCTCATTGTCCAGTCCAGCGGCGGAAGCTTTAACCGTGCTGTGTGTGCCACCCCAATCGGAGACCACGAAGCCGGGAAATTTCCAATTCCCCTTCAGAACCGTGGTCAGCAGGTAGGTGTTTTCGCAAGCGAAGTCGCCGTTCACGGCGTTATAGGAACACATCACGGCGGCCGGTTGCCCAATCTGAAGACCAATTTCGAAGGCAAGCAGATCAGTCTCGTGCAAAGCCCGCTGGCCGATAATGACATTGACTTCGTTGCGGCCACTCTCCTGATCATTCACAGCGTAATGCTTGATATCGCCGATGACATGCTGCTCCTGCTCGCACTTGATGCGATTGCCCACCAGCGTGCCGGCCAGTATGGGATCCTCTCCTAAATATTCAAAAGTGCGACCGTTGCGCGGTTCGCGGGTGATATTGGTGCCGCCGCCCAGCGTCATGTTGTAGCCCTGTGCGCGAAGCTCGCGGCCGATCAACGCGCCATATTCACACGCAGCCTGCGGATCCCAGCTTGCGGCGGAGCCAAGATTGGAGGGCAGGGCGGTAGAGTAACGCCCATTGGAGGCGCTGGCGCGCACACCATAAGCGGCATCGCTCATCTGGATCATCGGGATCCCGAGGCGCGGAATTCCCATCACCGCACCGGCGCCTCCGTTTATGAAACGAAAGTTCCTTGGCTCAGGTCCAGGCCATCCGGGCATGCCGTTGCCATGCAGCAGCTCAATCTTCTCGTCGAGCGTCATTTGCTTGAGGACCATGTCGGCCCGCTCGTCGGCAGACAGGCTCTTGTTCATCCAGGGGAAATTCTGCTGTTGTGCGACCACGATGGAGGCAGTGGCGATGCACAAAACGAGGGCAAAGAAGAACCGCTGTCTCGAACGGCTGTTCATGAGCTGGTCACCAGAAACTGTGAAAGTTACCTACAGCATAGCAGCACGATGCGAGCTAAACCATTAGAAAAATCGGTTTTGGGAGAGGGCTGGCTGGTAGCGCGAGATGGGTAAGTTCGGTAGGTTCAGACCTGCTGGTTTCCGCGACTTTACTGAGGCGGAGGCGTGTTCGGAATGTACCCATGCGGCCCGACTGGAGCCTCGCCGGGCTTGAGCCGCCGGCAGCAGCCGTTCACGATGTTACCTTCAGGTAAATACACCTGTGCCTGGTAGGGGAACTCCTTGCTGTCCGCTTGGGTTTTGTCGAAGCATTTGCCTTTCGTGATGGTTGCCGTCAAGCCTCCGCCACTGCCGCTGGCCGCAGTGCCATGCCACGACCACTGGCCATCGACATACATAAACTTGCCGATCCAGTACTTGTCGCCCTCGCTGATGCCGAGCGTACGTGCTGCCTGCGAGCCGAACTGAAAACTCCAGCGTGGATTGTTGCCAAAGCAAACCAGGTCTGGAACCGGTGCCGGTTGCGGCGGTGGCGCTGGCTGTTGCTTGCTGGTGGGAGCAGGCCCGTTCGGACCAAACGGACTATCCTGCGCAAACGCGCTGACTCCGGCACAAAGGAGAATGGTAGCTATGACTACACCAAAGCGCTCAAACGCCATGAAAAACAAACCTCCGGGGAGCGCTTTGATTGTAGCGCCTGCATCCTGTAAAAGCTCGAACACCGCTCTTTCTGATACCTATAACTGACCACTGACAACCTTACGGCTCCGGCACCCCCAACTGCGTCAGCAGGAATGCCCAATTGAAAGCGATCTCGTGGATGCGATCATAGCGCCCACTGGAGCCGCCGTGCCCACCATGCATATTGGTATAGAACACCAGCGGATGGTTGTCCGTTTTCAGCGTACGAAGCTTGGCAACGTACTTCGCAGGCTCCCAATACATCACCTGACTATCGTCGATTGACGTGCGCACCAGCATTGTCGGATAGTTTTTCTTCGCGACGTTGTCGTACGGCGAGTAAGACAACATGTAATCGAACGCGGGTTCGGTGTTGGGATTGCCCCACTCTTCGTACTCGGGCACGGTGAGCGGCAGCGATGGATCGAGCATGGTGTTCATCACGTCGACGAAAGGCACCTCGGACACTACGACCTTGAACAGGTCGGGCCGCATATTAGTGACTGCACCCATCAGTAGTCCGCCGGCGCTAGCGCCTTCAATGCCGATCTTTGCTCGCGAGCCGTAACCGTGTTCGGTCAAATATTCCGCACTCGCGATGAAGTCGGTGAAGGTGTTCTTTTTCGTCATCATCTTGCCCGCATCGTGCCAAGGCTTGCCCAGATCCCCGCCGCCGCGAATATGTGCGAGCGCCACAATCAACCCCCGATCTACCAGTGGCAGTCGGGCGGGGCTGAAAGTGACCGGCAACGGATAGCCATAAGAGCCGTATCCGTATAAATACAGCGGAGCGTCGGCCTTGCTCTTGAGGTCTTTGCGATAGAACAGCGAAATCGGAATCTTTGTTCCGTCACTTGCCGTGGCGAAGACGCGTTCCGAAGTGTAGTTGTTACGGTCAAAGCCTCCCGGAACTTCGTTCTGCTTAAGAAGCGTCGAAGTGTTGGTCGTCACGTCGTAATCAAATACGGAAGGAGGAGTGACCAGCGACTGATAGTTGTACCGGAAGTTGTTGGTGGAGAATTCTGCATTCGCGGAAGACGTCGCATAGTAAGCGGGCTCAGGGAATTGAATGGCTCTGGATGAGCCATCTGCGAACTGCACGACGCGAAACACCTGCAAGCCGGCGACACGCTCTGCGAGGACATAGAAATTTTGAAATAGCTCAATGTCCTCCAGGGGAACATCCGGTCGGCTGGCAACCAATTCCTTCCAATTCTCCTTACCGGGACTATCGATCGGAGCAGTTACCACGCGAAACGTTTGCGACGTATCGTTGGTCCGGATATAGAACTGGTCACCGCGATGATCAACGTAGTATTCGACGTTATCCACATGCGGGGCGATTAACTTCCATTGACTTGTAGGTTGGTCCGCAGGAAGAAACTTCACTTCGCTCGATATGTGGCTGGCGTCGGTGAGCAACAGGTACCGGCGGCTGCGGGTCCGTCCGACTTCAATGTTGAAGCGCTCGTCCTTCTCTTCGAAAACCATCGCGTCCTGATTGGCGTTGTTCCCGATTTCGTGACGATAGAGGCGACAGCTTCTTTTCTGCATGGGATCTTCGACCGTGTAAAAGAGGGTGCGGTTGTCGGCGGCCCAGGCGACCGAGACGACCCGTTCCGCGGTATCAGACAAGTCCTTCATACTGCGCAGGTCGCGAATATGCAGTTGATACTGCCGGAATCCCACATTGTCGGTGGTATAGGCCAGCCAGTTTCCGTCATCGCTCACCGCCCAAGTGCCAACCGCCATGAACTTCTCGCCCTCGCCCATCTGGTTAAGGTCGAGAATCACCTGCTCGGGCGCATCCAGCGAGCCTCTCTTCCGGCACAGTTCGTAATACTGTTTTCCCTTCAGCGTCCGCGTATAGTAGTAGCAACCACCTTTCAGGAATGGGACAGTATCGTCGGTTTCCTTAATGTGGCTGACGATCTCGTCATAGAGTTTCTTCTGCCGTGCCTCAGTGGGCTTCATCACGTACTCGGCGTAAGCGTTCTCTGCCTCCAAATACGAACTCACTTCGGGATTGGAGCGCTCGCGCAGCCATGCGTAGTCGTCCACCAGCGTCTTTCCATAGACGGTTTTCTCGGTGTGAATTTTCTTGGCAAACGGCGGCTGAGGTGTACTGAAAGCAGACCCATAGCCGCCACCGTGACCAGAACCTTCTTGCGAGTTTGCTTGCTGAGGCTCCGCCACAGCCTGACTTGGTGTGGCAGATGCACCCGACGAAGGGCCTGATTGCGATTTTGCGGGACTTTGTGAGTTTGCTGACATGGGTAACAAGAACAGAACAATCAGAATTGCTCGAAGGACCCAGGCGTCGTATTCCACCGGCCGCTCATTATACAAGGGTTACGTGCCGAGCTCGCTCCTCTGCTTCACGACACGAAACCAGTTGAGCGAATCAAACGGTCTGGTTACGCCGATAACACAACTTTAAACAATTAGTAACAAAGCGACGTCTTATTGCGGAGTTAACATCATAGGAAGATCGTTTAATTGCATCCGCAGTTGGAGCGTCCTTTTCGAACCAAGCACCCGGGCAGAATTCATGGAGGTCCCCCAATGAGTACTATCGCCCCCGAAGTCGGACTTGATAAATCAATTACCGCCTATGGACAGGCCCGGTCGACGGTGAGTGGCACCCCGCTCACTCCTGACCAGTTGCGCAAGACCGATGCTTACTGGCGGGCTTGCAATTATCTCAGTCTCGGCATGATTTACCTGATGCACAATCCGCTGCTGAGGGAGCCGCTGCGGCCGGAACAAATCAAGCATCGTTTACTCGGGCATTGGGGAACGAGCCCGGGATTGTCATTCATCTATGTTCACCTGAACCGGATGATCAAGAAGTATGACCTGGACATGATCTACTTGGCAGGACCTGGACATGGTGCCCCGGGAGTGTTAGGTCCCGGCTATCTCGAAGGCACCTACTCGGAGGTCTATCCGGAAAAGAGCGAAGACGAACAAGGGCTGCGCGAGTTCTTCCAGCAGTTCTCGTTTCCTGGCGGGATCGGGAGCCACTGCACGCCGGAGACGCCCGGCTCGATCCATGAAGGCGGAGAGCTTGGCTACGTGCTGTCGCACGCCTGTGGGGCGGCGTTCGACAATCCTGAGCTGATCGTCGCTGCCGTGGTGGGCGATGGAGAATCTGAAACTGGCCCGCTGGCGACGTCATGGCATATCAACAAGTTTCTGAATCCTAGGCGCGATGGCGCGGTGCTGCCAATTTTTCACCTCAACGGCTACAAGATCAACAACCCGACTATACCTGCGCGCATTCCGCATGACGAATTGGAGAGTCTGCTGCGCGGCTACGGATGGACTCCCTTTTTCGTCGAAGGCTCCGATCACGACAGCATGCATCAGGCGATGGCCGCCACTGTTGAGCACTGCATTCTGGAGATTCGGTATCACCAGCAACAGGCGCGCGAGAAGGGCGACGTTATCCGGCCACACTGGCCGATGATCGTGTTGCGCTCTCCCAAGGGCTGGACTGCTCCCATCGAAGTAGAGGGGCATCGTCTCGAAGGCTTCTGGCGGGCCCATCAGGTTCCGCTGAGCGCTGTAAAGAAAGATCCTGAGCAGCTGCGGGTCCTCGAATCTTGGATGCGATCCATGCATCCGGAAGAGCTGTTCGACGCAAACGGGAAATTCATGGCGGAACTGCGTGAGCTGGCCCCCACCGGCAATCATCGTATGAGCGCCAATCCGCACGCCAACGGGGGACGTCTCAAAAAAGCCTTACGCTTGCCTGACTTCCGGCAATACGGCGTGACAGTGGAGAAGCCCGCGACGATGCAGGCCGAAAATACTCGTCCTCTGGGCGTCTTTCTGCGCGACGTGATGAAGGAGAACATGGACAATTTCCGTGTTTTCAGCCCCGATGAGAACACCTCCAACAAGCTCGACGCGATTTACCAGGTAAGCAAGAAATTTTGGCTCGAAGAGTTCTTCCCCGAAGACCTCGACGGCGGAGAACTGTCGAAAGACGGTCGTGTGATGGAGATGCTCAGCGAGCACACCATGGAGGGCATGCTGGAGGGCTATCTACTCACGGGACGTCATGGATTCTTCTCGACCTACGAATCGTTCGCTCACGTGATCGACTCCATGTTCAACCAACACGCCAAGTGGTTGGAAATCTGCAATCACCTCTCATGGCGCGCATCGATTGCATCGCTGAACTTGCTGATTACGTCAACCGTGTGGCGCCAGGACCACAACGGGTTCACCCATCAGGATCCGGGATTCCTCGATGTAGTTGTGAACAAGAGCGCAAACGTGACCCGCATCTATCTGCCTCCGGACGTGAACTCGCTCCTATCCGTGGCCGATCACTGCCTGCGCAGCCAGGATTACGTGAACGTAATCGTTTGCGATAAACAGATGCACCTGCAATACATGACCATGGAAGCGGCAATTACACACTGCACCAAGGGTATTGGCATCTGGGATTGGGCCAGCAATGACGAAGGTGGCGAGCCTGACTTGGTGATGTGCTCGGCCGGAGATATTCCCACACAGGAGGCACTGGCTGCGACGGCGCTGCTGCGAGCGGAGTTTCCCGATGTGAAGATTCGCTTCATCAACGTGATCGACTTGTTCAAGCTGCAGCCCAGCACCGAACACCCGCATGGGCTGAATGACCGGGACTTTGATTCGCTGTTCACGGTCGACAGGCCCGTCATTTTCAACTTCCACGGATATCCCTGGCTGATTCACCGGCTGGCGTATCGCCGCCACAATCACGACAACATGCACGTTCGCGGCTACAAGGAGAAGGGCAACATC
>Ga0182038_10000863_pt1 | contig 15800 bp, 13 predicted proteins | sample sta12Can44000108_FD_125976 | JGI IMG/M metagenome (GOLD analysis project Ga0182038, IMG submission 125976) | Lab enrichment of tropical soil microbial communities from Luquillo Experimental Forest, Puerto Rico - statanox.12C.anox.44.000.108 | ecosystem: Environmental > Terrestrial > Soil >...
ATGATAGAGCCTTTACGTTTTGGCCTGCCTTCACCCTGGCTTTTATGCATTGTTCTGGCTTCACCGCCGATCTCTCCATAACTCGCTCCCAGCAAGGGATTGAAAACACCTGCATCTACTTTCAGCTGGTTCTCATTTGTTGTATTATTACCACCAAAATTGAAAGTATTCCATAAAATTCTCTTGGCTTTCCATGGCTTTACACCATACTTAAATTGTTCGGGAAATTTTGTTGAATCTGCTGCTGCATAAAATGCTTCGTTCGCTAAAATAGAAGATGCTGCATGATGCCCATGGCCTGCTCTTGCATCACCGGGGAAACGTGCAATAATAATATCGGGTTGATATTTTCTAATTACCCAAACAACATCACTCAACACCTTTTCTTTATTCCAGATCTTTAATGCTTCATCAGCACTTTTGCTATAACCAAATTCGTACGCAGTAGAAAAATATTGTTCACTGCCGTCAATACGTCTTGCAGCTAACAACTCTTGTGTGCGTATCAATCCTAATTCAACACCCTGTTCGTTGCCAATTAAATTTTGTCCGCCATCGCCTCTTGTTAAACTTAAATAAGCGGTACGATATAATTTTTCTTTTGCCAGATAAGGCAACAAGCCATTGTTCTCATCATCCGGATGTGCAGCAATGTAAAGAACACTGCCTAATACATTCAGCTTTTTTATTTTCAAATAAATATCGGAACTGCTGAATGGTCTTGGTTCTTGCGACCAAGATGCTATCACAATTAGAAAACCAGAAACCAATAAAGAAACTTTTCGCATGAAATTAATTTTACTGTTGAACCATAAAAATCGCATTACACAAAATCAATTTTCCATTCTCCCAAAACATTCTGAAAATAGGATTATCAGCAAAAAATATTACAGAACCCCTTCCATAATCCTGTACACCGATTAATGTTCCGTCTTTCAATTTATTTTTCACTTTGTAACCACTGAAACCTGCAACATAATTATCTTTTTTAATAACACCTACATTCCATCCATCTTTTAAAAATTCACAAATGCCCGCATCTTGTTTTAGTGTAAAATAGTATTGATCATAACCAAATGCAAGTGGATGCGTGGTATCCAGATCAACTTTATAAATTGCACCCGGAATAGAATTGGTCAAATCTTCTTTTTCTCTATCCGCATATTTTTTCAATGCTTCGTAATCATCTTTCGACTTTTCATCAGATTTATCTTCTTTTAATTTAAAACCAAAATCATTTTTCGCAAGAACTGAAACTGCATTCTGCATAGCAACAATTCTGCCCCCATCTCTTACAAAATCTTTTAATTTCTCCATTGCAAGTTTATCATTCAAAGAACGATAATTACCATCAGGCATAATAATCACATCATATTCCTGTAAACTTAATCTTGCAATATCAGAAGCCTGTAGCAATGTTACCGGGTAATCTAAAGTCTGATCAAATAAATTCCAAACCTCGCCTGCATCGCCGGATGAAACCTGGTCTCCTGTTAATAGCGCAACGTTTGGGGCTTTTATAGTACGAACATCAGGACTGCCAAAATCTGCGCCCTTATCAACAAATCCACTATTTACTGTTTCTGCAGCTACATTAAATTTTTTGGTTGCCTCATTAACAATGTTGCCAAAATTATTATAAGCATTACTTGTTTTTAACACAATCAAAGTACCTCTTTCGTAAGATTTATTATTGAAAGAAAAAGGTTTGGTTGCAATTCTTACTTTTATTTTGTTCTTTAATAAGTATGCCAAAACCTGTGCACTGTTTAACGCATTATACTGTACTAAATAACCATACGCATTAACAGGCAAAACAATGTTATTTGATGTAGCATTGAATGCTGCCAACTCTTTTTTCTCCTTCAATGCAATACCTTCCACACCATACACATAAGGAACACTCCATGCAGTAATATCATAAGTAGCGCTATCGCTTAATTTGCTTTTTGGCTCAAATAAAACCTTTACCATAGCACTTCTTGGCTGATAGGCAGAAACTGCCAAAGTATATTTGTTCAATGGCAACTCCTCCTCTCTGCCGGAAAAATATCTATATCCTTTTATCTTTCCTGATAAACTCCCATATTCAATTCCATTCTTATCCAGTAATGCTTTAACAGCTAAAATTTTATTCGGTTCATCCGACGTAACAACATACGTCTTGTACTCACTTGCTTTAGCAGCTTTACTTTCATCAAAGAATTTCTTAAACTCGTCTACCAGTTTTTGTGCATTCTTAGAAACCACTTCAATTGTAGATAATCCGGTTGTAAAATGGTGTGTTGCTCTATCCACCAACGTTAATGTATCACCATCTTCATTTTTAATTCCTAATCCACCACGAATACCACCTTGCTCAAACGTCATTCCTATCGCACCGTTGTAAGTAGGATACGTATCTCCATACGAAGGATAAAACAAATCGAACCGCTCTTTCGTAAAAAACAACCAACCGTTCTCATCAAAATATTTTGCATTATTTTTTCCAATCAATACCTGAAAATCTTTTTGCCATTGGGTAATTACTTCATGATAAGGTTCTGCAGCCGGCGCAAAATAATAAGGCTGGTTAAACCCTTGTTCGTGATAATCTACATGCACCTGTGGCATCCACTCATTATATTTTTTCATTCGTTGTTGCGATTCTATTTGCGTTTGCCAGGCCCAGTCCCTGTTCAAATCAAAATTAAAATGATTGGTTCTTCCTTGTGGCCAGGGTTCGTTATGTTCACGAGCTTGCGGATCAGGATTAAAATTTTTTCCCCCATAACTATTATACCAGTTCACATACCTATCCCTGCCATCTGGATTAATACAAGGATCTAAAATAACAACCGTATTCTTCAGCCATTCTTTTGTTTGTTTATTTGCCGGATCAACCAATGCATATAATGTTAGCATGGCAGCTTCGCTTGATGCAGGCTCATTTCCATGTACATTGTAACTTAGCCAAACAATGGCCGGTGCATTTGCGGTTGAACCTGCTTTATCTTTTTCAATTCCTGTTAAACGCAAATTGTTTTTACGAATTTCTTCCAGCTTCTGCAAATTTTCGGGCAATGCAACATAAGCCAATATCAACTCTCTGCCTTCGTTTGTTTCGCCATATTTTTCGATCTTTACCATATCAGATTTTGCAGTAGCAACGGCCCTAAAATACTCCACAATTTTATGATGACGGGAAAACTTCGCTCCAACTTTATACCCCAAAAATTGTTCCGGGCTTTGTAATTGTTGTGCAAATGAAAAAGTAAGAATACAAAACGAAAATGCGACGAATGATAAGAATAACCTCATATTTAGCTTTGATTAATTTCTGTAAAAAATAAAAATACCGATAAAAGATTATCAGTATTAAATTTTTATACAAATATGTGAATATGTAATTACAATACCAGCTTGAGTTTTCATGGCATCGCTTGTTGCGTCACAATCACTTCATCTTTCAGTACGCATAGCATCATAGTAAAATAGTTTAAGAAGTTTTCTTATAATTAAATACAGCCCAGCTATTTAAAACAACAGCAAAGCCCAAAATAATAAGAATATGATATTTAATATCTGCCAAACCGCTACCTTTTAAAATAACCATTCGCACTACTTCAATAAAATAGGAAACCGGGTTCAGCCAAACAATTTTTTGGATCCACGATGGCATACTGTCAATTGGTGTAAACAAACCGCCTAATAAAATAAATATCATCAGCAAGAAAAATGAAATGAGCATGGCTTGTTGTTGCGTATCGGCAAATGTGGAAATTAATAATCCCAAACCCAGCACCGCCAGTAAATAAATAGCTGCAAAAAAGTACACCGTTAAAATATTTCCTGCAGGATGAATTTGATAAACGAACCGCATAATGCACAAACCAACTGTTAACACCACTAAACCTAAAATCCAAAACGGAATGAGTTTGCCTAAAATAAAATGGTATTTTTTTATAGGTGTTACATTAATTTGTTCAATAGTGCCAACCTCTTTTTCCTTTACGATATTTAATGCGGTTAAAAAAGAGCCTACCATTGTAAGTAATGTTGCCAACACGGCCGGTACCATAAATATTTTATAATTCATCGTTGGATTAAACCAATTGGAAAACGTAATGTCGATCGTAGATTGTGCCGGCATTTTAGTAAACTGAACCCATTTTGTTCTGATCTGGTTATTATAGTTCTGAATGATAGATTGCAGGTAAGCACCGCCCAGATTGGCTTTCATTCCGTTAACAGCATTTACCGAAAGAAATAAAGTAGAGTGATCTTCCCGCACAACATCTCTTTCGAAATTAACAGGGATTTCTACAATAATATCTGCTTTATCAGATTCAACGGTTTTAATAGCTTCGTTATAATCCGAACTGTAATGCACTAATTTAAAATAGCCTGACGATTTTATTTTTTGCACCAATTGTTGCGAATACACAGAATGGTCGTGATCTGCAACAGCCAGATTAATATTTCTTACTTCGTAATCTGCTGCCAATGGAATTACAATCAATTGCAAAGTAGGCATCATAAAAATGATACGCAAAATAGCAGGATCACGAAAGATTTGCCTGAATTCTTTTTGCAATAAATATTTTAATGTCTTCATTTGATTACACTAATTTTATCGAATTACACGAATATTTTTTTCTTCTCACATTTCACTTCTTACATTTCACTTTTCACCTTTCACTTCTTCATTAATAACCGAACGTTGAAGTGAGTGACACAACAGGTGATGCCATGAAATACTTCTGTTTGCTACAAAAAACTATTCTAACCTTATTTTAAATTTTTTGATACTCAACGTAAATAAAACAATGGTCATTCCTATTAAAATCAATGTTTCTTTCCAAATATATGTAAAGCCCAAACCCTTTATCATTACTGTTTTTACGATATAGTAATACCATTTTGCGGGAACTATATTTGACATTACCTGTAATGGCACCGGCATATTTTCTATGGGGAACATGTACCCGCTAAACACGGTTGTTGGCAGAAATAAGCCCAACAAAGAAATAAGCATGGCTGCTTGTTGCGAATTGGTAAGAGAAGAAATTAATAAACCCAATGCCAATGATGTAATGGTGAATAATAAACTTTCTGCAATAAGCAATGAAAGGCTTCCTGCAATGGGAACATCTAATACAAAAAAACTTAACAATAAAATAGTGATCACATTTATCATTGACAACAACATATACGGAATGGCTTTTGCCACAACAACCCCAAAAGGTTTTAACGGAGAAACCAAAATAATTTCCATAGTGCCCATTTCTTTTTCCTTAACAATGGCAATGGATGTCATCATAGCACAAGTGAGCATTAATATTAAAGCCATAACACCCGGAACAAAACTATATGCACCTTTTAACTCGGGATTATACATCATCCTCACTTCGGTTTCTATTCTGTATGGCAACTTCTGGTTTTGATTAATTATGTTTTGATAATCTCTTATAACCGCACCAGCATAATTGCTCAAAGTGCTTGCCACATTGGGGTCTGTGGCATCGCAGATTAATTGCACCTGCGTTTTATTAGCATGTACTAAATCGTTGGCAAATTGTTGCGGAATAACCAATATCATTTTTATTTTGCCTTCTTTAAATATAGGCTCTACTTCTTTGTACGAATATAAATTGGCAGTATAATAGAAATATTTACTGGCACTAAATTTTTGAATGAGTTGTTGAGATGCCACATCTTTAGAAAAATCCAAAATAGCAATCTTAGAGTTTTTTACTTCGTTGGTTAATGCAAAACCGAAAATAATAATCTGCGTAATGGGTATGCCTAATAAAATAAACAGTGTTCTTTTATCACGCCAGATATGATAAAATTCTTTTTTAATAAAAACAAGAAAAGCCCCCCCGCCCCTCGAAAGGGGAATTTTTTTAGGATTGCGTGTTGAATATTTATTATTAATCATTTTTAAATTATTTGTTTTTATTTCCCCTTCGGGAGATTGAAGGGGCTCTATTCACCTCTTGTTGCTTTTCTTGCGAGCTTTAAAAACACTTCATCCATTGATGCACTATTAAAATTTTGTTTTAAATTTTTAGGAGAATCCAATGCCTCAATTTTTCCGTCAACCATAATACTCACACGGTTACAGTATTCTGCTTCATCCATATAATGTGTTGTAACAAAAATGGTAATCCCTTTTTCCGATGCATCATAAATCAATTCCCAAAATTCTCTTCTTGTTACCGGGTCTACACCACCGGTTGGCTCATCTAAAAAAACAATGGCCGGGTCGTGCACAATAGCTACAGAAAAAGCAAGTTTTTGTTTCCAACCCAACGGCAAAGATTTTACCAACGTATCCTGCTGATTTTGCAGGTGTAAATGTTCTGCCAGGTATTTTGTTTTATCAATAATCTGTTGTTTACTCAATCCGTAAATGCCACCATAAAAACGAATATTTTCACGAACCGTTAAATCTTCGTACAGCGAAAATTTCTGGCTCATATAACCAATACTTTTTTTAATATTTTCCGTTTGATGAAATACATCAAAACCCGCAACTGTAGCTTTTCCGGATGTTGGCGCAGATAATCCGCAAAGCATTCGCATGGCAGTAGTTTTGCCTGCTCCGTTGGCGCCTAAAAAACCGAATATTTCACTTTTGCTTACTTCGAAAGAAATATGGTCTACGGCAATAAAGTCGCCAAAGCGTTTGGTTAATTTTTCAGCGGTAATAACATTGTTACTTATCATTTTCTACATGCATTAATGCCATAAACGAATCTTCAATATTGGCTTCTATTAATTTTATTTCAACTTCAGTGTAATGATGTTCGCTTAAAAAACAATCAATAATATTATCATCTGCTTCATCATCCTTCATCACCACATGATAATATTCTCCAAAAGAATAGCAACTAAAAACAGCTTCCCAACTCTTCAATTTTTTCAATAATCCAAACATATTATCTGCCCGTACTGCCCACAATTTTTTACCAAAATCTTTATTGATGTTTTCCGGTTTATCAATGGCTAAAACTTTTCCGTTTTGCATCAAAGCAACTCTGTCGCACAAGCTTGCTTCATCCATATATGGTGTTGAAACTAAGATGGTAATTCCCTGCTCTTTTAATCGTTTCAACATCTCCCAAAATTCTTTTCTGGAAACGGCATCAACACCCGTTGTCGGTTCATCCAAAAACAAAACAGATGGCTTATGAATTAATGCACAACTCAATGCCAGCTTTTGTTTCATCCCACCGGACAATTTGCCTGCACGTCTCGTTTTAAAAGGTTCAATTTGCGAATAGATGTCTTTAATCAAATCATAATTTTCATGAATAGTCGTATTAAAAATTGCAGCAAAAAACTCTAAATTTTCTTCTACAGTTAAATCTTGATACAATGAAAACCTGCCGGGCATATAACCCACCCTCTGCCTGATGGCTTTATAATCTTTTACTACATCAAAACCATCAACAACAGCATTGCCTTCATCTGCCAATAACAATGTAGTTAATATGCGAAACAAAGAAGTTTTGCCGGCACCATCCGGACCAACAATGCCAAACAATTCGCCATTGGTCACTTCAAAAGAAATACCTTGCAACGCAATTACTGTAGATTCTTTTGTTGCATATTTTTTCACAATATTTTCTAATACAACTGCTTTCATTTTTTTGTTACCGGCTTTTTGGATAACTATGATGCTTTTGTTGCGTCGCACTCTTCAACGCAATAATTTCAATCAACTTTATTTAAAAGAAATTTCTCCGTACATGCCAATCTTTAAATAATCATCATTCTTAACAGAAACTTTTACAGCATACACCAAATTGGCTCTTTCGTCTTTTGTTTGAATAGTTTTGGGCGTAAACTCTGCTTTATCCGAAATCATTGTAATTGTTCCTGCATATTCTTTGTATTTTTTTTCACTTTCATCTACAAAAACTTTTACCGTTTGTCCGAGTTTAATTTCGGAAAGTTGTGTACCGGTTATATATGTTCTCAAGATAATAGTCGACAAATCTGCAATCTTATACAAAGCTTTACCGGCGCTTGTAATTTCGCCTTCCATTGCATATTTTGTAAGTACCGTTCCGTTTAAAGGATTCGTTATTTTAGCACGCCCTTGTTTATCCTGTAATTCAGCAATTTGTTTTTGTAAAGGAGGTGCTTCACTTAACACAGAACGGTTAGCCGTGTTTATATTGTTTATCTGAACAGCAATCTGCTGTTGATTTACAGCGATTTGTTTTTTTACAGATTCAATCTGAAAATTAATATCATCCAATTGTTTACCTGTTGCAGCATCCGCTTTCAATAAACTTTCTATTCGCATTTTTTCATGGTTCAGATTATCTAATTGTGTTTGCAATACTGCAATCTGATTTTGTATCAGTTTTATTTGCGGTTGAACATCCTGTGTTTTTTCTCCAAGCGATTTTATTTTTGCTTCCAGTTGTTGCTGCTGAATATTTACAGGCAATACATCTACCAACGCAACCAAACTGTCTTTCTTTAAAACATCACCCTCGTGAATATTAAACTGCAATAATTTCCCCGAAACTTCTGCAGAAACAATTACTTCATCAGCTTCAAAAATACCGGCTGCATCATGTTTTAGCTGCGATGAATTGCAGGAAGCGAAAAGCCCTGCTGTTAGCATATTTGCAAATATTAATTTCAACTTCATAGTTGTATTTTTATTTAATTTCCTTTAATTGTTTGATAATTTATTTTTGCCTGAAGCAATTGTACCTGGTGTAAAATGAATAAAGATTTTGCCTGATCTTCTGCATTTATTTCCCGTAAATAATCGCTGGAATTAATAACACCGTTTTGCAATTGTGCTTTTGCAGATTCAGTTACTTTGGCACGTACATCAATAATTTGCTCATCTACTTTAATAAGATCCTGGTATTTTACTATTTCTGATTGTTGCTGCACCAATTGCGTACCGGTATTAAAAAGAAATACATCTTCCTGCACTGCATTTATTTTTTGATTTACTGTAACAATTTGCCGTTCTCGCCTGGAAGTATAAAAATTACTAAGCGACCAGCTTAATCTTACCCCACCTATCCCATACAATGCAAATTCATTCTTTAACTGATTAAACCCCGGCTTTCCATAGCCGCCTTGTGCAAATAAATTAACACGGGGAATATTTTTGGAATGGATCATCTGGTGTTGCGTTTGCCATAAACTATCCTGTAAACTGTATAATTTCATTTCAGGACGTAATACTGTATCGTCGGTTAAAAAATTTTTCATCACAGGCGTTTCCAACTGAATATTTTCACCTATTTTTTGATTGACAAATAATTCCAATACACGCAACAACCCGTGCCTGTTATTTTTCAATTCAATAATTTTTTGATCGTTCTGTAACAACTGTGCTTCCAATACCCATTGTGCAGATTTAAATGCAGTTCCGTTCTGTACTTGCGATTGCACTAATTTCAATCCAATGTTTACATTTTCTTTTGCCAGATTAGCTTGCTTTAATTGAGCATCGAGCAATAAAATCCCAAGGTATAATTGATTGATCCTGTCTTTTAGTTTATACAATTCAACTTCTGTTTTTTGATCATCAATTTTCGCAGAACGTTCTTGTATCTCCTGTTGATTTTTTATAACACCGCCATCATAAATCAACTGATTTATTTCGCCCCAAACTTTATATTGATCTTTACTTAGTGGTGTAAAACTAAAGCCCGGCAAAGGCACAGAAATACTTGTAACATCCGATTGATAGCTTGCCTGTCCGTTTAAACTTATTTGCGGCAAATAAGAAGTCTTAATATTTTCTATTGTTAAAAATGAAGATTTCGCAATTAAATCTTTTTGTTTTATCAACGGGTAATTTTCCCGCGCAAGCTGATATGCTTTTTCTAAACTAAGTACAGCAATGTTTTGTTGTGCCAACACATTACCGCTAATGCAAACCAAAATTAAGATAATCTTCAACCGGTTTAACCATTTAGTTAACATATACATAAAAAAACTATTTTTTTATTGAATTGATAATAAAATCAGCAATATCTTTTTTACGTTGTTCCATCAAACTTTTAAACTGCAACTCGTCAATTTGCCATAAAGTACTGATAATAGGTTTGGCCAAAAAAGGAAATACACACATAGCCATCATATTAATTAATAACTGAGGCGGACTAACCGGTTTTATTTTACCTGCAGCAATTTCTTTCTCTACAGCCTCAACAAACTTTTTTGCAAAAACAGGTTTTTGTTTTTCGAAAAAACTTGTTAACCCTAAATTACTATTTCTGTTTACTTCATTCAATACAAATAAGGGTAAATAAGGGTTTTCAATAACCATCTCCAGGTAGCCAGCTATAATTTTTCTTATTTTATCAAACAAATTATCGTTTGACAACAATATCATTTCAAACTTAGGAAACATCTTACCTGCAGTTTCTTTAAATATCACTTCAAACAACTTTTCCTTAGTCCTGAAATAATAATGTAACAAAGCTTTATTGATTCCGGCTTCATCGGCAATATCCTGCATACGGGCACCATCCAATCCTTTTTGAATAAATACTTTACGAGCTGCATTTAAAATTTTTTCTTCGGCCGATTGATCTATAACCTTCTTAACCATATAATTTAACCAATTGGTTAACAAAAATAAAAAAATTAGTTTTGCTTCAAAATTTATTTTCAGGCTCAATTATTTCAACTAATTTTTTTTCTGTTAACAATGAGTTGCAAAACCAATAAAGCCAGCAGTATCCATGTACCGAAAAGAATAGCAACATCCGAGGCAAAACAAGTAATGATAAACCCAACTGCACAAAAGATGTTGAGTAATTGTGTAAGTTTATGAAGCTTTTTTCTTGTCAATAATCTCCAAAATATAAATGTAACGATGGAAAGAAAAATTGAGCAACTTATAAAAAACCGCCCGGGCGTATTTTTGAAATAAACAGCAGAACCAATCCCGGATAAAGAGCTATCGGTTGGAGCAATTACAAACTTTTCAAATTTTTCTGAGAACAATGGTTCATTTTTAGGCGAAGCTGTTTTAAGTGCCGTATCACGAGACTGATCGTTCTCCAACTCTGATAATAGTGAATCTTTTGAAACAAGCGAGTCCTTTGCTGCGGCCTGCTCTTGCTGAATTTGCTTTTGTATCAATTCATTTTTTACAGCTTCTGCTTTATTGTATGCAATTCTTACATCATTGCCATTGCAGGTTACCAAGAAAAAAGTAAATGGCAAAAAATAGCTTATAACAATAATAATCCTGAGCAATAATCTTATTAAATTCATTTCAATTAATACTCCAATACATTAAAAATTTTAAGAAAATCATTCCACCCAATCTGCAATAAACAAATTGGTATCGTGCGTTCCGCCATTATTTCTATTGGAAGCAAATACAATTTTTTTACCATTAGGACTAAACATCGGAAATGCATCAAAACCCTTATCACGGCTGATTTTCTCTAATCCATTTCCGTTAATATCTGTTAAATACATATTGAAAGGGAAACCTCTTTTGTATTCCGAATTACTGCAAAAAATAATATGTTTGCTATCCGGTGTAAAATTAGGTGCCCAGTTAGCCTGCTCTAAAAAAGTAATTTGATGAGCATCGCTTCCATCCGCATTAGCAACAAAAACTTCCATATGTGTTGGTGCCACTAAATTTTCTTTTAATAAAGATTTGTACTCGTCAACTTCTTCTTTGGTTTTTGGTCGGCTGGCACGCCAAACAATCTTTTTTCCATCCGGGCTAAACCATGCACCGCCATCATAACCTAACGTATTGGTAATACGTTTTACTTTATAAGTTTTCAAATCCATCACATATAAATCCAAATCACCATCACGAACAGAAGTAAAAATCATTTTTTTGCCATCGGGAGATAATGTTCCTTCTGCATCGTAACCTTTTGTTTTGGTAAGCTGTTTCAATATTTTACCGCTGGTATCTGCCAAAAAAATATCATAGCTTTCATAAATTGGCCAAATATACTTGTTGCCATATTTAGAACGATCTGGCAACGCAGGGCATGTATTTGCAGCTAAATGTGTTGAACCATAGATAATGTGTTTTCCATCCGGCAAAAAATAAGAACAAGTTGTTCTACCTCCTTTGCTAACCTGGTGATAAATAAATGGATCTCCAAACTTTTCCGGAACTTTTCCGATAAATATCTGATCACAATTCAACCCTTCTTTCGGATTGGTTCTTTGAAAAACGATATATTTTCCATCGTAACTCCAATATGCCTCTGCATTATCACCTCCAAAAGTCAATTGTTGTACATTTTTAAAATGTTTTTCTGCAGCATAATGTACACTGTCTGCATCAGCAGTTAACGGAGCAGAAAACTTTCTTACAAAAGATGTGCATAAACCAACAGTTAGAAGTACTACAGTAACTAAAATTATCTTCTTCATATTTGTAAAATAAAAGTCAAATTTGTTGTTTATCAGAATCTGTAAATATCATTAAAATTATCAGATGACAAAACGATTCTATTTTTACGCTATGAAAAATAGCCTATTCATTTTTGCAAGCCTACTTATTTTATCAACTTCTTGCAAAAATAACAATGATCAAAACAGCAAATTTTCGTCAAAAAATATCGTTAAAGAAACTCCTGCACATGTTAAAAATTTGATGGAAAATGTGGCTAAAAACCCTGACAGCACCGGATTACGTTTAAGGCTGATTGATGCATTAGACAGTTTAAATAATTATAAGGATGCCCTTTCTCAAATGGATATTTTGATAAGAAAAGATAGCGGCAACTTTGGGCTTTGGTATCGTAAAGGCAAATTACTAGAAAATGCCAAAGACACAACCAATGCCATTACTACTTTTAAAATTGCTTTAAATATTTATCCCTCGCCCGATGGAATTTTGTCTCTCGCCAATCTTTTAGCCGAAACAAAAAATCAAAATGCAATTACACTTTGCAAACAGGTTTTAGATTTAAGAATGGGCAGAGAATACAATGCCAATGCCTATTTTATTATTGGTGTTTATTATGCAAGAACCAATCAGTTTCAGAAAGCAGAGCAATCTTTCAATGCGTGTATCAACAACAATTTTGCACATATGGAAGCTTATCTTGAAAAAGGTTTTATTTATTACGATGCCAAACAATTTACAGATGCATTAAAAATATTCAAAATGGCTGCCAGCATTAATAATACCTATGCCGATGCCTATTATTGGATGGCAAAAACACAAGAAGCATTAAACCAAAAAGATGATGCATTAAAAAATTATCAAACTGCATTATTACTCGATAAAAATTTACAGGAAGCCAGAGATGCAGTAAACAGGTTGCAATAAAAAAGCATAAGGTGTAAAGCACAAGGCTAAAGGCAAAATTTAATTTAGATTTGCAGAAAATAAACAAACACAATCATGGCAATTATTGCTCCGTCACTATTGGCTTGTAATTTTTTAAGATTAGAAGAAGAATGTAAAATGGTTGATGAAAGCAGTGCAGACTGGTTTCATTTTGATGTGATGGATGGCAGATTTGTTCCCAACATCAGTTTTGGGTTACCTATTCTGGAACATGTAAAAAAAATTGCAAAAAAAACATTGGATGTTCATTTAATGATTGTTGAACCCGAAAAATATGCGGAAGATTTTAAGAAAGCCGGTGCCGATATTTTAACGGTACATATAGAAGCTTGTCCGCACCTGCATCGCAATATTCAACAAATAAAAAGTTTAGGAATGAAAGCCGGTGTAGCACTAAATCCGCATACACCCATTTCCTTTTTAGAAAATATTATTAATGATGTTGATCTGGTTTTAATCATGAGTGTAAATCCCGGTTTTGGCGGGCAAGAATTTATCCCTCAAACTATCGATAAAATAAGGGCACTTAAACATTTAATGCACCAAACCGGTGCAAATGTTTTAATCGAAGTTGACGGTGGTGTTACATTAGAAAATGCAGCAGCACTCATCCATACCGGAGCCGATGTTTTGGTTGCCGGCAATACCATATTCAAATCGGCCAATCCCAAACATACAATCGATCAATTAAAAGCCATGTAATTTTTTGTTACAAGCTCTTCTATTTATGGCATCACCTGTTGCGTCGCACAATTCAGGGTTCTGTTTTCATAGCAGCATGAAAGGTTTCAATGAAACGTTTCGCTTACCTTAAATAAATTTATCGGCATAAATTAGTGCATTGCGTTTACTAAATATTAAACTTAGTAATCCTAATTAGATTTTATGAAAAAAGTGTTCATCCTCGGCGGCACCACTTTCGATCATATTGTTCATCTGCAACAATTGCCGCAGCCTGTTGCACAAACGATTCATGTTGCACCGTTTTATGAAGCAACAGGTTCAACCGGTTCGGGCAAAGCATTACACTTAACAAAACTGGGCGTTCCCAATACTTTATATTCTGTTTTGGGAAATGATGTTTATGGCAACAAAATCATTCAATATTTAAAGGAACAACATGTTGATTTGATTTATGATTTTGATGCTGCAGGAACAGAAAGGCATTTTAATATTATGGATGATGAAGGTAACAGAATTTCCATGTTCATTACACAATCATCAGAACAAACCAATTTCAATGCAGCACAAATTGAAAGCTTGATTAAGCAATGCGATATGGTAGTTTTAAACATCATTGGGTATTGCAAACAATTTATTCCTATCATTAAAAAATTCAACAAACCTGTTTGGACAGACTTACATGATTACGATGGTAAAAACCAATACCATCAGGCATTTATAGAAGCTTCACAATACATTCATTTAAGCTCCGATAACTTACCTGATTATAAACCATTGATGCAACAATTAATTAACGATGAAAAAGAAATTGTGATTTGTACGCATGCAAAACAAGGAGCAACCGTACTAACAAAAGATGGTAAATGGTACGAACAAGAAGCATTAACAAATTTTAATTTGGTAGATGCCAATGGTGCAGGCGACGGATTTTTTTCCGGTTTTTTGTTTGGTTATTTGCAACAATTGCCCGTTGAAATTTGTTTGCAATACGGAACCGTTTGTGCAGCTTATTGCATCACATCCAAACAATTGGTTTATGAACAATTATCGGCATCATTTTTAAAAGAACAACATCAAAAAATATTCGGATGATTTTTGTTATTCCTGCATAACGATTCTTTTTCACTTGATGTATATTATCAGGATGTTACTATTCACATTCTGTGAATAACAAGTGCTTGCTTTGCAATGTTATTACAAGGTATATTTGAATAGGAAGCAGTTAGTTAGTACAAACAACAATTCATTACTCAATTAAACAGGTAAGAATTTGACAGACACAATCATCAACCTTGAAACCGTTAACCCGATAGAGTTCTTCGGTATAAACAACGGAAAATTATACTTGCTCAAACGTAAATTTCCTTTACTTAAAATTTTATCGAGAGGCACTCAAATAAAATTGAGCGGTGCCCCTGAACAAATTGATACCGCAAAGGAAAAGATTGAACTCATCATTCAATACCTGGAACGCAACGGACATTTGAGTGAAAATTATTTTGAGCAGATTCTTGGCGGCGACGATGCCGAAACCATTGACAATTTTGTAGACCGAAATCCTAATGACATCCTTGTTTTTGGCCCTAACGGAAAAACAGTTCGTGCCAGAACAGCCAATCAAAAAAAGATGGTTGCTGCAGCAGATAAGAACGATGTTGTTTTTGCCATCGGTCCTGCCGGTACGGGTAAAACCTATACTGCTGTTGCATTAGCGGTTAGAGCATTAAAAAACAAAATTGTAAAAAAAATTATCCTTACACGCCCTGCAGTTGAAGCCGGCGAAAGCCTTGGTTTC
>Ga0182038_10000866_pt1 | contig 15784 bp, 16 predicted proteins | sample sta12Can44000108_FD_125976 | JGI IMG/M metagenome (GOLD analysis project Ga0182038, IMG submission 125976) | Lab enrichment of tropical soil microbial communities from Luquillo Experimental Forest, Puerto Rico - statanox.12C.anox.44.000.108 | ecosystem: Environmental > Terrestrial > Soil >...
CTGGGCGGTCTGCATCGCTCGGATTTGCTCATCCTGGCCGGACGCCCGTCGATGGGTAAGACGGCGCTGGCCACCAACATGGCCTTCAACGCCGCCAAGGCCTATCGCACCGAGATTTCGCCCACCGGCGAGAAAAAGGTGACCGAGGGCGCGGTGGTTGCCTTCTTTAGTCTGGAAATGTCCGCCGACCAGCTGGCCGGCCGTATCCTGGCCGAGCGCTGCGAGATCAATTCCCACGCCATCCGCCAGGGCGAGCTGAACCCGTCCGAGTTCGAGAAGCTGGTGGTGGTGGCGCAGGAACTGCACGAACTGCCGCTTTATATCGACGACACACCGGCACTGTCGGTTTCGGCGGTGCGCACCCGCTGTCGCCGTCTGGCCCGCACCCATGGCCTGGGCATGATTGTCATCGACTATTTGCAGCTGCTGCAGGGCACCACCGGCAAGCGATCCGAAAACCGCGTGCAGGAAATTTCCGATATCACCCGCAGCCTGAAGGCCTTGGCGAAGGAGCTTCAGGTTCCGGTGCTGGCGCTGTCCCAGCTGTCGCGTGCGGTGGAACAGCGCGAAGACAAGCGCCCTCAGTTGGCCGACCTTCGCGAATCCGGCTCGATCGAACAGGACGCCGACGTGGTGATGTTCGTCTATCGCGAACAATATTATCTGGAACGCGCCGAGCCGGGCCGCCGTCCGGAAGAGGCCGAAGACAAGTTCAATCAGCGTTACGAAGACTGGCATAAGCGGCTGGCCGAAGTGACCAACACCGCCGAGGCGATCATCGCCAAGCAGCGTCATGGTCCGGTCGGCGCGGTGCGTCTGTTCTTCGACGGCCAGTACACCCGCTTCGGCGATCTGGACAACTGGCACGGCACCGAAATCCCCATGGAATGACCTTGATCATGTCCCCAGCATCCGAACGAGCCGGCGCCGTGTTGTCGGTCGATCTTGCCGCCATTCGCGCCAACTGGCGCATTTTGCAGAACCAGCGCGTCACGCCGGGCCATACGGCGGCGGTGGTTAAGGCCGATGCCTATGGGCTGGGGGCGGCGCGGGTTGCTCCGGCTCTGCTGGCCGAGGGATGTCGCCGCTTCTTCGTGGCGACGTTGGACGAGGCGCTGGCGATTCGCCCCCTGTTGTCCGGCGCCGATCTGGCGGTGCTGGCCGGACCGTTTCCCGGCGGCGAGGCCGAGTTTCTGGCGAACGACATCATTCCCGTGCTGAATTCGCCTGAACAGGTTTTCGCCTGGGCGGCCTTTGCCCATAAGCGATCCCAGCGCCTTCCGGCCTTCTTGCATGTAGATACGGGTATGACCCGCTTAGGGTTGACCCAGTCCCAGGCCGAGGAGCTGGCAGCCGATCGCAACACCCTGGCATCGATCGACCTCAAGCTGGTGATGACCCATCTGGCTTGTGCCGACGAGCCGTCTCACGCGCTGAATCGTCGACAGGTTCAGCGCTTTCAGGCGGCCCGCGCGCTGTTTCCCGGTATCGCGGGATCAATGGCGGCTTCGTCGGGCGTTTTCCTCGGTCCCGATTGGCATGCGGAATGGAACCGTCCGGGCTATGCCCTCTATGGCGGCAATCCCTTGTCGGGCCAGCCCAATCCGATGCGGCAAGTGGTTCGCCTGCAAGGCAAAATCATCCAGGTGCGTGACGTTGACGCCGGAGAGCCCGTTGGTTATGGTGCCACCCATGTTTGCGCCGCTCCGACGCGGCTGGCGGTGGTCGCCGCAGGCTATGCCGACGGCCTGTTCCGCGCCCTGGGAAACAGGGGCTGCGGGACTGTCGGCGGGCAGCGGGTGCCGCTGGTGGGACGGGTCTCGATGGATCTGACCATTTTCGATGTCGGCGCGGTGCCTGTGGATCTGGTGCGGCCCGGCGGCGTGGTCGAACTGATCGGTCCTGGCAACGATATTGATGCGGTGGGGGCGGCTGCCGGCACCATCGGCTACGAGGTTCTGACCTCGCTTTCGGCGCGTTATCACCGTGACTATCTGGAGGGCGCGGGTTCATGAACTTCCTGGCGGTCATTGGCGCCTTCTTCCTTTCGTTCCTGCGCCATACCGGCCGGCTGGCGACCTTCACCGCCGTCGCGCTGTCGCATTGCGTGCGCGGTCCCATCTATTTCCGCCTGATCGGGCGGCAGATGATCGAGATCGGCTATTTCTCGCTGCCCGTGGTCGGACTGACGGCGATCTTCACCGGCATGGTGCTGGCGCTGCAAAGCCATACCGGCTTCGCCCGCTTCTCGGCCGAGGGGGCGGTGGCGACGGTGGTGGTGATCTCGATCACCCGCGAACTGGGCCCGGTGCTGGCCGGCCTGATGGTGGCGGGCCGCATCGGTGCTGCCATGGCCGCCGAGATCGGCACCATGCGCGTCACCGAGCAGGTGGACGCCCTGACCACGCTGGCGACCAATCCCTTCAAATATCTGGTGGCGCCGCGACTGATCGCCGGCATTCTGATGCTGCCCTGTCTGGTGCTGGTGGCCGATATCATCGGCGTGTTCGGCGGGTTCGTGGTGGGGGCCTATAAGCTGGGCTATAATCCAGCCACCTACCTGCACAGCACCTGGGAGTATCTGAAGACCCTGGACGTGGTGTCGGGTCTGGTGAAGGCGTCGGCCTTTGGCTTCATCATCACCCTGATGGGCTGCTATAACGGTTACCACTCCAAGGGCGGTGCCCAGGGCGTGGGTCAGGCGACGACCAATGCGGTGGTCTCGGCCTCGATCCTGATCCTGACCTTCAACTATATCCTCACCGCGCTGTTCTTCGACAAATGAGCGCGACCCCCAAAATCCAGCTGATCGACGTGCACAAGGCCTTTGGGCCGAAGAAGGTGCTGGACGGCATCACCGTCGATATCGCCCCGGCCGAAAGCTTCGTCATCATCGGCGGTTCCGGCACCGGCAAGTCGGTGACGCTGAAATGCATTCTGGGGCTGATGAAGCCCGAGCAGGGCAGCATTCTGGTGGACGGCCAGGAAGTGGTGGGCATGAAGCCCAAGGACCGCGAACAGGTGATGCGCAAGTTCGGCATGCTGTTCCAGGGCGCGGCGCTGTTCGACTCGCTGAAGGTCTGGGAAAACGTCGCCTTCGGCCTGATCCAGGGCCAGCGCATGGATCGCCGCAAGGCCAAGGACAAGGCCATCGAGAAGATGTACGCCGTCGGCCTTGGCCCCGATGTCGGCGAACTTTTCCCGTCCGAACTGTCGGGCGGCATGCAAAAGCGCGTCGGCCTGGCCCGCGCCATCGCCACCGAGCCCGAGATCATCTTCTTCGACGAGCCGACCACCGGCCTCGACCCGATCATGGCCGACGTCATCAATGATCTGATCGTCAAATGCGTGAAGGAGTTGGGGGCTACCGCCGTCTCGATCACCCACGACATGCATTCGGCCCGCAAGATCAGCGACCGCATGGCGATGCTCTATCGCGGCAAGCTGATCTGGGTCGGTCCGACCGGCGAAGTCGATAAGGCCGACAATGCCTATGTCGATCAGTTCATCCATGGTCGCGCCGAAGGCCCCATCCAGATGGAACTGCGTCGCTAGATTTTTAATCCGTCATGGCCGGGCTTGACCCGGCTATCCACGAACAGCATCCCAAGCCGTGGAAGCCCGGATCAAGTCCGGGCATGACATGTGGGGAACGAAATAACAGCGGAACAAAAAGTCTTTGGCTAAGCCCTCCACTCGCTATGTCTGCCAGGAATGCGGCGCCAGTTATCCGCGCTGGGCGGGCAAGTGCGAGTCCTGCGGCGCCTGGAACTCGATCACCGAGGAAGAAGCCCGCGAAGCCATGCCCAAGGGCCTTGGCTCGGGTAAGGGCGGGCGCAAGATCGATTTCGTGGCGCTGGAAGGCGTTTCGGCCCCGCCGCCCCGCCGCATCACCGGCATCACCGAACTGGACCGCGTCTGCGGCGGCGGGCTGGTGCCCGGCTCCTGCATGCTGGTGGGCGGCGATCCCGGCATCGGCAAATCGACCCTGCTGCTGCAAGCCATGGCGGCGCTGTCGCATCAGGCTTCATGCGTCTATATCTCGGGCGAAGAGGCGGTGGAGCAGGTGCGGCTGCGGGCCCTGCGCCTAGGCCTTCAGAAAGCGCCGGTGCAACTGGCCTCGGCCACCTCGTTGCGCGATATCGCCGCCAGCCTGGATCATGGCGAACCGCCGGCGGTGGTTGTGATCGATTCGATTCAGACTATGTATTTAGACAGTCTGGATTCGGCCCCCGGCACCGTCGCCCAGGTGCGGGCCTGCGCCGCCGAACTGATCCGCATGGCCAAGCGTCGGGGCTTTACCCTGTTCCTGGTCGGCCATGTCACCAAGGACGGCCAGATCGCCGGCCCGCGCGTGCTGGAGCATATGGTCGACTGCGTGCTCTATTTCGAAGGCGAGCGCGGTCATCAGTTCCGGATTTTGCGGGCGGTGAAGAACCGTTTCGGCGCCACCGACGAGATCGGCGTGTTCGAGATGTCGGATGCCGGCCTGTCGGGCGTGGCCAATCCTTCGGCGCTGTTTCTGGCCGAGCGGCGCGGCAACGTCAGCGGTTCCTGCGTCTTCGCCGGGGTCGAGGGCACGCGGCCGATGCTGGTGGAAATCCAGGCGCTGGTAGCTCCTTCGGCGCTGGGAACGCCCCGCCGTGCGGTGATCGGATGGGACTCCGGGCGGCTGGCTATGATACTTGCGGTGCTGGATGCGCGTTGCGGTCTTGCTTTGGGCGGGAATGACGTATATCTCAACGTCGCAGGCGGCTTGCGTATCGGCGAGCCGGCGGCTGATCTTGCGGTTGCCGCGGCACTGTTGTCTTCGACCACCGACATGCCGGTGGATGCCGAGATGGTGGTGTTCGGCGAAATCGGTCTGTCGGGCGAGGTTCGCGCCGTCAGTCAGATGGATGCCCGCCTGAAGGAAGCCGCCAAGCTGGGCTTTGCACAGGCCTTGGCTCCGGCGGTGAGAAAGCAGGGCGGCGCCAAGACGCCGTCCACGGAAGGGCAGATCGCGGTGCGCCGCATCGGCCATGTGCAGGATTTGGTGGCCTTGTTCCGACCGGCGGGCAAGGGACGAGCTTAAGGGTTGCTGATTTGAACGCTGTCGACATTGCTGTCGTGGTGGTGCTGCTGGCCTCGGGCGTCTTTGCTCTGATGCGCGGCTTCGTCTACGAAGCCCTGGCTACCGCCGGCTGGATCGCCGCCGGTCTGGGCGCCTTTTGGGGGCTGCCCATCGTGCGGCCTATCGTCTCGAAATATATCGCCAACCCGACCATGGCCGACATTGCCGGCGGGGTCGCCATCTTCTTGGCGGTGCTGCTGGTCAGCTCGTTCATCACCCACGCGATTTCCCGCACGGTGCAGAAGAGCGCCATCAGCTCGGTGGACCGTTCGCTGGGCTTCGCCTTCGGTCTGGTGCGCGGCTTGGTACTCTGCTCGCTCTGCTTCATCCTGGCGACCAAGCTTTTGGACCCCGAGCCGGATGTGTCGCTGTCGGCCAAGACCCGGCCTTTGCTGGTGACGGGGGCGCGTATCCTGCAGTCCCTGGTGCCGGCGCAGCTGGCCTCGGCCGAGGACCGCGCCAAGGAAGCCGCCGATGCCGCCATTCAGGCGCAGCAGGCCAAGGAAATGTATGACCGCCTGAACGCGCCGCGCCCCAAGGGTGCGGATCAGCAGCAGGCCCCCGCCAATTCCCAGCAGCAGCCCGCCCAGCAGCAGGCCCAGCCGGGCAAGGACAACAAGGCTTCCCCCTCTTACGACAACCGCGGCCTTGAGCGGCTGATCGAGACGACGAAATGACGACCCCGGACCCCACCGCCATGGATTTTGAAGAGATGCTGACCACCAACCCCTTCGACGACGACAAGCTCAAGGAAGAGTGCGGCGTTTTCGGCATCTTCGGCCATGCCGGGGCGGCCTCGCATACGGCGCTCGGCCTGCATGCTCTGCAGCATCGCGGCCAGGAAGCGGCGGGCATCGTCAGCTTCGACGGCGACCATTTCCACAGCCATCGCGGCATGGGTCATGTGGCCGACAATTTCGGCTCCGAGGCGGTGATCAAGAAGCTGCCGGGCCAGTTGGCCATCGGCCATGTGCGCTATTCCACCACCGGCGAGACCATGCTGCGCAACGTCCAGCCGCTGTTCGCCGATTTCGAGTTCGGCGGTCTGGCTCTGGCCCATAACGGCAACCTGACCAACGCTCTGGCCATCCGCAAGCAGCTGGTGCGCCGCGGCTGTCTGTTCCAGTCCACCACCGATACCGAGGTGATCGTTCATCTGATCGCCATCAGCCTTTATTCGACGGTGGAAGAGCGGGTGATCGACGCCCTGCGTCAGGTCGAAGGCGCTTACTCGCTGGTCTGTTTGACCCAGGATTCGGTGATCGGCGTGCGCGACCCGCTGGGCATCCGCCCGCTGGTGCTGGGCAAGCTGCCTGACGGCGCTTACATGCTGGCCTCGGAAACCTGCGCCCTGGATATCGTCGGCGCCCAGCTGGTGCGCGATGTCGAGCCGGGCGAGTTGATTATTCTTGACAAGAACGGCCTGCGCTCGGTCAAGCCGTTCGCCAAGACGCCGAAGCGCTTCTGCATTTTCGAGTACATCTATTTCGCCCGTCCCGACAGCGTCATGGAAGGCACCTCGGTCTATGACGTGCGCAAGCGCATCGGCCAGGAACTGGCCCGCGAAAGCCATGTGGATGCCGATGTGGTGATTCCGGTGCCGGATTCCGGCGTGCCGGCCGCGCTGGGTTATGCTGCCGAGGCCAAGATCCCCTTCGAGCTGGGCATCATCCGCAACCATTATGTCGGCCGCACCTTCATCGAGCCGACCGATTCGATCCGCCATCTGGGCGTGAAGCTGAAGCACAATGCCAACCGCGTGCATATCGAAGGCAAGCGGGTGATCCTGGTGGACGATTCCATCGTGCGCGGCACCACCTCGACCAAGATCGTCGAGATGGTCCGTCAGGCCGGCGCGACCGAGGTGCATATGCGCATCTCCAGCCCGCCGACCACCTATTCCTGCTTCTATGGCATCGATACGCCGAAGCGCCAGAAGCTGCTGGCCGCCCGTTATGACCTGGCCGGTATGGCCAAGCTGATCGGCGTCGACAGCCTGGCCTTCATCTCGCTGGACGGCCTCTATCGCGCCTGCGGCGAGAACGGCCGCGACAAGGCGAGCCCGCAATATTGCGACGCCTGCTTCACCGGCGACTATCCCATCCAGTCCGCCGATCATGAAGAGGGCACGGAGCAGGGCCCCTTGAGCCAGCTGACCGGGGGGCACTGAGCCCATGGACGAAGCTGCTGACGAGCCGCGCCGCCTGGAAGGCCGCGTTGCCCTGATCACCGGCGCTTCGCGCGGAATCGGCGCTGCGGTGGCCAAGCGGTTCGCCGCCGAGGGGGCTCAGGTGATCCTGCTGGCCCGCACCCAGGCCGCGCTGGAAGAGGTGGATGACGAAATCCGCGCTGCCGGCGGCAAGGCCACCCTGGTGCCGCTGGACCTGCGCAAGCCCGACGACATTGATCGTATGGGCATGTCGTTGTTCCAGCGTTTCGGCAAGCTGGACATCCTGGTCGGCAATGCCGGCGTGCTGGGCGGCCTGTCGCCGGTCGGTCATGCGGCTTTAAGGGAATGGGACGAGGTGATGGCGGTGAACCTGACCGCCAATATGCGCCTGATCCGCAGCTTCGATCAGCTGTTGCGCCAGTCCGATGCCGGGCGGGCGATCTTCACCACCTCGGGTGTGATCAACGAGCCGCATCCCTTCTGGGGGCATTATGCCGCCAGCAAGGCGGCGCTGGAAACCCTGGTGCTGACCTGGGCGGCGGAAGTCGCGCGGCTGACCAAGCTGAAGGTCAATCTGGTCGATCCCGGCGTGGTGCGTACCCGTCTGCGGGTCGAAGCCTTTCCCGGCGAGGACCCGGCTACCCAGACTCCGCCGGAAGAGGTCGCCGACCTGTTCCTGGATCTGGCGACGCCCGATTGCGCCCATCACGGCAAGATCATTCGGGCGCAGTAAAGACCGCCGCATCAGTGCGGCGGCAGCACCGCGATCGGTTCGGCGTTTTCGTCGGGCCGGTCGTAGGGCAGCATCTCTTCCAGCTTCGGCGTCATCTCGCTGCGCAGATAATTGGCGACACCGGCCCGGAACTCGGGCTTGAAGAAGGCCCAGGTGACGAAGACCCCGCCATGGGGTTCGAAGGTCAGCACGGATTCGGAGTTGCGGGCGAACTCCAGGGCGCTGCCCAGATCGTCGGTGGCGGCGGCGTGAATCCATTCGGGGTGATTGCCCCAATGCCACAGAATATAGACGCCGCCTTCTTCTTGCAGCCCATGCTCGTCAGGATGCAGCGTGAGCAATCGCGGGTAATGGCCGTATTCGTCACGCTCCCAGGGGATCAGGGCCGGCTTGCCGGATGCGTCGGCATCGGTATCGCGCAAAAGATCCAATAAGGACATGGCAAAGGGTCTCCCAACGGTTTTTCCCATCGTCCGGCGGTAAGTACGCCTGTTGACTCTAAGGTGAGCCGGAGACCAGCTTTCCGCAAGAGGGTGGTGGTCCCAAGATAGCCATGGTCCATATGGAAAGTTGACTCCGCCGCTCACTTATGGCGTTCATCCGATAACAAATCACTTACAACCGGAGTGCCTTATAGGTGTTGTTGCCCCATTGCTCGTTCTACTTCCTTCGCCATGGGGTGACGGACCATAACCAACGCCGGGTGGTGATGGGGCAGATGGATATTCCTCTGAACGATACCGGGCGTCGTCAGGCTTTGGCGGCAGGGCGGCTGCTGGCGGCTGCCGGAGTGGATCGTATCGCCGCCAGTCCGCTGGTGCGGGCGCGCGAGACCGCCGAGATCGTCGGCGGTGTCTGCCATGGCTTGGCGCCGGAACTGGTGCCGGATCTGAGCGAGCGCAACTGGGGCGCCTTGACCGGGCGCAGCCACCGCGAGCTGTTCAAGCTTCCCCCTGACGCCACGCCGGAAGGGGCCGAAACGCCCGAGGAATTCAGCCGTCGCATCCTGACGGCGGTGGCGTCCCTGATCCCTCATGACGGCAATCGGCATCCGATTCTGCTGGTGGCCCATGCCGGCGCCTGCCGGGTACTGCGCCGCCATATGGGGCTGGATGACGGGCAGGCTCCGGTGCCCAATGCGGTGCCGGTGTTATTCTCGGCCGAGGAAGACGGCGGCTGGCGCGAGATCAGGGTGGTTTAGGGATTACTCCCACAGCCACGCAGCCCCGCGCACGCCGCTGGAATCGCCATGCATCGGCGGCACCAGCCGGGTCACCACGGCGTCCGAGAACACCCATTTCCCCCAGAGTTGCGGCACGGTGCGATAAAGCCGTTCCATCTTCGACAACCCGCCGCCCAGCACGATCACATGCGGGTCGAGGATATTGATGATATGGGCCAGGGCGCGGGCGAGGCGTTGCTCGTAACGCCGCAGGCTGGCTTCGGATTGCGCATCGCTGGCGGCGGCGATTTGGGCGGCGCTCCAGCCTCGGCCATCGTCGCGGGAGAGGCTGGGGCCGGAGAGAAAGGTCTCGATACAGCCCGATCGTCCGCAATAGCAGGCAGGGCCAGGGCGTTCCGAGCCCTCGGGCCAGGGCAGGGGATTGTGACCCCATTCTCCGCTGATGGCGTTGGGGCCGGATAGCGGGCGGCCATTCACCACGATGCCGCCGCCGACGCCAGTTCCTAGAATCACGCCGAAGGTGATGCCGGCCCTCGCCGCCGCGCCGTCGGTGGCTTCCGATAGGGTGAAGCAGTCGGCGTCGTTGGCCAGCCGCACAGGGCGGCCCAGGGCCTCGGCCAGATCGCGATCCAACGGCTTGCCGATCAGCCAGGTGGAGTTGGCGTTTTTCACCAATCCGCTGGCGGGGGAGATGGCCCCGGGAATGCCGATGCCGACCGAGCCTTGCCGGCCCAGCTCGGTCTCGATGACTTCCACCAATCCTTTGATGGTGGCGATGGTGTCGGCGTAAGAGCCGGCCACCGTCTCGACCCGGCGACGCAGAAGGATGGTTCCGGCCTCGTCCAGGGCGGCGGCCTCGGTCTTGGTGCCGCCAAGGTCGATGCCGATGCGCAAGCGGGTCATGGTCGGGGTCATCCTTTGTGGGGTTTGACGAATTCGGCCACCAGCGGCGCATGGTAGCTGTCGGGAGCATTGGCGATCAGGCTGGGTGAAATCAGCTCGTCGCCCAGGGTTTCGTTATGCAGCTCCGCGCCGCGATACCAGCCGAGCAGCCGGCGCGACACCAGGATATGGTCCAGCATCAAGGGGCGGCCATGATGGATCACCGAATGGCGCAGCGAGTCCGGCAGGCTGCGCTCGACTGGGATCAGGCTGCGATGGGCCAACAGGCCGTTGCCGGTATCTTCCTCGTCGCCGCGCAGAGTGCGCACCGGCGCTTCGCGATCCAGCGCGTTCAGATCGCCGCAGACCGCCACCAGGGCCTGCGGATCGGCGGTGAAGATCTGCTCGACCGCCAGCCGGGCCTCCAGCGCCTGACCGGCGGCTTTGATCGAAGCCTGGAAGAATCCTTCGGCCCAGGCCCCCACCGAACACCAGACGCCATGCTGCTTGTGCCCTTCCAGATGGGCGGCGCGGGGGGCGCGTAGGTGCAGATTGAACAGATGCAGAATCTCGCCGCCGTCCAGCTCGATCTCGGCCTTCAGCAGCGGGCGGTCCCATTCCAGCGGCTGCTCGCCCCCGGCTTCGGCGATCTGCGCCAGCCGTGGCGGCGGCACCAGATCATGCCAAATCTGACAGCCAGTGCGGATGGGATGGCGCGACAGGATCACCAGATTGTGATGGTCGGAAAAGCGCTTGCCGCCCCGGTTCAGGCTGACCAGACGGTGATAATGCTGATAGGCGGTGCTTTCCAGCAGGGCGTCGAGAGCGGTCAGATGCCGGGGGCCATGGTTGCTTTCCTCGCTGGCATTGACCTCTTGCAGACAGAGGATATCGGCCCTGAGCCGCTCGAGCTGCGGTCGCAGGACATGAATGCGCTCGCTGAAGGCCTGGGGCTCTTTCAGGCGATCATCCAGATTTTCCAGATTGAAGGTGGCGATGCGGTGATGGCGGCTCATGCTGGTTCCCCGATGGACGATCGGGCCGGAGTTTTCATACTATTGTGCGACGATGGAGGGGGCTTGACCAGTTTCTCTTGAAGTTCCACATGCAAAGACCGAGGGCGGCCTTTCGTCGCCTGGCGAATCGGTGTATCTCTTATTGCCAAGGCCTGCTGGACAGCGATGTCGCGGGCATTGGCGGGGAGCGAGGGCGCAAGTGCAATGGAGCGACGCCTATAAAATCGGTGTTCCGGTCATCGACACGGATCACCAGTTGCTGTTCGCCCTGACGGCTCAACTGGCCGAAGCGCGCGAAGAGGGACAGACGCGCGAAGTGGTCGGTAGCGTGATGAATGTGCTGGTCGAATATATCGTCCACCATTTCCGCCGCGAAGAGCGGTTGCTGCAACTGGTCGAATATCCCGAACTGAACGAACATAAAAAAGGTCACCGTCAGTTGACGGGCGACGTGTTCGCCCTGCTGGATCGCTGGCAGGATGGCAAGCACGGCGCGGCTGACGAGCTGGTGTCTCTGATGGACGGCTGGCTGGCCGGGCATATCCTGGGAGTAGACACACGCTATAAGCCTTGGGTAGAAAAGACATTGTCGGACAAAACGGGCGCCAAGGCGGCCGAATCGAACTGGGCAATCCTGGAAATGGACTTCCAGGACTGGGACACCGGGGTGGACGATCAACGGGGCCTTGGGAACTGAGGCGCTGATAACAAAAGCGGATTGAGGGGCCATGGAACAATTAGGCAAAAAGCTCTTCTCGGCGGAACTGCAGCGGCTGAAGGCGCGCGGCGTTGATCCTCAAGTCTCCTCACAGGGGCCGGGGAAGCCGGTGTCGGTCGATAATGGCCCGGTGCTCGAGGCCATCAATGCCTTGCGCGGCGACATGCGCATGCTGGAAAGCCTGATCCGCGGCGAAGATCCGGATGTGGTGTTGCCCTCGGTCGATCACGAGGTCGAGCAGAAGCGCGCCGAGGTCAGCATGCTGAAGACCGAGCTGCGGGCCCTGGCCGTCTGTATCGACCAGACCAAGGCCGAGATTGCCGCTCTGCGCCCCAACAATTCCACCGACGACCGCCTGATCGCCGTCACCAACGAGCTGGACGCCATCGTCTCGGCCACCGAAGGTGCCACCCACGGCATCATGGAAAACGCTGAAAAGATCGATAATCTGGCCAGCCAGCTGAAGTCGCAGGCATCGGACAGCTTTGCCGGCCATATCGCCGACGAAATCTCGGAAGCCGTAGTTTCAGTATTCGAAAACTGCAATTTCCAGGACATCACAGGTCAGCGCATCACTAAGGTCTGCAAGACGTTGCAGTACATCGAAGACCGCGTGAACAAGATGATCGAGATCTGGGGCGCCGATAACTTCTCCGACTTGCCCAAGCCTCCGGAAGTGCATGAGGACGAGGATAAGAAGCTGCTGAATGGCCCGGCCCTGGAAAATCAGGGCCTGAGTCAGGCCGACATCGACGCCCTGTTCGGTTAAAACGAGCGGGGGCTCGAAACCAAGGGGAGTATGGGTCATGCCGTTGATTTCCTGGGGAGCCTCCTTGGAAACCGGCTTTGCCGCCATCGATGCGGAACATCGCGCGCTTGCCGAGGCCTTGAACGGTCTGCATCAGGCGCAGCTGGATGGCGCTGACCGCAAGACGATCCTGGCGCATATGGGCCGTATCGCGCAGCATATCTCCATCCATTTCGCCCATGAAGAGCAGCTGATGAACCAGTTGCATTACCCGCGCCGCGAGGCCCATTGGCGCGAGCATATCGAGCTGTTGGCCGATATGGCAGATGTGATGGAAGAGTACGAGGCCGGCATCTATGACGACAGCCCCGAGGCCTTGAACCATTATCTGAAATTCTGGCTGCTGACCCATATCCTGACCGAGGATATCCGCCTGGCCTCGTTCCTGCTGGAATGTCAGCGGGAAGGGTTGGCGCTCTGAGCCTGATCTTCCCCTTCACCCAGGCGCCCGACTTCGGAGCGTTGGCCCCGGTGGCGCCGGGGGTCTGGTGGCTGCGCATGCCGCTGCCTTTTGCCCTGGATCACGTCAATCTGTGGCTGATCGAAGAGCCTGACGGCAGTCTGGCGCTGGTGGATACCGGTGTTTCCGACCAACGCACGCGTGATCTGTGGAACGCCCTGTTTAATGGTCCGATGGCAGGGCGAAGGCTGTCGCGGCTGATCTCGACGCATTTTCACCCCGATCATATCGGGCTGGCGGCTTGGCTACAGCGCCGGTTCGAGGTGCCGCTGGAGACGCCGTTGGCGGAATGGCTCTATGGCCGCATGCTGTCGCAAGACACCGGCGAGGCCTTCACCGAGATCAGCACCGCCTTCTATCGCGCCGCCGGTTTCAGCGAAGAGATGCTGCGGATGGTGGCCGAACGGGGCAATGCCTATGGGGCGCGGGTCAAGCATATCCCGGCGCAAAGCAAGACCATCCGCGACGGCGACGAATTACGCTTGGGTGGGCGGCTCTGGCGGGTGATCACCGCACAGGGTCATTCGCCCGAGATGGCTTGCCTGTTCTGCCCGGACCTCAATCTGCTGATCTCGGGTGATCAGATTCTGCCCAGCATCAGCCCTAATGTCAGCGTCTGGCCCAGCCAACCGTTCGAAAATCCGCTGAAGCTGTTCCTGGCCTCGCTGGAGCGGTTCCGCGATCTGCCCCAGGATGTCTTGGTGCTGCCTTCGCACGGCCTGCCGTTTCAGGGATTGCCGCTGCGGCTGGCGGCGCTGGGCGGGCATCATCGCGACCGGCTGGCCGAGACCCTGGCGGCTTGCTCGAACGGCGGCATCACCGCGCTCGATCTGCTGAAACGCCTGTTCCGCCGCCCGCTGGACGACCATCAGCTGTTCTTCGCCCTGGGGGAAAGCCTTGCCCATCTTCATTATTTGGAAGGGCAAGACAGCGTGCGGCGGCAGCAAGATGCCGCCGGGGCAGATCGCTGGGCGGCGGTTTAAAGCGGATTTCGATCAATCAAAGTCCGCTTTAATCATCTGCAAGATGCTGCGTCCCGGGCCGGCTCAGCGCCGCGCGGGCTTGTCGCGAAATTCGCTCTAATCCGCCTTGCAATACAGATTGTAAAGGGTGTCGATCACCGCCGGGACTTCATGCCCGTTCAGCGAATAGAAGATGGTCTGGGCCGAGCGGCGGGTCTTCACCAGCTCGTCGCGACGCAGCCGGGCCAGATGCTGAGACAGGGCCGACTGCGACAGCCCCACAACTTTTTCCAACTCGCCAACCGAGCGTTCGCCCTTCAGCAATTGGCAGAGGATCAAGAGACGATGGCCATTGCTCATGGCCTTTAGCAGCTGACTGGCGCGTTCAGCTTTTTCTTGGAGCTTTTCCAGCGGAAGAGCATCGATAGGTTCGTTGGGCATGGGATAACCCTAAAATGATTCACGTCTCATACATGCATATGCGAACCATTCGCTGTCAAGAAGTCCTGCATAAAATGGGAATAGAATCACGCGAGAGCGGTGGTCCCCTGCGACCCGGTGCCGATGGCCGACAGCACCTGGGCGACGATTTGCGGGGCGTTCAGTCCGGCTTCGTCATACTGGACCTGGGGGCTGTCATGATCGATGAAGCGATCGGGCAGCACCATCGGGCGGAAGCGCAGGCCGCCATCCAGCAGGCCGGCATGCAGCAATTCATGCGCCACCAGTGAGCCGAAGCCGCCGACCGAGCCTTCCTCGACGGTGATCAGAACGTCATGCTCGCGGGCCAGGCGATGCAAAAGCTCGACATCCAGCGGCTTGGCGAAGCGGGCGTCGGCGACGGTGGTCGACAGGCCGCGCGCCGCCAATTCGTCGGCGGCCTTCAGGCATTCGGCCAGACGGGTGCCCAGCGACAGCAGGGCCACCTTGCTGCCCTCGCGGATCACGCGGCCCTTGCCGATGGGTAGCACCTGACCCTTGGCGGGCAGCTCCACGCCCACACCCTCGCCGCGCGGATAGCGGAAGGCCGAGGGGCGGTCGTTGATGGTGCAGGCGGTGGCGACCATATGCATCAGCTCGGCCTCGTCCGCCGGGCTCATCAGCACGATGTCGGGGATGCAGGCCAGGAAGGCGAGATCGAAGCTGCCGGCATGGGTGGCGCCGTCGGCTCCCACCAAGCCGGCGCGGTCGATGGCGAAGCGCACCGGCAGATGCTGCAAGGCCACGTCATGGATCAGCTGATCATAGCCGCGCTGCAGGAAGCTGGAATAAAGCGCGCAGAAGGGCTTGAAGCCCTCGCAGGCCAGACCGGCGGCGAAGGTTACCGCATGCTGCTCGGCGATGCCGACATCGAAGCAGCGTTCGGGGAAGCGTTCGGCAAACTTGTCGAGGCCGGTGCCGGCAGGCATGGCGGCGGTGATGGCGACGATCTTGTCGTCATGCGCGGCTTCCTCGACCAGCGCCTTGGCGAACACCGAGGTATAGCTGGGGGCATTGGCCTTGGGCTTGGCCAGAGCACCGGTGATGACGTCGAACTTGCCGACGCCGTGATATTTGTCGGCGGCGGCTTCGGCGGGCGGATAGCCGTGGCCCTTCTTGGTCACCACATGGATCAGCACCGGAGCGCCTTCCTTGGCGTCGCGGACATTCTTCAGCACGGGAAGCAGATGGTCCAGGCGATGACCGTCCACCGGGCCGACGTAATAGAAGCCCATTTCCTCGAACAGAGTACCGCCCGA
>Ga0182038_10000872_pt1 | contig 15757 bp, 15 predicted proteins | sample sta12Can44000108_FD_125976 | JGI IMG/M metagenome (GOLD analysis project Ga0182038, IMG submission 125976) | Lab enrichment of tropical soil microbial communities from Luquillo Experimental Forest, Puerto Rico - statanox.12C.anox.44.000.108 | ecosystem: Environmental > Terrestrial > Soil >...
GATGTCCGCTTTGGGGTAAAGCGGAAATACCACTCTCCGCGAGCAGCCCCGGTGCACCGAGACATCCCAAGCCGATTACCTCACGTTGGCTCACAGAACGTCGCTGGTGAGTCAGGGGTGCGTTGTGCTCCTCACCCGCTGTGGAATGGCAAAACGATACGGCGAGTCCGCCGCGGACACTGCGGGCCTGATAATTTTGATTCAAGACGGGGACGATCTTTGAATCATTGTTGCGCTGATTGTCGTCGGTAACTGTCCGTATTCCTCCTAGAATCCGGCCAGTGCAACACCGATCGGGGGCAAAACCCATGGCAATTCCGCGCCTCAAACTAGTATCGCCAACAAAAGAAATGACAGTCATGCCGCTGCGGCGTCCGAATGCGGAGATGCGTCAGCGGCGTGCCGGGGCACCTAAACGGCTTGAAGCAAGAACGAAAAGGGGGAAATTTGTGGAAATGAGCCACTGATAATTTGTCGAAATGAAAACCTGAAAATGGCTAAGTGATTGATTTATTGGTGGGCGCACAAGGACTCGAACCTTGGACCCGCTGATTAAGAGTCAGCTGCTCTACCAACTGAGCTATGCGCCCGGAATGCCGCAGCAGAAATTTCACCTAGCGCGCGTGGCTTAGCAAAGGCGCCCGGCAGTGTCCAGCCGCACTGCGGTTTCAAGTCCTCGAAGAACAAAGCAAAAGCCGCCGGAAATGTCCGGCGGCCTTCTGGGCGGCGTCGCGCATCGGGGAGATTGCGTTGGACATCGTCCGCTTGACGTGAAACTTACTGCGGTTGCCGGTCGCCACCCATTGGGCCACCGTCGCGCCCGCGATGCCACATGTGCCCGCGATTGCCGCGCCAACCCTGCCGGTCGCCGAGCCGGGCGAGCATCACGAAGCGATGCTTCTGTGACTCGTCGAGGCTTTTGTAGAGAGGACCAGCTGCGTCTGCGAGCTTCTTCAGCCCGGCGGCACGCTGGCCCATCACCTCGGCGCGCGTGTTAAGGCGATCAATCGGATCTTTCGGAGCGTCGGCATTGGCGCGCGCAGCAAAGCGATCCGAGCGTTGCTTGGCGAGATCGCGCAGAGCGGCTTCGACCGGCGGCCAAAGTTTTTCCTGATCCGCCGTGAGCTTCAACCCGGCATGAAGCGCGGCGATGCGCGCGTCACCAAAGGCCGCGATGTCCGCCGCACCCGGGCGCCAGCGCTCCGCGCGCTGGAAATCATCTGAACTTTTTTGCGCATAGACAAGTGACGAACCAGCGATCGCAAGCGCAGTCGTTCCGGCAAGAACAGATTTCCACATGGCCACCTCCAATGGCGTTACCTGTTCCGCCAAGTAGAGGAGTGCGCCTTCGTCTTATCAAGTTAAAGTTTGGACAGAAAGTTACAGCGGTGCAATGTTCATTCGGCGTGGATTTATGTCGGTGTTATCGAAGAACGCCCAGCGTTTGCGGCAACCAAAGCGAAATTTCGGGGATATAGGTAACCATAAACAGGAAGATCAACATCGCGCACAGCCAAGGCAAAACGGCAATAGTGATTTCGCTGATCCCCATTTTCGCGATGCCGCTACCAACGTAGAGATTAAGCCCCACCGGCGGATGACAGAGGCCGACCTCCATATTGACCACCATGAGAATGCCGAGGTGAATCGGGTTCACGCCCAGATTGACGGCGAGAGGAAACAATATCGGCGCCATGATCAGTAGGATCGATGACGGATCCATCACGTTGCCAGCCAGCAGAAGAATGACGTTAACGACAAACAAGAATACCCACACGCTGAAATGCTGCTCGACGATCCAGGCGGCCATTACCTGAGGGATCTGCTCATGAGTCATCAGGAAAGAGAACAGCACCGCGTTGGTGATGATGTAGAGCAGCATTGCACTCAGATTGGCCGCATTCAGCAACACCTTCGGAACTTCGCTGAGCTTAAGCTCCCGGTACACGAACACCGTGATCACGAAGGAATAGACCGCCGCGACCGCGGCCGCCTCCGTCGGAGTAAAGATTCCGCTGTAAATGCCCCCCAGCACGAGGACGACCAGCATTAATCCCCAAATGCCGTCATGCAGTGCATTAAGGCGCTCACGCCACGTTGCGCGAGGCAAACGGGGATAATTCTTACGCCACGCAATGAACCAGGTAACCGAAGCCAGCATAAAAGCGAGAATGACACCGGGCACGATACCGGCCATGAACAGCGTCCCGATCGAGGTATTGGTCGAAACGCCGTACAGCACCAGGATGATCGACGGCGGCACCAGGATGCCGAGCGCGCCTGATGTCGTAACCACACCTGCTCCGAACCTCTTTGGAAAGCCCTGCTGAACCATCGCAGGGAGGATAATCGAGCCGATCGCCGCAACCGTCGCCACACTCGAACCGCAAATGGCAGCAAATAGCGCACAAGCAGCGACCCCAGCCAACCCGAGTCCGCCGGGCCAGTGCCCTACAAGCGACGTCGTAAAGTTGATCATGCGTCGCGCGACGCCACCACGCGTGAGGAACGACCCCGCTAGAATAAAAAACGGTATTGCCATGATTCCGAAATTGTCGAGACCACTGAACAATTTCAGGCCGACGCTCTCGATGGGCACCCGTGTCATCGTGAACAAGAACGTAAGCACGGTGAGCCCGAGCGAGATGGAGATCGGCATGCCCGTCAGCATGAGGGCAAAAAGCAGCCCGAATATCAGCAGCGCGCTCATCGCGCGCCTCCGACATGCGGGTCCACCGAATGGCCGTCGAGCATTTCAACGCCTTCGACATGGGCCTGATCGTGATGCGGCAACCGGTTGGTCCAATAGAATGCCCAAGCGACCTGCAGGAAACGAAAGCACATCAAATAGGAACCGAGCGGTATGCAGAGATAGACAAGCCAACTCGGGATCTCCATGTCGGGAGAGACCTGATCGGTCGGATAAAGCTCGATGACGAACTTGGCTCCCATGGTGCCGACGATCGCGGTGAACAGTGCGCCACAAAACAACGCGAACAGGACCACTCTTTTCCGCCAGACCTGATCGAGCATATTGATGAGAACATCGACGCCCACGTGGATGCCAGTCCGCACGCCGTAGGCGGCGCCGAACTTCGCCATCCAAATGAACATGTAAATGCAGAGTTCCTGCGCCCAAGTCAGGTTGATGTTGTAGACGAATGGGTAGAGTAACGGCACGCCCACCGCGAAGCGCTGCACGACAGCAACGAAAATGATCAGCGTGGCCGCGGCCATTAGGCTGGCGATCAGGATTTCTTCCAGCCGATCTAGAATGCGCAAAAACACGTAAGCCTCACGAGCCCGGGGGGTGATGCACTCCCCCAGCGGTCGGAGATTCCAAATTTAAAGAGCACAGCCCCCACTGTCGCTCACAGAAAACGCTTCCGGAATCCCCACCTCTGGAAGTGAAGCGAAGTAAGCCCCGCCCTGATAAGGCCGGGGCTCTAAAATCGTCAGTTTGTTACGCCGCCAGCTTCTTTCTGGAATTCTTCGATGATGCCCTTGCCAAGTCGGCCTGCCATTTCGTTGTAGACCGGCAGCATGGCTTTGCGCATCGCTTCGTTCTCGGCGGCTGTCGGAGTGATGATCTGCGTCGTGCCGGCCTTCTTGATGGCCTCGAGCGCCTCTTCATTTTCTGTTTTCGAGGCGTTGTTGCCGTACACGGTTGCGTCGTTCATGGCCTTTTCGAGCTGGGTGCGGATGTCGGGCGGCAGCCCTTCCCAGAACTTCTTGTTCACTACGACGACATAGCCGATGTAGCCGTTGTCGGTCATTGTCATGTACTTCTGCACTTCGTGCATCTTTTGTGTGTAGATGTTCGAAGCTGTGTTCTCCTGGCCGTCAACCACGCCAGTTTGCAGTGCCTGATAGACGGCGTCGAAACCCATCACCTGCGGGGTCGCACCGAGCGCACGGAATTGCGCCTCGAGTACCTTCGACGACTGGATGCGGAACTTCAGCCCTTTGAAATCTGCCGGCACGCGCAGCGGCTTGTTGGCGGTCATTTCCTTGAAGCCGTTGTCCCAATAGGCCAAGCCGATCATGCCTTTGGGTTCGAGAAGCTTGAGCAAGCTCTTGCCAAGCGGTCCGTCCGTGACTTTGCGCAGCGCGACGCGGTTTGGGAGGATGTAAGGCAAGTCGAAGACTTCGAACTCCTTGATTCCGATCGGACCGAACTTGGAATTCGAGGGAGCGAGCATTTGCACTGCGCCAAGCTGCAGGGCTTCCAGTTCCTCCTTGTCCTTGTAGAGGGTGGAGTTGGGATAGACCTCAACTTTGACCCTGCCGTTGGTGTACTGCTCAGCCAATTCCTTGAATTTGTCGGCTGCTTTGCCCTTCGGCGTATTGGCGGCGACCACGTGACTGAATTTGATCACGATCGGCGCTTGCGCTGAGACCGCAGCGGGGGCCATGAAAATGGCGGCCGCAGCCGCCGCAAAAAGCCACTTGCGCATTGCGTATTCCTCCAGTTGATCGCTCGAAACCGGCTTTTACCTTGTTTTTCTGCCGTTTAGGGTGGCACTAATCCACGGTTCCGGCAAGTATACCTATGGGCAAGGATTCTCCCAGCAACAACTCGGAAACATCGCGTGCCGACTGCTAAACGACAGCGGGCGCGGCGAACCGCCGCCGTTTATTTCAGCGCGGCAACTACCGGTCCCAAGCCCATCTCCTGAGCCAAGCCATGCGCCGCGCGCATTTGTTCGGCATCGAGCATCCCGATCAACGGGCGCGCGGCGACCGCAAGCCGCTGCACAGCCGCGCTGTTTAGCACAACTGACACAACACGATGACTCATGCGGTGCATAAGCCCACCCGATTCGGTGGCCGCCTGACGACGCGCTAGCTCGCGCAGTGTTGCCTCAACCGGAGCCCAATAGGGTTCTTGCGCTGGCGTGAGTTTGAGCACGCTCTTGATGCGCGCAATATTGATCGCAGTCGTGGTCTGCATCTGGTTCTGGTCGCCGTGGCCAGCGTACTCCGCCGCACGAACCAAAGTTCCGCCCGCCAACAAGCCGATCGTCGCGAGCGCGAACACGCCCGCGCAAACAGTCATTTTCATTACGAAAATCCCCAATACCTGAGTGGGTTGTGCGGAGGCGGATACCCGGACATTTTGCTCCTAAAGCGAACAAAATGCGGACAAAATGTGATTTATGAGGTTTTGAGCGTAAAAGAATACCTAAGTGGCAGCATGCCGCGCCCTCTTTTGAGCGCGGCATGATCGTAATCTTAACTCCGCGGCAGATTAACCGACGTCGGTCGAATGTATCCGCCGTTCGACTGAGGGCAGCTTGTTGCGCTTGCTGGTCAGCTTGTTGAGGGCACCCAGATAGGCTTTTGCCGACGCCACCAGCGTATCAGGGTCGGCGCCCTTCGCAGTAAACGAACGGCCGCTTTCGGAAAGCCTGACCGACACTTCCGCCTGGGCATCTGTGCCGCCCGTGACGGCATGCACTTGAAAGAGCTCGAGCGTCGCCTCGTGCGGGACGAGCGTACGGATCGCTCTGAAGATGGCATCCACCGGACCGTTGCCAGTCGACTGAGTGGTGACGTGCTCACCTTCAATGTCGAGCGTCAGCGCCGCGGTTTGCGGTCCCATCGTGCCGGCGATCACCGTTAGCGACAACACCTTGATGCGGTCATGGGCGTGCGCGATTTCCTCATCGACCAGCGCTTCGATGTCCTCATCGTAGATTTGCTTCTTGCGATCAGCCAACGCCTTGAAGCGGACAAAAGCATCCTCGAGCTGATTGCTCGCGAGTTCGTAGCCTAGCTCCTCCAACTTGTGGATGAAGGCGTGACGTCCCGAATGCTTTCCCATCACCAACGAGGTCTGCTTCACGCCGACCGATTCCGGCGTCATGATTTCGTACGTCTGTGCATTCTTGAGCATGCCGTCCTGATGGATGCCGCTCTCGTGTGCAAATGCATTTCGTCCGACGATCGCCTTGTTGTATTGCACTGGAAACGACGTCGCTGCCGCGACGAGCTTCGACGCGCGCGTTAGGATGGTTGCGTCGACGGCACAGTGGAACGGCAACACGTCGTTGCGGACCTTCATGGCCATGACCACTTCCTCGAGCGCGGCGTTGCCAGCGCGCTCGCCAATACCATTGATGGTGCATTCGATCTGGCGTGCGCCGGCCTTTACGCCTTCGAGGGAATTGGCGACGGCCATGCCGAGATCATTGTGGCAGTGGGTCGAGAAACGTGCCTTGTCAGCATTAGGTACGCGTGTGCGCAACATCTCAATGAGGCCGAAATATTCCTCGGGCACCGTGTAGCCGACGGTGTCGGGGATGTTGATCGTTGTTGCCCCCGCGTTGATCGCCGCCTCAACGCAGCGGCAGAGAAAATCGTGATCAGTACGGGTGGCGTCTTCAGCGGACCATTCGACGTCATCGGTATGGCCGCGCGCCCGTGTGACCTGGGCAACGACCATCTCGTAGACCTCGTGTGGCTCCTTCTGGAGCTTGTATTTCATGTGCACGGGCGAGGTGGAGATGAACGTGTGGATTCGCTTGCGCTTCGCCGGCTTGATCGCTTCCGCGCAACGATCGATATCCTTGAAGGCTGCGCGCGAAAGACCGCAGATCACTGCCTCCTTCGATCGCTGTGCGATCTCCTGCACGGCGGCGAAATCGCCATCGGAGGCGATCGGAAAGCCGGCCTCGATGATGTCCACACCCATGTCGTCGAGGAGCTCGGCAACTTCGAGCTTTTCCTCGTGTGTCATGGTTGCGCCGGGACATTGCTCACCGTCACGCAAGGTGGTGTCGAATATGACGACGCGGTCCTTCTCGGACTTTGTCTGGGTAGTCATGGAATTGATCCTTCTCGTCAAATGCGCCGCCTTGGGCGCTCTATGGGTTCTCCGTCAGATCCCCCGAGTGCCCAGGCACATATGCCCAGCCGGCCCTCAGGGGCGGATAAGGAGAAGGAGCGTGCCCAGAATGAGGGAAGCCGCGGAGCCGGCGTATCCCGCCGCCCGCCCGATCGCGCGAATATTCCTGCGCGTCGACATGGAATGTTCCCTCATCTCGTCGGTTAACTTGACGGGTCTTGGTAAAGCCCGAGCTAACCGGCCTTCTTTTAGCGGAAAGCTCCAGTCCAAATCAAGCGCGCCCGCAACTGCCACAGTCTGCTGCCAATTTGTGCCCAGAGGGTCCGTGGAACCGGCAGGATGAGCACTCTCAATCAACGCGCCTGGGTGAGATCAGTCTTATCCCTCGTGGTGTTTATGGCCATGCTGTTCATACCGGCGGGCACGCTTCAGTTTTGGCCGGGATGGCTCTACGGCTTCATATTCGCTGCATCAACAACTGCGATTAGCGTGTATTTTCTAAAACACGATCCCAAGCTCGTAGAACGCCGCATGAAGGTTGGTCCGGCCGCCGAGCAAAGACCTGCGCAGAAAATCATCATGGCGATTACTCTGGCAGGCTTCATATTGCTGATCGTCCTGCCCGGCCTCGACTACCGCTGGCACTGGTCGTACATGCCGCCCTGGCTCGTGCTTGCCGCCAACGTGGTGCTGGTGTTGAGCTTTGCGATTTGCTTCATTGTGCTCAAGCAGAACAGCTATGCGGCATCGACAATCAGAGTCGAAGCGGATCAGCCGGTCGTTTCGACCGGTCTCTATGCAATCGTGAGGCATCCGCTGTACTCGGGCGCGCTGCTATTGATGCTCGTCACTCCACCAGCATTGGGATCTTATTGGACCCTGCTGGTCGTCTTCGCGTTGATACCCGTGCTGATGTGGCGATTGCTCGACGAAGAGCGCTTCCTGAAGCAGAACTTGCCCGGCTACGCGGATTATTGCCGTGCGACCCGCTTTCGGCTGATCCCCTTGATCTGGTAGCCCCAAACTATCCGCGGCTGAACCACGATCTCAGGAACGCGATCGCGTAGCCCGACATGGCAGGATCGAAATCGCCAGGCCCGCGCACGATACGGATATCAGACAGTTCTGGCCTTTCCTCGCTTGCGAGATACTCCAGAATCCGTCGGCGCAACGCGGTGGCCGTTTCATTCGAACGCAAGACTTTGATTTGTGCGATCAGAGCACCGTCGACTGCCGTGGTCCAACCGGGTTCAACGTCAAAGGCGGTCATGTCGAGACCCGTCTCTTCCTTCAGTTCGCGACGCAAGCTCAGGCCGAGATCGACTTTGCCGTCGACAATAATGCCCGGGTCAGGCGTGCCGCAGGGAAAATAGACTCTCCCTCCGTTGAACGTGTGTGAGCTCATGACGCCGAGCAGAAATGCCCCGTCAGCCGACACGATCCCCGCTGCGCTGAAACAATCCCCTACGCCTGCAGCCGGCCGGTCCCAATGGCACCAGGCGGAAAAACTTGCATAGTCCGTTTCCAGATATTGGCCGCGAAGCACGCCGTTCTCGACGACGCAATCGTACATCAGCAGAACGCGGCCGTTCCAGACGTCCGGCTTCTCTCGCTTAAGCGCGTTGAAATATGCGTCGATTTCTGTCCGCCGTTCGTCCGCAAAGGCCCAGAGCTTCGGCGCGAAACAAAGATCAAGACTTTCGATGTGAAAGACCAGCGGCGTTTTCATCATCACATCAGTGCTTCGGCCGTAAAGACGCGACTTGGCTTCACGATCTCGTCCTGTGCGGCTACCAACTGAATTTCCCGTGCACCATTTTCCGCGGTTTTCGCAAGCACCCCGAATATGGCCGAAACCGCTGACGAGAGTGCCTCAGCCAAATTCGGATCTTGCAGATAGTGCGCGAAAAACAATGCGGCAATGGCATCGCCCGCGCCGTTCACAACCAGTGGCAGCTTCGGTGTGCGCACAATGAAACATCCGCTGGCATCCGACGCAAGAAGATCGATGGCATCCGCAGGCGTCTCGTCTGTCAGCAAGGAGGTTACCAGAATCGCACTCGGTCCGAGATCGTGAACCGCTTTTACCGCGTCACGCGTTTGCCGCAACGTCTTGCTGGTGCGTCCACTGAGGTAGTCCAGTTCGAACTGATTGGGTGTGATGATGTCGGCGGCTGGCACGGCCTTGTTCTTCATAAACTCAGGGATGCCCTCGCGTACAAAAATGCCGCGGCCGACATCGCCGATCACAGGATCGCAGCAATATTTTGCACCGGGATTGGCCCGTCTGACGTTTGCAAGCGTTTCAAGAATTGCCATGCCGATTTCGGCGGAACCCATATAGCCGGAGAGAACACCGTCGCACTCGCCCAGAACGCCACGTTGTTCAATGCCCGCGACAACCTCCCCGATCATGCCCGCGTCGAAGACTTGGCCCTTCCAGCTCCCGTAACCGGTGTGATTGGAGAATTGCACGGTGTGAACAGGCCAGACTTCGACACCCATTCGCTGCAGTGGAAACGTGGCAGCGTCATTGCCAACGTGGCCATAGGCCACGTGCGACTGTATCGAGAGTATGTTCATCGCGGGCGACGGTCTGTGTTTGTCAACTCAAGACGCGAATGGCCGGGACAAGCCCGGCCATCACGCAAGTTTGCGGGTTTGATTCGGCTGCGAATGGTCACCTACTTCATCCCGGTCGTCTTGTTCGCCGCGTCGACATACTTGTTCGTGTAGGTCTTTGACAGATCGATATTTGCTTTCGCAACGTCAGGCGATGACTGACTGAAGACTGCGAGCACCGCTGCCGCCCCCTTGGGGTCCATTCGGCCGGTCTCCGAATACATCGGCAACGTATTCTTGAGAGCCGCGACATAGAGCGCCTTGTCCTTGCCGACGAGATTCTCCGGCATCTTGTCAGCGACCTCTTCCGGCGTATGCGTATGGATCCATTTTAATGTGGCGATGATGGCGTTCGTCAGAGCCTGCACTTCCTTTTCGTGCGTGGCGATCCAATCGCCCCTCGTGTAGAGCGCGCCACCTGGATACTCGCCACCGAACACGGACAGTGTGTCTTTCTGGCTGCGGGTATCGCTGAGAATCTTGAGCTGCTTGTCCTGACCTTGCAGAATGGTGACGGCCGGATCGAGCATGATTGCCGCATCGACCGTCCCCTGCTCCATGGCCGCGACTGCGGTGGCACCAAGTCCGACGCCGATGACGCCAACAGAGTTCGGGTCCACACCATTCTTGCTCAGCATGTATTTGAGAAAGAAGTCAGTGGACGATCCGGGAGCACTGACACCGACCTTCTTATTGGCAAGGTCTTTGATCGAGTTGATTTCCGACGAATGCTTGGGCGACACCACAAGCGCAAACCCCGGGAAGCGATCATAGACTACGAAGGACTGCAGGTGCTGGCCTTTGGCCGCGAGGTTGACGCAATGGTCGAAATAACCGGAGACGACATCGGCGCTGCCGCCGATGACCGCCTTGAGCGACTCGGAACCGCCCTTGAAGTCGATGATCTCGACCTTGACGCCCGCTTTTTCATATTCACCGAGCGACTGCGCCAGCATCGTGGGCAGGTAGCACAGGCATGAACCGCCGCCGACGGCGATGGTGATTTTGGACTGCGCAAGCGCGAGGCCACTCGACAGCAAGAGCGCGGCCAATGTCGCGGCGAGCCGCCGGAACAAAGTGGGCATGATGTCCTCCGTTTTCTGCACAAGGCCTCGTCCCAGGCCAATTCGGGCGAGACGATAGGCCAGAGTGCCAAGGATGCCTAGAGCCTGCTGTCGACGGCCATCGGCCGCCAGACCAGAAGACGCTTTTCGATGATACTGACGATGCCGTCGATCAGAATCACGAAGGCCGCGAGCACAAACATTCCAGCAAAAACACCCGCGACGTCGAAGACCCCTTCGGCCTGCTGGATGAGATAGCCGAGGCCCGCCGCCGCGCCGAGGTACTCGCCCACGACCGCGCCCACCACGGCAAAGCCTACCGACGTGTGCAGCGAAGAGAACATCCAGGACAACGCCGATGGCCAATAGACGTGCCGCATCAGTTGCCGCTCGCTCATGCCAAGCATTCGCGCGTTCGCCAGTACGGTCGGGCTGACTTCCTTGACGCCTTGGTAGACATTGAAGAAGACAATAAAAAAAACGAGCGTGACGCCCAGCGCGACCTTCGACCAGATGCCGAGACCGAGCCAAAGCGCGAAGATCGGCGCCAGCACCACGCGCGGAAGTGCATTTATCGCTTTCACGTAGGGATCGAACACTGCAGCCGTCCGCGGCTGCCGCGCAAACCAGAATCCGACCAGCACGCCACCAATCGAGCCGATCACGAATGCGAGGATCGATTCGATCAGTGTGACCCAGAGATGTTTCCAAATGACGCCGCTCGCGAACCAGGCGATGATCTGTTTTGCGACGTCGACCGGATTGGAAAAGAAGAATGGCGGCAGGACCAATTTGCCGAAAATGGGGTAGGTGGTGAGCACATACCAAAGTGCAATACTCACTACCGCCACCAGCACCTGCAACAGGAGGAGATTGATGCGCGACATTGCGATCAAAGTCCTCCTCGTTGCACGCGCCTAGTAGATCGTCAGTAAGGGTTGCGGAACAGGCCGACCATGCCTGCGGCGCCCTTGGTGTGACCGTTGAGTTTTTCCAGCAGTTCCAACCTGGTCAGACCTGGCGGGAGCGCTTTCGGATCGAGATCGGTCGCCACGATGATGAATGTATAGTGATGGGGCGCACCTGGTGGCGTGCACGGACCCATGTAGAAATCCTTGCCCGCAGTCCCTTTGCCGCCAACGTACTTATCGGACGGTTTGCTGGTTTCACCCTCTGCGAAAGCCGTGACCGACGCAGGGATGCCATACGCGTGCCAATGGTCGACGCCGAGGCCGCCGCGGCCTTCAGGGTCCGTCATGATAAGTGCATAGCTCACGGTACCGGCGGGTGGATTCTTCCATTCCAAAGCCGGTGAGACATTTTCACCCACGCAGTTGGGATTGGCCTTGTTGTCGCCAGCCATCTTCTTCGGCAGCAGGGTTCCGTCCTTGAAGGACGAAGAATTCAGTGTGAAGGGGTCGGCCGCAAAAGCGTTTCCGGCCAGCAACATAGCGCCGCTTGCGACGACGAACATGTAACGTAATCCCGGCATTGCAATTCTCCCATTGATGTTGTCGGGCAGCGTCAGGACGAACAAAGCTAGCTCAATAAAATTCCATCTGCATCAGGCTCCCTCGCTTCGCGCGTAGCCCTTGAGCACCTCGGCTTTCAGCTTTTGCCATATGTCGCGATGGAGTTCGTGGAACACGGGATCGAGTTTGACCTCCGATGTATCGCGGGGTCGCGCGAGGGGGACACGCCAGTCACCTATGATGCACGCTTCCGGCCCAGCCGACATGATGACCACCCGATCGGAGAGTGCGATCGCTTCTTCCAGATCGTGCGTCACAAAAAGCACCGCCTTGCGATCGGCGGTCCATAGATCGAGCAGCAGGTTGCCCATGATCTGCCGCGTCTGCGCATCGAGCGGCCCGAATGGCTCATCCATAAGCAGGATTTTGGGATCTCGGATTAGTACCTGAGCCAAGCCGACGCGCTTCCGCTGGCCGCCAGACAACATATGCGGATAGCGATCCGTGAATGCGGCGAGCCCAACACGCGCTAGCCATTCCTTCGCGCGAGCACGGGCGTCGCCTGCAGGCGCGCCGGATATCTCGAGGCCTATTGCGACGTTCTCGACCGCGGTCTTCCAGGGAAAGAGTGCATCAGCCTGAAACAAATAGCCGGCCTGGCGATTCAACGTAGACAGCGAATGGCCGAAAACATTGACGGCACCTGCGGCCGGCACAAACAGACCGGCAGTGACGTTGAGCAATGTCGACTTGCCACATCCCGTGGGCCCGACGATCGCGACGAATTCTCCATCTGCCACATGAAGCGTCGCGCGTTCGACAGCCGTGTAGAGGCCCCCGTCCGCCAAACGGAATGCAACTACGACGTCATCGAGTGCGACCGCTACGTCTGGTGTGCGCGTATTGTGAATACTGGACTCAGCCACGGCGGCACTTTCCGCCATGATTCCTCTCCCGCATATTCTTGGCTGGCAAACTATCCGGACAACGGGAGCTTGCAAAGCCCGCTTGTCAGAGGCCCTTGATCAGCCCCGCATCGATCAGCAGACGATTGAACCGGCGCGCCTCGGCTCCGCCAGCGCAGCGGTAGAACAGCCCGTGACAACGCCGCAAAATATTCTTCTGTTCGGCGAACGACGGATCAAGTGGCACGCCCGCCGCTTCCTGCACCAACAAGGGCAAATAAGGTGCATCGAGGGTCTTGAGCGCCGAAGACAGATCGACAGACCTATAGTTCACCGTGTCGATCGCGTAGTAACTCGTATAGTAGCGTGGATCGAAGTTTTCGAGCAGCCGCGCGATGGCTGGCTCGCCGAGTGACGGGTCGATGATACGATATGCAAATTCTGGCTGATGATCGCCAAAGCGAACGATCAGGAACGAATCGGTCGGGAAGTCATGCTTTAGTCGGGCAAGCAGGGCCGAATAGTCCTGCGCGCTCAATGTTTGCCGCCTTATGTATTCATCGATATTCGGAGCATTGCCGAGCGCGCGCCAGTTCGGCGTGATTTCCGGGCGATAGGTGAAGTCCCACGGGAAATGATTGGCGGCCGTGTAGACGAACAGGAACAAAGGACCGTTGCGATGTTCGCGCGCGATGATGTTGGTCGCCCGGTCGAAGTAAAAACTGTCGCGCTCGAGCCCGCGCGTACCCAGGTCTTTCATATCGAGGTAGCGTTCGATACCGGCGGTCGTCTGAAAGCCGCGTGAACCGAGAAACGCTCCGTAGAAGGGATACAGGCTGAAAGTCTTATAACCACATCGGCTCAATGCGTTCGGCAAGCCGCGTGCGACGTGACCCGAGGCAATACGCGTCACCGACGTTGCGAAGCGGCCATAGGAGCGCGCCGACAAACCAGTCAGCACATTGTATTCAGTAAACCAGCTCGGACCGCCGGCACCCTCAACGATGAGTTTGCGGGAGACACCGTCGAACGACTGGAAATGTCGCTGATAGCCCGGCGGAACGATCATCCCAGGCGCAGCGGTTATGTCGAAGCTCGACTCGTCGTGGAGCAGAATGATGTGCGGAAGCTTTCCGGCCGGATTGCACGCCGCGGCAGGCGCCTTCAACCGATCGGCGACGACGGCGTCAGACTCCAGAAGACCGTGAGTTGCGAACTCATAGATCGCATCGATGCCGGAGCGCGCAAACTTCGACACATAATCCTGGTTGAAAAATTCGCCGTAAAGGTCGGCGGGATAGGCTATCGACAAAACGACCAGCGCGCCCATGCACAGAGTGCCGCCGAGCGCGCTCGTGCGCACACGAATGCGGAAAGGATCGATGCGCCAAAGAAGCGCGAGCAGCGGAATCGCCACCAGCACACCCACGACGACGGGCCCACGCAAGCGCGGCATGATCGTGAAGAGAAAGGCCGACGTATCGGGGTCGATGATCATCAAATCGACGAAGTTCACCGTCATCATCAACTTGTCGTACTTGAACTGCGACAACAAGATCAGCGCGACGACCATCCCGAGCGAGAGCAAAGCCGCTATCGAAGGCCGCCGCTGTACGGCCAGCCAGAAAAAATTCAACAGCGTCCAAGTGACTAGGAATGTCGCTTTGGCCGCCAGATCGAGCTCGGTCTCGGTCATCACGACGAGCGCGCTGAGATGCAAAATTGTGATGACAACGAGCGCCAAGGCATCGCGGCGCGAGATCGACTCGGCAGGCGCAAGTCGGCTGAGCAGTGCGGACGCGACGGACAACATGGCCAAGACGGCCCTGCCCGGCTGCGATCCTCACTTTTCCCCAGCGCACGGCCCGCCGTCATAAGACTGTAATCAAACGGTCATTGCAAGGTGTTGGGTCACCGCCGGCACGATTTTTCCGATGTTAACCAAGGAGATGCCTGCTGTCCTTCAGAAATCCTCAGTTCCGCGTCATAGCTTTGCGTGCCATTCTCCCTCCCGATGACCTTTGACGCCCGTCTCGCCGACGCATGGTCGCGGTTGCCGGACTATCTTGGCAGCCACGTGCTGGTGAGCCTCACCGCACTCGCCATTGGGCTCGGCATCAGCCTGCCTATAGCCATCGCCTCCAGGCACAGGCCCCTTCTGCGCGCGGTTCTGCTCGGGGCGGCAAGTGTCGTGCAAACCATTCCCGGGCTTGCACTTTTAGCCTTGTTTTACCCACTGCTACTGGCGATTGCCGCCGTGTCAGAGCACGCATTCGGCAAGGGCTTTTCGGCCCTCGGATTTCTTCCGGCGGTGCTGGCGCTTGCGCTGTATTCAATGCTTCCGGTCCTGCGCAACACAGTCACCGGACTTAATGGCGTCGACGCGCGCCTAAGCGAGGCTGCGCGAGTTGTTGGTGTGCGGCCATGGCAGCTGCTTCGCGACATCGAACTGCCATTGGCTTTGCCGGTCATAATGGCGGGAATTCGCACTGCCGCCGTCTGGGTTATCGGCACGGCAACCCTGGCGACGCCGATCGGACAAACGAGCCTTGGCAACTACATCTTTACGGGATTGCAGACGCAGAATTGGGTCTTTGTCATTTTCGGCTGCATCGCGGCGGCAGCGCTGGCGCTCGCGGTCGACCAGCTCCTCGCCTTGGTGCAAGACGGTGTGACTCGGCGGAGCAGCGCGCGCTCGCTGCTGGGAGGACTTGGCCTCGTTGTCCTTGCGCTGGCCGCATTAATCCCTGGTTTCGCTCGGCCAAAGGGCGAATACGTCGTCGGCGCGAAAACCTTCACCGAGCAATACGTGCTCGCGGCTTTAATCAAGCAGCGACTTGGGGC
>Ga0182038_10000875_pt1 | contig 15716 bp, 9 predicted proteins | sample sta12Can44000108_FD_125976 | JGI IMG/M metagenome (GOLD analysis project Ga0182038, IMG submission 125976) | Lab enrichment of tropical soil microbial communities from Luquillo Experimental Forest, Puerto Rico - statanox.12C.anox.44.000.108 | ecosystem: Environmental > Terrestrial > Soil >...
AGGAGGTTGCGGAACCCGTCGCTGCCGTCAGGTAGCTTTTCTTCCTCGAGAAGCCTTTGCTGACGGTCCGTCGATCACGAACGCCAAGGGCACAATCACCGCCGCACAGATTCAACTCACCGAAACCGAATTGAAGCTCCTGCAGACGCTGGTCTACCAGGAATGCGGCATGTTCTTTGATGAACGCCGCTCGCACTTTCTGAAAGACCGGCTGCAGCGCCGCCTCAAGGCCTGCAATCTTGATTCTTTTTACGCCTACTACCGCTTGCTAACCAGCCGGGAAGGTCGCGCTGAACTGGCATTGTTGCTCGAGAACCTTACGGTCAACGAAACCAGTTTCTTTCGCAATCGCCCGCAGCTTGATCTGCTCCAGAAATCCGTTCTCGAAACCCTGCTTCATCACAAGCGGGAGCGTCGCGATTACACTCTGCGTGTGTGGAGCGCTGGTTGCTCCTCCGGCCAGGAACCGTATACCGCCGCGATTTTGATTTGTGATGCTCTGGCTTACTACTACTTGCGGAATCCGCTTCCTTTTGAAATGCCGTCTCCGAAACCGCTCATTCCTCCGCCGTGGAAAGTCGAAATCGTGGCTTCCGACATCAGCTACGCCAGCCTGCGCATCGGACAGGAAGGACTTTACACGGAACAGCAGATGGAGCCGGTGGATTACACCTGTCGCCTGCGCTATTTCGAAAAGTCCGGCGACAGATACGCGGTCAAGGCCCAATTGAAGGGACTCGTCCAGTTCGACTTTCACAACCTGAAAACCGAATTCCTCCCGCGCCGCAACGACATCATCCTTTGCCGCAACGTCATGATCTATTTCGACGAAGCCGAGCAAAAGCGCCTGATTGACAAGTTCTGGCACTGCCTGAACCCCGGTGGATATCTCTTTGTCGGACATGCCGAAAGTTTGTTTGGTCTTACGCAGAGATTCCGCATGATTCACGAAAACAACGGCACTGCCTATCAACGCCTCGAGGCGACCGCGTGAGCCGACCTTCCGAAGATCGTTCGAGCGAGCTGCGCGCTCTGTTCTTTGAGAGCGCCGCCGAGCTGCTGCAGGCCCTCAACGAAGCAGGCCTCGAACTCGAGGCGCGGCCTGCCGACGAAGAAGTGATTCGCCGCGTCCGCCGCGTGGTCCACACGTTGAAAGGAGATTCTGCGGCCTGCGGCCTTCACGGACTCGGCGAACTCGCCCACGAACTCGAAGACGTGCTTACTCCTCAGGTGGCCGGCCTTTGCGGCGCGGAGCTTCCTGAGGTTGTGCTCGCGGCGGCCGATGGTTTTGGCGCGATGCTGGCCGCCTACCAGAAAAATTCAAAGCTTCCCGACCTGGACACCCTCCACAAAATGATCCGACGCCTGCTCGAGGCGCCGGAGACTGCCGCGAAGGCTGCCCCTGACGGCGCCGACGGACCGGCCCAGTTTGCCTGGACCGAATACGAACAACTGATGATTTCTGAAGCTGTCCATCGCGGAGAGCCCGTCTACAACCTTGCCCTTCGCATTGATCCGAACAGCCTCATGCGCGCGGCTGCCTTCCAGCTCATTCGCAACGTTCTTCATGGAACCGGCACGGTCATTGCCCTCCGCCCGGAAGACAATGTGGCTGCGGCCACGGTCGAGGTCGTCGAAGCCGCGCTCGCCAGCACGCAACCTGAGGAAAAGCTCTTTCACCGCTGCCGAATTCCAACCATCGTTTCCGAAGTCCACATCGAAAAGGTAGTTGCCTCACAGATGCCACAGCACGAATTACTGGGCGATTTGCTCGAGGCGCAGGCGGCCAAGGTGGTTGCCGCCGGCGCGCAAGGGATCGAGGCCGACAAAACAGCCAAAGCATCGGCTCCCGGCTCGGCGGCTGCGGCCGTTGCCGAAAGCACCCTCCGCGTGGACGCCGCGCGCATCGACGCGGTCATGAATCTTGTCGGCGAGCTGATCATCGGCAAGTCCATGCTCAACCGCACGCTCACAGAATTCGCGAAGCAGCATTCTCACGACCCCGTGCGCGCCAAGCTAGCGGATGCCATGGCTTTTCAGGCCCGCATTCTCGATGAACTCCACAAATGCGTGTTGAAAATTCGCATGGTACCGGTCGAACAGCTCTTCCGCCGTTTTCCGCGGATTGTTCGCGACGTCGCCAAGCAGTGCGGGAAAGACGTGGCGCTGGAAGTTGCCGGACAAAACACCGACCTCGACAAAGGCATTTTGGATGCCCTCGCCGAGCCGCTGATGCACCTGGTTCGAAACGCCGTGGATCACGGGGTGAGCGCTCCCGAAGAGCGCCTCGCTGCTGGAAAGCCCGCGCGCGGTACCGTCTATTTGAACGCCTATCATCAAGGCACGCAGGTGGTGATCGAAGTCCGTGATGACGGCCGCGGAATCGATCTCACGCTGGTTCGCGCTCACGCGGTCAAGAAAGGAATAGTTAAGCCGCAGGAAGCCGAACGCATGAGCGACCAGGACGCGCTCAACCTGATTTTCGAGTCCGGCTTCAGTACCGCCGCAGAAGTCACGGAAGTTTCTGGCCGCGGTATCGGCATGGACGTTGTTCGAACCGTGATGGACCGACTCAAAGGCACCATTCATGTCGGCTCACAAAGGGGCCGTGGCACCACGTTTCAGCTTCGCGTGCCACTCACGCTCGCCAGTATGCAAACGCTCCTTTTCCGCGTCGGCGGCCGCCTCTTTGCCGTGCCCCTGTCCTCGGTCGTGGAAATCACGCGCATCACCGACCACGAGATTCACAAAGTGGATCATCGCGAAGTCCTCCGCCTCCGCGAGCAAATCCTCACGCTCGTTCGCCTGAATCACCTGAGCCGCCTGTCGAGCATCGATTCGCCGACCGGGAAGAAACGGAATTTTGTCATCGTCATTGGCGCAGCGGAAAGGCGCTTTGGCCTCGTCGTCGATAGTCTCGTTGGGGAAGAAGAATTGGTTATCAAGGCCCTCCCGGGCGAGATCGTTTCGAGCGATCTCGTCAGCGGCGCCTCCATTCTCGGCGACGGCACCGTTGTGCTGATTCTGAATGTTCCGGCGATGGTTTCGCGTCTGTCACGCGCCACGCTGCTCGGAGCCATCGCATGAGCGAACGCATTCGCGTCCTGGTCGTCGACGATTCCGCGCTGATGCGGAAGCTGATTCCGGCAATCCTTGCGCGGGACTCCTCGATCGAAGTCGTTGGTACCGCTATGGACGGCGCCTTCGCGCTGAGGAAGATTGAGGAACTCGAACCGGATGTCGTCACCCTCGACCTCGAGATGCCGCGCATGGACGGCCTGGAAATGCTCCGCCTCATCATGCGCACCGCGCCGCTACCCATCATTCTGTTCAGCACCCACTCGAAACAGGGCGGCTACGTCACACTAAAAGCGCTGTCGCTCGGCGCCGTGGATTTTCTTGCCAAGCCAAAGGACGCTGCCGCGGGCCATCTCGAGGAAATCGCCGACCGGCTCATCGCGAAAATCAAAGTCGCGAAACATGCCGCGAAACGCAAACTTCCTCCGGTCGTTGTCAAGGAGGAACCGCCCAAGCCCGCAAAAGGAAGCCGGCCCGCTCTTGCGCCGCGCCGCGTCATCGCCGTGGGAATTTCCACCGGGGGGCCCAACGCGCTCCAGTACGTGCTCTCGCAAATCCCCAGCGATTTTCTGTCCACCATCGTCGTGGTGCAGCATATGCCCGAAGGTTTCACGGAAATGTTCGCGAAGCGGCTCGACGAGTGCTGCCGGCTCGAAGTGCACGAAGCGCGTTCGGGTGATCTCCTCCTGGCAGGCCGCGCTTTGATTTGTCCCGGCAATCGCCACATGATGGTGCGGCGCATGCCACGGGGCGATATGGTGGTTCTCTCCGACGGCCCTCCGGTCAACGGCCATCGTCCTTCTGCCGACGTCCTGTTTCACTCCGTGGCGCAGGAGTTCAGCCTGATGTCGGTGGGTGTTTTGATGACCGGCATGGGCGAAGACGGTGCCGAAGGGCTTGGCGCGATTAAGGCCGCTGGCGGGATGACCATTGCGCAAAGCGAAGACAGTTGCGTGGTCAGCGGCATGCCGCGTGCCGCCATCCTCAAAGGTTACGCCAACAAAGTGATTCCGCTTGAAGGTTTGGGGGCTTTCCTCGCGAACCATTACGGCGCGGAGAAGAATGCGGAAGAAGATCTTGGAGAAAAAGTTGAAAAAAACGAGAAACCTGGAAGGACACCCGTATCGTCCCATCGCTCGTGACAACGCCCGCGGGGACAAGGAGAAGGCCATGAAACAGTTCGGCGCTCTGTTGAGAAAGGACCGTCAACCGGTCCGCTACCTCGTGGTGGACGACTCTGTCTTCGCGCGAAAGAACCTCATCAAAATGATCGAGATGTTCGGCGGCGAGCTGGCGGGAGAAGCCGGCGACGGCCTGACCGCCATCGCCGAGTACAACCGCATCAAGCCGGACATCGTGCTCATGGACATTACCATGCCGCAGATGGAAGGCATCGAGGCCGTCGAGCGCATCGTGCGCCAGCACGCCGACGCACGCATCGTCATGGTGTCGTCGGTGGGATACCAGGAGAACATTCTCGCTGCCCTGCAAAAGGGGGCGAAACATTTCGTGCAGAAGCCGGTGAAGCCGGAGGTGTTGTACGAGATTCTCCGCTATGTGCTCACCGACGATCCGAGCGCGGCGGGCGCGCCGGTGGCGCTGGCCGGGGCGAGCCGCTCATGAGAATGGAGCTGATTCAGCCGTTTATCAATGCCGCGGACGCGGTTTTCGCCGAATCGCTCAAAGGCCCGACAAGGATCGTGGACGTCGAAATGGACGAGAACGCCTACCGCAGGAAAGGCGTAGCGGCGCTGATTCTCATCAAGGGCGACATTGAAGGTCGCGTGATCCTGGACCTTGCGCCAGAAGTCGCCCTGAAAGTGGCCAGCGAACTCGCGGGCACGGACATGGAAGCCAGCGAGCAAGTTGTCCGCGAAACGGTCTGCGAAGTCGCGAACATGGTCATCGGCAATTCCGTGACGCTGCTCAACGACCAGGGGTTTCATTTCAAGGTGTTTCCGCCCGAAGTGCATACGAACGAGGCGGGCTTGGCCGGCAGCGCGGACACCGAGGCGCTGGTTGTTTGCATCGAGACGCCCTGCGGAGACATCTTCCTGAACATCGCCATGCGCTATCTCCACCGCCGGCGCGCCGAACGCTCCGCCGTCCCGGCCCTTGATTAAAATTTTGCATTCCCGGAACCTGATGACGGCTCGCCGGAATCGGCATGAAGCGACGCGAGAAGTCCCCGGATGCACTCTGCTCTGCGCCGGGTTGTGAGAAAGCCCCGCCTCCGGGATCAGGCCGCCAGCCACTGACCAGGCCTGCTCCCGACGGCAGCCCGGTTCGCGGATGCTCGCCTCTTCCGGGAGTCACGCGCACGAGTCACGAGGGTCGCTAGCCAGCGACGCGAGCTTATCGAAGAACCTTTTGATCATCATTTTGACGGTGCCGTCGATGAGGCGCTGGCCGACGGCAGCCATCGTGCCGCCGAGCTGGGCATCGCCTTCGTAGGAAGCGATGGTCGAAGGAGTTTCTCGAGGAGCCGCCGATAGAACGCGGACCGCTGCGGCCGGCGAGAGTTTCAACAGGCCGTCGCCTTTCAGGAAGCCAACGCGGCCTGAGCCCTCGACGACGAGGCGGAAACTTGTCGGCGGCGCTTGGTCGGCGATCCGCACTTTGCCTTCAAATTGTCCGGAAAGCGCGGCCACAAGCACTTTCATTTTCATGCGGTATTCGTCGGGTCCGATTTTTTCCAGGCTTTCGCAGCCAGGTATGGCCCGGGCGAGAATCGCAGGGTCCTGAAGGAGCTCGTAAGCGCGCTCCGGCGCAACGGGCAAAGTATAGGAACCAGAGATTTTCACGCAACGCTCTTTACGTGACGCTCACGCGATTCTGGAAATGGCGGCCTTGATCGCGCGCGCCGCATGCACCACCGCCATTTGCCGCCGATATTCTGCGGAAGCGTGCAGGTCGGAGTTGGCGTCAACACCCTGGGTGACGAGCGCTGCCGCATTTTGAATATCGTTGGGCGATGCCGTCTTGCCATCCAACGCTTTTTCCGCAGCCGTGGCACGATAGGCGTGGTTGGAAAGGCCGGTGACGCCGATGCGCACGAAGGAAACCTTTCCCGCGTTCTGGCGTACACGCGCGGCGACGCCCACAATCGCGAAGCCGCTCGCGGGCTGGGCCATCTTCTTGTAGGTCGTGCCGGTACGCGCGTCATCGATGGGTACGATCACTTCGCGAAGGATTTCGCCCGGTTCAAGCGCGGTGGTGAAGGCTTCAACGAAGAAATCGCCCGCGCTAACGGTGCGCTCCTCCATTGCCCCCTTCAAGACGAACTTCGCTTCGAGCGCCTGGAGCGCAGCGGGATAGTCCGCCGCGGGGTCGGCGTGCGCCACGCTGCCGCCGATGGTGCCCATGTTGCGGACCTGCACGTCGCCGATCGAGGCTGCCGTTTCGGTCAGCAATGGACATTTCTGGCGCAGCAGGGCCGAGCTCTCGATCTCGTAATGCGAGGCGGTAGCGCCGATGTGCAGCTGGCCGCCAGCTTCGCGAATGTAGTTCAGGTCTTTCAGCGCGCGCAGGTCCACCAGATGCTCGGGCGCGGCAAGCCGCAGCTTCATCATGGGGATGAGGCTCATGCCGCCGGCGAGCGGCTTGGCGCCGGTCGCGAGCAGATGCAACGCCTCATCGAGAGATTTCGGAGCCGTGTATTCAAATTTCTGAGCGATCATATTCGTGGCTCTCCTGGAGTTCGTTAGCTCAGTTCTTTTTCGCGAGCAGTTTCCAGATTTTTTCCGGAGTCAGCGGCATGTCAATGTGGCGAACCCCCAACGGCGAAAGCGCGTCCACGACCGAGTTAACCACTGCGGGCGAGCATCCAATCGTGCCCGCTTCGCCGACGCCCTTCACGCCAAGCGGATTTACGGGCGAGGGCGTGCAAGTGTGATGGCTTTCAATCCAGGGCATGAGGTGGGCGCGCGGCAGAGCGTAGTCCATCAGTTCGCCGGTGATGAGCTGGCCATTGTCGTCATACACGGCCTGCTCCCACAGTGCCTGGCCCAACCCTTGGGCTACGCCGCCGTGCACCTGGCCGTCCACGATCAGCGGATTCAGGATGTTGCCGCAATCATCGACCGCGACGTAGCGGCGGACTTGGATTTGGCCGGTTTCGTCGTCAATGTCGGTAACCACGATGTGCGCGCCAAACGGGAACGTGAAGTTCGGCGGCTCCCAGAAACGCGTGGCGACGAGCCCGGGTTCCGTATTCGGAGGCAACTTCAACGCACGGTAACTCGCGCCGGCGATTTCCTGGAATGTTTTCGATTTGCCGGTCTTGTTGCAAACGACTTGCCCGCCAGCGAGCGTGACGTCAACGGATTCGAGCAGCATCGCGCCAAACTTCTTGATTTTGGCTTTCAAGTCCTCGAGCGCGTAGTAAAGCGCCGTGCCGCCAACAGCCGTGGCGCGGCTGCCAAACGTTCCGATGCCATATTGCACGATGGCGGTATCGCCGCGGACTACCAGGATGTCGTCGAGTCCGACGCCAAGTTCGTCCGCAGCAATCTGCGCGAAGGTGGTTTCCTCGCCCTGGCCGTGGGGACATGCGCCGGTCAGGATGGTGACTTTGCCCGTCGGCTCGATTTTCACCGTGGCGCTCTCCCATCCGCCTGCCGGCGTGGCGGGAGAAGGGCCGATGGCGCAAATTTCGCCGTACGTGGAAATGCCGATGCCCATGTATTTGCCCTGCTTGCGCAGATCGGCTTGCTCCTGGCGGAGTTTGACGTAGCCGACGAGGTCGAGCGCTTTTTTGAGCGGCGTCGAGTAATCGCCGGAGTCGTACATGAGGCCGGTAGCGGTCGAGTACGGAAACTTATCCTTGGCGACGAAATTCTTAAGACGAATTTCCGCGGGGTCCAGTTTCAGCTCCGCGGCGAGAATATCCACCATGCGTTCGATGCCATGCGTCGCTTCGGGGCGGCCCGCGCCGCGATACGCATCGGTGGGCACGCAGTTCGTAAACACGCCGACGATGTCGGCGCGAATATTTTGCGTGTTGTAGAGCCCGGGCATCATCAGCACGCTCAACTGCGGAATGAGCGGCGTCAGCAACTGGTGATACGCGCCGACGTCTTGAATGAGCTTCAGCTTGATGCCGAGGATGGTGCCATCGCGTTTGGCAGCGATTTCGTAATAATCCACGTGGCCGCGGCCGTGGATGGTGCACGTGAAATTCTCGCGGCGCGACTCGATCCACTTGACTGGCTTTTGAATTCGCATGGAAACAAAGCCCATCAGGGCTTCTTCCGCGTAGACATTCAGCTTGCTGCCGAATCCACCGCCGACTTCCGGTGCGATCACGCGCATGCGGTTCTCTTCCAACCCGAGCATTCCGGCCACGAGCGTGCGCACCAGGTGGGGAATTTGTGTCGAGGTGTACAGGTTGAGCTGGCGATCCGCCCCGCGCCACTCCGCCACCACGCCACGCGTTTCCATGGCCATAGGCACGAGCCGCTGGCTGACGATGCGCTGTTTTGCGACAACGTCGGCTTCGGCAAACGCCTTGTCCACATTGCCTCCGTCCTGGTGATAGGTGAACGCGATGTTATCCGGCCACTGGGGATGCACCGCGGGCGCGCCCTTCGCGAGCGCCTTCTCCGGATCGGCCACCGCGGGCAGAACTTCATAATCCACTTCAATGAGATCCGCGGCGTCGCCCGCGAGATAGCGGTCGCGCGCCACGACCACGGCAACGGGATGGCCGACGAAGTAAACGCGATCGGTCGCGAGAATGTTGTGCTGGGGCACCCGCAAGTCGGGCATCGCAATGCCGCACGGGACAACGCCCACGCCTTTCGTGTCTTTTCCGGTGAACACGCACGCGACGCCGGTAGCGGTCTCCGCCTTCTTCGTGTCGATGGAGCGAATGCGTGCTGCGGCGTGCGGGCTGCGCAGAATGACCGCGTAATGCATCCCCGGCATCTGGATGTCTTCAACATACGTGGCCGTGCCGGTGATGAGCCGCGGGTCTTCCCGGCGGCGAATGCGCTTGCCGACAAACGTTTCGGTTTTGGTGGTGGTAGTGGCCATTCCAGGTCTCCTACTTTCCGGCGCCGGCTGCGGCGGCTTTCACTGCGTTGACGATGTGTTGGTATCCGGTGCAGCGGCAGACGTTGCCTTCGAGCCCGTGGCGAATCTCCTCTTCGCTGGGAGCGGCGTTACGGTCGATAATCTGCTTGGAGGCCATGATCATCCCCGGAGTGCAGAATCCGCACTGGAGGCCGTGCTCGTTCCAGAAGGCTTCTTGTACAGGATCGAGCTTGCCGTCGTTTGCCAGCCCTTCCACGGTTACGATCTCCGCGCCGTTGGCTTGCACGGCAAACATCGTGCAACTTTTGATGGCCTTGCGGTTCAGCTCCACGGTGCACGCGCCGCACAGCGAGGTCTCGCAGCCCATGTGCGTGCCCGTCAGGCCCGCGACGTCGCGCAGGAAATGGATGAGCAGCAGGCGTGGTTCGACGTCTTGGGAATAGCTTTTCCCGTTGATGGTGAGACTGATGTTCATGGTCTTCTCCGGTGGGAACCAATCCAGCGTTCGAGAAGATACCAAAATTCGGGTTCGGGCGCACCCATCATACGCCTTCCGTGGGCTCGGGGAGCAAGCGGATTTTGTTCCCTCGCTTTGCTATGCTAACCGCCCGTGAGACCCACCATCCTGATTGATACCGACACCGCTTCCGATGACGCCGTGGCCCTGATCATGGCGCTGCGGTCGCCGAGCGTTCGCGTGCTCGCCATAACGGCAGTCGCCGGAAATGTTGGCGTCGAGCAGGCCGCCCGGAACGCGCTGTATACCGCGGAGCTTTGCGGTTCGAATGTTCCCGTGTTTGTTGGCGCCGCAAAACCGCTCGGGCGCGCGCACCAGAGCGCGGACTGGTTTCACGGCAAGGACGGTCTCGGTGATCACGGTTATCCGCCGCCACGGCGCGTCGTCGAAAAGCAGCCTGCGGTGGAAGCGATGGTCGAGACCATCGAGGCCAATCCCGGGCTGGTTTTGGTAACCTTGGGACCGCTGACGAACATTGCCCTCGCTCTCCAGCGGAGTCCTGGCATCGCGAAAAAAGTAAGTCGCTGCGTAGTCATGGGTGGGGCCCCCTGTTGCGAAGGCAACGTCACACCCGCCGCAGAGTACAACATTTGGTGCGATCCGGAGGCGGCGCGCATGGTGATACGCAGCGGCCTGCCGGTCGAATTGGTTGGCTGGCATTTGTGCCGGGGCAACGCCGCGTTGAATTCAAGTGATATCGAACGCGTCCTCCGCCTGGACACACCGCTCGGACACTTTGCCATCGAATGCAACAGCCGCGCCCAGGAGGCTTACTTCGAACAAACCGGGGAGCAGGGTATTTCCTTGCCCGATCCGGTGGCCATGTCGATCGCCTTGGACCCGTCCTTGGTCACCGAGCAAACCGAGAACTACGTCGACGTCGAAACCGGCAGCGAACTCACTCGCGGCATGACGGTGGTCGACCGGCTGCACGTGGCGGAGAACGATCGCAACGGGGTGGTCTGGGCGCCCGTCGTAAAGGCAGGCAGCAAGACCAAGGTGGTCTGGGCGATCGACGTTGCCGGCTGGAAGCAGGCCTTGTTTCTCGGCCTCGGCTGAGCGCCTTCTCTGACGTCTGGAGCCAGGTGGGTCACGACGATGCGCTTATCTTTCAGTAAACGACCTATTTTCAATAAGATGCGCAACGGAGCAGGTGCATTCCGGTTTCCCTGTCGAGCAGGCGCGGGTATGGCGGGTACCCTCTTCGCCGGCATATGCGTCTCACTGATTAGCCCAGGTCCGAAGTCGCGATCGCGCGCGGCAACTTCTTTTCCAGCCTGGGGTTTAAGCTAATGGAAGCCAAAAGTGTTAGGCTTCCATCGGAAGGACCGTTTCGAGCTGGCTCCCATGCAAGTCGGATGTCCCTTCCGAGAACAGGGGATTCGTCATGAAGACGATCATATCGAGCAGCGGAAGCAAATTGGGGCTTCTGCTTTGTGTTGCCGCTCTTTGGCTTTTGGTCCCTCGACAGGCGCGCGCGGATGACGACAAGGACCCACCCAGTCGCGTCGGGCGCATCAGCATCGTAGAAGGATCGGTTTCGTTACAGCCCGGCGGGCAAGGCGATTGGGGAACCGCGGCCCGAAACCGCCCGGTGACCATCGGTGACAAGCTTTGGGTTGACAAAGACTCTCGCGCCGAATTGCAAGCCGGCGAAGCGACTTTCCATCTTGGCAGCATGACGGCGTTATCGTTCCTGAACCTCGACGAAGCTATGACCCAGGTTCGCATTCCAGAGGGCGCCGTCAATTTCCGCGTTCGCGAATTGCGGCAGGGTGATGTCTACGAAGTCGATACTCCGAATGTGGTGTTCAACGTAAAGGAAGCCGGCGCTTTTCGCATCGATGTAAACGAAGCGGGCGACTCGTCTCGCATCACCGTGATTCGCGGCGCAGGAGAAATCAACAGCGATGGAACGACCTACGAGGTGCGTGCCGGCGAGCAGGCAGAATTTAACGGGGCAGAAAACCCCACTTACAGCATCGTCCACTGGCCCGGTCCTGATGGGCTCGACAAGTGGGCTGAGGAGCGCGACCTGAAAGAGGACCGCTCGGCTTCCGGACAGTATGTTTCCCGCGAAATGCCCGGCTACGACGATCTCGATGACAACGGCACTTGGCGGGACGAGCCGGAGTATGGGCACGTGTGGTTTCCCTCCGATATGCCGGCCTCCTGGGCGCCCTACAGCGACGGCTACTGGAACTGGGTTGCTCCTTGGGGTTGGACCTGGATCGACTACTCTCCTTGGGGTTTTGCTCCCTATCACTATGGACGTTGGGCGTTCATTGGCGGGGCCTGGGGCTGGTGCCCGGGTCCGTACTTCGGTGCCCCGGTCTATGGACCGGCGTTCGTCGGTTTCCTCGGTGGCGGCTGGGGTTTTGGATTCGGCTTTGGCGTGGGCTGGTTCCCGCTCGGCTGGGGAGAGCCATTCTACCCATGGTTCCACTGCAGCCATGGGTTCGTTAACGCCATCAACGTCCACAATACGTTCATTCGAAACGTCAATGTTCTGAACACGAATGTTCGTAACGTGAATTTCGTGAACGCGCACAACCTCCGCGCGGTCACCACCGCCTCGCGCAGCACATTCGTGAATGGAGGGCGCATCGATCGTGCCGGGCAGCGCCTCACGCAAGCTTCCTTGAACGGCACTCGCGCAACGAATTCCGTCGGCATCCATCCCACGCAGCACAGCACGCTCGGTGCGGCGAATTTCAATTCGCGTGTGGCGCGTCCTCCGGTTGGCGTCGAGAGACGTGCTGTGATGACTCGTACCGCTCCATCCACGCGCGCGGCAAGTTCTCCCGTGCGCACGATGAATGGCAGCGAATTGAGCGCGGGACGATTTGGGAACCCGCATGCGAACAGCTCGGCCAGAGCAAATGCGAGCCTGGAGAGCAGAGCGTTAAATGCCCAGGCGAATGCCAGAACGACGGCGCGGCAGCGCGAGATGATGCAGAACCGGCCGCCTTCCGCGCGTCCGGGCAATACCCGTACCTGGGAAGCACAGGGCAATTCGACCGACCGCGGGCGGGCGCCGCAGGGCTCGGGTTCGAACCGGTCGAACGACACGAACTCGCCGCGCGGGTTCAACGATCGTCCGCAGCAGGGATCCGGCGCCACGCGCCCAAGCAGCGGGCCGGCGCGGAACTCGGCTCGCGTGTATGGCAATCGGCCGCCCTGGGCCGGCCACGGGGATCCGAGTGGCAACAACCCTGCGTCGGCGCCGAACCGCCAGAATTACTCTAGCGGCGGGCGATCCTACGGGCCGCCACAACGCAGTTACAGCAGGCCGTCGTACGACGGTAACCGCAGTTACGCCCAGCAGCCCTCTTATGCGCCGCGAACGTATTCTTCGCCGGGCCGCAGCTATCCGGCGCCGTCTCGTTCCTACTCTCCGCCTAGCCGCAGCTACAGCTCCGGCGGCGGAGGCAGCTACGGCGGATACCATGGCAGTTATGGTGGCGGGGGAGGTAGCTATGGTGGCGGGGGAGGCAGTTATGGTGGCGGGGGAGGCTACCATGGTAGTTCTGGCGGTGGGGGCGGTCATAGCTATGGCGGTGGTGGTGGGGGCGGTTCCCACGGTGGCGGAGGGGGTGGCAGCAGCTCACACGGTGGTGGTGGTGGCGGTGGCGGCAGGCCACATCGATAATTCTGGTTTCTGACCGAGCGAGCCCGTCCCGGAAGTTCGGGGCGGGTTTTTGCCTTTCGGAAGCCACTCCTTCCTCATTCTTTCCTCGCGCGCCAGGTCGGCACACTTGTGAGCGCTCGATGGCTGCTTTGTCTCACAACTCTTTTTCTCGCGGGGTGTTTAGCTAACCGGAGGAGGTCGCATTCGCTGTTTCCTGATTCGACAAAATGGGAGTGGCGAAACGAAAGCTTGAAAAACGAAGTGCTAGGCTCGAAGTAAACTCAGAAACAACTGGCCCAGCTGGAATGGATCGCGCTGTGATCGAAGCTAGGGAAGGACCCGGCCAAGCGAAGAGGCGCTGCGGATTTCAGGAGAGAAGGCCATGAGAAAACAGCTGCTGAAATGGATGAGTCTGATGAGCGTTGCGCTGGCGGTGCTGCTTTTTGCCGCCGAGCGCGCTGTCGCCGATAATGATGATGATCCACCCAGCCGGGTGGCGCGTCTTGCGTACACGGGCGGCAGTGTTTCTTTCAATCCGGCCGGCACGGACGATTGGGTTACGGCGGTCGTGAACCGCCCGATGACCACAGGAGATAAACTTTGGTCCGATGACCGGTCGCGCGCGGAGTTGCATCTGGACACGGCAGTCATCCGGCTGTCCGACCACACTGGTTTTTCGTTCTTGAACCTGACCGACGAGATCACCCAGCTTCGCTTGACCGAGGGCACGCTGTACATTCGCGTGCGCCGGCTCGGCGATGACGAAACCTTCGAGGTGGATACTCCCAATCTGGCGTTTTCCATTCTTCGCCCCGGGCGTTACCGCATCAACGTGAACGAAGCGGGCGACGCCACGATTGTCGCGGTCCGCGATGGCCAGGGAGAAGTGACTGGCGGCGGCTCCGCCTACGCCATCCACGCCCGTGAAGAAGGGGTCTTTAACGGCACCGATCAGCTGGACGCGGACGTCGAGCGAATTCGAGAAGATGAGGATGGCTTCGATCAATGGTGCTACGAGCGCGATCGTCGCGACGATCACTCCGTTTCTTCGCGCTATGTTTCCGATGATGTCGTCGGCTACGAAGACCTGGATGAATACGGCGGCTGGCGCGCCGTTCCGGAGTACGGCAACGTGTGGTTTCCTCATACTGTCGTTGTCGGCTGGGCGCCCTATCGTTACGGCCATTGGGTCTGGATCGCACCTTGGGGCTGGACTTGGGTTGACGACGAACCGTGGGGCTTTGCTCCGTTCCACTATGGCCGTTGGGTGGCTGTAGGTGGTGTGTGGGGTTGGGTGCCGTGCCCGCCGCGACCGGCCGCGGTTACCGTAGCCTATGTGCGCCCAGTGTATGCGCCAGCTCTCGTGGCGTGGGTCGGCGGCGCACATTGGGGAGTCGGCGTGGCCGTTGGCAGTGCGCCCGCAGCCGGCGTGGCGTGGTTCCCCCTGGGACCGCGTGACGTCTATTGCCCGTCGTACCACGTCAGCCAGACGTACGTCACCAACGTCAACGTTTCGAACACTACCATCGTCAACAGGACGCAAATCACCAACGTCTACAACAACGTTTACGTGAACAAGACGGTGAACGTCACAAATGTGACGTATCAAAACCAGGCTGCGCCCAACGCGGTAACCGCTGTTTCGCACCAGGCCTTCGTCTCTGCTCAGCCCGTTCACAACAATCTGATGCGCGTGGGCCAGAAAGAATTCACTGCTGCGCCCGTCGCCCCGATCGCCCCGGCAGTTGCTCCCGAGCAGCGCAGCGTCCTGGGCGCCGGAGCGGCAGCCCGCGTACGGCCGCCAAGCCCGGTTCTGAGCCGTCCGGTGGTGGCCAAGGTGGCGCCTCCGCCTCCTCCTGTTGCTTTCGTCAAGCAGCAGGAGATCGTTCGCGAAAATGGCGGCAGGCCCCCGGCGATTGCGGAAATGAGGCGCGCGGAGCCTGAGAACGTTCAGGCGGCTCGTCCAATGCCCATGATCAAGATGGCGCCTCCGGTCCGGCAGGGTCCGGCACAGAACGCGCCGATGAACCGGGCGGATCTGCGGCAAGAAAACACGAATCGCCCGGGGCCGGCACAGAATGCACCAGTGGTCAGGCCGGACAATGCGAATCGGCCGGCGCCGCCGAACGTTACAAGCCAGCCGAACCAGAGCGCTCGCCCCGGGAATGGTGCCGAGAGCGCCGGCAATTCCAGCAGGTATAACGACCGTCCGCCCTCTTCGCGGCGCGGCAATTCCGGCGCGAACGACTACAGCCCGCAGCTCGAGCAGAAGCACCAGCAGGAACTTCAGGATCTGCGGAACAAGCAAGACCAGGAGCGCCAGAAGGTCGAACAGCAGCAAGTCCAGCAACGGCAGAAGCTCGACCAGGACAATACGCGGAGGCAACAGCAGCAGGCCGATCCAAGACAACAACAGCAAAGCGAACAGAGACAACAGCAAACCGTACAGAGACA
>Ga0182038_10000877_pt1 | contig 15686 bp, 9 predicted proteins | sample sta12Can44000108_FD_125976 | JGI IMG/M metagenome (GOLD analysis project Ga0182038, IMG submission 125976) | Lab enrichment of tropical soil microbial communities from Luquillo Experimental Forest, Puerto Rico - statanox.12C.anox.44.000.108 | ecosystem: Environmental > Terrestrial > Soil >...
AACGACGTCGTTTACCGCCGGTTCCGGCTCGGGCCGCTCCACCAGCGTCATCCCGGCCGTTCCCGCAGCCTCATCCGTCACCACAATTGCCTTCATCAGGCACCTCCCTGGATCCAATCCTCGCCGCTGCGCCATGAGGCCTGCCCGGCCTTCGCGAGCGTCGTCAGCGTGGTGAGGCGTGAATACCCCGCCTCATAGTTTCGTTACAGTTAATTAGCTGTGACGGGACAACTGCTGGCAGGGCCAGGCCTCAGCCGGGCGGGCAGTTGGTTGACACCGGTTTGTGGGCGACTACGTCCGCTGACGCAGCGCACGAAGAATGTGTCCGGCAGCTTATGAATACGGACAAACAGGTTGTTGCGCACCCGGAACGAGGGAAGCCGGTTGTCAGGCCTCTCGATGCTCCCAGGCAGAGACAGAGCCACCCGGCGGACGTCCTCTTCGGTGACCATCCGCGGATGCCATGGCAGCTCATACCGATGCAACAGCATCATCCGCTCATGCCGCTGGGAGCGCGTTGAGCCAACATGGCCGGCTCCTGGTGAGACTGGCTGGTTTGGTCACCGCGAGGTTGCCGGGCATGGGGAACGAACCTCCCGGCACGAGCCACGACCGCACGCCAATAAGCTCCGCGGCGCGCCCGATGCTGTATAACTGGCAACCGGCCTGTTGACCTGCGAACGGCGACCTGTTTAGGCTGATTTAACTGCGATCTTCCAAGCAAGCCGGGCAGGATCGCGTCATGGGGCGAGGCTATGGACAATGTCCAGACCATTATTGCGGCTGTCACCGGTGATGACGCGATGCTCCGCTACCTCCGGCACGATCCGGCGGCCTTAGCGCGAAGCTTGAATCTCGGCGGCGCGCAGGCGCGCGCTCTGCGGACCGCCGACCGGTTCTTTGAATCGGAGCAGCCGATTCTCGACACTCCTCCAGCGCCGCCGGAGGAGCTGCGTCGCCCACCCGCGAGCGTCAAGTTCATCCCCACATCGCCGCCGACGCCGATCTCAGTGTCCGCCGACACCGGGACCTTGCTGCCGGACGCGAGCAGCGGCACGGTGACGATGACCTCATCGATCAGCTCGCCGGGGGCGCCGGCCGTGCCCGCCGCGCCGGGAGTGCCCGGGGTGCCGACCGCGCCCGGAGTGCCCGGGGTGCCGCATGGACCGGTCGCCCCAGCGGCGCCGTTCGCGCCCTCAGCTCCGTTCGCCCCGTTCATGCCGGCTGCGCCATTTCCGCCGCAGGTGCCGGGACTCGGTCCGCCCACGCATGCTCCGTGCCCGCCATACACCGTGACGCCGTGCCGCTGCGACGGCAACTGCGCATGCCATGCGGCGGTTGTGGCGCTGGTCGCGAACGTCTCAAACACCGCTGTCACCGCGATCACCGCGATCGCTGCACAAGCCGGTCGCCGCCCGCGAGGTGCGGCAAGCTCGAATCACCGGGAGGGGAACGCGGCGTGCGAATAGTTAGACGAGGGCCAACCAACTCGGGCTCCGAGGACGACTCGAGCTCGCTGACGATGGAGGATGTCATCAGCGGAGACACAGGAGGCACGGGCGGAACTGGCGAGCCCGGCACTCACACGACGACTGCGACTCATACCGGTACCAGTACGGGAACCCACACCGGCACCGGAACTGGCACCCACACCGGGACCCACACCGGCACCGGAACTGGCACCCACACCGGCACAGGCACCCACACCGGGACCCACACAGGGACCGGCACCGGCACCCACACCGGGACCGGAACTCACACCGGGACCGGAACCCACAGTGGCACCGGAACCCACACCGGCACAGGCACGCATGTTCCCGGGCATCCGGGCGCGCCCTTGGGGCCTGGGTCTCCCAAGCCGCCTCCGGCGCCGGTGAGCCCGGCGACGCCGCGAATCCCAGCCATCCCTCGCGTTCCTTCCGCACCGCAGGTCCCGCGCGAGCCGGGGATGCCCGGCATCCCCCGTGTTCCGGCGGCACCAACCGTGCCCCAAGCTCCGGCGGTCCCGTCGTCGCCCGGGATGCCGGCTGTCCCGCGCGTGCCTCAGGCACCCGGAGTCCCTGCTGTGCCGTCGATGCCCGCCTTCCCGGGCTACCCGCCGACGCCGGCGCTGCCTGCCATTCCGGGCTATCCGTCGCCGATAGCGCCGCAGGTCCCGGCCGTACCCGGTGTGCCCGGGGTACCGCAGGCTCCGGGGGTGCCAGGTCAGCCGGGCGTGCCGATGCCACAGCCGTGTCCACCCGGCGCTCCGGGCGGTTGTCAGTGCTGCTGCTGCGCCTCGATCGTGGGCATGGTGTCGGTTGTCTCGACGACCGCGACGACGGCGATCACTGCCATCACCGCGATCGCGGGCATGTCGGGCGGCTGCTGAACGGGGCGGGCGTGACCGCAGATATCAGCATCGTCATTCCCGCGTATAACGAGGGCCCGCGGCTGGCCGAGACGATCGCATCGATCGCTAGCACGCGTTCGACGAACGCGCGCATCGAGGTGGTGATCGCCGACGACCAATCGACGGACGGCACGCCGGAATACCTGCGCAGCGCGTGGCCCGACCTGTCGCGCCTGCCCCGCCTCGACGTCGTATTCACCCGGACGCAAGAGCGCAGTGGCGTGCCGCGCGCGCGCAACCACGCCGCTGCGCGGGCGACCGCCGAGATCCTGTTCATCACCGACGCGCACGTCCGCTTCAGTGAAGGATGGGACGCGCTCGTGTTCGAGCACCTGCGCGATCACCGGATCCTGGCCGGCGCCGTCTGCCAGGCGAACACGACATTCGTCGGCTACGGCTGCCGGCTTGTCGTGCCGTTCATGGGAACCTATTGGAACAGGGACCCGATCTCGCAACCTGGCCAGGTACAGATCGCTGCGTGCCCCGCGACCGTGCTCACGCGCGAGCTGTTTCAGCGCTTGGGCGGCTACGACAACGGCATGATCATGTACGGCGCGGCCGAGCCCGAGTTCAGCGTACGTGCGTGGCTGTCCGGCGCCGAGCTCATCGTCGTACCGCAGTTGCGCGTCGAGCACCTGTTCAAGCCCGCCGAGGAGCGCCAGGCGTTCATCCGCGCGGTCCGCCTGTACATGGTGTGCAACGCGCTGCGCTTCGGCCTGCTGTACGCGAGCGAGGCAGGCGCGCTGCAACTGCTGCGCTATTACTCGCTGAAGTTCCCGAACCTGTTTGCGGAGGCGCTGGCGCGTGTCGGGCGTAGCGACGTTTGGGACCGCCGCGCCCAGCTCGAAGCGAAGCTCGAGCGCCCGTTCAGCTGGTTCGTCGAGCACTTCCAGCTCAAGGACTCCGCGGGTGGCGATATCTCGTGAGCCCGCAATCTCCCGCCTTCGAGACGCTGACCTTCTCCCTCCTGCGGCCGGGCGACCTCGTGTCGCTGACGGTGCACGCGATCAACTTCCGCCTCGACACAAGCGACCCCCACCAGCCGCGGCTCGTGCGCCGCAAGGCGGGCGAGGCGGCGTATCTCGTGTTCGTCTTCCCGCCGCAGTCGATCGCCGAGGCGGCGTACTTCGAAACGGCTCAAGTCACGCAGCCGAGCTTCAACCCGCCGCCGTCGGTCCCGTCACCGCCATTGCCGCCGAGCAACGGCGACCCGCTGGCGCAGCCCGGCGCGACCGCCGCGCGGATGAGCGGCCTCAGCCGGCTCGTGTTCCGCCTGCCCGCCGAACTCGATCAGATCCCCTACTCGATCGCCGGCCTGCTCGACTGGAGCCGCTTGATCGCCGTGCTGCCGCCGGCCGCCTCCGTGCTGCCGGGTGATGCCAACGCACCGGGGCAAGCCCCACCCGCGATCAGTGAGCCGGGAGCGACGGAGACGGCCATCGAGCTGCCGTACCGGCTGCTGCTCGCGCCAAATGTGACCGAGGGGGCCGCTCCCGCGTGGGTGCACGCGCTCGATCCAGTGGCGCACGCCGGCCGGGTCGAGTTGTGGCACACGCGGCTCGCGGCGCGGTCGACTCACCCCGGGGCCCAAGCGACGACCGAAGCCGCCCCCGGGCGGCCGCTGCCAGTGCGCGCGGTCTGGTCGCCCGACTTCGTCGCAGACGGCCCGCTTCCGCAGCACAGCAAGGACGACCTGCCGTTCAGCCCGCTCCGCGCGGCGATGTCGGAACGCGATCGCGACCAGATCGTGATCCTCACCTCCGGCTTCTTCGGCTATACGCTCACCGGCCCGTCGGGCGCGGGCGAGCCGTACCTGCCCCTTCCGGTGCACGCTGACCGGCTCTTCCTTTCCTCGCTCGGTGGCTGGCTCAGCTCGCGCGGAACCTGGACCTACCCGGTCAGCTACCGGTACGTAACACTGATCGAGGACGTCGCCCTAAGGCGGCCTCCCGAGGTCGTGCTTCCGACCGCCGTCGCCGCGCTCGACCTGATCGAGTGGGATCACGTCGCGACGCAGGGCCGCGACCACTACGTCCGGATCGTCTACGAAGGGTTTCTCTATCCCGTCGGTCACCGCGCCTCGCTCGTCAAGGTCACCGAGCGCAAGGTGCTCGGGCCGCTTGGCTCGGACGGCAACCCCGCCTCGTCGCCGGTCGCTTTCCTGCGCCAGCGGATGTACATCATCGTGCGCGAGCACGAGAAAACATACGCGCCGTCGGCGTTCACGCACGAAGGTCGTGAGATGCCGCTGCACGAGCGCATTCGCATCAAGCTCGATGTCACGCCGGAGATCGACCCGCCCGCATTCATCCCCCAAACTGACGCATCGTTTCCCATCACGGTCGGCGGCGGCCAGCCGTTTCCGTTTCCGCTGGTCGGGCTCGACCTCGCCGGGGCGGACGTCGATTTCCTCGCGCCCCTGATCTTCGTCAGCCTCAGCGAAACGCATCTCGACAAGGTCGTCGAGGCATACGCCGGCGACAATGACCAGCGCCGCTGCGTCGTGCGCGGGCGCAACATCGCCTACGCCGACCCGGCCGCGGGCGACACCGTTATCAAGACGATGTCGCTGTATTTCACCGCCGAGATCACCAACGCCGGGCCGCCCTACCCGGTGGCGCCGTTCCTGCCGGTGCTCGACAGCGCTGCGGTCGTCGTGCCGGCGCTGACCGCGCTGACCGGGCAGAGCACGGCGGTGCAGATCCAGCTCTACCAGCCATATCTCCAGAACGGCATCGACCCGCACGCCGGCGTGTTTGCCGAGTTGGTCGGCGGCCCGCACCGGTCGCGTTCAGCGCCGACAAGGCGGGCGGGTTCGCGCGGCCGAACCTCGGCCTCAGCGGACTGTCGGCGCGCAAGGGGGTCGTGTCCGGTAAGACCGACGACGCGGCGGCCGGCAAGATCAACCCGAAGGAGTACTTTGGCGACCCCGACGCGAAGCTGTTCGGGACGATCCAGCTCGGCGATCTGATTCCCGTCCAAGCGCTGCTCGCGGAGGCCGCCCAGAACGCCCCGGAGATTCGCACGCATGCGATCCCCAACCGCCGCCATCCGACCCAGCTGATTACGGTCCTGCACTGGTCGCCGCAGCTACAAGACTTCAGTGAAGGCCCTGTCCAGATCGCCTTCAACGCCGACGGCCAGCAGTCGGCGCTGGAGCTCAAGGTGCGCCTGGAGAATAACCTCGACGGCACGCCGCCCGCATCGGTTGCGCATGGCGAGCTGTCGAACTTCGAGCTGCGCCTGTTCGGGGTGATCGCGCTCAAGATCGCCAAGATCACGTTCGACTCGAGCAACGGCGCGAAGTCGATGGTGACGCTCGCGCTCGCCAAGAGCGGACCGATCGTGTTCGAAGGCCCGCTGTCGTTCATCCAGACGCTGGCCAACATCCTGCCGCCAGGGCTGTTCGCGGGCTCGGGCCCGTCGATCCGCCCGACACCGACCGAACTCGACGTCAGCTACTCGATCGGCCTCCCTCCGGTCGAGTGCGGCGTCTTCTCGCTCCAGAACATCAGCATCATGGCCGGGCTGGACCTGCCATACATCGATGGCAAGCCAGCCGTGGAGTTCGCATTCGCCGCGCGAGCAAGGCCGTTCTTGGTCACGGTGGAAATCTTCGGCGGCGGCGGCTTCGTGCACGTCGTCCTCGACGCCGACGGGATCAAGATGGTCGAGGGGGCGATCGAGTTCGGCGGCAACTTCGCGTTCGACATCGGCGTCGCCAGCGGCGGTGTGCACGCGATGGCCGGGATCTACTTCCAGCTGAAGGGAAGCGACTCCGACCTCACCGGGTTCGTCGATATCGGCGGCGAGGTGTCGGTCCTCGGGCTCATCTCGATCTCGCTCGACCTGAATCTCAGCCTCAGCTGGCAGCACTCTCCCTCGGGCAATGTGATCGAGGGCCGCGCGACAATGACGGTCTCAGTCCACGTATTGTTCTTCAGCGCGTCGGTGTCGATCTCGGTCGAGCGGAGCTTCAGCGCGGGCAGCGGTGATCCCAAGATCGACGAACTGGTGAGCGCCGGTGACTGGGCCATGTACGCGGGGGCGTTCGCATGATCAGGCAGTCGATCACCGCTGTCGTGCTGCCCGCGGGCACCGGCCCGGCGGGAACGCTGCGCGCCAATGTCTACCTCGCGCCGCGCCTGTCGGGCGCACATCTGCTGTCTGACTTTCCCGACTGGCTCCAGTGGGCAAGCCTCGTCCACGACCACGGCCTGCGCTTCGACATCGCGTGTGGCGCGCGCAGCGCCACGATCAACGTGGACCAGGCGCGCGTGCGCCCGGATGTCTGGCACGCGATCTTCGGCCACGGCGCGATCGTCGACCCCTATCCAGCCGAGCACTTCGACACACGGCTCCTGGTCTCCTACCCGACCCGGACGGCAGAGGCGTTCGTGCGCTGGGCACACCAGCTGTGGGCGCTGCGGCCGCCCACCGACGGCGAGGAGGGCTCGCGGACGCTCGAGCAGATCCTCGAGCCGCTCCTTTTCCGGGACGGCAAAGGGCACTCGACGCTCGACGATACCTTGAGCGAGTTGCGGGTACAGATGTACCGCGCCCAGCAGGGATCTGACGACGGCACCGGCGAAACCGGGACGGCTGGGATGGGCACCGGCAGCGATGTGGCGCAGGTCACCTCAGCCGATCCGCTGACGATCCCTGCCGGAGCGCGGCCGATGGCCGAGCGGCTCGCCCTGTTCCACCGGCATCTGCCCGCGCCACGCCGCCGACCGCTGCCGAGCAAGCCGCACGAGCTCGAGGCCCTGATCGACTTCCACAAGGCGCTGACGGCGCTGGCTGGCTACCCCGCACTTCTGCCGGCGGTGGGGCTCGTGTTCCCGCTCGAGCTGCCGACCGGTTTGTGCACCGACTCGCCAGCGGGCGGGAGCACGTATCAGACGCTGTCCGTGACCGCGCTGCATCCGGGTTGGAGCTGGTCGCATCCGCCGACCCTGACAACGCCCGAGACCGCCTATGCGGCCAGTCCCGGCCGGTTCACTGCCGCGCCCGCGACACCGCCAGCGACGCTCGCGTCGCACGGCCCGGCCGAGGCATCCGACGTGGTAGACGGCTTCCTCGTGCTCACGCCGTCTGACTTCCACCTGGTCGAGGTGGACGTCGACGGCGCGATGCTGAAGCTGCTAGCGCTCGCCAACGGCAGCGCGGTGCCGCCGTCGGAACTCGATGATGCGCGTCTGCCCGCGCTCCGCTCCGGAGGGCTGGCGCTGATCGCGGACGGCCGTGCCCAGGAGGTGCTGCGCGCGATCCGCGACAACAACGCATTCGAGACCGGGGTGAAACGGCCGCTGAACGCGCGGGACCTCACCCGCGGCTACCGCCTCGACATCTACAGCGACCGGACGGGAAGCTGGCACTCGCTGCACCGCCGCGACGGTACGTACCGGCTTGGCGACGGGACGCTGACGGTTCATACGGTCGATGAGGAGGGCTTCACCCAGCTCGGGATGACCCAGCCGGCGGACGACCCGCACCGCAAGGAGGACAAGGTCGCAAAGGCCGCCGGGATTCCGCAGCCGTCGACCGACCTGTACCTGAGCGAGCGGATCGCCCGCTGGAACGGCTGGAGCCTGTCGGCTCCCCGGCCCGCGACCCCGATCAACCGCAGCGCCAACCCAGCCCATGCCACCGATCCTGACCCGACCGCCGGCCAGCCGGTCACCACCTTCAAGCTGGCCTCGTCCTTCGTCGCCCACCCGCGGTCGCTGCCTTCGTTGCGCTTCGGCGAGCGCTACCGGATCCGCGCCCGCGCCGTGGACCTCGCCGGAAGCAGTGCCGCGCTCGATGCGCACGTTCCCGACGACGGCGCGGCGCCCGCGGACGGGCTGCTGCCGTACTATCGCTATGAGCCGGTCGCGCCGCCGGTACTCGTATTGCGCGCGGAACCGGGGCCGGGAGGATCGCTGGCCGAGCTCGTGATCCGCACGTACAACACCGACCCCGGGCTGGACACGGCGGCTACCGGGGAAAGCGACGAGCGGCACATCGCGCCGCCGCGCGCGGGCCAGCAGCTGGTCGAGCATCACGGGATGCTCGACGATGCAGGCGGCCACCTGCGCGCGGACCTCGGGACGTACGAACTGCTGGTGGCCCGGGACCGGGCCGAAATAGCGTCCTCCGGTCACACAGCGATCGACCCCTCGCCCCAGCTGCCGGTGAGTTACCTGGCTGATCCTCTGGCGCGCGGGGCCGCGCTGACCGGCCTGCCGCAGACCGTGCCCGCCACCGATGGGGTGGTCAGCGGGGGCACGCTCGCGTTTGCGCCCGCCCCGGGCGCCGACCCACGACCGACCGCTGTCACGCAGATCTCGTTCGGACCCGGGTGGCCGGACCGGGAGGCGTTCCGCGTGCGGCTAGTCGAGGGCGGCGGGCCGCCGCTGTGGGATGACGCCGATCGCGTGCTGACCGTCTCACTGGCCAAGGCGCAGACCATGACAACCCAGCTGAGCTGCTATATGGACCCGCGGGATCTCGACCTGATGGGGGTGTGGGACTGGCTCCGAGAGCTATTCGAGGCGCTCGACGCGCTCGCCGTCGAGAGCTCGGGCGCGGGAGCCGACGTGGTCGAGCTGGCTGAGCTGCGCACAAAGCTGACCGCGCTGACGATCGCCGGCAACAACGAGCAGCTGACCCCGTCGCACCCGCTGACGTTCACCCACGCCGTACTGCAGCCACTGGGCCGACCGGCTTTCACCAGGCTGCCAATCGACCACGCCTCGCCCGATCCCGTCGTCGCCGTCTCCCTGGCCAACTCGTTCTCGCCGGTCACCGCCTGGCGCTCGCTCGGATCGCACCACGCCGTCCTGCTCGGCGCCCTACAGATCAACGGTGCCAGCACCGCCGCGATCGACCTTGAGGCATCGTGGACCGAATGGACCGACGATCCGGCGCAGCCGACGCCGGCCAGCCACCCTGCGGGCGGCCACGTCGAGCGAATCACGCTCACGTCGCTCGCCGGCGGCCTCTTGGCAGCCGACGGGACGGACATCCGCCAGGTGGCGGTCTACATTCCGCGGATCGACGCCCTTTGGTTCGCCGCCACGTTCGACAAGCTCGACGGCGTCGACATCGACGGCGTCGACAGCCCGCCGGTGCTGGCTGCGCCGATTCACCAGCTCGGGGACACCAAGCACCGGATCGTGCGCTACCGCGCGACGGCGAGCTCGCGTTTCCAGGAGTATTTCACCGAGCCCGGGGCGATCACCTCGCGCACCGGGCCGGCGCTCGCCGTGAACGTGCCGAGCTCCGCGCGGCCGCTTCCTCCCGACATTGCCTACGTCGTCCCGCTGTTCGGCTGGGAGAGCCAGGTGAGCACCGACACCAAGACCGAGGTCCGGCGCGGTAACGCCCTGCGCGTCTACCTCCGACGGCCGTGGTACTCGTCCGGTGTCGGCGAGCTTCTGGGGGCCGCGCTCTGGCCGCAGAGCGAGACCGGCCAGGGTCAGCCGACAGATGACCAGCGCGAAGGGGCCAAGGCGCTGATCACCCAGTGGGGGCTCGATCCCACGTGGCAGTCCGGTCCGCTCGCGCCGGTTCCCGCGATCGGACACTTCCCGCTCGCGGTGCACTCGGGAACGTCGTTGACGCTGGAGAAGACCGACCAGACGGTCGACGTCGCCGGCCACACGGTCGCCTTTGATCCGGCGCGGCGGCTGTGGTACTGCGACATCGAACTCGACAACCCGACCGCGTACGCGCCATTCATCAGGCTCGCGCTGGTCCGCTATCAGCCGCGCTCGATCCCGGGCGTCGAGCTGTCGAAGGTGACGCTGGCGGACTTCGCCCAGCTGTCGCCCGATCGCTCGGCCGCGCTGACGATGGACCCCGCCGACCCCGCGCGTGCGAGGCTGCTCGTCGCCGGGCTGGCGCCGAACGGGCCCACGCAGTCGTTCTTCACCGCGATCGTCGAGAAGCGCCGCACCGACGTCCTCACCGACCTCGGCTGGGCGCGGGCGGCGCCGAGTCAGGCGAAGGTGACGATCGACGCGCCACCGCCCGCGCAGCCCGACTCGGTCCTGCTGGCCGCGACCATCACTTTCGCCAAGCCACCGGGGCCGGGTGAATACCGGCTCGTCGTCCGCGAGTTCGAAGTTCTCGAGGTCGACCCCCCGGACACCGCGCTGAACGACACGCCAGAGATCGGGGAGCGGCTCGTGTTCGCAGCAATCATCCCAATCGACCGTCCGCTCGAGGAGGTGGCACCGTGAACGGCGTCCTCGTATGCGAGGAATTCCTTGCTGCATCGGAAGCGGAGCTGCTATGGCGCTTCGCGATGGAGCGCGAGCCGATGTTCGTCGCCAGCGAGGTGATCAGTGGCACCGACGGCGGTCGCCGCGATGATGAGTTCCGGCGCTCACGCGTGCTATACGAGCTTCCCGGCGTCCACGAACTGCTCTCACAGCGCGTGTTCGAACATCTGCCGCTGGTGTTCCAGCGCCTCGGGGTAGCGCCGTTCACGGTACGTCATGTCGAACTCCAGGCCACCGCCACCAACGACGGCGAGTGGTTCAAGCCACACCGTGACAGCGGCGACGGCGAGGTCGGCACGCGGCAGGTGACATTCGTCTACTACTGCCACCGAGAGCCGCGGCCGTTCGCTGGTGGCGTGCTGCGGATGTTCGGGCCCTCAGCCGACGGCGACGATGAGGGTGACGCCTACAACATCACGCCGGCGCAGAACATGATCGTATTTTTCCCGACCAATTACTTGCACGAGGTGGCATACGTGTCCTGCCCATCGCGCCGGTTCGAGGACAGTCGGCTCACGTACAACGGATGGCTTCACCGATGATCCCCGAGTTCTTTCCCCGCGACCGCTACTACTGCGTCCTGGACGAGCAGCCCGACCTCCTCGTCGACCCGCACGCGCTCGCGCCGTACTCGAGCCTCAATGGCAGCGCGCCGCTTGTCGTTAACCCGCGCTGCTGGATGGGGTGGCACGGCCCGTTGCCGACGAGCTTCGCGAATGGAGCGGAGATCGAGGAGGGGCTCTATACCTTCCCGTGGATGATCTGGGTCGACGACGTTGAGCGTGGCGCGCTCTGGCCGTACTGGCTCGGGCCGGATTACGCCCGGATGCTGGAAGGGCTCGTCACTGGACAACCGTATGCGGGCGGGCTTCCGCCTGAGATGGAGATGAATCTCCGGATTGCCGACATTCTCGTGACCCCCGACGCGATGGCTTGGCGTCGGCACGCCTGGGCGAGCACAGTCGAGACCGGAGCTCCCATGATGGCCCGCGGCCACATCCCAATGGAGGCCCTGTTCCCGCCGTTTCACGTCGGTGCGCTGCGCCGCTACTACCGGTATCACACCCGAATCGGCAGTTTTGCGCTTGGCGACGAGCAGACCTCGCGCCGGTTTGTGGCTTACGACGAGCCCGTCACCCGCTACTTTCATCGGCAGCTGGCGCGGACCGTCAGTGACATGGTCCGGCGCGTCGTGGTGCCGTCCTACAGTTACCTCGCCTTCTACCAGGGCGGCGCGGTGCTCGATCCGCACACCGATCGCGACGCCTGCGAGTACACGCTGAGCGTCTGCATCGACGCGACACCCGACCCGCACACGTATGGCGCCTGGCCGTTGCAGCTGATGACCGCCGACGGGCCGGTCGCGCTGACGCAGGGCGTCGGCGACGGGTTGCTCTTCCGCGGCCGCGAGCTGACGCATTGGCGGGAACGGCTGCCCGAGGGCTACACGTCGTCCTCGATCCTGTTCCACTTCGTGGATGCGCCGACGTGAGCGGCGTCTTCTGCTCGCTGCTTCCTGATCCTGGCGGCGTGCGCGAACCCCCGTGGATAAGGAGCCTCGAGAGCCTGCGCCGGCACAACACGGAGATCGAGGTGATCCTGGTCCTTGACGGCGCGGCGCGGACCGAAACGCCGCAAGCGGCGCGGCGGGCGGGCGCCGGGATCGCACAGATGGGCCCCTACCCGGCGGCGCCTCACAACTGCCGACACCGGGATGGTACACAGTGAGCGACTTCACCGTGACCCCGATCACGCTCCCGCCGATTCCGGACGTGCACAGCGGGACCGGCACGTTTCAGAGCAACAACTGGCTCGTCGGCCCGGCATCCGTGCCGCCTCCTGGGAACCTCGCGTTCTTTGGCAAGACGGTGCACGTCACGACGATGCTGTTCGAGATCCCAAACCCGGTCGTTCCGAACTGGTTCGGCGTCGCCGTGCCGCCAGGAATCACGGACTTTACCAGCGTCAACATCTTCTTCCACCCGACGCCCGCACAGGCCGGTTACCACGACAGCGAGTACCAGAGCAAGGCCGGCAAGTGGTCAGATCTGTTCTATTACATGGAGCGGCTTGGCTACCAGATCGACGGCGCGGAGCGCGATCAGGTTCTGATCATGCCGTTCATGACCGAGGCGCGCACCGACGGTGGAATCCTCCCGGCCAACTGGCAGCAGATCATCCCCGACATCCTCACCGGCGTGCGCAACGCGCTGATAGGAGATGACGGTACGACGGTGACCGCGCAAGCGCTCGTCGTGTCGAGCTTCAGCGCGGGCATTATCTACTCCGACTCCTTCCGCAGGCATGCGCCCGGCATCAGTTCCGTGCTCAGCGAGGTGTGGGACCTCGATGGCAACCTGTCGTCGTTCCAGCCGCTCTCGCAGAACTTGCGCACGACGGCGGGCTGCCGCGTCATCCAATACGACCAGATCCCGTCGAATGATCTGGTCAGTTTTCACGTGCCCCAGCCGCGCTGGGTGGACTACGTCGACAAACCGACGACGGTGGGGCAGGTTCACAGCCTGATCCGGGACTTTATGTTCATGCACGCCGCGACTATCACCGCGGTCGGCGGCGAGTTCGCGCCGCCGAGCACAGGAACTGCGACGCACACGGCAACCCACACCGCCACGTTCTCAGGGACGGGGACAGTGACGGGGACTCACACCGGCACGGGGACTCATACCGGGACGCACACCGCGACTGGGACGGCGACGCACACCGCTACGGCGATTGGGCCCGGCACCGCTGTGCCGGTGGAGCCTGCGGTTCCGATCCAGCCTGTCGGCTCTCCGGTGGCTCCATCCTCTTTCCCTCCCGCCCCATCCTCACCGCTCGCGCCAGCGGCTCCCGCGCCGATAGGGCCCGCAGTTTCCACGGCGCCGATAGCCGGCTCCCCAGCCGTCCTGCTCGCGCCGACGGTCCCGTCTGCGCCGCCAGGCACGTGCCCGCCACCACCAGGTAGCTGCGCCAGCGCGGAGCTGACTGCCATCGTCGGATCGGCCGCGACCGTTACGCAGAGCGCGATCTCGGCCATCACCGCGGTCACAGCCCGGCGGAGACGGCGTCATGGAGGCCTAATCCGGTGATCGCAGTGTTCTACGTACTGGCCCCCGACCCCGATGGCGCCCAGGAGCGGCGGTGGATCCGTAGCGTACAGAGTCTTCGCCGTCACAACAGCGACGTCAGCGTGGTTTTGTGTCTTTACGGCAGGCCACACCCCGAGACCGTGGAAACCGCACGCAGCGCCGGTGTACAGGTGCAGCCAATGGGTGAATTCGCCGACGCACTCGGCGACATCCCCAAGCATTGGCGCTACGCGCTGTCGAGAAATCCCTCACTGATCAAGTTGCTGGCGCTCCGTGCCTTCACCAGCGCTCATGAGCTCACCAGGCTGATCTACCTCGACTGCGACACGTACTGCTTCGGCGACATTGTCGACCTCACCGCCCGCTACGGTCGCTGCGACTTTTACGCACGCGAAGAACCGCTCAGTATGCGAAGCCGTGGCGGTCCCGACCGGGGGTATATCGACGAGCAGGCGCTCTTCAAGATCGCAGACGCCGAAGGTCTCATTCCCATTCCGGCCTACAACACCGGCCTTGCACTGCTTACCTACGAATTGGCACGGACGCTAACGACCCTGCTTGACGACTACATCTGGTACACGTGGCGACTCCTGCTTGGCGCCTGCCTATGGCGACCCGAACTGGTCGATGATTCCGCCTTGATGGAACTCGTCCGCGCGCATTCCAGTGAAGGCGAACGACGACTTGCCCTGCCCTACCCATCCGGCAGCCTGTGGATCATTGACGAGATCGCTGCCTGGCTTACCCTGGGGCACGTCCCAGGACTCAGCCACGACCTGCTTCGGCCACCGGACGTGGTTCAGAACGGCGAATACGCCACCCAGCCAGCGGACGGCATCATCACGGCACACTACTTCTCGGTCTGCGAAGAAGCCTTCGTCGCTCATCTCGAGGGGCGGTGACAAGAATGCCCTGCGCATCGCCTCGTCTGCCACTCATCTGCCATCGGCAGCGTGGCGACTCCTCTCATGAGTGATCGTCCACCCGTCTTCCGTACCGGGAGCGCCCGCGCATCCTTGGAGGCGGGAGAAGCGGGACACATGGTTAAGCCGCCTTTCTTGCTGCCAGCGCCCGCTCGTGGCGATGGGGCTGAGCATGCCCAGGGATGAGTGCCTGCGCGTGGTGTTGTAGTCCTCGATCCAGGCCGCGACCTTGGCCCGGGCGGTGGCCTCGGTGGCGAAGTGCTCGACGCGCCGCAGTTCCCATTCCAGGGTCGAATGCCAGGATTCGATCACCGCGTTATCCAGGGCCGACCCGGGCCGGCCCACCGACTGGGTGATCGACAGCCGCCCGCACGCCGCCCGGAAGGCGCCCCGCAGTGTATTCGGTGGGGCTGCCAGCGGGCACCAGCGGGGTAAACGTGGCGATGATGACCGGAGCCGCCAGCGCGGCCGCCGAGGCGATAGGAGGGCTAGCCGGTGTGGAACGTCGGCGCGGACATGGTGCGGTGGATCGCCGCCGGTGCGGGCATCCTGGGCACCGGCGGAGGCGGGAACCCGTATTACGGCCAGCTTCATGTGCTGCGGTTGTTGCGCGGCGGCGTGGAGGTGCGCGTAGTCGACGCTGACGAGCTGCCCGACGACGCGCTTTGCGTCTCGGTGGGCGGCATGGGGGCGCCGACCATCGGCATCGAGAAGGTCCACCGTGGTGATGAGCCCTTGGTGGCCCTGCGCGCGCTGGAAGCGCACGCCGGCCGGAAGGCCGGGTACCTCATCTCTGGTGAGATCGGCGGGTCGAACGCCTTGTGGCCGCTGGCCGTCGCGGCGCAGACCGGCTTGGCTGTCATCGACGGCGATGGAATTGGCCGCGCTTTCCCGGAGCTCCAGCAGAATACGTTCTCGATCTACGGGGTGCGCTGCACACCCGCCGCCATCGCGGATGTCAAGCACAACGTCGCCTTGTTCGACAACCTCGCCGACACGGTGACGCTCGAAC
>Ga0182038_10000884_pt1 | contig 15636 bp, 19 predicted proteins | sample sta12Can44000108_FD_125976 | JGI IMG/M metagenome (GOLD analysis project Ga0182038, IMG submission 125976) | Lab enrichment of tropical soil microbial communities from Luquillo Experimental Forest, Puerto Rico - statanox.12C.anox.44.000.108 | ecosystem: Environmental > Terrestrial > Soil >...
AGAAACCGGATCGACTGAGGCGAATCACTCGATGCGGTCGCCGAAGGTCTCGTGACGTTCCACCGATTTCACCAATTTTTCACGAGCCGCCCACCGATGTTCAGGTCATGTTCACCTTTTTTCACCGCTAGCTGCGGTTGACATTACGGGCTAAAATCAAGCAAAACCAAGGCGTAGCTGCCGTAGCTCAGTGGTAGAGCACTCCCTTGGTAAGGGAGAGGTCGTAGGTTCGATACCCACCGGCAGCACCATCTTTTCGCCATATTGCCGCGGATCACCGTGCCGGCCCTGTGCCGAACCAACGGAACGTGCCGCGATTGCTCGGTATCGGCTGGCCCCAGGCTGGCACCAATCTTTACAGGTGTTCTCCTCCTGCCGCTCCTCGGTTGCACATCCTTCGCGCCACGATCGCGTCGCCGCGCAAATCGAGGCGCCTATCGTTATCGCCCAATGATGTCTGCCTTAGCCCGATTGGGGTCGTCCTGGTGCGGTCGCGAGCCGAGCTACGCCGGCGGGGCGGCTATCGCCGCGGCCGGCGCGCGCTTACGTCTGGACCGAAGGCTTACCTCCATGATGCGTCGACCTTGCGCGGCGCAAAAGCCAGGCGACGGCACCAATGGCGACGATCACAAGGAGAGCGGGCACACCGGCGTCCGCTGCGAGACCTATCAGGATCTCGACCGCGATACCCATCAGGAACGCGAGGACCGGGCTGAGCACGGCAGCGATGGCGATCGAGAATATGGCCCAGGCTGGGAGACTACTCACGCGGATACCAACGGCTGATACTGACCTCAACCATCTATCACCGAGGCGGTCAGCGATCCGTCCGGCACCTCATCCTGGAACGACGGCCGGTTCCTGGTGTCCCCAGCTCGGGTCTGGTCTCCGGAGCTCCTCCCGAGCTGTTTCCAGGCGCCCAGGCACGGAGGCGGTTCGCCGAGCACATGTTCGACACGAGGCGGATCGGGCGTGAGCTTAGTGTAAGGTGTGGCTGGGATGTCGGAAGAATGAGCGCGACCCGCCGTCTCGCCGCCGCCCTTACGATGACAACTCGATGCCGGATAGCGTAATGCAGACACGGCGACCACGAGCCGCATCCATCAGAGCAAGCCGGAGACGGGCGCGAGCATACGGGACTGGAGGTCATTGCAAAGCTCGCAAACGTCGCCGAGGTAGAGCCCGCGATCGCCGCTGGATATGCTCGTTTACCATTGCCCGCGCGAAGGGTTTGGCGCTCAGAGCACGTTATTGGGTCAGCTGGCTCGGGTCGGTAAGGACGATCTCCGCCTTCCCTTGGTAATCGCTGATCTGCCCCGTCACACAGATCCTCTTGCCAAGAAGGGAAGCCTCGGGGGTCCCGAATTTCGGTCGATTATCCCCATACACGACCGCCGTGAAAATGGCATTCGGAGACGGCTTCCCAAGGTCCAGCAACGTCGGCTGCGATTGAGCGTCGGCCTCGAATTCGGCGGAAGCCACCACGCCGCAGACAGTCCCCGTTTCTCCGATGTGACTTGCCGCATCCTCGGGGCGCAAGTTCGCCGCTCCAGCCGAATAGGCCCATAATCCGACTGACGCCGCCGCGTCGAGTAACCTTGCTGGGCTCATGGCGCTTCCCCGCTAGTACAAATGCTGATCCCACTGTCGCCTCACCCGCCTTCCTTCGGGGATCGATGCACGGTGCGCCGAAGAATGCCGTAACCCTCGCCTGAGGGAAACGCTTCGGGCGCGAGCTATCCGGGACGGGGATCATAGCCAGGCTCGCTACCGTCCTTGAGGTCGAGCCGGGCGAGCTGCTGAGGGTTCCAGGAGCGATAGGTCGGCGCGGCGGTTGAAAGCCTTCTTGGGGTTCGGGGCAACCGCTTGTCATTGACCGCGCGCTTACTTGCATCCGATGCGAGACGCTCTGTTGACCCCTGAGGGAACGTCTGCTTCGCTACGGCAGGTCGGCCGCACAGCTCTTGAGGCAGTCAGCCAGCTCTTTTCTCAACCGGCCGAAAAGAAATGATTATCGGATCGCCATTGGCGCGCCACAGCGATAGCCGCACCGATCGCACGTCTGTTTCCGCATCCTCCACTCGCTCGCGTTCACGGCGCAGCTCCTCCATGCGGGCGCGGATAGCCTGGAAATCGTCGGCAGCTCGGGTGTGAGCCATGCTTCCCCCTCTGTCGGACTCGTCGAGCGGTCCCGTCCGCGCCCGCTTTTGAGACCGTGCTCTGGTTCGATTCCAGAGACAAGCAGTCGGTGCCGCTCAGCGCAGCCTTCTCTGCGTTTCTGACGCCTTTTTGACGTTTTTGAAATGTTTACCTGTTAATCCAGCGAACGACGCTCGCGTGAGCGGAAGACAGTGGTAGCCGCAATGACCTCCTCCTATTTAACCCGACCCAAGATCCCGCTCACTGCCGCGTTGTCGCAAATGCTCGAAAACATCGAAGCGGGACTAGCCGACGACAAGCTGGACGCCATAGAGGAAAAGCGCCTTCGCTGGCGAGCCGAATTGATCCGCGGGCTGCTGACGCGGCGACCGATCACGCGCTGTCGAGAGCGCGGCCCTGATGACCAAACCGCTGCTAAACGAAGGACCTCATCCTAGCAGCTGGGGACGGGCGGCACTAGGATAGGAACCGCTGCTCGCGACAAGCCAAATCACCGAGCCCGTCGTGACCTAGAGCGGGGCGGTCCATGAGGGTCTCGTCCCTCGGGTGTCGGCAGTCGAGCGACATGCGCAAGGGGATGGGGCCAAAAGCCTTCCTGCACGTTTCGAGGCGGCGCAACGGAAGCTCGCCGGGCGTTGCTCCAGTGCGCTTACCCCGGATCTTTCTGGCCATCAAGCGCGCGTCCTGCGCGTTGTCACAGGGGGCAGCTGCCTGCATTGGCCTCCGATTGTCATTCACTGAAGGTCGCTCGAATTAAAGCGGTCCTTTACGGTCGGTAAACATTGCAGCGGCTACACTCAGTCGGGTTTTGGCACGCTTGGTCTACAACGGATCAATCGAAGGCTGGAGAAGGAGCGAATGAAGAGACGCATCGTGTCGTGGGTGACTGCCTCTGGGCTAATCTTGGGACTGTCAGCCTGCACCAATCCCTACGATCCTGCACAACGGGCGATCGGCGGCGGTCTGCTTGGCGCCGGTACCGGGGCGGCGATCGGGGCTGCCGCCGGTGGGGGGCACGGCGCGGCACTTGGCGCTGCAATCGGTGGGGCCGCGGGTGTCCTCGGAGGCGTCCTGACCACACCGGCACCAGCCTACGGTTACGGCTACTATCCTGGGCCGGCCAACTACTATGGTTACTACAGATATTGACTGGAGTGACTGATGATTGATGCTGGCGTTCGTTCACGCGCTACATCGCGTTCAGAACGACAGACTCAACAAGTGACGCGAATGCGTTCAATCGGTGCTATCGCGGTATTTGCCGCGGCGTTCGCGTCAGCGCTGGCGATTGCTGCTCCGGCCTTCGCGCGCAGCGGCCCCGGAAGTGGAGGATCTGCTGGCGCGCCCAGTTCAACTGGACCAGGCCGGCCGAGTTACAATGCTACCAGACCACCGAACGCGAACCTTTCCGGTGGTCACCGTTTCAGCGCAAGCTCGTCACCAGAGTTCAGCGGCTCTGGCCGTTGGGAAAACTCGCACAGCGGCGGCACACCGCCCGGTTGGGCCGGACATGGCGAGAAGCGGGGCTGGGATGGCGGAAGGATGCCGCCCGGATTGAGCCATCACGATCGCGACCGCGATTCATCATGGCGTGATCGGCAATTTTATAGAGGCGACGAGAGGGGCGAGCACGAGCGCGCGCAGTTCCACCCCGATCAGTTCGAGCGACGGTGGGGTTGGTGAGTTGGATTAACGCGCAGACAATAGTGACGCGGGTTTTAGTGTGCAAACAGAAATGCGGGCAGTGATCCTCGCATTCGCCTCCGGCCTAGCCGTGGCGGCCGCGGTTCAAGCGGCGCCGCTGACGGCCAAGTCCGCCGCGATCGGGTCTATCGCCGCACCGCCCATCGAACTGGTAGACCACGGGTGCGCCTTGGGCTGGAGCCGTGTCCACTGGCAGGACCACTGGGGCTATTGGCATTGGCACTGCGTTCCGAACGGACACGTTCACCACGGCCGTACTAACCTCGAACATCCCTATGCAGATTGGCGTGGTCCCACCGGCGGTTGGGGTAATCCATAAGTTTGGGCTGGCTGCGCTTTAGGGTCTGTTAGGGGTCCGACTACTAAAGTGCCCTCCGATGTCGCGTGCCGAAAATATCATGTACGCCATCGCGGCGATAATCGTGCTCACGGTGGTTTTTGTGACCGGGCTGGAAAGAGCGGGTCCGAAAGTGGTTAAATCGACCTTGTTCGAGATTGGTGTAGCGCGCCTTGTCGATTGGATGGCTGAAGGGTGCGGGCCGGGCTGGCATTGGAGCAACCGACGAGGTTGGAATTGGGGCCGCTGCGTTCGCGATTGGCACCCGTGAAACACGATCCGGTGTCTCGTCAGCCCCCCAAGCTTTGTTTGATGATGTTCTCGGCGATCGAGAAACTCGCGGCGCGTTTCTGCGCTCGTCCTGCGGCGCATGCTGTAAATCGGGCGTTAAGCAAACTGGTGTTAGTGATGGGCGCATGGCCTCGCCACGATCCTGCAATCGACCGCCGCGCCGGCTCGGAAGGATCTGGCAAGCACCACGCGCTCGATCAGTCTCATCGCGCCCTCGATCGTCATTTTTGGGTTCGCATCGCATTGGCGGCATTGCCCGTGAGCCACCCTTGAACCGTTGGCCATGTACGGAGCAGAACTGAGGACCTACGGTCTTGGGGCAGTCGTCTCGGTGCTCCTCGGCGCCGGCACCGGCTTTGGCTGGTATTACTTCGCGGACAACACTGTTGGAAAGGCCGCGGCCGCCTCCGCAACTCCGCTTGCGCAGCAGGATGCACCTAATCCTCCTCCATCCGCGAACCTTCCTCCTCCGCGAGAGGTTGCTGTTCCCGATGGCCCGCGGTTGCCAGACCTATCCCACGCCCGACACAATCCGCGCAAAATGTGCACCAAAGGTCACGGTTGCCGAAAATACCAGCCGAACCGGTAGGTGCGACCTCGGGGCCGGCGAAGGGCGATCTCGAGGGTCACAGCGAATCGGCTTAATAGTAACGATGGGCGACGTGGTGGTGATAGTAGCGGTGATGGGGGCGGGGAGGCGTGGTGGCTGCACCCGCTAGGGCGCCCACCCCTCCGCCAACCGCGGCACCAATGCCGGCACCCCGGCCGCCCCCCGCGATCGCACCAATTACAGCCCCGGTGCCGGCGCCGACGAGACCGCCGCCCAACGCTCGCTCGGCGGGATTGTACGGGTCCGCGAAGGCGGTCGTCGCCAACATAAGGCCGGCGCCGACTAGGCAGCCGATAATCGAAGGCCTGCTCATTTACCCAACTCCCAATCTACAGCGTAAACGAACGACCACGGTTTGCAGTTCCGGTCTCATTCGCGGGGCCGGGCGGACCAAGCCCGTGATGATTTTGCGTAGATCTGGACGAGCCAAACTTCGCAAAGACGCAGCTCGCGACGGCCGATGCGTTTGCGCTCGGGCTCCTGCTCGTCGTTGCGCGATCGGGGTTGTCGCGCTCTTGCGCTAATCCGCGCCCCTTGCATGGGAGGGGGGAGGCGCGACCAGGCTGCTGTCGAACGTGTCGAACGTGGAAACGAGATCGGTACCTACCGTCCCCATCATAATGACCGCCGCCACCGCGATCAGTGTCCCGAGCAAACCGTATTTGATCCCGGTGACACCGCCGCTATCTCTGATCAGCCGGATGATTGGCGTTGTCCGCGGCTTACGCGTCGCCGATAGACTATAGCAAGAGGATGCCGAGCTCCGCATCGTCGCATCCTTGAATGGGCCGGCCGAAACTGCATCACAGCTATTGCTGGGCCCTTAAGACTTCGCATGGGTCAGACACGACAGCCTGCCACCGCACAGGGGCGCTCACGGTGTCCTGTGCAGTCCCGATCCCGGTCGCGGGTCTGGCTGATCCTGGCGCAGTTGGAACACGCCTCCTCTGGTCTCGACTGTCGCACCGACGCACCAACGAGCGACGAATGAGCTCGCGGATGTCGTATTGGCGAAGTAGATCGAGAGAGCATCATTCAGCACGCCGCGCGTCCCCGAGGGTGTCATGGCCCACCCGTCCAGGCCGCAATTCTCGTCGAGCCAGGCGGTTATTCGAGCGTACCGCTGGCCGAGACCCTCCGGCGCGACGCCGACCCGGATGCGGACAGGGAAGCGCTGTTCCGCGACCGAAATCATTCCGCGTGGGTTGCCCGGCATTTCCACGTTCCTCGTTCGTTCTAAGCAAGAAGAACATGGCCGCGTCGTTGTGTCCAGCCTCATGGAGGGGTTATAGCGATGTACCTCGCCCACACAACAAGCGTTCCTTCAGTCTGAAGAAACGCGCGTAACGAACCTTTTGGGATCGCCTCGCTCGATCACGAGGAGGCAAGAGCAGACCACCAAGCCCTGAGCTGATCGACCGTCCCTGCGAATTTGCTGCGGTCGCAAGGCCCTACCCCGGGAACGGCGACGACGGCGCTCCCGACTCGACCGTCGGTGTGCTGCCACAGTCGCCAGGCGGTGAAACCCGGCGGACAGATCGGCCGCGTGCCATACTCGGCCAGCCACAGCGGGCAATTGGAGAGCGTCTTGTTTGGCGCCGACAACATGCTGCGAATTGTGTATAGGATAGGCCATTTCCCGGTGGCAGCCTGGACGCTCGCGACCGCCGTCGCGGCTTGCATGACGTTCGCCGGGGACGCCGGATAGGGTTCCCAGTCAAGCGCCAGCCACTTCACCATTGCCTCGGATACCGCAACCGTCAGGAAGTGAGCCACCTGTTCGGCCGGGCTGCTGCCGTCGAGGAAGTGATAGGCGCCGACTAAGAGGCCAGCGGCCCGCGCCTCGGCGACACGCGGCAAAAAAGTCGGGTCGACGAATCCCGTCCCCTGTGTCGCCTTCAGGATCACCGCTGCGATCCCGGCCTGGGCGGTGGTAACGAAATCCTGGCTCACGTTCTCGTAATGCGAGATGTCGACCACGACATCAGACATGATTGGCGGCAAATAGGGCGCGGGATTCGACATTGTGTTTTTCGCAAGAACAGTGATCATTGATGCTTTTACTATCACACGCGATAGGGCATGTCAATTTCGCAATCTGTTCGCAACCGCCAGGGTTGGGGAAGGGCGGGAAGTGGCGCGCCTACGTAGCCCGGTCGCTGCCGGTCCCGAGCCGCTCGCCGCGATATCTCTGGGACCAGATGGGCCCCCACCACCAACGATGCGCGAGATACCAGGAGACCGTTTTGCGCAATCCGCTGTCGAAGTTCTCGCGCGGCTCCCACCCGAGTTCGCGCCGGATCTTGGCGGTGTCCATGGCATAGCGCCGGTCGTGGCCCGGCCGATCGGCGACAAAGGTGATCAAACGCTGGTGCGGCCGATGTGGCGAATCCGGTAGCATCTCGTCGAGCAATCGGCAAATTGATTGCACGACATCGAGGTTGGTCCGCTCGGCGTTCCCGCCGATATTGTAGGTCTCGCCGGCCCGCGCCTTGCTCAAAATGGCGAACAGCGCACGGGCGTGGTCCTCAACGTAGAGCCAATCACGGATGTTGTCGCCTTTCCCGTACACCGGGATCGGCTCTCCATGAAGCGCCTTCAAAATGGCAAGGGGGATCAGCTTTTCCGGAAAATGGCAGGGCCCGTAATTGTTTGAGCAATTGCTGATCACAGTCGGCAGCCCGAACGTCTCTCGCCAGGCGCGCACCAGGTGATCGGCGGCCGCCTTCGATGCCGAGTAGGGCGAGTTCGGTTGATACCGCGTGGTTTCGGTGAACCTGCCCGTAGCACCGAGCGAGCCGAAAACCTCATCGGTCGAAACATGGTGAAAGCGGAATCGTGCCGCGCGCGTCGCTGGCAGCTTTTGCCAATGGGCCAGCGCTGCCTCGAGCAGCACGCAAGTCCCCTCGACATTGGTCTTGATGAAATTGGCTGGGCCGTCGATTGATCGGTCGACATGAGATTCCGCCGCGAGGTGCAGAACGGCATCGGGGTCGAGTTCCCGCAGCAGCGTGACCATAGTTTGCCGATCGCAGATGTCGGCTTGGCGAAACGTGTAACGGGAGCTCGATTCGACCGCTCGCAGCGAGCTGAGGTTCGCTGCATAGGTCAGCTTATCGACGTTCAGAACCGTCGCGTTCAATTCCCCGACGAACAACCGACAAACCGCCGAACCGATAAAACCGGCGCCGCCAGTCACCAAAACCTTCATCGCCAACCGCCGAGTTTCCGATGCTCGGGCAAGCTACGCCGACCCACGCGGATCGGGCAATACGGCACCACCGGCCCTCGGCTTGCCGACGATAACAAACTTGAAATATGTTGCTTCCGCGGGCGAGCCTCGCGTGCCTGTCGCCGATGTCAAGACGCCGGCGAACCGCCATCGAAAAATGGCTGTATAACTACGGTTCGATCGTCAGGGGCGTGCCCGCCGCCTGTATTGGGAGGGCGAATGGCGGGACGTATCCCCTTCTCCGCGGCGCTGAGCGCGCTCGGGCCACTAGCAATTCGCGCTTCTTGGCTCGCGCTCGCCCTGACGGCGTTATCGGGCGACGCCGGTGCCGCGGACAAGCTCGTGCTCCAGCTTCACCGCGGTTCGCAGTTTGAGTTTGCCGGTTACTATGCGGCGCTGTGGCAGGGCTTTTACCGGGAGGCAGGGCTTGAGGTCGAGATCAAGTCGGGTGCCCCTCCGGGAGCTCCGCAGATCGACCCGGTCCGCGAAATAGTTGAGGGTCGTGCCGAGTTCGGGACCGGAACGGTTCAATTGCTGGTTCGGGCAGCACAGGGACAGTCACTGCTGCTGCTGGCGCCGATTTTTCAGCACAGCGACGCAAGAGTCTATTACCGCTCGGATGGCGATTTCTCATCCCCAACAGCGCTGCTCGACGGCAGGATCGGGCGGTCGCCCCCGAGCAACATTATCGATATTGAGCTGCGCACTGCGCTCTATGCCGAAGCGATCGATCCGGACAAGCTGAGATCTCTGTCGATCGACCCGAGCCAATCCCTCGCCGAACTCGCCAGCCACCGGGTCGACGCGGTTGTCGGTTCCACCTGGGAGCTGCCCTGGCAGGCACGAGAGCGTGGCATCGGGCTGAAATCTTTCAACCCTGCGGCCTATCGCGTCGAATACTACGGCGACGGCCTGTTCACGCTGCAGCGTCTCGCGAAGACCGACCCGGCGATGATTCGGCGCTTTCGCGAGGCTTCGCTCAAAGGCTGGGGGTATGCCTTGCAGCATTCCGATGAGGTTGCCGCGCGCGTCCGCGCCGAACTGCCGGTGCAGGTAGTGGTGTCCGATCAGGCGGGTTTTACCCGCTACCAGACCGAGGTCGCGCGCAAGCTCGCCGGTTATCCCGAAGTCCCGCTCGGCCATTCAAACCCGGAACGCTGGGGCCGGATTCAGCGGGGCTTGATCGAGATTGGAGAAATTGCGCACCCCGTCGATCTCGACGCCTTTCTCTACAACCCCGACGCAGCAAGTCGGAACCGGGGCGATGGGCAGGCGGCCATCGGCGCCGTGGCCGCTGCCGTCGCGCTGCTCGCCGGCGCGGTTTTGCTGTTTCGGAGGGGGCAGCGGCAGAGCGCAGCTTCGGCAGGTGCCGCCGGCGGCGGCGACGGCAATCCGCCCGGCGAGGTGGCGGCCCCGATTGCTGGCGTAGCTGCCGAGATTCGCCGCAAGTTGAGTGCGGTTTGGACGTACACGCTGGACAATCTGAGGGTGCTCAGGAGCCGAATAAGCCTGCGGCAGCCACGCTTTGAGGGGTTGGCTGCTGCGGCATCGGATGCGCGGCGACGTCTGAAGATGCTGGCTCACCTCGTCGGCGGGGGTGGCGTGCCGGGCCCGCGCCCGACGGATCTCAATGCGATGTTGGCGACGCTCGATCGCTCCATCCGGCGGAGGGTCCCGGACTCCGTCAAATGCCGCTTTTCGCTGCTGCCTGAGCCCTGGCTGTGTCGCGCCGATTCGGCTGCCGTCGCGGCGACGACCCTCGATCTCGTATCGGCGGCTGTGGCCGATCTGCCGGCCGGCGGAGATCTGATCGTTGGAACCCGCCAATACGCCATCGACGATGCGGAGGCCGCTGCACTCGCTGGCAGCGCTCCCGGAGATTACGTTCGGTTGACTGTTAAAGATAACGGCCCTGGCTTGTCCTCGGAGCGTATCGATCGGATCTTCGACCCGGCAGCAACCGCCAGGGCGGCGGTCGCCCGGGCCGGGGAATTGACCCGTCAGCTCGGAGGCTTTGCCCGCGTCGAAAGCGCTGAAGGCATCGGTACGGCAATCCATCTCTATTTTCGCCGAGCCGTCGCCGTGGGCCAAGAGACGCAACAACCCCCCGGGGACGACGAGCACGCGAAAGCCGCAGCCGCATAGCGGCGGACCGCGTACCAACACCTCGCAAAATTACAATGTCAGCTCGGGTAAATCGATCCAGCGTCGCTCCTGGTTGCTTTGATGGCAGACCTCGGCGAGCTGGACCCCCTTTGCCCCTTCGAGCAGCGGTGACGGAAAGGGCGCGCCCTCCACGACGTGCCTAAGAAACAATTCCCACCCGGCCCGGTAGCCGTTGCGGAACGGCTCTACGTCAGGCAGCGCTTGCCATTGCTCGTCAAAGACCATCGATTGCGGCCGTTCCGGGTCGAAGAATGGCTTCGGCGTGGCCACCAGAGGCTGCACGAAGCAGTGGTGGAGACCGCACACCGCTGAGCCCAGGGTACCGTCGACCTGGATCTGCAAGAGATCGTCACGCTTGACGCGGCTCGCCCAGGACGAGCTGACCTGTGCGAGGACCCCGCCCGCGAGCTCGAAAGTCGCGAACGCCGAGTCCTCGACATCGACTTTGTAACCTTTGCCGCTCTCGTCGCGACGTGCGGGGATCGCGGTCGTATGTCGGCACGACACGGCTTTGATCTCGCCCAGCAGGCGATCGAAGACATACCGCCAATGGGCAAACATATCGAGCAGGATGCCGCCGCCCGACGCCTTGCGGTAGTTCCAGCTCGGCCGCTGCGCCGGATAGAGCTCCCCGTCGAACACCCACCAGCCAAAATCGAGCCGGACCGAAAGAACCCGGCCAAAGAATTCGGCATCGTAAAGCTTCCCGAGCTTGCGCAACCCGGGCAGGAACAACTTGTCCTGCACGACGCCGTTCTTGAGGCCGGCGCGATATGCCTGCCGTGCCAAAGCCAGCGCCTCAGGCAAGGTCTCGGCAATCGGCTTTTCGAGATAGATATGCTTGCCGGCATCGATCGCCGCGCTGGCGCGCTCAGCTCGTGCGCCGGTAGCACTGGCATCGAAATAAATCCCGATACCTGGGTCGGCAAAGCAGGCGTCGCGCTCGGTGCTCCACTTCAAGCCACCGTTGGCCGCCGCCAGGGCGGCGAGCCTCGTCGGTTCGCGGCCGAGTAACACCAGCTCGGGGACGAGGCGATCACCGCCATCAAGCGGCAACCCGCCTTCGGCGCGGATCGCCATCAGTGAGCGCAAATGCTGGGTGGTGCCGAGGCGCCCGGAAGCGCCTTCTATAACAATGCCGATCGTGTGTGCGGCCATCGGCGATCAGCGCGTTGCCGCGATGATCGCTGCGCGCAGAATCTCCGGAATGCGGTCGAGCACCTCGATCGGCGTCGTCAATGGCGGCGACAGGCAGATCGTGTCGCCGACCGGCGGGTCGGCGCTACCCGGCCGGATGCGCGGTAATAACCCACGCGCCAGCGCCTCGCGGGTGATGAGCGCGCCGAGCCCGAGCGCCGGTGTCTTGGCATTGCGATCGGTCACCAACTCGACGCCACACATCATGCCGAGCCCGCGCACGTCGCCGACGACCGGCAAGTCGCGCAGTCCCTCGAGCCCGGCCAAGAGATGCCGCCCCATTTCTGCAGCGCGCCCGACCAATCCCTCGCTCTCGATGATCCCGACATTGCGCAGTCCGACCGCGCAGCACACCGGATGGCCGGAATAGGTGGCGGCATGCATGAATTTGCGGTCCGCCGGCGCGCTCTCGATCGCCTCATGCACGCGTTTGGAGGCGATCACGCCGCCCAGCGGCAAATAGCCGCTCGTTACACCCTTGGCGAACGAGACGAGGTCGGGCTCGACACCCCAATGACCGAGCGCGAACCATCTCCCGGTGCGGCCGAACCCGGTGATCACCTCGTCGGCGATCAATAAGACCTCATGGCGGTCGCAAATCTCGCGCAACCGTGGGAAGTAGGAGGGCGGCGGCACGATGACGCCACCTGCACCCATCACCGGCTCGGTGATGACCGCGGCGACGGTATCCGGGCCTTCGGCGAGAATCGCCTGCTCGACCGCGTCTGCGGCACCGATGCCAGGCTCCTCATTGCCGGCCCAGCGGTAGGCGTAAGGGGGCGCCACCTGAATGAAGCCGGGGACGAGGGGCCCGAACATCTTGTGGTAGACCGCCATGCCGGTGGCGCTCATCGCCGCCAAGGTCACGCCGTGATAAGCGTGGATACGCGAGATGATCTTGGTCTTTGCAGGCTTGTCTTTGATTTTCCAGTAATAGCGCGCAAATTTGAAAGCGGATTCGTTCGATTCGGCGCCGGCGGTCGTGAAATAGACTGCCGCGGAATTCGAGTAAGCGTGTCCGACGATCTTCTCCGCTAGACGAACCGCCGGCTCGTTGGTCGCGCCGATATAGGCCGAGGCGAAGGCGATCCGGCGCATCTGCGCGCTCGCCGAATCGGCCAGCTCCGCCCGACCGTGGCCGACATTGACGTTCCACAAACCTGAAAGCCCGTCGATATATTCGCGGCCTTCGGCATCGCGCAATATCGCGCCGCGCCCCTCTGCGATGACCAGCGGCTGGCGGTGATCATCGGGATGGTGCAGCGGATGGACCAGGTATCGCCGGTCGGCTTCGAGAAGTTGGCTGGTGTCGTCCATCGTCGCTCCTGTCCGCGAACCGATCGCCGATACCCTTACCGCGGCTGTGGGGCGGAAACAACGGCGGCCACGCCCCATCGGGAAATGGCTGTCGTTGCCTCGTCCTCGGCCTCTCGGCGAACTGCAATAAATAGTTGCAGTGATTGTTAACGCTTGCTGCATCTGCAGCAAATCAGCAGCACGGATACACGTATAGGTAGAAACAGTTGGCTTGCCGCCTATGACGACCACGAGCGGCCGCGGCTGGCCCGGCCGGAGACGTCATATGATAATGTTTCTGGCAAATTCAAGGTAATTATTGCTATAAGCGCGACACACCTCGAAGCCCGTTGACAGCAAGGGTGGCGGACACCACCGTGCGACAGGGTGACCCGGGTAGCTATCGATGCCTGTGCTCCATGCCTCCGCACCGTATCCGATCCGCGACGATCTCGCGGCGTCGCAGGCTCGCGCCTGGGCGCATATCGCGCGGCCAGGCACCTGGTGGGACGGCGCGGCACGGGTTGCGATTGCCGCACAGACGCGCCAGGCGCCGCTTTGCGCGCTGTGCCGTCGGCGGAAGGACGCGGTGTCGCCCATGGCGATCGAGGGCACACACGACAGTCTCGGCCGATTGCCCGAGATGGTCGTCGAGGTGGTGCATCGCGTGCGCACCGATCCGAGCCGCCTCGGCGAGCGCTGGTACCGCAAGGTGATCGGCGGTGGTCTGACCGAGGGCCAATATGTCGAGGTCGTCAGCGTCGTCGCCCACACCGTCGCGATCGACACGATGGCGCGCGGGCTGGGCCTCGAGCCTACACCCCTGCCTGCCCCGGAGCCGGGTTCGCCATCGCATTACCGGCCGAAGGGAGCCAAGCCGGGAAGCGCCTGGGTTCCCTGGATCGAGCCCGCCGGCGCGAGCGCGTCGGAGGCCGGGATCTACCCAAGCGATCGGCCGCCGGCCAACATCATGAAGGCGATGAGCCTGGTGCCCGACGAGGTCCGCAGCTTTTTCGACCTGGTCACCCACCAATACCTGCCGGGCGCGGTGATGCGCGACTTCTCGCGCGAATACCGGGCCATCAGCCACGCTCAGATCGAACTATTGGCAGCGCGGGTGTCGGCGCTCAACCGATGTCTCTATTGAACGACCAGTCATGCCCTGCTGCTCCGTGCGAGCGGCGAGACCAACAATAAAGCCTACGAGCTGGCGGCGGTCACTGGTGCGTCCGATAGTGGTGGAGGCGTGCCCTATGGCCGGCTCCTGGTGGCGTTTGCCGAAGCCGTGCTCGGCGAGGATCACGGCGCATTGGCGCGAGCGCGCGATGCGCTGATGCCAGCGGTGGGGCCGGTGGGACTGGTCGACGCCGCGGGTGTCGTCGGGCTGTTCAATGCGATCGATCGCGTTGCCGACGCGACCGGCATACCGCTCGAGCCCGAGAAAGCGGCGGCCAGCGCCGATTTTCGTGCGAGGCTCGATCTCGACCGGTTTGCCGTCGCTGAGCGAGACTGATTAGCGGTTCGGCAGGTCGAGCGGATAGATCGGCCTTCTGACTTTGTCGAACTTCAGCTGCCCGTAATCCGACGTGCACACGCCGATCCCGGCGCATTCGACGACCGCTTTGGCCATTGGACCGAGCCCGGCGCGCCAATGAATGCGGCTCTTCAACATCACGTAGCGCTTTTGCAGAGGGTCGATGCCAAGGCTCGAGAGGCAATTGAGATCGGAGGGCTCGACATGGCGCGAGATCAAGACAATCTCGGCCGCCCCGGTATCAAGCACGACTGCCGGCCCCATGTCCATCGCCGCACCGCGCGCCATTGGCCCGCGGTTCTTGTAGCGGCCATTGGAAATGGTCTTGACGATGCCGATTACGGTGAGCGGAGGGCTTTCATCCGGGATCGCCGGCATCTTGATTTTGCCGCCGATCGACAAGGTGACCGCAGCGCCGATGCCGGCGGCAATCGCCTGCTGCACCGCTGAGGGGTCATAGATCGCAAATGCGGCGACATCTTCGAGCCCTTGCCGCAGGATCTCGGCCAACACCACGGTCGTGTCCATCGTGCCGCCCGAGGCGCAATTGTCGTAATGGTCCAGCAATACGATCGGGCCCTCACCGGGCTGGGCCGACGGCATTGCCTTGGCGCGAGCGACCGACTGTTGCAATGGCTCGAGCTTGTAGACAAAGGCCTCGCGTTCGACCCAGGCGCGGCCCAAGAGCTCGTCGCGCAGCTCTTCGGCGAGCTTGCGGTCGCCGTCGGTGACCACGACGGCGCTCAACCCGGCATTGGTGATGTCGGCATGCGGGAAGCCGGTGAAGAGGCTAGCGGCCAAAGCGCCCTCGGCGCTCATCGCGGCGCAGCGGTTCTGCAACTCCTTGTTCGGATGATCGTCGGTGCCTTGCCGCATGACATGCGGCAGCATCGGCTCGTTCCGCCAGGTCATGACCGGGTTCAACTCGCCGCGCATTGCGCGCAACAGGATCTCGCCGGCGAGCTTGGCGGTCTCGTAGGTGTCGATATGCGGGTAAGTGCGGTAGCCGGTGACCACGGTCGCATTCGCGATCATCGCGTCGTAGAGATTGGCGTGCATGTCGAGCGAGACGGCGATCGGGGTCACGGGGTCGATCGCGCGCAGCCGCT
>Ga0182038_10000890_pt1 | contig 15612 bp, 16 predicted proteins | sample sta12Can44000108_FD_125976 | JGI IMG/M metagenome (GOLD analysis project Ga0182038, IMG submission 125976) | Lab enrichment of tropical soil microbial communities from Luquillo Experimental Forest, Puerto Rico - statanox.12C.anox.44.000.108 | ecosystem: Environmental > Terrestrial > Soil >...
TCATTCTACTTTTCAAAATGAAGATTTGCTTTCTTCCAAACAAAAGCTGGAAGAAATTTCAGGAACAAAAGTTACCGGTTTAAGAATGCCGAGAATGAAAAAGGTTGAAATGAATGAACTGAAAAAAGCAGGTTACGAGTACGATTCTTCCGTTAACCCAACATTCATTCCGGGCCGTTACAATAATTTAAAATTGCCAAGGAATTTATATACGGAAGATGATGTAAAACGTTTACCCACGTCGGTTACACCAAATTTCAGAATCCCTTTGTTTTGGTTGGCATTTAAAAATTTTCCCTATCCTTTATTCAAAAAACTTACCAAGCAAACATTAAACAATGATGGTTATGTTTGTTTGTATTTTCACCCATGGGAATTTATTGCAGATATTGCGGAATTTCAATTGCCGGGTTATGTGAAAAAATTATGTGGAGTACCTTTACAGGAAAGATTATATACATTGATAAAAGATTTTTCCGGCGAAGGAGAATATATTTCAATGCAGGATTATCTCCATATAAAAAGCCCTGCTTAAAAAAGCAGGGCCCTACCAACAAAATGCTCCTAACGTTTACTTCAAAATTTTTCTGATTTCATTTAAATTGCCGAACAAGTTAATTTGTACCACCACAAGTTCTTTCTCGGTATCAAACGAAGTATAATAGCTTTTTTCTCCTTCCCCGTTTGTAAATTCAATACACTCTTTTAATTTATATGGAGGAAACGGATATTTTTTTGAAATTTCAGTGATTGCTTTTTTAGGAAGTTTATCATAATCTATTGAAAAACTCGAGCCGATAAGCTCTCCATCCAAATTATAAAAAGCTTCCATTCTTTTTCCGTTTAAATCAAAATTAGCTTTCGCAAACTTGCTGGATAGTGTCCAACTTATATTTTCGGCTTCTCTGAAATCGGTATTAAAATGGTCTAATACACGATAACTCACATTTGTAGGATCTGCAAATGCACTGGTGGTTAAGGCTACCGCTATAAATGCGGTGATGATGAATTTTTTCATGAGATTTTTATTTTATTGTTTGTGTGTGTTTTAATTGACATGTCAAAAGTAATTTCAATTGAATGTGTGACGAAGAAGCTTATGATTAGTTACAGTCCGATACACCTCTTTTGGATAAACGGTGTTAATGTAATTGTTAACGAAGGTTAAAAAAACAACGAAACCCTTTACAGAAAAGGGGTTCAGCAGAATTAACTCAACTGTTTCAAAAACGGACAGTGCTTGATTAAAGTGTAAAGAAATTATTAACGGTTAGGACGAATGGAGTTAATCTGTGTTAACAACAGGCTGCAACCCCTTGTTAACCTAACTTAATAAACATAACTTCATGCAATAAAATAAGTTAACATGAACAAGTTGTTCTATATAGTTGTATATACTTTTTTGGTTCAATTTTCATTTGCACAAATAAGTAGTAACCGGCCGCAAACACCAAAAGCACCATTCAATTATAATACAGATAGTGTTGAATATGATAATGCCGATAAAACCGTACATCTCGGCGCAACACTTACTTATCCAAAAACAAAAGGACCTTTTGCAGTAGCCGTAATGATTACAGGAAGCGGGTTACAAGACAGAGACGAAACTATTTTCAATCATAAACCTTTTGCGGTGATTGCAGATTATTTAACCAATCGTGGTATTGCCGTTTTAAGAGTTGATGACAGAATGATAGGCAAAAGCAAAGGAGATGTAAAAAATGCAACCAGCCAGGACTTTGCCGATGATGTAATTACAAGCATTAATTATTTATTAACCAGAAAAGAAATTGATAAAAATAAAATTGGTGTAATTGGGCATAGCGAAGGCGGTTTTATTGCACCAATAGTTTATACAAAATATCCTAAGCTTGCATTTATTATTTCGTTAGCAGGTACAGGTGTTTCAGGAGCAACGCTTTTAGAGAAACAATTAACAAATCCTTCGAAAATGTTTTTAAACGAGCATTCATTTAATGCCTATTGCGTCCTTATAAAAAAAACATTGCAAACAGTTTATAATAATCCTGCAAAAAATGATTCTTTAACGGCTAATGATATAAAAGATGTTTATACCGAATGGAAAAAAGAGCAACCGGACAGTATACTAATTGCTACACATGCCAACATTGCAACGCCCGAAATGTATTTAACTCAGTTTAAGTTTTTATTAACCCCATGGATGAGATATTTTATTGCAACAGAACCGGGTCCATTCTGGAGAAAAGTACAATGCCCCGTATTGGCATTAAACGGAGAAAAGGATATTCAGGTTTATGCAGAAGAAAATACAAGTGCAATTGCTGCTTCTCTGCAAAAAGCAAATAATAAAAATGTAACAATAAAAATATTCCCTCAGTTAAATCATCTTTTTCAACATTGTAAAGAGTGCACCGGTGCCGAATACGGTAAACTTGAAGAATCTTTTTCGCCCGAAGTATTAGATACAATAAACAGTTGGTTGCAAGAAAATATTTTACAAAAATAATTTTTCATGAACTATTTAGCCCACGCCTACCTCTCGTTCAATAACGAAGAAATTCTTGTGGGCAACATGATTAGCGATTATGTAAAAGGAAAAAAACAATTCGATTATTCAATGCAAATACTATCCGGCATTAGATTACACAGAGCTATTGATACTTTTACAGATAATCATACCGCAACAAAAGAAGCAGAAAAATTTTTAAAGCCCGTTGTGGGCTTGTATGCCGGTGCTTTTATAGATGTAATTTACGATCACTTTTTAGCAACAGATAAAAATGAGTTTGCAGATGAAACCATATTACTGAATTTTACGCAAACAACATACTCGTTATTAGAACCACATCAAGCTGTTTTTCCCGAGAAATTTAAATTAATGTTTCCTTACATGAAACAACATAACTGGTTGTATAATTATCAATTCAATTGGGGGATTGAAAAAAGTTTCGGAGGATTGGCTAAAAGAGCAAAATATTTAGAAGACAGTTCTAAAGCATTTATTGTTTTTGAAAAGGAGTATAAAAACTTTCAGCATTATTATGCAATGTTTTTTCCCGAATTAAAAAATTTTGTGCAACGGAAATTAATTGAATTAAACGGCGTGTAAAACCTATTTTATTTTTGTACTAAACAGCAGAACCTTTGTTCAGCATTGTTGCGTCGCACACTTGTGCAGTAAGTTCAATAGGCAACAAAGTACAGGAACAAAGGCAATAGGCATAAGGCAGGCAGGCAAAGAGAAATAATTCTGTAAGTACTTTGTGTTTGCCGTGCCTCTGTGGTTAAAAAAAGCTGAGTTAAATGCAAAACGTACAAGTGTGCGACGCAACGGAGGCCCTTATAGAGTTACTGCAGTTTGGCACAAAAAAATATTACACCACTTCCCGCAAATAATTAAATGCTTTACCTATTGCATTAATAACATCTGTTGCAATAAGGCTTTCCATAGATTGATTTTCGAGGGCAAGATCTGCCGCCAATCCATGCAAATAAACGGCCGCAACCGCAGCATCGAAAGGAGAAAATGTTTGAGCCAGTAAAGTGGTTAGCATTCCGGTTAATACATCGCCGGAACCACCTTTCGCCAAACCGGCATTACCGGTTGTATTAAACCATCCTTTACCGTTAAAAGCAATAAAAGTATAATGCCCTTTTAATACAATAATAAAAGGATATTCTTTGGTGAGATAAATGGCTTTTTCAATTCGTTCAAACTCGTTATCGCTATTGCCGAATAATCTGTCGAACTCTTTTGGATGTGGGGTTAATACAGAGCCTGGCCGAATTTTTTTCAACCACTCTTTATGAAAAGATAAAATGGTAATGGCATCTGCATCTATTACAAAAGGCTGTTGATAATCGTTCAAAACCTGTTCCAGCAATTGCTCCGAGGCGGCGTTGGTTCCTAATCCGGGGCCAATGCCAATAGACGAATACGTTTCTAATTGTAATAATCCATGTTCTCTAAAAGCAATCATTGCTTCAGGATAAACTGCATGAACAACACTTGCATATTCTTTCGGAATATTTACAGATAACAATCCGCAACCTGTACGTAATGCAGCACCGGCAGCCATTATAGCGGCTCCGATTTTTCCGGCATTGCCTGCAATTAAAAAAGCATGGCCGAATTTTCCTTTATGAACAAATGCATTTCTTTCGGGTAAAATATGTTTAATAAAATTAAGATCGGTTATTTGAAATACCGTATCAATTGTTTCTAAAAATTGCGGATGCAAACCAATATCCAACACATGTGTAATACCAAAGTAATTTGCGTTTTCCGTAATTAAAAAACATAGTTTTAATGATTGAAAAGTCAATGTATTTCTTGCACGGATAATACTGTTTCCTTTAGAACTCTTGTCAATACTCATTCCGCTGGGAACATCAATAGAAATAATATTAGCAGAAGATTGATTGATATGTTCCACCACCAATGCACTTAAATCTTTTAATGGTCTGTTTAAACCGGAACCGTATAATGCATCAACCACTAAATCCGGATGTTCAATAGCAGGTAAATGTTCTTCTGATTGAATGAAATGTATGTTTTTTGTGAGCTGATGCAGCCTTTGCAAATTATCCTGAAAATCATCCGTACCTCTTGCACCGAATTCTAAAATATAAACCGAAACGGCAAAGCCTTTTTCAATCAATAATCTCGCAATAGCCAAGCCATCACCACCATTATTTCCTTTGCCGCAAAATATTTTTACCGTTGATTGAATACTGTTTTCATTTATCATCCAATCAACACAACGAATAGCTGCACGTTCCATCAAATCAATGGACGCAATAGCTTCTGCCTGCATGGTAAATGCATCCCATTGCTGAATTTGTTGTGCAGATAATAGTTTCATTATTATAAAAATACAAAAGCTTTAATCAATTATTCGCATCCATGTTTATGTCTGGTATCAATCAGGTATTGAATTTTCCATCCGCCGGATATTTTTACCAACGTAAAATCATCTACGCCACAATGCGTAAAAACATTGTTGTAATAAAATTTATAGGGAGCCCAAACATTTGCCAGTATAGCATCTGCATGAATAGCATCAAAAACAATTCTTTCATCGGCAGCATTTTTAGGCAACTTACCAATGCCGGTCACAAACGCTTGTAAGGTTTCATCTTTTACAACCAACTTTCCTTCTTTCGTTAAACCAATGGTTTGTAAAATCGCATTGTCGGCAAAACAAGATTTTAATAGAACGGTATCTGCATTTTTCATTGCAGTTAATAAATTATCAATAGTGATTTTAATAGAATCTTGCTCGCTTTGTGCTTGGGAAGAAGTAAAAACAAAAAGCATAAAAACGGCAATCGCAATAGGTTTCATTGTAAAGGTTTCATTGAAGATAATAAATTTATGAAGCAATAAAAAAGGAGATGAAAAATCATCCCCCTTTCAAAAATAATTCACGCAAAAACTATAATAAACCCACACTCAATAAATATTCTGCAATCTGCACAGCGTTGGTAGCTGCACCTTTGCGAAGGTTATCACTCACAATCCACATATTTAAAGTTTTAGGTTGTGTTTCGTCTCTGCGTAACCTTCCAACAAAAACTTCATCTTTATCATGAGCCCACAAAGGCATTGGATAAATTTGAGCCGCATCATCATTTTGTACAATTACACTAGGTGCAGATGCAAGCAAATTCTTCACTTCGTTCAAATCAAATTCATTTTCAAATTCAACATTCACACTTTCGCTATGGCCTCCAATTACGGGAATACGAACGGTTGTAGCAGTTACGCGAATAGAATCATCTTTCATAATTTTACATGTTTCCTTCACCATTTTTATTTCTTCTTTGGTGTAACCGTTATCCAGGAAAACATCAATCTGCGGAATCACATTCAAATCAATCGGGTATTTATAAGCCATCGGATATTCTGCAGTGCTTCCTGCTTCTGCTTTCGCTCTTTCACCAAATAATTGGTCAACCGCTTTTTTACCGGTGCCCGTAACACTTTGATATGTGCTAACAATAACACGTTTGATTTTATACTTTGCATGCAATGGTTGTAATGCCACCACCATTTGAATAGTAGAGCAATTAGGGTTTGCAATAATATAATCATCTTTAGTTAATACATCCGCATTCACCTCGGGAACTACTAATTTTTTAGTCGGGTCCATTCTCCAGGCACTTGAATTATCAACCACTCTAATACCTGCTTCAGCAAATTTCGGAGCCCATTCCAACGAAGTACCACCACCTGCTGAAAATATTGCCACAGCCGGTTTTGCCGCAATACCATCGGCCATACTAACCACCTTATATTTCTTTCCTTTAAACTCAACTTCTTTACCAACAGACCTTTCAGATGCAACCGGAACCAATTCCGTTACCGGAAAATTTCTTTCAGCCAATACCTGCAACATTTTAGAGCCAACTAAACCCGTAGCTCCAACAACTGCTACTTTCATTTTTGTTTGTTTTTAGTGATTAAATAAATTTTTTATGTTTCAAGCTTTTGTAATCCTGTTTTGCTTCGTTGCGTCGCACACTTCAACGTTCTTATCACGCTTCAACTTTTTTTATAGCCACAGAATTATTAGCGTTTATCACAGAATAAAAAGAGTTTTTATAAAATTTTTTTTCTCTGTCTTGCTCCGTGCCCCCTGTGGTTAATTTTTTACCCCACAAAAAACACATTCTTTTACACTACTTCTATCTTTCAAATCTCAACAATCATAAAAAAAGCCTTCTCTTTTCGGAGAAGGCTTTTTACTATTTATGTTTAACATACGCAAAACATTAAGCGTCTTCTCCCGATGAGATGATCTTCTTGGTGTTCTTTGTATGCTTCATTATTTGTTTCATTCGGGTGCGAAAATAATAATGATTTGGTTTTAATCAAAAATATTTTTTTAGTATTAAGTGTTTTTCTTTTCAACTCTTTGCCTAACCCCTACCGCCTTTTCCCTACACCAAATCAATATCAAAACTTGAAAGCTGAACAAATTGCTGTAGCCTGTCAGCAATATCTTCTTTTGTTATTTCTTTTAATCGTTCAGTTCCAAATTTTTCAACACAAAAACTTGCCATCGCACTACCAACAATGATGGCTGTTTTCATATTATCGAAAGAAATATCTTTTGTTTTTGCCAAATGGCCAACAAAGCCGCCGGCAAATGTATCACCTGCACCTGTTGGGTCAAACACATCTTCGAAAGGCAATGCCGGTGCAAAGAATACTTTTTCTTCATGAAATAACAATGCACCATGCTCTCCTTTTTTAATTACCAAATATTTAGGGCCCATGGTCATAATGGTTTTGGCCGCACGTACCAAAGAAAAATCTCCGCTCAATTGCCTGGCTTCACTATCATTTACCATCAATACATCAACTTTTTTCAATAAAGCTTTTAAATCGTCCATTGCAATGTTCATCCATAAATTCATGGTATCCATTACAATTAATTTCGGGCGTTTTTTCATTTGATCAATCACACTCATCTGCACAGATGGTGTTAAATTGCCCAGCATTAAAAATTCGCTATCCTGATAACTTTCAGGTACAACAGGCACAAAATTTTCCAATACATTTAATTCCGTTACCAGTGTATCACGGGAGTTCATATCCAAATGATATTTACCGCTCCAGTAAAAAGACTTTTCATCTTTCTTAATATTAACACCTTCCAACGCAACATTACGTGCCGCTAAAGCATCTAATTCTTCCTGCGGAAAATCGCCACCCAGTACACTAATTTGTTTAACATCTGTAAAATTGCTTGCACACCATGCAATATATGTTGCAGCACCACCAACTATTTTGCCACTTTTTCCAAACGGCGTTTCAATATCATCAAAAGCCATTGAACCAACAACTACTAAAGACATAAATGAATTTTTGTTTACGGGTTGCGAAGCTAAAACTTTCAATTGAGATAATTAAGCTTTTGGCAAACTAACAAAAAGCATGGTATTTTTATGCTAACGTTAGTTAGCGTATTTTTGAATTATTATGGGACGAATTAAAACCGACAGCACCAGCACCCGCAAAGAAGTAATCATTCGCAAAGCTGCTGAACTGTTTAAAGAAAAAGGATATAAAGCAGCAAGTATGCGTGAACTGGCCGATATTGTTGGCGTAGAAGCTGCAAGTTTGTACAATCATATCCGCAGTAAAAGCGAATTACTGCATTTAATTTGTTTTGATGTTGCAAATCGCTACGCTCAATTCATGGAAGAAGTAGAAGCAGAAAAAACAACCAGCTTACAGAAGATTGAAAAGCTGCTTCGCTTTCACATAACCGGAATGGTAAAAAGTTTTGAAGAAGTTTATGTTTGTGATAGAGAGTGGAGGCATTTATCTGAACCTTATCTTTCTAATTTCCAAAATCAACGCAGGATACATCGCAGACGTTTTGCCAGTATTATTGAAGAAGGAATTAAAAAGAAAGAATTTAAAAAAATTGACCCTACCACCGCAGTATTAATTATGTTGCATGCTATCAGCGGTATTGAAAGCTGGCACCGCAGTAAACAAAAGTTTGACGGCAAAGAATTAGAAGAAAATATGATTAGTATTTTATTGGGTGGGCTGAAAAAGTAAATTTATTTCTTTAAATACGGCTCAATAATTTTTTGCCAGATAGTGTAACCTTTCTCGTTCATGTGCAAATTATCCTGCAGAAAAATTTCCTGCATAATTGTTCCGTCTTTATTCAACATTGCATCAAACACATTGATAAATTTTGCATGATGTTGTTTGGTAACAAATGCTTCAATTAATTTATTAGACTGCTCTACCGTAACCCTGAACTTTGCTCTACTCGGGCTTGGCTTAATAGAAACAAAATCTATTTCTACTTTCTTTTGCTTTTTACGGATGGCAGCAAATAACTTTTCTACCCGTTGTAAAACCATAGCGGCAGTAACGGTATCGGAAGAAGCAATATCATTTTCACCGCAATAAATTACTATTTGCTTTGCTTTGTATGGCGTTATAATTTCATCGGTATATCTTATCACATCTAATAAAATAGAGCCTCCAAAACCTCTGTTAATAATTTTGTATTGAGGAAAATATTCCTGCACATTTGTCCACTTGGTAAAAGAAGAACTTCCTACGAATAAAATTTGTTGTTTAGCAGGAAAAGCAATACTGTCTTGTTTTTTAAATGCATCGATTTCTTTTCTGAATGGCTGGGCAAAAACAGTTACAACAAAAATTAAAGCGGGTAATAATAAAAATTTTTTCATTGATATTTTAATTAGAACAAATTGTTTGTAAACAATACAAGCGTAAAGATAAAATGTTTTATGCAGCCTATCACCTTTGCAATAAAAGCGTGCAGCTTTTATTATTTTAAACGGAACGAAAAATTAAATGCTGTTCGAACAGAAATGGTTTTGCATTAATTAAAAATCTATATTGTTTTGACATTAAAGAAAATCAAAAATCGTTTTTTGTTCAATAAAGGTTACAGGAGATTATTGAACCCGATTGTTTTGCCGTGTATTTAATTATAATTTTTGCTGAATGTATTGTTGCAGTACAAGTGTGCGACGCAACGACGTTGAATATTGCATAAAAGCCAGGTACAAAAACTATTCTTTATTTTAGACGCTTAAATTTTTTGTATGAGTAATTTAATTGAAGAGTTTAACAACTATCGTTCTAAAATGAATGAGGTTATTTTGAGCAAGAATAACCTGGTGATGAAACGTTTATGGAATTTGGATACAAATACTTACGAAAATGGTGCTTTGGATACAAAAACCAAAGAAATGCTGGGTTTAGTGGCAAGTATGGTTTTGCGATGCGACGATTGTATTAAATATCATTTGGGTAAAACCCATGAACTGGGCATTACAACCGAGCAGATGTACGAGATTTTTGCAGTGGCCAATATTGTAGGCGGAACCATAGTAATACCGCATACAAGGCGTGCCGCAGAGTATTGGGAGGAGCTTAATAAGCAGTAGCAGCAAGGGTTTTAAAGCTTTTTAAAAAATATCATTGTTGTAACTTTCCATTGGTTTATTTTTGAGCTGAATTAATTAAGATATGAGTACAGTAACGAGCGTGCCACAAACATTAACAGCAAAGGATTTTGCAAACGATAATGAAGTGCGTTGGTGTCCGGGATGTGGAGATTATTCCATCCTTGCACAGGTACAGAAAGTGATGCCAAATTTGGGGGTTCCAAAAGAAAATGTAGTTGTAGTATCCGGAATTGGCTGTAGCAGCCGTTTTCCTTACTACATGAACACATACGGTATGCACTCGATTCATGGCCGTGCAACGGCAATTGCCAGCGGATTGAAAGCGGCCCGTCCGGAATTAAGCGTGTGGATTGTAAGTGGCGATGGCGATAGTTTAAGCATTGGCGGTAACCATACCATTCATTTACTCCGCCGTAATTTTGATGTAAACTTATTATTGTTTAACAACCAGATTTATGGTTTAACCAAGGGGCAATATTCGCCTACATCAGAGCCACACAAGGTTACCAAAACTTCTCCTTTCGGAAGTATCGATCATCCGTTTAATCCATTAGCATTGGCAATGGGGGCAGATGCTACATTTATTGCACGTACAATGGACAGAGATCCCAAACACATGCAATATGTTTTAACCAGAGCACACGAACATAAAGGGGCTTCTTTTGTAGAAATATATCAAAATTGCCTGATTTTTAACGATGGTGCTTTTGAAATGTTTACAGAAAAATCTACAAAAGCAGAAGAAGCTTTGTTTTTAGAACAGGGAAAACCATTGTTATTTGGTGCCAATAAAACAAAAGGAATTAAGCTGGATGGATTTAAACCTATTGTAGTGGATTTAGAAAACGGTGCAAGTATTGACGATGTTTGGGTACATGATGAAAACGATTTTTATAAAGCTCAAATATTGGTAAGAATTTTTGACGATCCTAAACAAACAGGGCATTTGCCAAGGCCTTTCGGTGTTTTCTATAAAACCGACAGAGACTGTTACGAAAGTGTAATGGAAATGCAGATTGATGAAATTATCAGCACAAAAGGCAAAGGAGATTTAGATAAATTACTGCGTGGAAGAGAAGTGTGGGAAATTGTTTAACCTTACTTTTTTTATGAATAGTAAAAACCATCCAAAAGGATGGTTTTTTTGTGATAATATGGAACGATGTTGTTGCGCTGAAAAAATGGGTGTTTTTCACGTTGTTAAGAAAGAACCTGCTTCTTAATTTTAACTCGTTAAAAATGAGTTTTCTCTATTTGGTAATTCATTGGGGGTTATATATGCAAACAACAGCGGTTTTTCAGCCGCTGTTAATTCAGAAAAAATGAACTAAATATATTTAACTTGGGGGTTTTTGCTTTTACGTAAAAGCAAAACAAAACGGTGGTCATCTGGCCACTGTTTCTTTTTATAAAAGCCTCGATTCATAAAATCATTGGTTATATTCAAAAAATCGAGGTTCTTTGCTGCATGTTATTGCATGTTCATCCGGATAATCCCAATGCACGTCACATAAAAACCATTGCAGAATGTTTGCAGGATGGGGGTGTAATTATTTATCCAACCGATACAATTTACGGTTTGGGCTGCGACATTTTTCAACATAAAGCCATCGAAAAAATTTGCAGAATAAAACAGATCGATCCACAAAAAGCACAGCTAAGTTTTGTGTGTTACGATTTAAGCGATTTAAGCAAATACACCAAAAGTATCTCTACTCCATTATACAGAATGCTTAAAAGTTATTTACCCGGCCCTTATACTTTTATATTGCCGGCAAGTAAAGATGTTCCTAAATTATTGCAGAGTAAAAAAAGTACAATTGGTTTACGTGTACCTGACAATAATATTACCAGAGCTATTCTGCAAGAATTACAACATCCGGTTTTAAGCGCATCTTTGCCCGGTGAAATGGTAGAAGAATATACAGATCCGGAATTGATAAACGAGAACTTTAAAAATCTCGTTGATATTGTTGTAGATGGTGGTATTGGCGGAATGATTCCTTCAACTGTTGTAGATTGTACAAAAGAAGAATACGAAGTAATGAGGCAGGGATTGGGCGAATGGTTAGAATAAATCCATCTGCTTCGGAACAATATTAAAACTCTTTCGATGATACTTGCACAATCCAAATTGCTCAATTGCATTTCTGTGCTCTAAGGTTCCGTAACCTTTATTTTTTTGCCAGTTATAATTAGGAAACGCTTTGTGCAATTGCAGCATAAAATCATCCCGATACGTTTTTGCTAAAATACTTGCTGCTGCTATGTTTGCATATTTACCATCGCCTTTTACAATACACCGATACGAAATTTTTTTATACGGAATAAAACGATTACCATCAATTAACAACAATTCCGGTTTTACGGTAAGTTTATCTACTGCCAAATGCATCGCTTTAAAAGAAGCTTTTAAAATATTTATTTCATCAATCTCTTCATTGGTTATCATTCCAACTCCATAAGCAATGGCATTTGCTTCTATCACTGTTCTTAATTTGTAACGCTGTGCTTCTTTTACTTGTTTACTATCGTTTAATAAAGGATGATAAAAATTTGTAGGTAAAATAACTGCCGCTGCAAATACAGGCCCTGCATAACAACCGCGTCCGGCTTCGTCGCAACCGGCTTCTATTAGCTCCGTTTGAAAAGATGTTTCTAACATTTTGTTGCAAATTGCAACATTCGGCTCATATCAAAAAACAGTTTGCAAAATTGGTTGTTATACATTTGCAACCACAATCGCTAGTATGACCAAAGATGCATCCACTAAAATTGTAGCCAACTGGGTTTTCATTGGCGTAGCTATGTTAATAGTGCAGGTTTTATTGGGCGGAATTACGCGTTTAACCGGCTCCGGGCTTTCTATTACAGAATGGAAACCCATTATGGGAGCACTGCCGCCATTGAACGAAACCGAGTGGCAAAGGGCTTTTGAAGGCTATCAAAAAATCGCACAATATAAATACATCAATAATCATTTTACGGTTAGCGATTTTAAATTCATCTTTTTTTGGGAGTGGTTTCATCGCTTATGGGCAAGATTAATTAGTGTAGTTTTTCTAATTCCATTCATTTATTTTCTTACAAAAAAATATATTCAAAAGTGGATGATAACACCATTGTTGATTTTATTTTTATTAGGCGGATTGCAAGGTTTGATTGGCTGGATAATGGTAAGAAGCGGATTGAATGATGAAAATTTATACGTAAATCATATTCGTTTAGCCATTCATTTTATCGCTGCAATGGTGTTGATTTGTTATGCATTGATTTTTGGATTGATGCTTAAAAAAAATGACGATGAAAGATTTGTTGCAAAAGGATTACGACAATTTACTTGCTGGATAATTACATTAATAACTGTCCAGTTAATGTATGGTGCATTGATGGCAGGATTGAAAGGTGCCGTTGCTGCACCAACCTGGCCCGATATTAACGGAATGCTTATTCCTAAAGAAATATTTAGTACAACACTCTCGAACGATTTGTTTTTTAATATCATCAACATACATTTTATTCATAGAACATTGGCATATGTTATTTTTGTACTAACGATTATTTGGTGGCTGAAAGCTGCTAAAACAAAGGCTTCCACAAGTTTTGTATCTTATAGAAAATGGCCGTTGATTTTTGTTTTGATGCAAATTGTGCTTGGTATAGCTGCTATATTAAACAGCACCAAAATTGTTCTCGGGCATTTTGGAATTTTTGAATGGATTGCCTTGATACATCAACTAAATGGCATGTTGCTGCTGTTAAGTTTTGTTGCTAATTTTTATTTGATGAAAGCAAGTTCTGAACGTTGAACTGAGCGTAGCAACAGTTGATGCCATGTAAATTCTGCAGCCGGTAACAAAAAATCAGTGTATTAAATTGAAGCAGCTTTTGTGAACGGTTATATTAATTATGTCTGCTGTTTCTTTAGGCTCTCCGTCAATATGTAATGGAGCCAGTTTTAGATTTTTTATTTTGAGTGAAGAAGTTTGAAAGTATATGACGTTTTTGTTGTTGAAGTTTTCCATTATTTCCTGCAATTTATTATTGCCTCTTATTTGTTGCAGTAATGCAAACGGAATTTTTGCTTTATTCATTTTCTGAATAATCACTACATCTACCAAACCATCATTCAGGTGGGCTTTTGGTGCAATGGTAACATTGTTACCAAATTGATTGCTGTTGGCAATACTGATGGCAAATGCATCGGTAAAAAAAGAAAACCCATCGATGATTACTTCGAACTGATAGGGATGTGCTTTAAAAAATTGAATTAAACTTTCTTGTGTGTAAGTGAACAAACCTCGGGTTGATTTTGCTGCAAAACGATGTGCTACCTGTGCATCGAAACCTAAACCGCTTAGCATGCAACTGTATTGATCGTTAATATAAAATGCATCAACCGGGTTTGCTTTTCCGGTGAAAATAGTAGATAATGCGGCTCCGGGTTTTGTAGAAATATTTGCAGCAAGTGCTAAACCATTGCCAGATCCCAGCGGGATAATGCCAAAGTGAACGGGAAATTCTTTTAACGCTTTGGTAACCTGGTTAACGGTTCCATCGCCACCAACAATCACTATATCCGTAATATTTTCTGAAACAATTTTTTCTTTTAGTTCATCATAATCGCCACGAATATCTGTTGCCAATATTTCGAAAGGAATTTGTTGAGCAGCCGTTTCTCTTTCAATCAGTTTTTTTATTCCTTCTTTCTTTGCTGTTCCGGAAATAGGATTGATGAGATAAATTATTTTTCTTTCCATCTTTAGTAACACGAATTTTATCTAATTACACAAATTGCTTCATTGAACCTGATATATTATTTTGTAAATAGAAGAATGTTTTATTAAATGGCTTTGTTAATAATACAACTTGTTTTTAACCAGTGTAATTAGGCATAATTCGTGTATTCGTTTTACCATTTTAATAAAGCACTTGCCCAAGTAAAGCCACTGCCAAATGCAGCCAAACAAACAAGATCTCCTTGTTTTATTTTTCCTTTTTCCCAAGCTTCGCACAAAGCAATAGGTACAGACGCTGCCGTTGTATTTCCGTAATGTTGAATATTATTATACACCTGATCGTCGCTTAAACCAAGCTTTTGTTGAACAAATTGAGAAATGCGTAAATTGGCCTGATGTGGAATTAATAAGTTAAGATCTTTTGTTGTATAGTTATTGGCTTTTAATGCTTCAATAATTACTTCCGGAAACTTAACAATCGCTTTTTTAAAAACGGAGGGACCATCCATAGTTGGAAAAATTTGTGCTTCATCAATCATCGCATGGCTAAAAAACATTTTACCTATTTCCGCATCTTCAAAACTTGCATGATTACCCCAGTGGTTGGCATGAGACCCGGGATTATATTGTGCTAATATTTCTGCACTTTCTCCATCGCTGTGTAAATGTGTACTTAATATGCCACGATTTGCATCTTCTGTTGGTTGTAAAATAACAGCACCTGCGCCATCACCGAAAATTACAGAAACATTTCTGCCTCGAGTAGTATAATCTAAACCGAAAGAATGTTTTTCGGCACCAATCACTAAAATATTTTTATACGTTCCTGTTTTAATAAATTGATCGGCAACACTCAAAGCATATACAAAACCGCTGCATTGATTGCGAATATCCAATGCACCAATTTCCTGCA
>Ga0182038_10000893_pt1 | contig 15578 bp, 14 predicted proteins | sample sta12Can44000108_FD_125976 | JGI IMG/M metagenome (GOLD analysis project Ga0182038, IMG submission 125976) | Lab enrichment of tropical soil microbial communities from Luquillo Experimental Forest, Puerto Rico - statanox.12C.anox.44.000.108 | ecosystem: Environmental > Terrestrial > Soil >...
AAAGGCGTAGTAGCCGACACCATCGCCCCGCACCCAGGGCCTGAGGAGGGGGACGGAAAGTAGGAAAACCAGGCACAGGAGAAGCTCTAACTTCCAAGAGCGATGGCCGGGCGATGTGTTGAAGTCCTGCAAGCGCACGGGTAGAGCCAGCTTACGGCTGTTCTCCGTCCGAAAGGCCGGTGTGATTCCACGCCCGGGCCAATGGTACAACGTCTGGTAGATACTGTAGATGAATTGCAGCTGGATTGTAAATCTAACCGGACCAGTCGTGGTTTTTATCTTGTTGCTTCGAGGCGAAGTAGCGGGCGCCATCAAGTGGCGTTCGACAAGAAAGACCTACTACCACCAGCGCCGGGTACAGTGTGCTATATGCTGTCCAGCACGGGCTCCGCTTCTGTTTTATCTCCCAAAACCCGACGGCGCTCCTTGAGGTGCAGGTTTGCCGAGTTCCTCTGTGATACTACGAGCACCCCTGTACCAGCTTCGTCTAGTCCTCTGGCAGAGTGATCTTTAAGATTTGGCCGAGGCCGATCGGTGGAGGGCCAAAGCCAACGTTGGATACGTAGAGGTTACCATCGGGACCATACGTAATGCCCGTCGGGAGAAACAAGCCTGCAGCAATTTCAGTGATTTTGCCACTCTCGCTAATGCGGAGAACTTTGCCTGTACCGGGCGTGGGCATCGGCGCGCCGGTGGTGTTTTCCAGGACATTACAGATTGCCATCGTCGTCAAAAACGAGACCCAGAATAGTATTGAACCCAGTAGCGAAGGTGGAAACCTCCCCGCCGGGCGAGATTTTCAAAATCTTCGATGCGCCCGGGATGATCGGGAACGTACCGAGATTTCCGACATAGAAATGCCCGCCGTGGTAAGCGACGGCCGTGGGAACGATGTGTCCCTGACTAGGGAGATGTCCGCCACGCGCTCAATAACACCCTTGGCGGAAATAGGGTCTAGCTCGCCGTGATTTGGCTCGACTGCATACAGCAAGCCGCGAGCGCTCACCATGCTGTACCAGGTGCCGTCCGGCTCGAAATCGCCCGGATTTTCATGCGCCGTCGGATTAGCCATAATAAACGCGCTCAGATTGGCGATTTCCTCCCATGTTCCGTCTGCGTCGATTCGTAATACGCACGTTTGACGAATCAAACAACTTGCCTTAAGCCAACTCGCAAGTTTTCACGGTCTAGCGGAAGGTGTGCCCAGCAGGTCGTAAGCGAGGTCGCCAGCAGTTGTAAGTAAAGCCCGGGTCTTCGGTATCTTATTGTAAAATAGGTACTTGTTTCAATGTGTCGATTGATGCGTAGAATGAGCGCAGGTTATTGTGGAATCGTGCGTCGAATAGTGCGTAGAATAAGCGTCGAATATGAACTACATCTATATGTCGCAGGACTGGCCGCAGTTCAGGTGGAACGCAGAGCGCCTTGTCCGGCATCTGTCAGCTACGCGCTATGAACAAGGCATGCTCCTCGGGCACATGAAAAACCTGGGCTATCAACTGAAGAATGAAGCAACGTTGACGGCGCTCACGGAAGAGACGGTGACGTCCTCGGCGATCGAAGGACAAGAACTGAATGCGGAGAGCGTCCGGTCTTCGCTCGCACGCCGCATGGGGCTTGAAGCGGCGGGCACTCGCCCAGCGGACCGCGGCGTGGAAGGTGTGGTCGAGATGATGCTCGATGCGACGCAACACTACGCGTCCCCTCTTACCGAAGAGAGGATCTTCGGGTGGCACGCGGCATTGTTCCCGACCGGGCGCAGCGGAATGCGCAAAATCAAGACGGGTGCCTGGCGTGAAGGCGCAATGGAAGTTGTCTCGGGTCCAGAAAGAAAACAAGAAGTTCACTTCGAAGCTCCCGCAGCGGAGCAAGTGGAAGCGGAGATGAAACGGTTTCTGATTTGGTTTGAAGACAGAAATGCCGCGAGTGAGCCACTTATCAAAGCAGGCCTGGCGCACCTCTATTTTGTGACCATCCATCCTTTGGAAGATGGAAACGGAAGAATCGCGCGCGCGATCACCGAGATGTGCCTGGCCCGTCTAGAAAACAGCGCACAACGTTTCTACAGCATGTCCTCGCAGATTCGGGAAGAGCGCAAAGCGTATTACGAGATTCTCGCGTCGACCCAAAAGGGTGGAATGGATGTCACCGAATGGCTGACGTGGTTTTTAGACTGCCTTGGGCGTGCGATCGCAAAGGCAAAATCGTTGACCGCTGCGGTTCTCGAAAAGGATGCATTCTGGCGGCGCTTGAAGGAAGGATCGATTGATGTCAGTGAGCGCCAAAAAGAGATCATCAATCGGCTGCTGGACGGCTTCGAAGGAAAACTGACGACAGAAAAATGGGCAAAACTTGCGAAGACTTCGCACGATACGGCGTTACGCGACATTCAGGACCTGATCGAGAAAAGAATCGTGAAGCAGGACAAGGGTGGCGGGAGGAGTACTGCCTACATTTTAGATAGAAGACTGCTTTCCCATTGAGTAGTCGAGATCGGAGCTAAAACTGAGGTGTGCGACCATCGGCGGAATTATTGAGGAATGCGCGCCATTCGAATCGACCAAGTGCCGAGCTAGCAAGACTCGTCTCAATAGAGGCCAATCATTGATCGGTAGCATCTTGGCCGCCGGAATGGTCGGGACGCGGCAACGCGAGAAGGGACATAGTCCTTTCGACAAGTTGGTTGAGCAGGTCGCATCCGGGCAAAAGCTGCCATTCCGGTCATCGGCGTCAGCTGCTTGACCGGCTCGCACCCAACGGAGCACGTTGCAGATTGCGCCATGGAATGAAACTGAATGACATCCACCAACTCTATGACTGCAACCGTTGGGCTCGCCAGCGCATTCTGACAGTCGCGCGCACATTGGCCAGCGATGATTTTATCGGCCCGAAGGAGCGGGCGGACACGCAGGGTCAGTGCTAATGGCAGAGAATACGAAGGGCAAAGCGAGTCTCAAAATAGATCACGCCGTCACGGCTGAGATCTTCCGCCTGCTCGTAAGCAACGCGCTCAAGTGCTTCCTCGGTTTGCATCACGGCGATGGTGTGCGCAAAGCCTTCGAGATATTTCGGCAGGCTTCCCTGGTTCGCGCCCTGGTGGAACCACTTTGCGACTTGCGCGGGATCCCAGCTGGGAAGCTCGGTATAGTTGCTGCTCTTTGCCAGGTCAATGACCGTCTCCGGCCTGAGAACTCCATCCAAATGCTCGTGCAAGAGAACCTTGGGGAGTTTCTTCAGGATGGCGGGTTCCAGTTCCACAGCAGCCTCCGCGGTCTTGATTCGCCGCGATCAAAGCGAGAATAGCAGGTTGCCCGGAGAAATTCTCGCGCAGAGCAGAATTCAACTTTATGACTACAACCGTTGCCCTGCAAATCGCAAAAACTTGTAAAACGGGCTCAAGGGGAAGAAGGCAGATCTCAGTCCTGTCCTCCGAAGCAAACTTGTCCACTGTACCGAAAAACGGTTCTGCCAGTACCGAGAGCAGCGCCGATGTTGTTGAAGTCACCCGTTGCTCCTGCGAATTTGCTGGTGCCGCCTTTGATGTGCACGGGACGCTTATTTCCGTGTCGCGATGCCGTCGATTCCGATAGGGTCAAGGACAGTCCGTCAGTTGAGAAGTTGAGACTCGCCACGCGTGATCCAACTTCAGCATTGCCGACAATCCACCCGAAATCCGGCTGAAATGAATTCGAAGTCGGTCACAGTGCGTTTGCTTCTCGATGTAGTGGGCGTTCGGCAACGAACCTCGGTTCAAGCAGAGGCACGCAAGGCCCATTTTGGCGGCGGGTTGCCCGCTCAAAGCGCAGGTGAATTGGTACGCTCGAACGTCAGCGACACCAGCCGGACTTCGCTGGAGAACGGCGCGGGAGTTGACCTCGAGTAGGATACGAAAATGGTCTGTCCTCCGTTCAAGTCAAATTCGGAATGAGCATGCGCGTCGAACACATTGCCGCTGCTCGGAGCCATGGCAACGAACGCGACAGTTTCGCCCGACCACGGCCCCTCCGGCTTCGGGGAAGTGCGAATCATGACGTTTTGGGAAAACACCTGGCTATAGATCGCGACGTAGCTCTGAAGGTAGTTGTTCCACGATACGCTGAGAATGTCGTCGCCGGTAAACACGGACACCGCGTCGCCTAGTTGCGAAGACCAATTCTCGTTACCGGCATAGAACGTCCAGGCGCTGCGGTCCTGTGCGCTCGACGGAGCCACTTTTCCGAGCCTGCATCCTTTGTCGGCGCCGTTGGTCCCAATTCCGCAGCCATACACGTAAAGCGCCCCGTTGCTTATGAACGCCGCTGACCCGAATCCGGGCTCGTTTTGCGTGAATACCAGGTCCGGATGATTCGCCACGATGGGTGGATTGAGTGTCGGCCTCTGCGGCAGCGATTGCAGGCTCTGCCACGTAGCCACCGAAGTGCCGATGCCTTGAAAGTTAAAGGCTCCCGGCTGCGCGCTCACCACTGTGTAGAAGATCAAGGCGGTGTTGTCCGCCGGATTGACCACGATCGCCCCCGGCCACAGCGCCCACCGCGCGCCGCAAGGCTGGGCCTGGCAGTTGTTCACGTTGTGCGCTTGGTTGAATGCCTGCTCTGCGGGTGTCTCCGGTAGAATCATGGTCGGCGCGCCCGTGGAGTCCAGGCGTTCCTGAAATCCCGTGAGTCCGCTTTGCGCGTTCAGATCTGTGGTGAACGACCAGGAATCGCTAAGCAACGTCCGGTTTTGCGCGTCGGCCTTGGCGATAAACGTGTCGCCGTACAGCCACACGGAGGCACCTTGAAACAACGCGCTGTAGGCACCGTCTCTCCCCAAAATGTCCGGGTTTGTCGGGATCGGACCAAGGTCCTTAGTGTTAGTGACAAGCAACTGCGGTGGCGGCCCGGAGTAGGACGAGCGGCCGCAACCTGCCGCGGTGCATGCAAGAAACAGAACGAGGAAAGAGGCTCGGCGCTGATTCATCTTCCCACCCCGGGTTTCTCGGGCCACTACTTTTTCCCAATGTGGAACACGATGCCGACGGAGAAGCGAACGTTGCTTAAGGTGCTGCCTTTCGCGCGCACGCCGAAATAGTCGAGTTGCGGCCGGAACGCGAGTCTTCCGCCGCTGTCCAGTCCAAGGTCAACGCCGGTGCCAGCGGCAAAGGCGAACGAGTTCGAGGCGTTGGTAAAGGCTGAAGTTACCACAGAGGAATGTAGGCCGCCGACGAGAAGCTGCGCGAAGGGCGCAAGTCTATCTAAGTGGCGATAGGAAAATCGCGGGCCAAACGTGTAGGTCTCGGCGGTCAAGTTGTTCACTCCGGAGGGAGCGCGATACGCGCCGAAATCGCCGACAAGGCCGAGCCAATTGCTGGCATTCAAGGCGACCGAGCCGCTGCCGCCGTTCGCGTAGAAGGTAAAGCCCTTGACTACATAAAAGCCTGAGTATCCTGCCGCCACGTCGGCTACGGTAGTGTTCTGTGCGAGTGCAACCGCGGCCAAAAGCAAAAAAGCAAGGGCCATCAGGATCGATTTCATCATGTGTCCCTGCCCTCCTTTGTTACTCTCTTTTCCCTGTCGTGGTTTCGGACGCGTTCGTTCTTCCCGAATTCCGACGCTTTTTTCGCTGCATGAACGGCGGCGGCGGAAAATGCATATCCTCCTCACCCGCGATACTGCCAAGCTGGGCACAGGATAGACGAGCCGACGGTGCGGACACTGTCAGGAAGTGTCGGGAAACCGCCTGTGCAGTGTAAGGAAGTGTCGGCGACGGCTGGACCTTCCCGATGCACCGTTCTTTCAAGACCGGACACTTTCTTACATTTTCCGTCATTCCTCTGTGTTAATAGTTGAATAGTGTGTCCTGGCAGGGTTCTTCCTGGTCTAGCGAAATGCACTGCAATCGGGCCTCGATCATGCGTTCGCAGCAAAAGTCACGCGAGAACACACCGAGCATGAAATCGATCCCGGTCTTGCTCGTCGATGATGACGTAGAGTTGTGCTCTTCGCTGAAGCAGCTGCTGGGCATGGACGGTTTCGAGGTCAAGGCCGTCCACGACGGGGATTCTGGCGTTCGGTACGCCCTCAAAGGAGAATTTGAGCTCGTCATTCTGGACGTGATGCTGCCGGGCGGGGACGGCCGCAAGGTGCTGCGACGCATTCGCCTCACTTCGCAAGTCCCGGTGATCATGCTGACAGCCCGCGGCGACGAAGCGGACCGCATTGCAGGGCTCGAGCGCGGCGCTGACGATTATTTGCCGAAGCCCTTCAATCCGCGGGAGCTTGTGGCGCGGATGCGCGCCATTCTAAGGCGGAAGAGTAGTTCGGCGCCGCGGGAAGTCTTCAGGATTGGCGATCTCCAGATCGATTGTGTGCAAAGAAGAGTCGCTCGCGATGGCAGCGACGTCGCTTTGACGGGAGCGGAGTTCGACATTCTTCTCTTGTTGGTCCGCTCGGCCGGCAAAGTTCTCTCTCGCGAGGAAATCGCAGAGGCGGCTTTGGGCCGGGCGATCGGGTTTCTTGACCGCAGCATCGACAATCACATCAGCAATCTTCGCAAAAAACTGGGCACACACGTCGGCGAAGTTGAGCGCATTCAGAATGTGCGCGGAGCCGGTTATGCCTACACTGGAGAAATCATCGAGGAGCGCCGATGATTCGAGGGATCTACCTCAAGATTTTTCTCTGGTTCTTATTCGCCTCGGGAGTCGTGAGCGCGACGGTCTTCGTCGTCACCGTCGCCACTCATTCCCAATCGCTCGGACCGAGTTGGATGATCGGTGTTCTGGACCAGTATGCGCGCAGCGCCATGGACATCTACGTTCACGGCGGGGAGCAGCGGCTTGCGGAATATTTGAAAGAGATTGAAGAGTCCTCGCATCTCCAAGCAACCTTCCTGGACCCACAAGGCCGGGACATCCTGGGGCGGGGTGTGCCAGCCGGCGCGGAGCAAGTTCTCGCGAAAGCGCGGGCCTCTGGGGAAACACAATTTCACACCGGCATTGTTTGGACTGGGGCCTCCGTTATTGATGGCTCGGATGGAAAATACATCCTGGTCGCAAAAGTGCTGATTCCCTACGGTGGTCTTATACAAGGGGCACTCGCAACGGTTGTTTTCGCATGGCTCATGCCCGCTCTAGTCGGAGCATTGCTTTGCCTGCTCCTCGCGCGGCATCTCGCGGCGCCCATCCGGACCCTGCAAAGTGTGGCAGGTAAAATCTCGGATGGAGATCTATCAGTTCGGGCGTTACCGGCGATAGGTTCGCGCAATGATGAATTGGCGGACCTCGCGCGGGACTTCGACAGGATGGCAGACCGTGTGCAAGCACTGCTGCACAAACAACTGGAGCTCCTCGCGGATATCTCCCACGAATTACGATCCCCACTCACTCGCCTGAACGTTTCTCTCGAGCTCGTCCGGCGCGGCAAGACCGATTCCGTCGAGCGCATGCAAGCGGACCTGCGCCGCCTCGACATTTTGATCGGACAGATTCTGACGTTGACGCGGCTCCAAACACGGGACGATCACAAGACCGAAACACCGGTGAACCTCCGGTCGATTCTGGAAAGCGTTGCGGAAGATGCGGGCTTCGAAGTCAAGGAAGATGCAAAATCGGTAGTGATCTCGCGCGCCGACGATTGCTGGCTCAAAGGAGATCCGGCGCTCCTACGAAGCTGCATTGAAAACGTGGTCAGGAACGCAGTTCACTTCACCAAGCCACAGACGGAAGTTTCGCTGTCACTCGAAGTCATCGACAACGGCTCCGACTGTGCGCGAATTCTGGTTGCCGACCGCGGCGGCGGCGTGCCGCCGGAGGCCCTGGATCGTATTTTTGAGCCTTTCTACAGGCTTACGGAAGGTCGCGAGCATCAGACCGGCGGAACCGGTTTGGGCCTGTCGATCGCACAAAGAATCGCAATCGTCTACGGCGGCAGCATTCGCGCCCGCAATCGGGACGATGGTGGCCTGGAGATGGAGATTTCGCTCCCCGTCAAGAACATCGCTTGAAAATGATGGTCGAGTGACGGGCAAACACTTTGGCCGGTAATTTTCGGCAATCCTGCGCAGACTCGACCTTGGCCCACCTTTGGCGGTTCTCCGGCCAGCGAGGCTATGAACCCCGCTTTTGGATATGGCGCCCCTCATTTGAGCGCCAGAGGGACTTCACCCCTCCTGAACAACGCGCTGCTCAGCGCGTGTTTCTTGTTTGCCGACAATACACCCGCAACATCCTTTCCTTTCCCACAACGCCGTTCCTTGATCGTGAGCGAAGCTTGTCCGCTTAGCTAACTTGGCGATTTTGGCCGTTGCCAAAGAGCAGCAAGTATTTAGTTTTCACGTAGCGCGACGAGCGGATCAAGACGGCTGGCACGTCGCGCCGGAAGGTAACAAGCGACCATTGCCACAAACAGGAGAACCAGTGATGCCCCAGCGAAGCTCGGCAGATCGCTTGCGCCAATACCGTAAAGGAACTTAGACAGAGTGCGTCCAAGCAGGATCGAGAGAATCAACCCGAGCCCAACTCCACTGGTGACGAGCGTCATTCCTTGAAGAAGAATCAGACTTAGCACGCTTGACTGGCCGGCCCCCAATGCCATGCGTATACCAATTTCGCGCTGGCGCTGATTCACGGAGAAGGCCATGATTCCGTAGAGCCCGATCGAGGCGAGTCCGAGTGCCAAGAATCCGAAAACACCGAGCAATCCGACCCCGATTTTTGCTCCCCAAAGCGCCTGCTCGATAAGCTTGGTACCTGTCCGAATGTCGTTGATCGGCAACGTGGGATCGATGCTCCGAATTTCGCCCTGCAAAGCGGAAATGATTTGCTCGGGATTGCGCTCGAACCTTACGTACAAAACCATCGAGTCGGAATAATTTTGCCGAAGAGGGACGTAAACGCAGGACCGGGGGGCTTCACCGAGAGTTTGGTAGTCCGCGGTTTTGACGACGCCGACGATTTGACGAAGCTCCGTTTGCCCAGGCAGCTGGAGACGTTTGCCGAGGGGATTCTGGTCGAGCCAGTATCGGCTGGCCATGTTGTCGTTTATGATTGCGACTGGAGTTGCGCCTTGGCGGTCGTCTTCGGTGAAGTCGCGGCCCGCGAGGAAAGGGATGCCCATCGTCGAGAAATACTCAAGGTCAATCGTATTTATAACGCTCGAAATGGCCTCAGACTTGTTTCGCTTCTCGTGTCCTTCTACCGCGATCCCAGTTTCCGTACGCTGCCACAGCGGCAAGTTTGTGGCCCAGGAGAGCGAGGCGACTCCTGGAACTGTCGCGAGTCGATCACGCACGTCTTTGTAGAAGTGTTCTGTCCTCGTGCGGTCGTAGCCCTGCTGACCGGGATATAACATGAACATTGCCAGGTTCTTGGTCTCGAAGCCCGGATCCATTCTGTACTCACGCTGGACGCTTCGGAGAAACAGCGCGGCGGTAACCAGCAACACGAGAGAAACCGCGACCTGTCCCATCAGAAGTGCGTTCGCCAGAGTGATGCGGCGGGCGCTGCGGCCAGCGGTGCGCGTTTCTTCTTTGAGCGCTTCGACAATGGGAGTGCGGGAAGAGCGGAGTGCGGGCGCTATGCCGAAGATCAGGCCGGTGAAGAGGGCGACAACGAGTACGAAGACGAACACATTTGCATTGAGATGTGGATCAACAAAATTCTGCGCGACTTCTGCTGGGCGAAACAACGATAGGAGCTGGCATCCCTCATAACCAAAGAAGAATCCGAGGATGCCGCTTAAGAGTCCGAGCAAAACGCTTTCTGTCAACAATTGGCGGACCAAACGCCAGCGGCCGGCGCCAAGTGCCATGCGCACGGCGATCTCCTGGCGCCGGGCGGCGGCGCGCGCGAGGAGTAAGTTGGCAACATTGGAGCACGCGATGAGAAGTACTAATCCCACGATGGCCATCAAAAAGACGCTTCCGAGCAGGAGGCCTTGCCGCTGATTGGTGGGGATCGCTGCTTCGGTGATGGGCTCCAATGAGACGGTCTGTCCCTGATTAGTGTCGGGATATTCTTTTTCAAGCGCATCGGCGATGGTCTTTAGATCGGCCTGTGCGTGCGCTAGCGAGACGCCAGACTTGAGACGTCCCGCGCCAGTGAAGGTGAGCATCGCGCGGTCCACTAGGGCGTTGTGCTGCTGCGCGGTCAGAACCTGCTCAGCCATCATAGACGGCACCCAGAGGTCGGGGCCGAAAATGGCGTTAACGCCTTTGAAGCCCTCGGGAGCTACGCCGATGATTGTGAATGCGACGTTATTCAGCTTGATGGTTCGCCCCAGAATGTCGGAAGCGCCACCAAACCGGCCCTGCCATGCCGCATAGCCAATGACAACAACAGGGATGGCGCCGGGCGTAACGTCCTCATCCCGCAAGAAGAAGCGCCCGATCTGAGGACGAATACCGAGAGTATCGAAATAATTGCCAGTAACAACTTCCGCGAACAGACGTTGGGATTCTGGGCCCGTGGATATGGTAAGAGTTGTGAGGGACGAGTATCCGGCGAGGCTGCTGAAGACGTGGTTTTTCTCCCGGTAATCCTTGAGATTGAGGAACGAGATCGGGCGTAGATCGACCGGTTCACGAGTATTTTTGGACACCGCGGTATTCATGGCAACCAATTGCGAGGCGTGCTCAACGGGAAGAGGATTCAGGAGGAGAGTATTGACGATCGTGAAGACGGCTGTGTTCGCGCCAATGCCAAGCGCGAGGGTGAGCACAGCAGCAGTCGTGAAACCGGGAGTTTTGCGCAGCATTCGTGCTGCATAACGAAAGTCCAGCCAGAGATCGGCAAGGAGATGGCCAGAATTCACAACGCCCTCGGGAATTGGGTCGATGAGAGCCGTGCGCTCGGTGACACGCAATTCCGCCAGAAGATCGCTATGGCTTAGGCTGGAGAGGACCTCGCGGGAGGCTTCCTCCGGTGTCGCTCCCCCGGCAACGATTTCTTCGTACAGGTCTTCAAGATGGATTGAGAGTTCCTCAATGATTTCCTGTTCGCGGCAGGGAGGAAGATTCAGCCCCACCAATTGTTTGCTGATCTCCTGTTTCCAGTCAGGCATGTTCCACCCCCGTGATTCGGCTGAGCGCGCCGACAAATTCCTTCCAGCTGTGGCGCTGCTGGGCCAGAGTCTTTTGGCCTTGCGCTGTCAAACGGTAGTAACGCCGCCTTCTTTGATTGGGTTTTTCGACCCAACGTCCCTGAATCCAGCCGCGATTCTCGAGCCGGTAGAGCAGCGGATACAGCGAGGCGATGTGGAACCGCAACTTGCCCCCCGAGCGGCTTTCGATGAGCTTCCCGATATCGTAACCATGGCGAGGCTGGTTCTCGAGAAGAGAGAGAGAATCAGTAGCTCAGCGCTGCCTTTCTTCCATTCCTGCTCCAGGGGCATGTCCATATGTGTGGCTCCCACATATCAGTACGCATATCGTGGACTGGATATTTCACCTGAGATGCTTTTTTTTAAGGGTGGGCCGACCAGCAGTGGGTTTCTATCTCGTTGGTTCGAGGCGAAGTAGCGGCGCCTTCGCGGCTTTATCGCTGCCCTGCCGATGAATAACCCCGATTATGGACGGCACTTCTGGTTGGGGCGAGCCCTCCCGCAGTTTTTGGTATGGACAGGGTGGCCTTCATGGCTATAATGGCCATGAGCAGGGAGTGGCCAAAATGCGCAGTGTGAATGTGGCGGAGCTGAAGAATCAGCTAAGTAAGTACCTTTCATTCGCCAAGGGAGGCGAAGAAGTGGTGATCAGAGACCGTAACCTCCCGGTGGCCAAACTCGTACCGTTTTCGGCGGGAGATGCCGACCATCAGGAACTGGTCCTGGTCGCGGCGGGAAAACTGCGTCTACCCAGGGTGCGACTCAATGTGAAGGAGCTTCTGAAGATTCCAACCGGAAGTGTCAAAGGAAACAAGGCGATGCGCGCCGTTTTGGCCGACAGAGAAGAGGAACTGTGAAAAGAACGACCGCCTTCTGGGATGCGAGCGCGCTCGTCCCGCTCTGTGTTCACGAAGCTGCGAGCCGTCACGCCCAGTCCCATCTGAGAAGATTCGCGCCTGTAGTTTGGTGGGGAAGCCTCGTAGAGGTTCATAGTGCTATTTGCCGCCTCCATCGCGAAAACGAGATCAGCGATGTCGACAAACAAGGTGCGGTGGCGCGTCTGCGTTTGCTAGACCGCGCCTGGAGGGAAATTCTTCCAGGCGATGAGGTGCGAGATTTGGCAACGCAGCTGTTGGATAAGCATCCCTTGCGGGCGGCAGATGGCCTGCAACTTGCTGCCTCCCTGGTATGGTGCGGGCAGCGTCCGTCTAGGAGGAGCTTCATCTGCGGGGACCAGCGGTTGGCCAAGGCAGCAGAGTCAGCTGGATTCTCAGTTCTCGATCTTTCTAGGATGGTTCCTTGAAGCAAATGACGCCTCCTGCAAAAGAAGGCACAAGCTCGAATTCTTCGTGCGGCACCAATGACCTCAATTCTGATAAGGGCGAGGTCGGCGGTTCAAGTCCACCCAGGCCCAACCGCCGGGGGCCATTCGGAGTCGAAAATCAAGATGACTACAGGCCGTCATGTACGGGGCGACGGTTTCATCAAATCAGTGCGGAAACTCGGCCTTCTGACTGGTTTATCCGGTCCTGGGTTGGTAATTGCGTTGCTCTTCAGCTGGTTTCTGGCAAGCTGCGGAACTGTTTCCCAACAGTCACAGCCTTTTGCCACGTGGCCATCTTCCTTCACCCCCCATGAAAGGCATCAGACCCGACTGGGCTTGAGAGCCTCATCGTGAACTAACGGTCGGTTCGTCACGAGATCCGTCGTAGTAAGAAAATCGGAGGTGGCCAAAGAGAAATGCTCCGCTCCCAACCTTTTTCGAGTTCACGAACCCAGCAACTTTCATAAACCCGAGGATGCGACTTTCGGAGTTGTCTTTGAAACGGTGCCTCGAGTGAAGCCAGCGGGCCAGCACTCCCTGCGGGTGGCTCTCCGAAGCGTCAAAGTCCAGCAAGTGGAGAGAACCGCCGGGTCGAAGAACCCTCCACGCTTCGTGAAGGGTCTTTTCTCGTTGGTCTGCCCTGACGTGATGAAACATGAAGGAAGAGAATACGCGATCGAATGACCCTTCGGGATAGGGCAACTCATCTGAAAAGCCTTGATCGAACTGGATGGAGACTCTTGCTTGCGCGGCCTTCCTCTCGGCTCGCGTCAGCGCTTTCGGATCGGGATCGATTCCCACCACGGAGACGTCGGGATTAACCCGCTTGATCAACGTAACTAGGGTCCCCGTCCCGCAGCCAATGTCGAGAACGCGATGGCCAGTGCGAAGGTCCGCTTGCTTGACGAGAGTTCTCCTCACCCCATCCCCTCCAAGCAGCTTCACGAATGGGTCGTAGAACGGTAAGGCCCAGTCACTCCCGGCCGCGGGAAGGTAGGCTCTTTGAACGTCGTGCATTTGATTGACTCCTTTCGAACACCTTCTTCCATACTAGACATACGTTCGTTTGCAACCATAAGATTCAAGCATTCCGCGGTGTGGTGCGGGACAGTGCGCACAGGATTGTCCTTCATGGAACAAATGCATTGTGCTAAGCGCGGGCACTTTCCCCACATTGGATTTCCCCAACTCGTTCGGCACAGAAGCGTTTGGGGTCGGCAGGATCAGTTTGCCGTGGCGATCTGCGGTCGTCCCAAGCTGCTATTCCTCGATGAGCCCACCTTGGGGCTTGTTACCGGGCTGCCGACCCGCACTCGAAGCCTTGTTTGACTTTTTTCGTCGTAGCGGCTGGCGGTGGATTCACGGTTGAGCTCACTCTGAAATGCCCTCCAACTTTGCCAGCAGGTATCGAAGGCGTCTTCGGCTCACTTCTAACCGAATCCCATTCTTCATCAGTGCGTCGCCGTATCCACCAATGAGCGTATCGACTTCCGTGACATAGTCGAGATTTACGATAACAGTTCGCGAAAGGCGGCAGAAGACGGCTGGATCGAGCCGACGCTCAAAATCGTTCAGAGTCGGATCCACTAGATAATTCTGACCGGCAGTATAGAGTTTGGTAATACCTCCTTCGGAGCGAAGATAGACTACGTCCCTCTGGTGTATCACAACAAAACGCGAGCCACGCCGGCCGAGAAATCGCATTGGCGTCATATGCGCATGCAGCGCCACGCGATCCACGCTGGCATCTGCCTCCGTTTCGTTCAATCCCTGGACCCGCTCAAGAGCCCGCGCTAGGCGAGCACGAGTGATCGGTTTGAGGAGGTAGTCCACTGCCGAAAGCTCAAAGGCGTCCACCGCATATTGCTCAAAGGCGGTGCAGAATATGAGTTTCGGACGGGGCGAGGATAGCGATGCTGCCACGTCGATCCCGCTGCAGCCGGGCATCTGAATGTCGAGTAGAACGAGGTCTGGTTGCACTCGATCAATTTTCTCGATAGCTTGCATCCCGTTCCCCGCCTCATCAACGATTTGTAGCTCTTTGAAAGTGCTGAGTAGTTGCCGCAATCGTTCGCGTGCGGGCAGTTCATCGTCAACGATGAGAACCCGAATCATGGTGCCGCTCCGGCATCGTTAATCAGAGGAACCTCGAAGGAGACCACCGTCGCTTTGTCTGCGGCATCACGCGTGAATCGCAGCTGAGACTCGGGGCCAAAATGCGCGCATAGTCGCTCTTCCACATTCTTCAAACCATAGCCCCCGGAGGAGCACTTGGGCAGCAAACCTGCCACTCTCATGCCATTGAACCCCGGTCCAGTGTCAGTCACCGCAACTAGGACCTTGTCTCCGAGCAGCCGGGCGGATATCGTGACCACACCCGGTGCGCGTCCGGTTGCAATCCCGTGCTTGATCGCATTCTCGGCCAATGTCTGGATGACCAGGGCCGGAATTCTGGCATTCTCGACTGCTTTGTCCAAGAAGATCTGTACCCGTAGCCGATCTCCAAAACGAGCCTGCTCGATATTCAGATAGGACCGCACGAAGCTGATCTCCTCCGCAATTCGTACCCACTCGCACTCGGAGCGGCGCACTGCATAATGAAAAACCTCCGCCAGTTGTTCGAGCACCTGCTCCGCTTGGTCCGGCTTCTGCGGAATGAGTGCCGCAGTGGTGTTGAGCGCATTGAAGAAAAAGTGCGGATTGATTTGTGCGCGCAACGCCTTCAGCTTCGACTCGGCCGCGCTGACGGCCAGTTGCTGTTCTCGCTGTTCCCTGGCCAGGTTCTGATCACGAAGCCGCTGGTTTTCAAGCATCGCACCGAAAGAGTCCACCAGGATCCGGAGCAACTCCGCGTCTTCGCTGAAAAAGGGGACTTCGTCCGTTCTTGGAAGGACGTGCACCGTTCCCCAGACTTTTCCTTGAATGCGCAGGGGCGTTCTAAGACCCTCCGCTGTAGCGGCATATGCGCCGTCGATCCGGTCTATGCAAACTCTCGCCCGAAAGATCTGCGATAGGGTCGACTCGGCACTCTCGAGCAAATCCTCCTCACTCACTGCACCGTGAAGGTCCTTGAAAAAGAATTTTGCGGCGTCCAAGACAGAAAAGTGTCGCCCCAGCCATCGGTAGTCGATCCAAGAGTTCAGTTTCGAGTACAACCAGGGAGTCGCGAGAATGAA
>Ga0182038_10000895_pt1 | contig 15569 bp, 15 predicted proteins | sample sta12Can44000108_FD_125976 | JGI IMG/M metagenome (GOLD analysis project Ga0182038, IMG submission 125976) | Lab enrichment of tropical soil microbial communities from Luquillo Experimental Forest, Puerto Rico - statanox.12C.anox.44.000.108 | ecosystem: Environmental > Terrestrial > Soil >...
CCCCCTTGCACGCACACGACCAAGGAAATTCGCTCGATGGTGGAACATTTTAAGGCCGTGCCAGACTTTCGGCCGCGCTTTGAGTCTTATCCCCTGTGGTCGTTGTTAACGATTGTTCTTTTAGCCACCCTCTGTGGTGCTCCGCGCGGGCAAAAAGAGCTGGCCAAGTTTGCCCGAGGTTTGAGCCAGCCGCAGCGCCGAGCCCTTGGTATTCGGCGCAACGCTCAAGGCAAATATCCAGCTCCGACACAGCCGACTTTTTGTCGTTTGCTCCAACGGGTCGATGCCCACAAAGTCCAACAAGCAATCCTGGCCATTCAGCAGCAAGTGCGCGGTGCGGCACCCAAAGACCAATTGGTCGTTCTTGACGGTAAAGAACCCAAGCACGGGAGCGGCGCTTCAGTGCTGAGCGCGGTCACTGTCCCCAGCCAGCATTACTTGGGGAGCGCAGTGGTCCAAGAGAAAACCAACGAGATTCCCATCGCACGAGAGCTCTTTAAGCAGCTGGAGCTCCAAGACAGATTGGTCTCGCTAGACGCTCTACACACCCAAGGTGAAACTGCGCGGGCGCTGGTGTTGGAACACGGAGCCGATTATCTGCTGACGGTCAAGGGCAACCAACCCACCTTGCGCGAACAGATCGAAAAACTGGTTACAGCCCCCGAGGCTGATTTTTCCCCCTCAAGAGCCGACACCTACTGTAGCTCGCACTGAGGAAATGAACAAAGGCCGTAAGGAAATTCGCAGTATTGTTACCGCACCAGCCAGTGGTGAAGAGCTCTGCTTCCCCTTAGCCCAACAAGCTGCTCTGCTCCTTCGTCAATGCCAAGGTCGTAAAGACGAACTGGTGGCGCTGATCACCAGTGCTGCGCCCGCCCAACTGGATGCAGCAAATTGGCTACGGCTCAATCGCGACGCCTGGGGCATTGAGAACGGTTTGCATCAACGCTTGGATGTCTCTCATAATGATGACCGCTGCCGGGTACGCAATCACAACGCCATGTGGGTTCTGGCCATGATCCGCCGATTAAGTAACAGCCTCTTCATGCATTGGCGCCAACGCAGACGACGCCCAGACCATGTCACCACCACCGATTTCCAATCCCTTTTATCGGAAGATCACCACCGTCAGGGCATTCGCTTGGTCCTGGCCAAATCTCCTAGACTTTAATGCCTTCATGAATTGGCGCTGAGACCTTTGAGAGCGAATATGCAATCGCTTGACTTACTGGGCACTCTCGCCTAAGCCCTATTGAATTTTTTCATGTCCAACATTGAACTGACAGCGGATCAACCAAAATATAGACGTATCGTTCTGAAGCTGAGCGGCGAGGCGCTGCGCGAGCATGGGAGCCATGAAACGATTTCTCCATCCATAGTGACCGATATCGCCAGGCAAATCAAACAGGTCAGCGAATTGGGCGTGGAGATCGCGGTCGTAATCGGAGGAGGAAACATCTGGCGAGGACTGAGCGCCAGTCACCGCGGTATGGATCGCACGACGGCTGATTATATGGGTATGTTGGCAACGGTTATCAATGGCATGGCACTGCAAAGCGCGCTGGAACAGCTTGGCGTTGTGACTAGACTGCAAACCGCCATCGAGATGGCCAACGTTGCAGAGCCGTTCATTTTGCGTCGAGCAATTCGACATCTTGAGTTGGGCCGAGTTGTTATTTTTGGCGCAGGAACAGGCAACCCTTTTTTCTCAACTGATACGACCGCTGCATTGCGAGCCAGTGAGATTCGCGCCGAGGCGATCTTGAAAGCCACGAAAGTCGACGGCATTTACGATAGTGATCCTAAGGCCAATCCAAATGCGCTCCGCTACGACACAGTTTCCTACACTGAGGCGTTGACAAGGCGGTTAAAAATCATGGATTCGACCGCTTTCAGTTTATGTATGGACAACCGGGTTCCCATTATCGTTTTCGATATGGGAGTGCCCAACAATATTAAAAAGGTAGTGTGCGGCGGCAAAGTGGGTACTCTTGTATCAGCCGAGTAAATTGAGAATGCGAGGTTCCTCGTTCAAGTTGGATTAACGGGCGTAGATCCGGGGGCATGAGCGGTAAAAGGAAACGGAGATGAGTATCTATGACACCTGATGAGATATTGCTCGAGACGGAGGCAGCGATGGAGAAAGGAGTGGAGTATATGATCCACGAATTTGCTTCGGTCCGGACGGGGAAAGCGTCATCGGCGTTGGTGGAAAATATCGACGTCGAAGCTTATGGGACTTCGATGAAACTGAAGCAACTGGCATTGATTTCGACGCCGGAACCGCGTCTGTTGGTTATCCAGCCGTTTGACGCATCGGTTACCCGCGATATCGAGAGAGCATTAAAAGAGTCGAAGATAGGGATCACTCCGGCAGTCGATGGGAAACTGATTCGCTTACCTATCCCAGAGCTGTCAGAGGAGCGCAGAAAGGACCTCGTAAAAACGGTGCGTCACATGGCCGAAGAGTCGCGAGTTCGCGTTCGCGGTAGTCGGCGAGGTGGGATAGATGAGGTTAAGAAACTCGAAAAATCAGGCGAAATCACCGAGGATGAGCGCCACTCTCTGGAGGCTGAAATCCAAAAGTTAACTGATAAATATGTAAAGATGATCGACACTCATGCGGAAGCTAAAGAGGTCGAAATTATGAAGGTATGAAACGCCTCTGCGTTTTTGGTCTTTTTGCCGCCGCATTTTGTCTGTTGTCAAACGCAGTTGAAGCTCGGCCAGCAAAATCCAAAGAAGTTCCACCCACCCCAAACGTCCCTCGGCCCGCCCCCGAATTTCTCTGGAGCGGAGTAAACGGAAAGGTTCGACGGTTGCGTGACGTGCGTGGACATCCCATCGTGCTTATTTTCGCGGAGAATCCGAATCAAAAGGAATTCGTCAAGCAAATCAAACAGCTGAATAAACGTTCTAAGGAGCTCGCTTCAAGGTATACACTGTTTTTCGTCGCATTTACCAAGGAAACGGGACTCGTCACACGAACCGATATTCCTTTCGTTATCCTACCGGATCCGGGATCGGTAGCAGATGCCTACCGGGTTGGAGACTTTGGCATAGCGGTCATCAGCACCGATGGAAACGTTGACTATGCGACTGATCACGTCATCACCGGTCAAAAGGTTCTCGACGTGATTATCAATAGCTATGCTGCGCAGGTTCATGCGCGGCGGATTTAGTCGGCGTTCGCCGTTCGCCGTTTTGGGGTTTCGGGTTCGGAGTTCTGACTTCTGTATTCTGGCCTCTCTGAATCCGGTCCGCCTCGCAGCCGTTGTCGCCCGTAAATCAACATCATTTCACGGCGCCGACGGAGCGGACGCCCTCCAGGGAATCGGACAGCAATGGTCCATTGGATTGTGGTAACAATGTTCGGCGGAGGCTTGGAGGGCTGCGGTCCCTCGCAGCCGTACCGGCCGTAAACCGGCATCGTTTCACGGCGCCGACGGAGCGGACGCCCTCCAGGGAATCGGACGGCAATGGTCGGAAACGAAAAAGAATCACCTTTGCGTACCTTCGCGTAACTTTGCGTGATGCTACTATCAGGCACGCGGTATACTGGTTTTGAGATGGAACCGGTGCATGATCGTAAGGTTGCTTTGATTCAAAATCCGGCCAGTGGTGCAACAGATCCCGGACCGCGAAAACGAGTTCGAGAGCGGCTTGAAGGAATCTGCGATTCGCTGACGGAGATTACCGTCGAGCCTGGGCTGAACATTGCGGAGCAGACGGCGAACCTTGTCCGCGATGGAATCGATCTGGTGGTTGTAGCGGCGGGAGACAGCACCGTCCACGAAGCAGCTTCAAGTCTTGTGGGAACCGGCAAGAGCCTAGCCATTGTCCCTCTCGGGACTTTCAACAATCTCGCTTTGAGTCTCAATCTCCCGCGAGAGGTAGGCGCAATCTGCGATTTGATTGAAGTGGGACATACCAGGGAGGTAGATGTCGGAATCGCAGACGAACATCACCATTTCTTTGAGGCCGCCGGGGTTGGGGTGGACGCAGAGCTCTTTCCGATTGGAGAAGAGGTAAAGAGCGGGCGCTTTGGGAGCATTGCGCGGGCGATCCGATTGGCGGTTCATTACCGCCAGAAATCGGGAGTCGAACTCGAATTCGACCGACCCGTTTTTGAGGCATACCATTGTTCATTTTCCGGACAAGCGCCCCTAAGAAGGAGGCGTCGACGTTTTCAGCGGAGCAGAACCCGGATCAAGCTCAGATGCTCATTTGTTGCGATCGGCAACGGACCTTATTATGGGAGCAATTTCAACGTTTGCCCCGGCGCGATTCTCGATGATGGCCTTTTCTCGATCGGGGTCTATCGTGACTTCAGCAAGCTCGAATTAATACGGCACTTCTTGTCGATCAGCAGGGGCCAGAGGCTCTACAACCCGAAGATGGAGATGTTCGAGTCTGAAACGTTGCGGATCTCGTCTCCGAATCGGATGTATGTTCATGTGGATGGCCGTCCCATTGGAACAACGCCCGTCTGGTTTCGCATTCTTCCAAGAGCCTTAAAGGTCATCGCGCCTGCAGAGGTTCGCAGCGAATAGCGAGGCCGCTTCACCCGATCGACGCTGCTCCCAACGCGACCTTGAGATCCATACATCTCGCCGGTCTAGCCCGCAATGAGCGCGCCGCTTTTTACAACGCGTGATTTTTGCGGGCTAGGGCAGCCTCGCTAAGGATTCTAGTTGATTTAGCAGGGTTCCGCATCGATTTTTAGCGTCCTTATGACGTTGACCGAGAAGATTTTAGCCAAGGCAAGCGGCCGAAACCGGGTTGATGCCGGAGATAACGTGTGGGCAAACACGGATATTCTGCTGACACACGACGTTTGTGGGCCGGGCAGTATAGGTGTTTTCAAACGGGAGTTTGGCGAGCATGCCAAGGTTTGGGATCCAAAAAAAATCGTGATTATCCCCGATCACTATATATTCACATCCGATCGGCTTTCGAATCGGAATGTCGACGTTCTCCGCGATTTCGCTCGGGAGCAAGGCCTTCCCTATTTTTACGATGTGATTGACGATCCGAACGGCAGCTGGACGTTCAATCCAGCTCGCGGACAGCTGAATCGGCAGTACGGTTCCCGGTACCAGGGAGTCTGCCATACTGCGTTACCTCGGCGCGGTCACGCGCGTCCCGGGGAAGTTCTTTTTGGGACCGATTCGCACACGTGCATGGCTGGAGCGTTCGGAGAATTTGCGACTGGTATTGGAAATACAGATGCAGGCTTCATTCTGGGCACGGGGAAACTCCTGATCAAGGTACCCGAAACGATGCGCTTTTACCTGGAAGGAGAGCTGCCGAAAGGGGTGATGGCAAAGGACGTGATCCTGCATGTGATCGGCGACATCGGATTCGACGGAGCGACCTACCGTGCGATGCAATGGGAAGGGCCAGGCGCACGATCTCTAAGCATTGACGATCGAATGACGATCGCAAACATGGCGATCGAAGCCGGCGCCAAGAACGGTATTTTCCCGGCCGATGAGAAGACATTCACCTACGTTGACGAGCGCGTGCGCGAGAATGGTACGAAATCTGATTACGATCCAGTTGAGCTCGATAAAGATCAGGAATTCGTCTTCGACAAGTTATACGATCTTTCCAAGCTTGAGCCGACCGTGGCGATGCACCCGAACCCGGGCAACCGAGCGCTGGCCAAGGCGTTGGAATACGTCAAGCTTGACCGTGCGTATATTGGATCCTGTACGGGAGGTAAGACCAGCGATTTTGTCGCGTTCGCGGAAGTAGTGAACGGCAGGCAAGTAAAGATCGAAACGTATGGAGTTCCGGCTACGTCCGAAGTGGTTCAAGAATTGAAGGAATTCCGCCTTGGAGACTCTCCGGTATGGGATGTTCTAGTCAGTGCAGGTGTAATGATGACGGAAAATGCGTCGTGCGCCGCTTGTTTAGGTGGTCCCCAGGATACCTTCGGCCGATTAAACGCGCCGCTGACCTGTATCAGCGCGACGAATCGAAACTTCCCAGGCAGGATGGGTAGCAAGGAATCGAGAGTTTACCTCGCCAGTCCTTATACGGTTGCTGCCTCGGCGCTAACAGGTCGTGTGACCGACCCGAGAGAGTTTCTGAGTTAAAGACTTCCTGAGGGCTACTTCAGCGTGGGAGCTTAGTTCAACGACTACTTCTGCAGATGTTCGAAGCGGCTGTTCTCGCGGGCCAGACGGGTAGGGCTCGATCTCCGAGCGGGCCGTTATGACGAGGCAGGCCGTAACAGGCATCATCCTCCCAAGAAAACGAACATTGGCAGAGATAGCCGGTTTCGGCGGGCAGCTCGGAGATCTGCCCCTCCCGTGGACCGGCGACAACGATCCGCCGATCCTGTTGGAAAATCACGAAGAGAGATTTATAATTTTTCCAGATTAGATTAGGAGAAGAAAGACCAATTTAGAGCGAGAGAATAGTCATGCCGAAAAAGCTTACGAGTTCTGTTTATGTGGTCGGTGATGATATCGATACGGATCAGATTATTCCGGCTCAATATCTGGCCTTGGTTCCTACAATTGCGGACGAGTACGAGAAACTTGGATCCTATGCGATGGCTGGTCTACCCAATGACCTCTATCCCATCGAATTCGTCAAAAAGGATTCGATGAAGACGGAGTATAAAATCATTATCGCCGGCAAGAATTTCGGCTGCGGCAGTTCAAGGGAACACGCACCCGTCGCCTTAGGTGCCGCCGGGGTAGATGTTATCGTGGCAGATTCGTATGCCCGCATTTTTTTCAGGAACAGTGTTGCTACCGGAGAGCTTTATCCCTACGAGTCGAAAGAGCGGCTGATCGATTTCATCAAGACGGGGGACGTTGCAACCGTGGATTTTGATGCGGACACCGTCGAGATAAACGGTACGGTGCATCAGTTGAAGCCGATGGGGGATGTGCGCCCCGTAATCGAGGCGGGCGGGCTGTTCAATTACGCGCGGCAAACAGGGATGATTTCTCAGCGTTAAGCGATCCAAGGATAGAAGGTTGGAAGACTGGAAGGGGCGAAGGAGGTGGAGACCCAATCTTCCATTCTTCCTTCGTGCGTGCATTTACAAATGGCGCCGGTAGCTTTAAGTTCCGCGTTCGCCGGTGCTAAATAGCTGCTCCTTCGTTTTCCAAGGTTTGCTTACTGATAGCGGCAACAAAACTATATGTGTGGTTTTGTCCGCCCGTTAACCGAGTGCTTTGAGAACGCCCCTCGGGTAAATGTAATGAAAATCTCGGTAATCACTCCCTGTCTGAACCGGAAGAATTTCGTCGAAGATGCGATTCGAAGCGTCCTTGAACAAAAGTTTCCTGATTTTGAGCACTGGATCATAGATGGAGGGTCAACGGACGGGACGCTGGAACTGTTCGCAAAGTACCCACACCTCAAAGTCCTCTGTGAAAGGGACGACGGCGTGTATGATGCTTTGAACAAGGGAATTAGTCTGGCAAGCGGGGATGTTGTCGGATTTCTGAATACCGACGATCTGTATGCTCCCGGAACTTTTGCGCTTGTTGAAGCGGTCTTGGCGCGATGTCAGTATCTGGTATGCTCCGGTGGAAGTGAGATCTTTCAGCGGATTGAACCGGGGGTCGATGTCGAAATGCACCGATACGTAGATCCTCGTAAGTATCATTTGTCCGTGCGCAATGTTACACTTGGCATACCAAACATTAACGCGCGCTTTTTCCGACAATGCGTTTTCGAGACGGTCGGTCTTTTCAATACCTCCTACAAACTTTCCGCGGACAGGGAGTTTCTTTTGCGAGTCGCCTTGCTAGATGTTCCGGATGCGGCGAACGAGCGGCTTTTTTACCGGTACCGTTGGCACGCTGATTCGCTGACCATGAATCGTGGGAACGATTCGCTTCTCGCGGCAATTAACGAAGGGATTTTGATCAGCGATATTTATTCTGATCTGGCGACTACGACGCCGGCGGATAGATCGACTCTCATTGCGTGGCGCCGTGAGCTTCTCGCAACGGCATTCATGGCTCATACGGTGCAAAGAAGGCCAGTTCGAGCGCTGGATCTGGCAAAGCAAGCTTTACGCGACGATCCGAGATGGATGATCGATCTCTTGCGGTGCGGGACTCTTGCGGTGGGAAGACGATCGAGAACCGCGTTTCGCAAAGTTCTCGCCAGACGCAGAAGTCGAAGGAACCGATAGCCTATGTATCGGCGCCCACCGGTCTTGGCCAGCTCCGCGTCAACAATGAGCCTGACGTTCTGCAATGGATCGTAAGATTCGTGTTCTTCATTTGATTGACAATCTCGACCTAGGCGGGGCCCAGACGGTGCTGTTTGGATGGCTGGAATATTTTGACCGCAATCGGTTCGAAATTCTGCTGGCGACCATGCACGCCAATCGAAAGAGTCTCTTTTTCAGTCGAGCAGCCAAACTGGGCATACGCGTTGTTTCGCTTTCGCCCCGGCGTTGGCTTCCCTTTTATCTTGTGACGTTACCTTGGCTCCTATTCCGCGGACGGTTTGATGTGGTCCATAGTCATCTGTACGCTTCGAATTGGATAGGAAAGCCGTTGGCAAAGTTATTTTCGGTACCGGCGGCGATTTCCCACGATCATTGCTACGACAGGTTCCGGTTTGATAGACCGCTCATTTCGACCTTGGATGGGTGGGCCAATCGTTTTGCAGATCGGATCTTGGTGATTGCGAACTCGATTCGCCAAGAGCTAATTGAAACTGAAGGAGTGGAATCCGAAAAAATTGAGATAATGCGGAACGGACTGCCGGCTCGTTCTTTTGCAAGGAGGCCACCGGTCGTTCGGAAAATTGTTGGCGCTGCCGGCAGATTGGTGGCTTGGAAGCGATTCGATCGATTTCTTCGGGTCGGTAAGCATCTGCTCGAATTGGACTCGGAGTATCAATTCAGGCTGGCTGGAAGCGGGCCGCGCGAACAGTCGCTGCGATTGCTGGCAAAAGAGCTCGGCATTTCTGAGAAGGTCGTTTGGTGTGGTGCGGTCTCGAACATGGATGATTTTTTTAGGTCGATCGATCTTTTCTTGTTAAGTTCCGAGTTTGAAGATCTGCCAATGGTTCTTCTAGAAGCCATGTATCAGAGAGTCCCTGCGGCGGCGGTTACGGTCAACGCGTCACGTGCGGAGCTTGCCGGAGATATTTTGCCGCTGGACCCGCGCGACACGGAGGCGGAATGGGCGAAAGCAATCCACGGTCTTTTTCAAGATCCCGAGGCCTGCCTGCGGCTGGGCGAGCGAGGTCGATCGCTGATAGAGCAAGAGTATATGGCAGAGAATTGTGTTAAGCGCCTGGAGAATCTCTACACTGAATTGCTTATGCGGCACTGATGGGTTGTGAAAGTGTTCCAGTAGCGTTCTAATAGGGGTTCCTTTCTCCAATGCCAATCTTGCATTTCTCCAGGTCCGGCATATCTAAGCTGGAATCCAAAATAGACGTTTCGAAATCGGACAGACCTCGAAACCGGGTACCGCACGTATTCGAATCCCCGCGGTCGTTGGCTTGTAATCTTGGCCATTATTTCCGCCGCCTATACTGCAAATGTTGTCCAATGGTCGCTTCGATTTGGTCGCCTGGCGACGGATCCGGTGTGTGATGCGCGCTAAGCTTTGCGCTTTAGGTCGAACCGAATCTCCCGAACTGCCTTAAAATGGGATCACCCGTCCATGTCGAGACTGTTGCTAGAAGCTTTGTGTTGCTTCTCCTTTTCGAGGTCGAATTTCTATTGGTCGGCGCAACCTTTCTTTCCTATTGCGAGCCTCGAAGATTTGCCGGCCTCAAACTGTTTGATCAGGCCTTCGTCGGATTTTGCCTCGTGACCGCGTTTTCCCAGGTGTGGAGCATCTTTACCGGGCTACATCCCCTTTCAAATCTATGCTTGATAGGAATTACGTTCGTTTTTGCGATCCCCAGGTGGCGGCAAGTGACCAACAATCTTTGCGAGAGCGCTCAAGGAGTGCCGGTTCGCGCAGTTTTGGTTTTGATACCGATTGGAATTGCAGTCGCCGTCAATGTGCTCACAAGAGACGCCTGCTACGATAGCGCGTTGTATCACCAGCTTTCGGTTCGCTGGCTATCGGAATTCGGTTCTGTTCCCGGTCTTGCGAATCTTCATGGGCGTCTGGGATTCAATTCTTCTCTTAACGCTCTAGCCGGAATTTTCAGCGTCCCATTTGGTGAACCGATTGGACGGGAGTTTGCAAATGCAGCTACGACATTTCTGGTTGTATGCGTTCTAAGCCAGGGTTTGAGATTCAAGGATTCAGACGTTAGCGGCTTTTGCCGGAGCCTATATGCGTTTGGGCTTCTAACGTTTGTTTTGATGTTGGCGTTCTCTCCCTGTTTATCGTCCCCTCAACCCGACGTCAGTTCGGCGGCAGTCGCTGTCGCTGCGTCATGGTATTTTTTTGAGTTCCTCGTGTCTTACCGAAAAGACGATGCCCTGGCAGGCAGTCATCTATTTCTCATTATTGCCGCGTCCGTAGCCGCATTTGAACTGAAGCTTTCCTACATCGGCCTTGTGGGGGCAATGGTTGTAGTCGCACTGAGCCTTGCGCTGCAGCGTGGTACTTTCTCTTCTCATATCCGCTTTTGCTTACTCTTTGCCGCGGTCATGCTCGTGCCCTGGATCAGCTGCGGATACATAACCAGCGGCTGCCCGTTTTTTCCCTCGGAAATCGGCCGGCTGGGATTTGATTGGGCTGTTCCGCATGAATTGGCGCGCCTCGAAAAGGATGCGGCATTTGCGTGGGCTCGTGCCCCCGGGTTGCCGGTCGTCGAGGTATTAGGAAGCTGGGAGTGGATTACTCCCTGGGCCGGGCGATTGTTGAGCAATCCCCTGGTGGTCAAGCCGGGCCTCGTTGCGATAGTGGGCTCTATACTGTTGCTGGCTCGTTTGTTGACTCCCAGCCGTCCGCGGATTGAGCGATGGTGGGTCATTTTGTTGATTCCCTCCTCAGTAGGCCTCGGGTTTTGGTTTCTAACTGCGCCGGATCCTCGATTTGCACAGGCAACTTTGTGGATTTTCGCATTAAATATATTGTTGTTCCCCTTCCTGGCAGAAGGCGGTTCTAACCGCTCGACGAGGTTGGTTGCCGTCGTTCTATTGACCCTTGTAGCAGCTTTTGACGCTGGGATGGGAGCGGTGAGGCTGAGACACGAAAGAAAAAGACTAAGACTCCCGAATCGCGTGGGAGGGCAAATTGATTTGTTGGCGCGCCGCACGGATTCCGGTCTGACGGTTTGGATTCCAAAGAGCGTTTACGAGCCCGGTTCTGCCCAGCTAATTTCGACGCCGCCCGATCGATTCAATTCGCGGCTGGAGTTGCGCGGCCCAAGTTTGCGCGATGGATTTCGAATCCGCCCTCCAAGCAACTAGCCCGCAAAAATACATCTTAAAGGAACCGCTTCTCCAATGGATACTGTTTTAGATCTCTTAGGCGTGGCACTCGCTTGGATCTTTTATGGGCTAACAATTGTCGGACTCGGTGCTCTTTTCCTAGGCCTGAGCTGCCGTGCAGCGTTGCTAAGCTTTTCTTGTTGCTTTTGGGTCGGCCTGGCTTTGCTGGTGACAGCATTGCAGATATTTAACCTCTACTGGGGTATCAATCTCTTTGTCGTCCGACCGACCTGCGTCCTTGGTCTGTTTTGCTTTTGGCTATTTCGGAAGCGCCTCAACGTCAGCTTCTGGCACAGGTTGAAACCTTGGTACATTCTTCCGGCCGGACTCGTCATCCTATGGGTTGCGGATAGGGCCCTTGGCGAGCCGGGCGTTTACGATTCCGGGCTTTACCACTTCAGTTCGGTGCGATGGGCTAATGAGCAGCCACTTCCACCAGGCCTCGGTAATCTTCATGGACGACTAGCCTTTAATCAATCTTACTTTCTTTTCGTGAGTTTCCTTAATCTGCTTCCGAAACGCGATGATGGCCACAATTTCACCAACAGCCTCCTGCTCGTATTCACGATTATCACGATTCTGGAAATGTGCAGCGAAGCCACTGCGGACCGAACTAGGAAAACTGTCTTCCTTCTATTGGGGATATTGGTGTTCTTTTTTGCCTTGCTCTTTAATAAAACGAACCCGCCCGGGATCTCTAGTCCGTCACCCGATGTTGCGATGGTCTGCCTTCAACTCGCTATGTTCTCTCTGGCTCTAGCGGCTTTGCAACCAAAGTGCACCAAAAGGTGCACGGCTGACCAGACAGGTAGGGCTGGATCTCCGAGCCGGCCAGTTCTCGGTGGGCGCCTCGGAGATCCGGCCCTACCACAAGACGGCTCGCAGCTGGTAGCTCAGTGCGCTATTCAAAGAAAACTGCAAACCATCCAAGTCGCGGCAGTGCTCTTGCTTTCGGGATTGGCTGTCACTTTCAAATTGAGTTCAAGCGCATTTTCTTTCGGCATTGCTCTGTTGGCAATCGCTGTTTATTTGTTCAACCCCGAGCGGAAAAGCCTTTCAGGCCCCATCGTGGCGTCGCTCGTCACGGTCCTGGTTTTGAGTGTCGTCTGGGTCGGAAGGAGTGTGATTGCCAGCGGATATCTGATTTATCCGATAACAGCGACTGCCTGCCCAGTCCCATGGAGGGTGCCGCCCGATCGAGTAACAGATGAAGCTAACTGGATCTTCAGTTGGGCAAGGGAGCCCGGCGTTCATTGGTCAAAGGTATTGGCTGACTGGTCGTGGTTTAGGCCTTGGTCAGAGCGAGTTGCCGAGCGACCCGATTTTATTTTTACGTCTTGTCTTTTAGGCTTCGCGGGCTTGTTGCTTATTTTTTTCTCGCTACAAGCGCCAAAAGCGATGGTGAATGGTCTCCGCAGATGCGCTGCTTTCGTGAGTCTGGGTATCGTCTGTGCTGCATCTATCTGCTTTTGGTTCCTTACTTCGCCCGATCCTCGATTTCTCGGGGCGACTTTCGCGCTTCTGTCGGTGAGCCTTTTTGGGATAGCTTTGGAAGTCGTGGAAAGCGATCTGGGATTTTCCCTCGCTGTGACGATGGTGACAGTAATTTTCGGCTTCGGTTTTTACCTTGCTTTATCTGCCAATGGTCTTGGGCTTATTCGGTTAAGGAAATGCCAAATTGGAAGCCGAATTCCGAAATATGAACTTATACAAAGGGTGACCGACTCAGGCTTGCGGGTCTGGGTCCCTGCCGAGAGCGACCGAGTCGGGAATGCTCCGTTACCAGCCACGCCCTATTTCCGACGAGATTTGCGGCTGCGAGGCGATAGTCTCCGTTCCGGCTTTTGTATTCAGGCTTGCCCGGACCAGAAGATCCAATAGCGAATGTATCTTCAGTTCTCATCGACGGAAGCCATAATCGAACGTTGTGGATACCGGCCTCATCGGAGTACCTAGCTACTTCCTATCCGTTCGTTCGAGGACCTGGCGCAGTTTGAGGATGCTATTTTCAGGTAGCACACCGCCGAAGTGCGCCAGCGGATAGATCAATGAGTTCCGGCCGATGATTGATCCAGGACTGATAACCGCACTACACCCGATTTCCGCCCGGTCTCCCACGATCGCACCGAATTTTCGGAGCCCGGTGGCAACCAATCCGGTTTCGCTCTTGACGGTAATTTCTTTGCGATCCAGTCGGACATTCGAAAGTATGACTCCGGCTCCGAGGTGGGCCTTGTACCCTACTACTGAATCCCCCACGTAATTGAAATGTGGTATCTCGGCATCATTAAAGATGATGCAGTTTTTGAATTCGCTCGAATTTCCAAGGACTGCGCCATCGCCGACGATCACATTTTCCCGGATATAACAACCGCTGCGGATCTCGCAGTCGTTTCCGATCCAAGCCGGGCCTTTAATGGTCGCACCGTTTTCGATCAAAGTTCCGCTGCCCACATACACATTTTCACTAATGAACGGGCGGCCCATGATGCGCCCGTAGATAGCGGGCTTCAGGCGAAATTGAAGATAGCTTCCAATTTGTTTGAGCGCGTCCCACACATAGGCGCTGTTATCAAAGATTGTGCGGTGTTCGGTCTGGTCAAGGTTGAGAAATTTCGCGGGAGCAAACATTTTGAGAGAAAGAGCGCTTCCGAAGGCCGATTTTATCAGGCCGATTTGCTTGCTAGCTTTGGCCCGTCTTTTGTGTCCCTGACCATCCATCCGAGCGCTTCAATCTGGGCTCGCAGGGCATCACTTTCTTCCCAGTTTTTGCCTTTTCGCGCGGCGTCTCTCCGCTTCAACAGCTGGCAGACATATTCGGGTATCGACCCTTCCTCCTCTTGGAGTTGCAAAACCTGGTTAATCCGATCCCACCATCGCAGAAGCGCGGCGGCTTGAGCTGGGGTTAATTCAGAACGATCGATAGCGCGGTTGGCTGCTCGAACCTGGTCGAAGACCTGGGCGAGCGCTGCTGAGACATTCAAATCGTCATCCAACGCCTCAAAAAAGCCCTCGGAATTGGCGGCTGCGAAATCCATTGCCGGGTCTGCGTCTCCGGCGATATCCCTCAGCCGGTGAACCCAGTCATCCAGCCTCAACAAAGACTGGCGTGCTTCATTGAGGCCATCGAACGTAAAATTCAAAGGCAATCGATAGTTAACGCGAATCAGGGCGTATCGTAGTTCGCGGCCAGAGAAACCTTTGTTCAAGAGGTCGCGTAAGGTATAAAAGTTGCCAAGCGATTTCGACATCTTTTGGCCTTCGACGAGAAGATGGGCGTTATGCAACCAATAACGCACGAACCGCTTGTGGTTCACGCATTCGGACTGGGCAATCTCCGCCTCATGATGAGGAAAGATATTGTCGACGCCTCCGCAGTGGATATCGAGTTCCGGTCCCAGTAAACGCGTCGCCATGGCGCTGCACTCAATGTGCCAACCGGGTCTTCCTCTCCCCCAGGGGGCATCCCAGCCTATCGGACCATCCTTTTCATCCCATGCCTTCCAAAGCGCGAAGTCGCCGATATTCTCTTTTTCGTATTCGTCGGTTTGTATCCTCCCGCTCGGTCTTAGCTCTTCCAGGTTCAGATGCGCAAGTTTACCGTAATCAGAGTAGCGACTGATTCGAAAATAAATCGAGCGGTCCTCTGCTTGATAAGCAATATCCTGTTCGATCAAGCGCTCGATCATCTCGATCATTTTCGCGAGATTTTCCGGCTCCGTTGCAGCTGGAAAATGTTGAGCACGCTTGATTCGCAACGATTCCAGATCTTCAAAAAAGCTGCGTTTGAATTTCGCGGTAAAATCGAAAAGCGAAATGCCTGCTTCGCGGCTGCCCCGGATCGTTTTGTCGTCCACATCGGTGAGATTCATTACTCGCTGAACTTGGAAGCCCCGGGCCTCTAGATGGCGATGCAGGAGGTCCTCAAAAACATAAGCGCGGAAATTGCCGATATGGGCGTAAGAGTATACGGTCGGTCCGCATGTATAAAGCTTAACCTGCGGAGGAGCGATCGGGGTGAACTCTTCTATCTGGCGGCTATAGGTGTTGTAGAACTTGATGGGCATAGAATCCTTGAAAAGCAAAACCGCCGAATCATCAGTGTGCGGATCCAGAAAGGGCTTGCATCATTTACCATCGATTTTGCTTTCAAGGATTCTAGACCAATCGTCCA
>Ga0182038_10000896_pt1 | contig 15564 bp, 17 predicted proteins | sample sta12Can44000108_FD_125976 | JGI IMG/M metagenome (GOLD analysis project Ga0182038, IMG submission 125976) | Lab enrichment of tropical soil microbial communities from Luquillo Experimental Forest, Puerto Rico - statanox.12C.anox.44.000.108 | ecosystem: Environmental > Terrestrial > Soil >...
GCCGGGCAAGACCGGAGCGGGTGGCCCACACCTGCCCGGTAAACGTATGGATCCTTACTGGAATTCGTGCTATGGCGCCCGCAAGGGCAGCTAGCAGGCCTGCCTTAGGGGTCACCGAGTGGATGACGTCAAACCCTCTGCGCGAGAACAGGGCAACGAGGAAAAGGAACGCATGCAAGTCGCGAAGCACTGAGATGTTCCTCACGATAGGGGCGGCAACAACTTCAACCTCCGCGTTGAGGTCCGAAAGAGAATCACCTTTCTCAATATTGAGAGCAATGCACACTTGGTAGCTCCCGCTCAGGGCGTTGATTTGGTCCGTTAGGAATGCCTTGACAGTTAAGGGGCTGGAAACGATGATGCCGATCTTTTTCACGCGGAAGCTTTCGAACGGCCGACGAGGAGAGACAGAGCGCTATCCATGGTTACGACATGGGTATACCCGAGTTCCCGTTCGATCCGAGTTGTAGGGTAAACAACCCGAGTAGTCAATGCGTCGACGCGAGATTCAGTAAGCGGGAAGCCTGGCAATTTGCCAAGACTTCTAGCAGCGAACCGCGCAAAGCCTTCGGGTACCCGGAGGTTCGGGCGGGACTTGCCGAGCGCGTCCGCGATGAGGGCAACAAACTCTTCAATGGTCCGGTGATCTGAAAGGTTGTACACCTTCTCTTTGGCTGCCCCCATCCGCGCACAACGCACAAGAGCCTCGATTACGTTGTCCAGGAAAATGTAATTGGCGGAAGCACCCCTAAGACCTATGAAGAAGAAAAGGCCGCGATCAATCATTCCGATCATCTGGCGCAGAGACTGGTTCCTCATGCCGGGGCCAAACACGATCGAGGGTCTTAGAACGGTACAGGAGAAAGCGCCGTGTTCGGCAGCCTGCTGGACAAGTTGATCTGATTCCGCCTTAGTGCTCTCGTAGACCGCGGTTGGCCGCAATGGCGTCTCTTCCGTGACCGCACCACGGCGATGCGACCCGTATGCGCCGACACTGCTGAGTTGAACCCAGTGGCCTATGGTTCCCTTTGCGGCCTCGAGTAGTTTGTAGGTTCCGTCGACATGAAGGAGCCTCATCCGACTCGCGTGGGTAGTCTCACCAGCACAGTGATAGATCACATCTTGACCCTCGACGAAGTGGGAAAGGGATGCTGAATTGCCGGCGGAGACAAGATCGCCCGAATACAATTTCACGGCATCAGGGAAGCCGCTTTGCTTGCTCGACCGGCGCGAGAGCACCCGCACGGTATCACCGGCAGCGAGGTGCCGCAGCACAAGAGCGCGACCAACGAACCCTGTTCCTCCGGTAATCGCTACCTGCATGGAGCCCAACCTCGGACTGCTGGCGTTGCGGCCCGGTCCGCGCCGTCGGCGGTTTTTGCAACGTGAAGTAGTCGCATTTCTATGCTTTTTGCCGCGGCTCCAAGCTCTTCGTGCAGTCGCGAATATGCTGATAGAAGCGTAGGCGGCGTTCAGCGAGAACCGAGTCACAAAACTCCCGCGCGCCTGCCAGATTTCGTCGGGACATCGTCTCCATCCGCAAAGGGTCCCTCAGTACCTCTTGAATCTTGGCGGCCAGTGCAGCCGGATCGCCGGCAGGCACCAGTTCGCTCGCATCCAGCAACTCGGGGATGCCTCCCACAGCCGAGCCAATGCAAGGCAGCCCGCGTGCCATCGCCTCGATCATGGCGCGGGGAAGCCCCTCGGTTTTCGATGCCAGTACAAACATGTCTGCCTGGTCCAGTTCATTCCTCACCGCTTCACCGCTCGGAATCTGGCAGGCGAACCTCACCTGGTGCCCGATTCCGCGAAGTTGAGCCCGCTGTTGCAGCTCGGGACGGCACCGGCCATCGCCGACAATCACCAGTTGAATCTTGAGATCTGCTTTGATACACGCCGATACAGCATCGATCAGGATATCGAAGCCCTTGTAGGACACTTCGAGCGTGCCCACGCTGATGATACGGAGAGGAGGGGTAAGGACGGCGACGCTGCGAGGATTGCTTACGAAGGCGTCATCGCCCAGTTCGATGCTCGAGTATGTCGTCCAAAACGTCGTGTCCTTTCTACGGTAACGGCTCTGTAGGGCGCCCTTGGTGACGTACGCGACCGCGCATGCTTCGCGGCACTGGCGTTTGAGCTGATTCGTCAGCAACCAGCGAAGGAACGGGCGCATCGTGTGCTTAACGGATCCAGGCGCGAAAACTTCATAGGGGTCGCCAACCACCTCCAACCCAAACGGGTGGCCCGGTGCCAACTCCCGTTGCACGCAATGCGCGATGGGGGAGGGAACGCGCATAATGACTGCACCCGTTCTGCTTAACGCCTTTCGGATGGCCTTCTTGATCGAGAAAAATTGCATAGTATATTCAAGTGGCCCCACGTAACAAGGAAGGGCATCAAACGTGACGCCCTCGCCATCCGCACGCTTCCAGGAACCTGGCGGTGTCGTTGCATTGGCTACCCGGGCTATGACGCGTACTTGGCCGAACACGTCGAGGTACCGCTTCCAGAACGAGTACGAGCCCGCGCCACCTGACCACACCCGACCGTCGGCGGTTCGCACGAATCGCTCTTCTACACTGACGAAAGCTCTCATTTTATGTAATGGCGCATACTTCCGAATCGGTGTTATCAGTAAGGGGACTACAAGACGGGCAACGCATTCAGAACACAAGAAAGAGGACTACGCGTTCGACATTTTCTCCCATGTGCTTCAAACTGGTTACTTGGGAAAGGGAGTCCATCCGCGGACCCTCTGCGTATATATTACTGGTTATAAAATGTAATTGAAGAGTATTCTCATACCGGCGATAACTACTCCGCCGGCGCGCCCTTCCCGATGACAGTGCTACGGTAGGATGGAGGGAAGAGTCGATTTATCGCGGGCTTAACCTCTGCCGCCGATCGGTACAACCGTGCGGCCACAGAATCCATAAGGGTTTTTTGTCGGCCATCATATTGGTCGGCGATCACCGTGAAGCTGGAAATCGCTTCGCCAAGACGCGCTGTGCTCTTTTTGAAAGAAAGGATATCAGCACTCGTCCAATGGTTCATATGGAAACAAATCGTCCAGACTCCGAAAGGGCGCCATCGAAAACTCCACAATTGCTGCGGAATCCACGTCAATCCAAATTCATCGACATGAGGCAGCGGGAAAAACCCATCAGAGATATAGCGAAATCCTAGTTGGATTAGAACCTCAATCGTAACGGTGTCAAATGAGTGCGCGGGTGCAATCCAAACCGTGGAGTCGATGCCCTCTCTCCTAAACACCTCTAACCCGGACCAGAGCTTGCTTCTCTGTTCGTATCGTGGGAGGCCGGCGAATTCGCTGCGTTTGTTGACTCCGAGAATGCCCGCATAATTTGTCACAAAGCGGTGTTGCCAGCCATGCATCGCAATAGTCCAGCCCCAAGCCTGCCATTCGCGGACACGGTCCCAAAAACGCGCGTTAGGAGCGGATACCCGCAAGGTGTCATCCCGGTTATCTGGCACTACGGCAAGGATGGGTTTGATTCGCTGGTCACAAAGGATTGTTTCGATGTCGTCCCAGGCACGCCAATTCATGGATGGGCAGATGTCGTCAAACCGAAACAGGTAATGAGCTCTCATGCCGTTCCTCACGCTCCCGCTGTGATTGCAGCGCGCGCGATCGTCTCTGCGCCAACCACGCTCCGCGCTGTTTAATCGCCCAAATGGCCACTTCGCCTTTCAGCGTGACCGCTCTTTCGCAGTTGAACTCGTGCAGAATATCCCCTGCGAACTGAGCTTTGAAATCGTTGACGCGTAATTTCTCTTCGTCCTGACTACCGGTATAGTAGCCACCGAAATCGAAAATGCGCACGCCAGCTTCCCTGAAACGTAACATATCCCGCCAATAGAGGTAGCGATTTGCGCGCCCGATTAAAGCGCGCCGGATTTGATCGGTTGTCGCTCTGAACGACGCGCCGGTATGAAGAATGCGCACGCGGGACGGAGTTACGATGTAGCTGTTGGCGGCGAGTAGCTCGCCAAACTTGTCCCGAACGAAGGAAACGTCGAGCGCACCATTGCGAGCCAGAATCCAGAGTCGCTTCAGGCTTGCCCCCGGAATATGTTTTAGGGCTGCGCAGCGGTCGAAGTGATCGGCAAATCGCATTATGGCTTCTGAATTCCCATCGTTCCAAAACTCATAGGAGAGTTCATCCTTTGCACCGGCGCGACGAATCTTGTAGCGGGCACCGTCCTTCATCTTCGAAAGCAGTTCGTCAGTTGACCGCCACAGATTAACCGCGATGGTAGAAACTGGCGTGCATGTGGCACCGGCAACTGGCGTCAACCATTGGTTGTATCGAATGATGTCCACCTCCAACTCCAATGTGGGTGGCGTCGCCTCGTCGAAATAGAGGTCGGCGATGCAAACCGACATTCTGGTAGAAAATATCATCAACAGCCCCGTTGAACCGCGCAGACCATTGGTGATCTTTCGGCCCCTTGGGCGGCGAGTTTGCGCCGTCCATTTTCCGTACCTGGCAGTAATGGCACCATTTCGAGAATGATTTCGTCCAGCGTTCGCGATGGTCTCCAACGCAACAACTCAAAGGCGGGCCTAATATTGGGCACTCGGCGTTTCATCCTTTGCCCTGTCGGCACTTGGGTTCTATTAATCTGTGGTTTACGGCGGATGCCCAACCGGACGGAGCCGTCGGGGATGACCGCGCATCGTGCGTCAAGTGCGACTGTTACTTCCATATATCAGCCATCGACTGTGATGCCCAAGCCGAGAGCAAATCGTCCTAGAGTTGGCTGCCTGAAACCAAGTGAACAACAGCGGGGCAAGATGCGCCACGGCCTATACGACGAAGTGATAAGCGAGGATGAAGACGCTACCGTGACTTGATCTCAAACGCTTCGTTTCGTTGTGATTCGCCGTTCACGGCATATATCTTCCGAAAGGCGGCGGCGCTCGGGGGCATCGTGAAGGGACTTTCGCTGAAAGCGTCAAGGAGGCGAGTCCGCAACGCTTTGTCCTCGCACAATTCTACGGAAGCAGTCGCCCACGTTTCATCCGACTCCACCAGCGACATGGTCTTGATCGGCAGGTACTCGCCGACCTCGATCATTGCCGGAATGTCGCTTGCAAGCACCGGCGTGCCCGCCGCGACCGCCTCCAGGACCGCCCCAGGTAAGCCTTCTCGCAGCGATGGCGCAACCATCAAATCGGCGGCGAGGAGTAGACGCCTCACATCGGTACGGGTACCGGCTGCAATGACCCTGCCACTGACTGCGAAGTCGCGTAGCAGCTTCTGGATACGACTATTGACTGGCTCTTTCAACGCACCGACGAGAAGCAGATAGGAGTTTGGCAGGTGTCTGAGGAAGACCGAAAAGATTTGGATCAGGCGCTCATGGTTCTTCTCGGCAGTCATTCTCCCAACATGGATCAAGAGGGTCGCGGAGATCGGTAGGCCAAATTCGTTTCTGACCCCTTTGGGATCGGGCTGCGTGTCGCCGGGACAACAATCGATTCCGCTGTAGATCACCTTACATCTTGGATCAGCCTGCCAACTGTCCCCTAATGCGCCATCGAGGGCGGCGCGACTGACGCCCAAAATATCCGTCGCATAATTGCCGATCCAACGCTTCAAGACGAAGTTGCGTGCTCGGCGCCAGAAATTCGCGCCCTTCCCGTCGGCCGTGGACCGAAAGTGTGCAATGCGTTGAGGCGTCCCGGCTTTTGCTGCCAGCCGAAGAATGATTCCCGAAAAGTAATGAACATGTGAATGCACGGCAGAAAAGCTGTTGTCTCTCAGTAATTGCAGAAATTCGCGGGGAAAAGCAAGATTTAGCTCAAGCATGTGAACTTTCCCGCCGAGCCGTACTATCTCGTCGTCCAGCTCGCCACGTTCTCCCGATAGCGTACAAAACTCGAAGCGATAACAATTCGGATCCAAGCACCGAAGTAACTCCAGCGTTCGCATCTCCGCACCGCCGCGCTTCATGCATCCAAACACGTGCAAAATGCGTGCAGGCCCTTGTGGTGTGCCATGGTGGTGCTGCGCGCTTGTCGGTTCTAGAGCTTGTGTGTACATCGGAAGGGAACCACTTGCTTGTTGACTGTCCCGCGATTGCGTCGCTTTGAAATAGAGGTCATATAGTCAGCTCATAAATGGTTTCTGGCCATTCCTAATGGAGGAATTATCGATCGTCGGCGCACGAAAAGGCTTTGTTTTACGCCCCCTTTGCCTTGTCGCATTTTGCTCGATTGGGCCGGTATGTAGAATCCTCATTTTAATGAGATGGCTTCTGGCAACTAGCAGGACAGTTGGATCAATCAGCAACGAACTTCGCGCACTGGAAACACGGCAGGTGAAATCTGTTCTGGCATCGCGGCTGTGTCATATTGATAGGTGGTTACAAAGTGCTCGAACTCAAAGCCTTTACTAAGTTTGTCCAGGACTCGCACCCGACCGCGTGACTTTTGAAATATGGATGCGTCGTTTCGCTGGCCTTCACCTTCAATCGTTCTTCCGGCGATAAGAATGCCACCTTCCGTGATGTTGCCCAGGATAGCCCGTAGGCTTTCGTGAATCTTCCCCGGAGGGAAAACGGTCGGTTGGTACAAGTTCATGACGCGGACCACGTCGTATTTCGATGGCAAAGGACTAAACGCATCTGCAGGCATCACTCTGAAGCGTCCGTTGCGGGCATAGGACAGGACCGCCGGATGCACGAGTGGAATCTGCTGGAAAGTCCACCCCCCGCGTGTAATCACCTGCTCGTCGGGCACCCCGTTCCAGCGTACTTCGGCGCTGCACAAGCGCAGATCCTCCAGACGTCGCCGCCCCCACGCACGCGCGAGCTGGTTGAGTGGATACACGACGCGCTCTGGTACGTCGATGGATACGACGAATGGAGGTCGCGTATATTGGATCGGTCTGCTGCTGGGCTCCAGGATATAGGTCTCCCCGGAACTCCAAACTGCTTCCGTGAAGTACAGGATGACGTCGGATGCCGTCATTCGACTCTGCGGGAAGGTGGCGTGCACCCGCTCGGCCCAGTCGATCGAAAGCAGACCATCTGATGCTCCCAAGTCGTGAAGGTCCAAGGTCCGATCTTCAGAAAAAGTGCGCTCCAGCACCCGCTGTGCGACGGCATCGAGATCATCAAAGCGCGAACGATAGGTAGTGCGCCATATGCCTGACGAGAGGCGGACGTTGCGGATGACTGTTTCGAATCTGGCCAGATCGGCGGGCGTTGCCGGAACCGGTGTTTTCAAAAGGGCATACGAATACTGTCGCGTTTTCCCCAGGATTGTCCTGGAATTTGCCAGGTCGTCATATCGCCAAATACCGAACTTGTACATAATTTGGCTCTCGGGAGAGGGTCACGATCTCTGAAACTGCCCCTGTTGTTGCACGACAGGGATTGCGCCGCCGACAAAGGTAAAGGCAACGGCTGTTTTGCGCCTGCCACGGACCTTTGTGAGGACAACCGCAAGAACCCCCGTGTCATCCAGAATTGCGACCATACAGCCGTCGGGGGCGATTGCGTATCGTGCTTCTAGTGCGACTGTTACTTCCATGAATAACCTATTGGCCGCGCGCCCTGCGGATCTCGAAGAGGTGATGGGGATTCACCGCGCTGAACACCGGCTTTCGGCTTATAGCCGTTGTGAGCGCATATGGACCCAATGCGTACCAAACGACCCCACGAACGACCTCGGTGCAATCACTCCGTGCGTACTTCAAGGTGAAGGCTAAGATCGCGGCGGTACACGCTATTTTCGCCAAATCCCCCGTACTCGAAAACGATGTGGCAAGCTTGGCGAACGCGAAACCGAGCATGCCAGAAACCAGGATCACACCAACCCAACCCGCATTCAGGTAAGCTTCCGCGATAAACGAGTACCCCACCCCACCGCCCCGCACTGCCTGGTACGGATCGACGGTCTGCATAAGCCAATTCCCGGGCGCGTGCGCGATCGTTGGATGAAGATCCCAGAACAAATTGGGCAGCAATGTGAGAAGGCCAAACTCGTAGCTAGTTCCGTAATCGTATGGTCGAGACTCTGGCACCAACTCGACGGTATAAGCAACCGTAGTGGCAGTACCACCCATCTCCGACACGGCAGACACTAGGGGATTGTCTATTGAGGAGAAAGCTTGCATCCATGCACGCGACGACAATCGGTCTTCGCCCACAAACGACCGGCTGACCCTGACCAACGGCAATATGCTGACCAGGAGGACGAGTCCAATTATAGTCGGGATCATAGAGATTGGTTTGATACAGCGATGCCACACCCAGAGATACGGAACAATTGAAGCGGAAGCCAATGACCGCGCACCGAGAAACAATTGGACTAGAGCGTATAGCCCGATTAACCCGGCCGTCATGCTGAGCTGCAATCGCTTACCCTTACTGGCGGCAGCAACCATAATCGCACCCGGCACCAGAAATGTAGCGACAACTCGGGGTAAGGCATTGAGAGAAGTCGGCTCCTCGCGCTGAAAAAGAGCAAAGTAGCCAGACGACATCACTACCGTTATCGCTTGCCGAAGAAGAATGAAGGTAGGAACTGCCGCAATGCCAAGCATGAGCCAGCCGAGCACGCGTAGATGATCTTGATTTGCAGCCCGCATCTCACCTCGTATTGCCTTGATAGGCCGGCGCCCGGAAGCACCGAGCACCCCTCCCAGATGGTAGGACCAGAGTGCCAGAGTCACTAGATATAAGGTAGTCAGGGTCGTTTGATCTGCAAACTGCGGCCCAATAACGTCTGCGTAATTCAATCCAAATGTTTCAAGGACTCCCCGCGAACCGTTGAAGAGCATGGCTGCAATGGCAAAGATAATATAGGGATCGAAGAGCGAGTGCGAAACACGATGCCAGGACCATATTTGAACAGAAAAGAGGATCGTAAGCATTACGGATGTGGGATAGATAAGCGAATCCGCCGAGAGATTGTAAGCACTATATGCTAAGGGGGCCAGAAGGAGCAGTACTAACACGGCAGAGGTGAATATAAGCACGGGTGTTTTTGTGTTCTTGAGACTTCCCCTAAATCGGCGAAGGGATCCTCTGCCGGGCTCGCTGACATGTGATTTCAATGTAGTGATTGTTTGCCTAGCCACGATTCCTCCCAACCGGGTTCGCGGGAGCAGGGCTTACGAGCCGAAAATCCGCGATCCGCGCGCGAGGACTTCGTCGTCGTACGCGGCGGGCCGAAGGGTATGAACCAGGAAATCCGTTTGGAAGCTCTCTCGATCGAGATGCCCCAGTACATGCATGAGCCAGGTTTCCGAATCCCCACGGTTCATCGTTCCCCAGCACGTGAAAAGTTTCATGAAATGTCTGTGGACTTGCGCGCTTCCATATACCGGAGGATTACCATGATAGCCGCCAGTTGAACGAACCCGACAACGGCGAGCGCCTTCGCCGCGCCCACCGTCCCACCCGCCTTTACCATCACAAGGCACAAAACGACTGTCAGGGCCGTGATGAAGCTGCACAGCAGCACCTGAACTTCAAAGTGCCGCGCCGCAGTCAGACTGTAGCCGGCAAACGACGCCATGTAACCGGCTGCCGCCGCGACCATCAGCCACAGGAAAAGCTGGCCGTTCTGAGCGAATTCGCGCCCATAAATCAGCTGGACAATCTGCCGGCCGAAGGCCAGTGCCGCCAGTACCCCGCAAGTTCCCAACATTATTCCGATCAGGAGCAGGCGGTACGAAAGCCCGCGAAACTCCCGGCTCTTGCCCTGGGAAGCATAGAGAGCGAGCCGCGGAGTCGCGGATTGGCCGAGAGCGCCCACGATCATCGTGCCCGCTATAGGAATGTAGGCTAGAGCCGAGAAGATGCCGAGCTCGCGAACACCCCGAAAATGACTGATCATGTAACGCGGTACGTTGGCGTTCAACGAGAGCAGTATGGTGACGATCCCGAGGGGCAGCGAGAGACGGACCAACTGCTTCATTCGGGGAGCCGAGAATCGCAGCATAACGGTTTGGCCAATTTTGTGCGCCACCGTAATCCCATGCCGCGCATCAAAGGCCGCGAAGACCCCGGCCCAGGCCACTGCCATCCCGCAGACTGCGATCCAGACAGCATGAAATACTGCGAAGCAGACGGCGGTCGCGATCAGCGCCAACACTCCGCGGAGCATGAGCGATTTGGCGATCAGGTCCATGCGCTCCTGTTGCTGCCAGAGACCGTAGAAGCCCTCGCTCAAGGACTCGATGCCTTTGGATACCGCAAACGCAGCAATGGTGAGAGCTGCTTGGCCGCGGTAGAGTGCACCGCTGACAGCGAAGATCACGCAAATTGCGAGGATCGTCATTAGTATTCTGAGCCCGGTGTAATCCCGGAATGGGAACTGGAGGCGAGCATCGGTGGCTTGCACAGTGCGGAGTGACACGCTGGCGAAAAGCATTATAGGCGCCGTGATTGCGAGCCCCAGACTGAACTGCCCGACAGCTTCGGGGTTGCTCAACCGGGCCAACAGCACCAGAATTCCCCACTGTGTACCCCCGTACACCACGTTGCCCACGATGGTCCAACTAAAGTTGAGCCACAGAGATCCCCTTGGTTTTGGGAGCGGACATTCATGCTCGATGGACTCGTCGTTTAGAATTGTGTTGCTGGACATTGCTTACTACCAGTTCGGACCGAACTTGTATAGCTGCCACGACTGCTTCCGCAGTTCGCTCAAGACATACCCGCGGAAGAATTTCATCCTGCACTTGCTATTTATATCCGGACTCCCGAAACAACTCTTCGAGCTTATCGGCTGTCGGCCGGCCGTAGCGACTGTGACATGAAGCAATTGCAAACCGCATCTTGAAGACTGAGAGAACGCTGACCATCGGTGGAGTGTCTACGATTACCATGTCGCACTGTCTCTTGAATTTCGCAAAGGGTAAGGGAATGTTCTCGGAGTAGAGCAGATCGACCGCACATTAATAATATTTCTTATCCCAATAGCTGGTAACGTAATTGTTCGTTTTCCGCGGATCCCATTGATTCAGAATCGTCCCGAGTACCCGCGTTCCGTCTTCCGTTAGCCGCTGGTTAGCAGCTACCGCTGCGTCCCTCATTGTCAGAGTCGAACGCACCACTAAAATGACGCCATCTGCAAGGTGCCCGAAGACCCGGGCGTCCGCCAGATGCAGCATCGGGGGAGTGTCGATGATTACCGTATCGAACTCCATCCGCATGCGGTTCAAGAACTTGAGCGCCCGCGGTGAATGAAGTAGGGCTGAGATGTTAGAAACCAATGGCCCGGCGGGTAGCAGACACAAGTTGCTGAAGCCCGTCTTGAAAACCATCCCCTCATACCCATTAGCTGGCGTTTTGCCTTCAAGTACATCGGTTAGGCCCCACCGGTTGGGCAGGCCGAAGATTTCGTGGAGTCGCGGACTGCGCATGTCCCCGTCGATCAGGAGGACGGACTGCAGAGGGACAGGCTGGTCAATCTCAGCCAACGCCAGCGCCAAGTTACTTGCTACCGTTGTCTTGCCTTCCCCCGGGTTGACGCTGGTGATCACAATGACGCGTGGTCTATCGCCGTTCTCCGCGGAGTACAGAATCGAGGTGAGCGTAGCCCGGAATGAGTCTGCCAACAGGGAAGGTTTTTCATTCGAAGTGACCAGTTCCACCTGCCATGGTTTGCTGTCCTCCAACTTCTTGCTTTCGAGGTCCTTCCCCTTCTGGTAGTGGGCGAAGAGCCGGTTCCGTTCTGCCTTTGCCGAAGGGATCGCGCCCAGCTCCGGCACGTCAAGGTAGGTCGTGGTCTCTCCGGGGCCCTGGATGGTTCGATCGGCACGTTCTTGTATGACGACGATGGCAATACCCAAGAAACCTCCAACAAGAAGACCGAGTGCCGAATTCAAAACGACGCTCGGCTTGTAGGGACGTGTTGTCGGTTTGGCGGAATCAACCACACGGATATTGCTCGCGCGCAGGGCGGAGGTCATACCGGCTTGCTGGACGTTCTGAAGCAAGGAGTCGTAAAGCTGGCGGTTCGTATCCACTTCGCGCTTGAGGATGTTGTAGCGCGCCACCGTGGCTGTCTGCTCGGACATCCGACGGGCTTGGGAGGCATAGTTCGCAGCGAGCAGATGCTCGCGGCGCTGGGCGGATTCAAATTCGTTCCGGATTCGCTCGGTGATGTTGGTACGTTCCTTCTCGATGGCCAGTTCTAGATCCATTACCTGAGCTTGGACCTTTTTCACTGCAGGGTGGGCCGCGGTCAGGGAAGACGAAATCTCGGCAAGCTGGCGGCGAAGATCAGTGAGCTTGATCTGGTACTCCTTGAGGGTTGCATTATCGAGCACTTCGGGGAGGGACTCGGGAGACACTTTGGACGCCAACTCGTATCTCGATTGCTTAACGACGCGATCCGCTTGAGCCTTGGAGAGTTCCTCCTGAAGCTGGCGAAGCTTCTCATCGGCGACGTTGTCTTTCTCAGAGGTAAACAACAGGCCAGAAGCATGGGCATAGCCCTGTAGCTGATCTTCGGATTTCTCGAGTTTGATCCGGGTGTCTTCCATCTGGCCAGTGAGCCACTCGCCCGTTTGCTGGGCAATCTTTATGTGGGACTCGATGTTCTGCTGGACGAACTCGTCGGTTAGGGTGTTTACGAAGTCGGCAGCAAGCTGGGGGTCGGTAGAATCGTAGCGGATCTCGATGAGCCGCGTGTTGGCTACAGTGCTAATTTTCAGGTTTTTGGCAACCAGGGTCAGGATTTGTTCGCGGGTTGGTGCCTGCATGCTTCTGGGGAAACCCAAGGCCTTGCGCCAGACTGAGAGGCAACCACTTCCCTCTTCTGGAAACAGTTTTTTTTCAAGATCCAGCTTTGCCACCACCCGATCGAGTAAGGATTCGCTCTGGAGAATCCGGGCCTGCGTCTGAAGATCGGATCCGGGCACGTACGAGGCCGCATCATCCGCAGTCGGGCTCACGTTCCGCATGTTCAGGAAATTCTCATTAAGGTTCTGGATCTCGATGGACGCGCGAGCCTGGTAAGTCGGTGTCTGTAGAAGCGTGAGCAGCAGGGAGGTCAGGAGGCCCAGGAAAACAATTAGAGTCAGGGTACCTTTGCGACGCCAGAGGATTTGCAAATATTCGGGCAGCAGGTCGGAGCCTGGCCCTTCGAACACTTCGGGAAACGGCACTTCCATGTACTGCCGCCGAGGTGTCAGAAGGCTTGTCCTGGCACTCTTCCGTGTCAAAGAGCCCTGGCCAGGATCGTCCAACAGGGGTAGTTTTTCCATATTAACTTCGCTAATGGTAAATCGCAGCGGCCACGGCGGCGGAGAATATGGCCGGAAGATAAGTGGTCGTAAACATTTTGCGACTGCTCGTGGGTATCACCAGGACGTCGCTGGGGCCTAGTGCGATGTCTTCTGCCTTTCCAGACAGTATCTGCTGAACATTGATGGGGATCTCTCTGAGCTTCGGTTCCCCCGCAAGCTGGCGAACAATCCTCGCCTTGTCCGGCTTCGCTGTGCGTCCGAGTCCGCCTGCTTGGGCCAGCGCCTGGAGAACGGAAACACTCCGTTGCCCCCCTAGCGTGAAGGCCCCTCCGTGCTGAACGTCGCCCACGACGTAGACCTTGTTGGTGCTGGCCTCGGAGACGGAGATGATGTCATTCGGCTTGATCTCAATGTTCGCCGCCGGGTTCTTTCCCTCGAGAATCTCCTGCACATTCAACTCCACGCTGCTAAACTGCCCGGTAGGATCTACCTTCGCACCGGGTAGCGGAATTTCGCCGCTCTGCCGAGGGCGCGTTACCGTGAGGATGGACCCCGCAGTGTCGCGAGGCCCGCCAGCCATGGAGAGGACTTCGTAGAGCGTTTGCCCACCCCTGAGTTGGACTACACCAGGTTTCGTGACTGCACCGAAGACCGATACCGGCTGACTCCGAAACTCGGTCACCGTCACCGAAATCTGCGGCTCTTGGATGAACGCCTTAAATCGGGTGGTCAACTCCGCCTCGAGTTGCTCTACGGTCAGGCCGCCAGCCTTGACACGTCCGATCATCGGCAGTGTGATGTTGCCGTTCGTGCCGATGAGGACTGGCTTGTCGGGCTTGCCGGCAAACTCGGGGGCCTCTATTCCACGAATCATAATCTCGTCATCCGGGCCGAGGACATAGCCAGATACCGTTTGCGTAGCGGTGACCGCTGGCTGCTGGGCTGCGACGTAGACAACAGCAAGAGTCAGCATGACGAACGCAGCTAGTGAAGCCTGCACAATGCTTTTCATGATTCTTCTCCCCAGGAAGGATCCGATATTCGGGTTCGAGGGGCTCTCTAAGACAGTGGAGACGCTAGGCTGGCGCAATAACTATGTCTCTCTTACTGATACGTTGAATTCTCATTTACGTCCGCATCCTGGATTCCAAAGACCCGCAAAAATTGCTGATACTGCACGCACCACTGAAGGTTCTTGCCAAGCGATGACGCCTACCGCCTTGCCATTTTCGGTTTTTTCGGCGTCGAGATGATGAAGATGGAGGCCCGGGACGGAATCGAACCGCCGTTCAGCGCTTTGCAGGCGCTGCCCTTGCCGTATTGGGTACCGCGCCTCAGTCCTGCATCACATAAGGAAGCGTCAGTGGAAAATCTTGTCATGATCATGGAAGAAGCTGAGTACAAAAAGTAAGTGTCTGTTAGGGTTGCTCCTATCATCTGCACAAACGCGCAGCGCAGCGAAGTACACCGTCTTGCTCCGAGGCTGCGTTGTGTACTTAAAGAACTTTAAAGGCCAGGCATACATTTATTGAAAGTTGTCAACCTTCCCATTGGGTCGTTTCCAAAACACGCCCGGGATGTAAAGATGATTGTTCGGCATGCTCAGATCCGTTACTGCTGATTACGATGACGGGGCTCCTAGGATCAGACGGCTCGTTGCTTTCCCAGGTCAGGAAACGAATTCGTGCCCCTGCGGAATGATTCTTGCAGCAGGAGGGTTTGCAAGGCATGCTGGCCCGCTAGACGCGACGCAGCCAGACTTCCCGCCAGTACAGAAAACAGGACCGGTCGCAACCGAGTCCTGCGCCTCCGCAAACAACACCTTCGAGAAGGACGGTGTTCTTCACACGGCGTTGAGATTTGTGGTATTCATCGAACATCAGTTCGAGCCGCTTGAAGACCCGATATTGCTTAACGCAATGCTGCCTCATTTCTGGTGTGAAAACCAGAGCGTGCGAACGGTGCGCTGGTAGCTTTCGAAGCGCCCTCGAAAGGCCGCTATCCGGGGACCAAGGGTGGCGTAGAATGTGTACCGCAAACCGCGATGTTGGAGATCCCAGAGAATGCGCGAAGGAACATAGAGCCATCCTGGCCTTCGCATGTGGCCTCCCTCCTGCGCGGTCTCAATCTGGCATAGCGAGGTGTTGTTCTGAGCAGGTGAAGCATTGTCTTTCATCGCTGTTCCCTTGTCTTTGTATTCAGACTTCGAGATGCTCGTCTGAAGTTATTCCTTCGCGCTGTTTGTCGTAAGCGTTCACAACCTGACAAGGTGCACGATAACCAGGAAAGTATGATTCACTCTTCGCGAATCCGAGCCTCTCAA
>Ga0182038_10000897_pt1 | contig 15562 bp, 13 predicted proteins | sample sta12Can44000108_FD_125976 | JGI IMG/M metagenome (GOLD analysis project Ga0182038, IMG submission 125976) | Lab enrichment of tropical soil microbial communities from Luquillo Experimental Forest, Puerto Rico - statanox.12C.anox.44.000.108 | ecosystem: Environmental > Terrestrial > Soil >...
ACAGAGGCATAGGGAAACTCTCCGACTTGATCGGTCGTCAAATGAATGACCATCCGCGGTCGCGACCGGATGGGCCGCGACGCGGGGGTTCACAAATGATCAGACGGAGGAGGAAGGAGGCCCGCGGGCCAGCCAGGGGCGTGGCGGGCGGGAGGTCGGGGCTGTGCCCGGTTCGGACAGCGCCAGAACGCTGCTGGATTCGGCCAGGACCGGAACGCTGACCTCGCCGGGCAGCAGCAAGGCATGAGCCCCGCTTCCGACCGGGCAGCAATGGGGGCAGACATGCGCCCCCGAGCTGCTCTTGCCGGGCATATGCATGCCGGCGATACAGATATCGTCAGCCGTGATGCCGGGAAGATCGAGCGCGGAAATCGTTGCCGAGGCATCGCGGAAGGATTGGGCGGCGCTGGCCTCGGCCTCGGTGGGAAGCCCGAACAGGGCCCAGGCAAAGACGTTGAACAGGACCAGGCTGACGGCGGAAAGCCGGCCAAGCAGCAAGGGCAGCGACGCCGCTTTCGCGACCGCTGTCTTTCTCTTGCTGAAGTGACGCCCTGTATTCACGATCTGTGGGATACCTTTCCCATGGCCGGACGACATATCATTGTCATTCGCCTGTCTGAGACAAGAGATTTATCGCAACCCGCCCAGAGATTAGAAAGCTCTCAGATACCGCCGCCCGATGTGGTGAAATCCTGCAGCCGTTCGACCGAGGCGACATAGACGCAGCGGTTATGGGTGCGCACCCCCAACCCCTTCAGGGTCATGAAGGCGCGCGACAGGGTTTCCGGCGTCATCCCCAGCCTTGCCGCCAGGACATGCTTGTCGAAGGGCAGGCGTCCGTCCTGATGAATGCCGCCGCCGGGAAACATCTCCATCAGAAAGACCGCCAGGCGTTGGGGAGCCGACAGCCAAAAGGCGTTCTCAAGTTCCTGCGTTTGCTGATCCAGGCGTTGCGCCAAATGCCGCGAGAAGCGGCTGGCTACCAGAGGCTGGGCCGTGAAAGTCGCCAGCACGGCTTCGGCGGGCAGTTCCAGCAGGCGGCTGTCCCAGATCGCCTCGGCGCTGGCGTGATGGGGGTGGGTCAGGAACAGTTCGACCTCACCAAGGCAGTCGCCGGCCTCGACGATGCGGCGCACCGTCACGCCGCCATCCGGGCTGGTGCGGTATTCCTTCAGGCAGCCGTCCAGCATCAGGAACAGGGATGGAGCCTTGTCGCCCTGATGATAGAGGCTGTCGCCGCGATAGAGGGCGCGCACCCGGCCCTGGTTGATCAGAGCCATCAGCGACGACGGCTCCATCTCGGCCAGCAGGCTGTTCGCGCGGATCAGGGAAACATCCGCCGGCATCAGGATGCTGCGCTGATTCTTCAGCCGGGGGTCGCGCCGGTAACGGGGCTCGCGCTGGCACAGCCCGCGATCCTCGTCCGAGACGCGGACGCAGACATGGGCGATGGAGGCGAGTTCGCAACTGTCGCATTGCGACCGGGCGGCGGCGGATTTTCCGCCCATGGCGCTTTCTCCTTTACAGGCTGCGCAACTGTTGGGCCGCGTTCATCGCCAAGCCGTCGCTGGCGCGGCCTGCGGTCATGATGGCGGCAGCCTTATCCAGCCCGGCGGCGGCGATCGCGGTGGTCAGGCCGTCGGCTGCGGTGGCGTTGGCGGCGCGGATCGTGACCGAGAGTACCGACAGAGCCGGCTTCAATGTCACTGGGCTGAGGATATGGCCGTCATGGCCACCCACCCTGAACGAAGAGCCATAGGCCTCGGACGTCGCCAGTCCCTGACGGGCCAGATCGAGGGTCCGCAGGTCTTTCGTGATATCGCGCGGATCGCGCACCGCCACCGACCAGGGCTGGCCGTCGGGCTTGGCGGCGGGGGCGCGCATTTCACCCAGATCGACCAGAACATGCGGGAAGCCGCGCCGGGCCATCAGCTCGCTGACCCGGTCAGTGATATAGCCTTGCCCCATGCCGTTCAGGGTCAGGGCCATGCCAGCGCGCGGCAGGCGGATGCGTTCGGGCGACAGCTCGATCAGCCGCCAATCCACCAGTTGGCGCAGCTCGGCCAGTTGCTTGGCGCTGGGAGCATGTCCATCGGCGGTCAGACTGTCGGCATAGGCCTGCCAGACCGGCTGCACGGTGATGTCGAAAGCGCCGTTCGAGGCAGCCGAGACTGCATTGGCCTCGCCGATCGCCCGCACCAGATCCAACGGCGGATTGTCCAGAACGCCTTTCTGGTTCAGCTGCACCAGGGCGGAGTCGGGGTGGAACAGGCTGATGGCCTTTTCCAGCCGCTCCAGCTCTTCGACGGCGTCGGCGATGGCGGCGCGGGCGGCGGCTCCGTCATGATGATAGAGCTTGATCTCGGCCTCGGCCCCTAAGCAGCGGCCGGTCCAGCGCAGCATATCGCTGTCTTCGGCCCGGGCTCCCTTGGGTAGGCTGGCCATCACGGCGGTCGAGGCGGCGACCATCAACAAACGGCGGCGGGTGATCTCAGCCATGCTGATGGCCTCCTTGCAATGCCGTCTGCCCTTCCAGCAGCGGACGGTCGATCTCTTTGAAGGTGACGACCTTGCCGCCATGCAGGCGGGCGAAGGTCTCGGCGGCGGTGCGGTCGGCGAAGGGAACGATCTCGCTGGGCGAAGAGGTTCCTGCCCCCATGCTGGTCGACTTGTCACTATTGATCACATACAGCGCCTGATGAGCCTCGACCCAGGCGCCCTTGGGCGGATGATCCCAGTCGGTCGAGCGGCCCATGTCATTGACCCAGACGGCGCTGACGGTCTGCGACAGGCCGTCATCCATCAACAGCCAGGTGAAGGTGTCGCGGATCGACGAAAACCACAGCGGCTGCTGTTCGGCGCTATCCTGCCCCTTCAGGAACACCTGACCCTTGGGGCCGATATGCTCGTCCAGGGCCATATGGCAGATCGTGCCCATATCGCCCGGCCCCGGTTCGTGGGGGGCGGGAAGCGAGGCCGTCTTGTCGGGGCCGCAGGCGGCCAGCAGGCCGCAGAGCAGCAGCGCCGGGATGCGCAGGGAAGGGGTCATAGCTCGCGCCTCCGGAAAATGAACAAAGCGACGGCCAGCGGCACAGCGCTCCAGCCGAACAGGATGGCCAGCAGGGTCGAAGGGGCGAAGCGCACGCTGTCGGCCAGCCCGGCCATGCCCGAGAAAGCGCGCACATTCTCGAAGCCGGTCAGATTGACCAGCCGATAGACGTCGGCGGGATTGAGGGCCAGCAGCCAACGGAAGACTTCGGGCTCGACGCCCTTGGGCAAGGTGACCAACAGCGCCAGTACGCCCAGATCGAACACCACCACGAACAGCAGCCAGACGCCCACCGCCAGTCCGGCGGCGGTGCCGCGTTCGCGGACACAAACGCTGATCAAGGTCGCCAGCGAGATGAAGGCGGCTCCCAGCATGATGGTCGAGCCTAGCATCAGCCCCAGCGCCGCCCAGCTTTGCACATCATGGGTCTGGCCCCATCCCACCGCCAATCCGGCGCCGCCATAGCCGACCAAAGTGGCGATGGCGAGGATCGAGCAATGGCCCAGCACCTTGCCCAGCAGGATCTGTCCCCGGCTGACCGGATAGGTGAGCAGCAGCAGCAAAGTACCCCGCTCACCCTCGCCGACAATCGAGTCGTAAGACAGCAGCAAGGCGATCAGCGGCACCAGGAAGATCGACAGGCTGGCCAGACTGACGATGGTGACCGCCAGCGGCTTGACGCCCAACGCCCCGGTCGGGGCCGAGCCCAGCAGGGCCAACGCGAAAGCCAGCGCCGCCAGCACCAAGGTCGAGCCGACGATCCAGCGATTGCGGATGCCGTCGCGGATTTCCTTGCCGGCGATGATCAGGATGGCCGTCATGACGGGTTCTCCTCGCCGTTCCGGCTGATGGCGGTACCATGGCCGAAATGGGCATAGACGTCGTCCAGGCTGGGCAGGCGCATTTCGATATCGGCGATCTTGCCGTTCATGCCGGAAATACGACGCAGCAGATGCATCTTGTCCTCGGTGGCGCAGGACAGCTCCATGCCCTGGCTGCCCAGCAGGGTTTGCGGCAGATCATCGAGTTCCCGCGCCACATCATGCAGGCCGTCGGTGACCGACAGGCGGATGCGGGTGGGCAGGCCGGCCTGACGGCGCAGCTCGGGCAGAGTGCCCCAGGCCACCAGCCGCCCCTGGCGCATGATCGCCACCTGCTCGGTATGGGCTTCCAGCTCGGTCAGGATATGCGACGACAGCACCACCGTGGTGCCGGCCTTGGTCAGGTCGTTCAGGATGCCGAAGAACTCCAGCCGCAGTACCGGATCGAGACCCGTGGTCGGTTCGTCCAGCAGCAGGATGCGGGGATTGCCGAGCAGCGCCTGAGCCAGGCCGAGGCGCTGGCGCATGCCCTTGGAATAGGTCTTCACCCGCCGGTCGCAGGCATGGGTCAGGCCCACCCGCTCCAACAGTCCGTCGCAGCTGTTGGTGCCCACGCCCTTCAGCCGGGCAAAGAAGCGCAGGCTGTCGCGGCCGGTCATCTCGTCATGGAACGCCACGTTCTCGGGCAGGAAGCCGATCTGGCGGCGGAAGTCGCGAGACCCTTGCGCCGGGTCGCAGCCCAGAATCTGCACCACCCCTTGGGTCGGGCGGATCAGCCCCAGGAACAGCTTCATCAGCGTGGTCTTGCCGGCGCCATTATGGCCCAGCAAGGCCAGCAGCGAGCCCTGCGGCAGCGAAAAGGAAACGTCGGTCAGAGCCTGATGCTCGCGGTAACGCTTGCTGACCCCATCGACGATGATGGCACTCATGATCCCACCTCATGGTCGGAAGGAAGGCCGGGCGATAAGGGCGGCGGCGCCATCAGGGGATGGCTGTCGACGATGCCCCCCGGCATCAATGCGGGAAACTGGCTTTGGGCGAAGCGCAGGGCTTCCATGATCGGGCTGGCCATCAGCATCTTGGACAGCGGATAGCGCCAGACCAGCCGGTCCATCACGCTGTTGGGGCGATAGGCGGTGTCGGCCAGTCCGTCGCCATTCAGATCAAAGGCGGTGTTGTCGCTCCAATAATTGCCGCGGCCGTCCTTGGACCATTCGTAAGTGACGGTGCCCGAAAATTTGGCCTGGGTCTGATTGTTGATCATGGCGTTGCCAAAGAACTGATTGTCCTCGGAGCCGCCGGTGACATGGATGCCGATGCCGCTGTTTTCCACCCGGTTGCCGGAAACCAGGTTATGGGCCGAAGTATAGATGAACAAGCCGGTCTCTTTGGCGCCGCGCACCAGATTGCCGGTCATCACCGAATGATAGGCGGTATGCAGCATCAGGCCATGGTCGCGGTCGTCGATCGAGACATTGTCCCGCACCTCGACCTCGTTCGAATACATCAGGGCATAGCCCACCGTGTTATGGGCCGACAGATTGCCGATCACCTTGTTCTGGTTGCAGTACATGTAATGCACGGCGAAACGCACATGCTTCATCCGATTGCCGGTGATGCTGTTGCGGTGCGCCACATGGGCGAAGATGCCGTCGCGCCCGCCCTCGATATCGTTGTCCGCGATGAGATCGTCGTTGGTGTTGCGCAGATGGATGCCGTCTCCCAGCGATGTCTCGTACATGTCGCTGCGGCCGCGGATCAGATTGCCGCGCAAGGTCGCGTGATCGACGCTGCGCACGACGATGCCGAACAAGGTCCCGATGATGCGGTTGTTCTCGGCGGTGAAATGCTCGCCGCCCTTATCGACATAGATGCCGCCGTTGAAATCGATGGCGCTGGCGCCGGAATTTTCCAGCGTCAGGTTCCGCAAGGTGACGTTCGGGGCAAAAACCGCGATGACGCTGTTTTGGCCGCCGCCATCCAGAACCGTGCCCTCGACCCCTTCCAGGGTGACGGGCTTGCGAATGTTGATATTGCCGACATAGCGCCCTGCCGCCAGTTGCAGCCGGTCGCCGGGGGCTGCCTTGGCCAGAGCAATGGCCAAGGCGCCCGGCAGTGCTGGTGGCACCAGAATGGTCGCCGCACGTCCGGCCGTCGGCAGGCCCAGCGCACACAAGGTGGCCAGGGTGACTGCCAGGCGGGTCAGGACGCGCGGCGCCGTCATGGTCTTACGCCTCCACCAGCATGCGGCCCTGCATCTCCATATGGAGGGCGTGGCAGAACTGCTGGCAGTAGTAGTAATAAACGCCGGGACGATCGGCGGTGAAGGTGATCGAGGCGGTCGCCTGCGGGCTGATCTCCATGGCCAGGCCATAGCAGGTCAGGTTGACGCCGTGGGTCAGATTGACCACGTCGTCGATGTTGGTGAGGATCAGGGTGACTTCGTCGCCGCGCTTCACCTTGAAATCGCTCAGACCGAACTTCGGAGCCTGAACGGTCATGTAGACGCGGACCTTCTTGCCGTCGCGGATGACCTTGTTGTCATTCAGCGGATCGACGCCGTCCTTCTTGGCCTGGGCCACCGCATCGGCGAACATCGGATCATCGCGCTTGTAGATTTCCAGCGGCTTGATCTTCGAGCGATGCACCAGGGTGGCGTCGTGGGGTTCCTGGAAGGTCGGCTCGTCGCGGACCAGCTTCATCTCATCGCCCGAGATGTCGATCAGCTGATCGTTGTTCGGCTTCATCGGGCCGACGTTCAGGAAGCGGTCCTTCGAGAACTTGTTCAGCGACACCAGCCACTTGCCGTCGGCTTCCTTGGTTTCACCCATGGAGGCGTTGGTATGGCCGACCTGATATTGCACATCCAGCTTCTGCTTGATCGGCTTGACGGTCTTGTCGCCGTGATAAGCCTTGATGGCTTCGTCGATGTTCCACTTGACGATCTGGCTGTCGAGGAACAGCGAGGTATAGGCGTTGCCGCGACCGTCGAAGTTGGTGTGGAGCGGGCCCAGACCCACTTCCAGCTGACCGACGATGGCGTCCTCTTCCTTGATCTTGCCGGCGAAGACGTCGTCCAGCTTGTTCCATTCGATGATGGTGACGGTGGGCGACAGCTTGCCATTGGCGACGAAATATTTGCCGTCCGGAGTGGCGTTACAGCCGTGCGGGCTGGTCGGCACCGGGATATAACGGGTGAAGTTGGACTTGGCGGCCTTGCGGCCGTCGACCACCGGCACGCCGCTCATCATGGTGGCCTTACCGGCCTTCACGGCTTCTTCGATGGCCTTGATGTTGAACACCACGACCCAATCGCGTTCCTTGTTGGTCATCTCCTCAAGGGTGACGCCTTCGGGGGAGTTGTAGCAGGTCGAGGCCACATACTTGCCGGCATAGTCGCCGTCGTTGTTGTCCAGGTTGCCGTCCACCAGCACCTGCCAGGCGACCTTCATGGTCTCGCCGTCGGTGGCCGTGAAGACGCAGCGGTAGTTGTGGTAATCGTCCAGGATCTTGCCGTCGTTCGGGATCGGCGCGCGGAATTCGCTGTTGCAGAAGACGTAGCCGGTTTTCGGATAACGCTGCAGGCGCAGACCATGGATGCCCAGCGCATGCGGGATCTGGATGATCTTGTCGACGCGCATGATATCCAGGCGGATACGGGCGATGCGGCCGTTGGCCTTGTCGTTGATATAGAGGTAACGACCATCATAGGCGCCGTCGGTATAGGACGGACGCGGATGGTGGGTGTCACCGTTCATATAGCTGAGCATGCCCTGCTTCTTCAGGAATTCCTTGCTTTCGGGAAGCAGGCCTTCGTTCAGAATCTTCAGGCTCTCGTTGGTGCGGCCCCAGCCGGTGGCGCCGTCGCGGTTGAACACCGGAATGCGCATCAGCTCGCGCATCGAGGGGATGCCCAGGATGCGGACTTCGCCCGACTGGCCGCCGGACCAGAAGCCGTAATATTCATCCAGCTGACCAGGCTGAACTTCGTAGCTTTCCTTGTTGGTGGTGGCAGCCTCGCTGCGCACGGCGCTGACCACGGTTCCCACACCGCCACCGGCGGCGGCTACGCCAGCCAGGGCAGCCAGCTTGGCCGTCGACCCGAACAGGTCGCGGCGGCTGAGGGTTTTGGTATCGGTATCTGACGACATCCGGATTCTCCTCGATTGAAGTATGACGGTTCCCCCTTGAAATCGGCCGCCCGTCAAACGGCCGAAGGTTCTTTGACCTCGGGCGCTGCCGGAGCCGGGGCGGCGGGCTTCTTGGCCCGGCCCTGACGCTTCATCAGCAGCGGCAGGCATTGGTCATGGTCGTGGTAGACCACCTGGCAATGCATGCAATAGAGGCACTCGTTCGGATTGATCTGCCCGTTCGGATGGATCGACTGAACCATGCAGTCGCGGGCGCATTTGGTGCATTCGAAGCCGCACTGCTTGCGCCGCTTCAGCCACTCGAACAGCCGGCCACGGCCAGGGATGGCCAGAGCGGCGCCCAGCGGGCAGATGTAGCGGCAATAAGCGCGTTCGACGAACAGCCCGGCGCCCAGGGCGACGATGGCCCACAGCACGAACTGCCAGTCGCGCAGGAAATGCAGCAGCCAGACGGTCTTGAAGGGTTCGATTTCGGCGAAGCGCTCGGCGGTGGCCACCGAATTCAGCGACAGGCCGAACAGAGCGATGAAGAAGATGTATTTGAAAGCCCAGAAGCGTTCATGCCAGGCGAACTTCGGCACGTATTGCGGAATGCCCAGCCGCTTGGCGATGGCGGACAGAATTTCCTGGACCGCGCCGAAGGGACAAAGCCAGCCGCAATAAGCCCCGCGTCCCCAAAACAGCAGCGACACGGCGGTGGCGCACCACAGGATGAAGATCAGTGGTTCCAGCAGGAAGAAGTCCCACGAGAAATGCGTCATCAGCGAATTGGCGAAGGTGAAGATGTTCACCACCGACAACTGCGCTCCGGCATAGCCGCCGATCCAGACCGCGGTGAAAACCAGATAGGACATGCGCAGCCGCTTGAACAGCACGGGGCGCTTCACCAGCCAATCCTGGAAGAAGAAGATCAGCGTCAGGATGCCCAGCGAGGTCAGCAGAACGGTGATGTCGATGGCGCGCTTTTCCCAGATGCCATGCCAGATGGCGGAACGGGACGAGCCTTCATCATCCATGTCGGCGCTGGCGGCAGCAGCGGCAGCAGCGGCAGCAGCAGGCGCAGAGGCGGAAGCCGGTGCGGCGGCCTCGGTCTTCACCAGGGTGGGCGGCAGGGAATAATCAATAGCGAAGCTGGTGAAAGCCTTCTCGCGCGGGCCCAGCGCCCGCTGCACCAGCAGTTCCAACCGCCAGGGACGGGCCGGGTCGTATTCCACATCCTTGGGGATCTTGAACAGGCCGATCTCGGCGAATTCGGGCGCACCGCCGGCAACCTCGCCCAGGCGGCGATAAAGCTTGTCGGTGAAGCGCAGGCTGACCCCTTCCTGGATCAGCTGGATGCGGTCGAAAATGCCGCCGCGCACATATCCCGACCCACGGAAGGAATAATTGCCGTTGGCGGCGATCAGCACCGCCTGCTGACCCGGCTCCAGCCATTGGGTCATGGCCTTATATTCGGCATCGCCCAGCAGGTTGCGGCCGATGATTTCGGGCGTTACCTCGGCGACATACAGATCGATGAACTGGCTGTCGGGGGCGACCTTTTCGGCATAAAGGTCGGGCGAGGTCACGCCGTTCTGGCGGAAGGCCTCGTCCACCTGGGCCTGAGATAGCGACAGCCGGCGCACCGAACCGTCGCCCAACAGGGTCTGCCAGTCCTTCGGAGCAAAAGCCACCGGAGCGACGCTGGCCTTCGCGGTGGCGGCGGCATTGGCCGAGAACCCGGCCAGCCCACGGGTGCGGGCCACCTGCAAGGCGGTGCGCAGCATGCCGTCATCGACCACGATGGCGGTGACGGTGGCGCCGCTGATGACATCGACCACCGGGCGCTTGGCTCCGGTTGCGGTCATTTCGACCACGCTCTTGCCGACATAGCCCGAGACGAAATCGAACAGCTTCTGGACGGGAATCCCCACCAGCAGGATCGGCTCGTGATGTTCGGTGACCTTGGCGCCGGTGATGATGCCGTTGATATCCATGCCCACCATCACTTTGATGGGCTTGCCGGAATAGCCGATGTCGCTGGTCTCGAAGACATAGCCGGCGACTTTGTCGCCCTTATAAGCGGCGCGGGCGGCGGGCTTGCCCTCGACCGGACCGAAATGATCGGCGCCAGGGAAGACTTCAGCCGGCTGTACTTCGGCGATATAGGCCCCGAAGGTGGCGGCGGACGCCGATGCGGAAAGTCCCAGCCAGCCCACACAGGAAAGCGCCAGAACAAGCGTTGCAATGCGAAGGAAAACAGCCGAATTGAACAGCTTGTGGCAGGTGAACATCTGGGCCTCCGAAATGCTGGGCCGAGCGCCTTGGCACCCGAACTCGCATTCAGAGGCTAATCCTTTCGGATGTGATGACCTTGATGATGGTCAAGAATTTGACGGGACTTTTTCAGGTCATAGACATAACGGCATATGTATCGTCGAAAATTTATTTTAGACTTTTATAATATTAATGGCCCCGCAGGGATGGCTCGGCTTTCCCTGACAATACGGTCGATGTGGACAGCGATTTTCATCGATTTCATCGCCGTTCCGTCACCAAAGCTTCATGCGGGGCGAAGGGGCTCTTCAGATACTCCTTTTCCTCGGCCCGCATGCCTTCAGGCGTCGGCCTCTTCCGTTCGACTGAGCCACGGAGTATGTCCCGATGTCTTTCGCCAATCTGATGCGAGGCCTTGCCGGCGCTGTTGCCGTCAGCCTGCTTGCCGCCGCTCCCGCCAGCGCCGCTACCAAGCTGACCGTCTATACCGCCCTCGAGAACGAGCAGCTCGATCCTTATAAGAAGGCCTTCGAGGCCGACAATCCCGATGTCGAGATCCAGTGGGTCCGCGACTCCACCGGCATCATCACTGCCAAGCTGCTGGCCGAGAAGAACAATCCCCAGGCCGACGTGGTGTGGGGCGTGGCGGCTTCCAGCCTGATCCTGCTCGATACCCAGAACATGCTGCAGCCCTATGCGCCCAAGGGTGTCGAGATGCTGAAGCCGAATTTCAAGGACGCCAAGCCGGTTCCCACCTGGGTTGGTATGGATGCCTGGATGGCGGCCATCTGTTTCAACACGGTGGAAGCCGAGAAGCGCGGCCTGCCGCGTCCGACCTCGTGGGCCGACCTGCTGAAGCCGGTTTATAAGGGCCAGATCGTCATGCCGAACCCGGCTTCCTCGGGCACCGGCTTCCTGGCCGTGTCGGGCTGGCTGCAGATGCAGGGCGACCAGGGCTGGAAGTTCATGGACAGCCTGGACGCCAATGTCGCCGTCTATACCCATTCGGGCTCGAAGCCCTGCAAAATGGCGGCGTCCGGCGAATATCCCATCGGCATCTCGATCGAATATACCGGCGCTCAGCTGAAGACCAAGGGTGCTCCGATTGATGTGATCATCGCTCAGGAAGGCTCCGGCTGGGAGATGGAAGCCACCGCCATCGTCAAGGGCACCAAGAACCTGGACGCCGCCAAGAAGCTGGCCGACTGGGCCGCCAGCAAGAAAGCCAACGAGCTGTACGTCAACTACTACGCCGTGACGGCGCATCCCGACGTGCATAAGCAGATGCCCAATTATCCGGCCAATGCCGAGATGATGATGCTGAAAAAGAACGACTTCAACTGGGCCGCCAAGAACCGCGACCAGATCCTGGCCGAGTGGTCCAAGCGCTACGACGCCAAGTCGGAACCGAAGAAGTAATCCTGTCCGCAAACTTCCGCCGGGCCTCTTGATCGAGGCCCGGCTTTCCTTGTTTTTCAATGAAGGGTCTGCCATGTCGCCGCCTTATCTGCGCCTGTCCGGCATCGTCAAGGATTATGGCTCCTGCCTTGCCGTCGACCATGTGTCGCTGGACGTGCTGGAAGGCGAGTTCGTCTGCTTCCTGGGGCCGTCGGGCTGCGGCAAGACCACTCTCTTGCGGGTCATCGCCGGGCTGGACCCGCAGAACGACGGCAAGGTCGAGATCGGCGGGCGCGATGTCTCAAAGCTGCCGCCCTCGGCCCGCGACTATGGCATCGTCTTCCAGTCCTACGCCCTGTTTCCCAATCTGACGGTGACGCAGAACATCGCCTATGGCCTGAAGCTGAAGGACAAGGCCGCCATCCGCGCCCGCGTCGCCGAACTGCTGGAGATGGTCGGTCTGCCGGATGTCGGTGCCAAGTTCCCCGGTCAGCTGTCGGGCGGCCAGCAGCAGCGTGTCGCTCTGGCTCGCGCCTTGGCTCCGGCCCCCAAGCTGCTGCTGCTGGACGAGCCGCTTTCGGCGCTGGACGCCCGCGTGCGGCTGCATCTGCGCAGCCAGATCAAGGAGCTGCATCGGAAGCTGGGCATCACCACCATCATGGTCACCCATGATCAGGAAGAGGCCCTGACCATGGCCGACCGCATCGTGGTGATGAGCAAGGGCCGTATCGAGCAGACCGGCACGCCGGGGCAGATCTATACCCATCCCGCCAGCCCCTTCGTGGCGGATTTCGTCGGGGCGATGAACTTCCTCAAAGGCACCGCCGCCGGCGAAGGCCGGGTCAGGCTGGGCAATGTCGAACTGGCCTGCCTGAACGAGACCCCGCATGGCTCGGACGTCACCATCTGCCTGCGCCCCGAGGATGTGGTGGTGCGCAATCCCTTCGGCGCCAATGTCGTGCCGACCCGTATCGAAAGCCTGGAATTCCTGGGCCCGTTCCACCGCGCCCGGCTGCATTCCGATGAGATGGGCGGCATTACCCTGACCGCCGATTTCTCGGCCAATCTGGTGCGCGATATGGAGCTGGAGCCCGGCAAGATGGTGCCGGTGGCGCTGCCCAGCGAACGGCTGCGCGTCTTCCCGGTTCAGCCATGATCGCTGCCCGCCGCCTTCTGTCGCCGGCTCCGCTGCTGCTGGGGTCATTGGCGCTGTTCATGGCCGTGTTCGTGGCCTTCCCGCTGGGCTGTCTGGCGCTGAAGAGCTTTCAGGATCGCTCGGGCCTGTGGGTCGGGTTGGACAACTACCTGGCCTTCGTGGCCAGCCCGGCACTGGGCCGGGCGGTGATGAACAGTCTGACGGTGTCGCTGATCACCACCGTCATCACCATCGCCCTGGCCTTTCCCTTCGCCTTCGCCCTGACCCGCACCCGCATGCCGGGCAAGGAGAGCCTGCGCATCCTGGCGCAGATCCCCATCCTGGCGCCGTCGCTGCTGCCGGCCTTGTCGCTGGTCTATCTGTTCGGCAACAAGGGGCTACTGAAGGCGGTGATGATGGGCCAGCCCCTGTACGGCCCCATCGGGATCATCCTGGCCGAGGTGTTCTACACCTTCCCCCATGCGCTGATGATTCTGGTCACTGCCTTGTCGGTCTCGGATGCCCGGCTCTATGAAGCGGCGGAGTCCCTCGGGGCCGGGCCGTTGCGCCGGTTCCTCAGCATCACCCTGCCGGGCGCCCGCTATGGCCTGATCAGCGCGGTATTCGTGGTCTTCACCCTGGTGATCACCGACTTCGGCATTCCCAAGGTGGTGGGCGGGCAATATTCGGTGATGGCCACCGAGGTCTATAAGCAGGTGATCGGCCAGCAGAATTTCGGCATCGGCGCGGTGGTCGGTCTGGTGCTGATGCTGCCCGCCGGCCTGGCCTTCGCCGCCGAAAGCTGGGGAGCCAGAAAGCAGAAAGCATTGCTGTCGTCGCGTTCGGTGCCCTATCGGCCCAATCATCAGCCGCTGCTGGATTGGGGGATGTTCGCTTTCGCCGCCCTGGTGGTGGCGCTGCTGGCCGGCGTGCTGGGCATGGCTGGCTATGCCAGCTTCGTGAAGTTCTGGCCCTATAACATGTCGCTGACCCTGGATAATTACGATTTTGCCCAGGTGGATGGAGCCGGCTGGAGCAGCTATTGGAACGCCATCGAGATGAGCATCCTGACGGCTGCCTTCGGAACGGTCGTCGTGTTCATCGGCGCCTATGTGATGGAGAAGCTGAAGGGGCTGGACTGGCTGAAGTCCCTGATCCGCCTGTTGATGCTGCTGCCTTTGGCGGTGCCGGGGATGGTTCTGGGCCTGTCTTACATCTTCTTCTTCAATCACCCCGACAACCCGCTGAATTTCCTCTATCACGGCATGGCGATCCTGGTGCTGTCGACCATCGTGCATTTCTACACGGTGTCGCATCTGACGGCGGTGACCGCCCTGAAGCAGTTGGATGCCGAGTTCGAAGCGGTCACCGCCAGCCTGAAGGTGCCGGTCTGGAAGACCGTGCTGCTGGTCACCGTGCCGCTCTGTCTGCCGGCGATCCTCGATATTCTGATCTATCTGTTCGTCAATGCCATGACCACGGTCTCGGCGGTGGTGTTCCTCTATGCCCCCGATACCAAGCCGGCCTCGGTGGCGGTGCTGAACATGGATGATGCCGGAGAAACCGCCGCCGCCGCCGCCATGGCGATGATGATCGTCTATACCTCGACGGCGGTGCGCCTGGGCCATGCCGGGCTGGAAGCCCTGTTGCAGCGCCGCACCCAGCGTTGGCGCAAGCGGTCATAAAGCCGGGCGGGCGGCGGCTTTCCGCGCTTCTGCCTCGGCGATATCGAGGAAAGCGCGAACGATGTTCAGGCGGCGGCGCTCGCGCAGGCAGATGACGAACTCGTCCATCTCGACCCGCGCATCCTGAATCGGCAGCAGCAGGAAGCGGGCGTCGGGGGTGGTCTCCACCGCCGAGACGAAGCCGATGCCAAGGCCGCAGCCCACCGCCTCGCGCACCGCTTCGCGGCTTTCGATCACCATGATCTGCTCGGGATAAAGGTCCAGGTCCTGCAATGCCCGTTCGACCTGGCGGCGGGTGACCGAGCCTGGTTCGCGCATGATCAGCCGATGCTCGGCCAGTTCCGCCATCCGCACCGCCCGCCGCCGGGCCAGCGGCCAGTCCTTGGGCACCATCGCCAGGATCGGATCACGCCGCAAGGGCACCACGAACAGCCGGGAATCGCCGGGCAGCGACGATACCACCACCACATCGAGGCGTGTTTCCAGCAGCCCTTGCAGGATGTCGGCGGAATTGCCCACCGACAGCGTCACCTCGGGTCCCGGATGGCTTTCCTGGAAAGCCCGGATCAAGGGTACGGCGTGATAGGGCCCGTCGGCCCCCACCGCCAGCCGTCCGTTCACCAAGCGCCGCGCCCCGGCCAGCAGTTCCTCGGCCTCTTCTTTGGCGGCGGCCAGACGGCGGGTGATGACGAACAGTTCCTCGGCCAGCTTGGTCGGCACCACGCCCCGGCCTGACCGCTCGAACAGCCGCACGCCATAGGTTTCCTCCAGCAGCTTGACCTGCTGGCTCAAGGTCGGCTGGCTGATGTTCAACAGCCGCGCCGCCTTGGTGAAGCCGCCCTCGGCGCAGACGGCATGAAAGGCCTTCAACAGGGTTGAATTGATAGATTTCATCTATGGCCCGTATTGAATGGGTTGATTTGACTTATGTATGCCGAAACCGCTCTTATCCGGGCAAGCGTTCTTTGCCGCCATAAGAGGTTTGTCCTATGTCCGAGCCCATCCTTCTGACCCCTGGTCCCTTGACCACCTCGGCCAGCGTCAAGCAGGCCATGCTGCGGGACTGG
>Ga0182038_10000901_pt1 | contig 15526 bp, 15 predicted proteins | sample sta12Can44000108_FD_125976 | JGI IMG/M metagenome (GOLD analysis project Ga0182038, IMG submission 125976) | Lab enrichment of tropical soil microbial communities from Luquillo Experimental Forest, Puerto Rico - statanox.12C.anox.44.000.108 | ecosystem: Environmental > Terrestrial > Soil >...
AGCCGTGTCACTGCAGCGCACAGGCCGCCTCGGTACCTATGCAACGTCGCTAGGCCAAGAGGCGGTCACGGTCGGAATTGCCAGTGCCATGCGGCCGGAAGATGTGCTTCTACCTAGCTACCGGGATAATGCGGCACTGCTCTGGCGCGGGGTGAGAATGGAGGACATCCTGCTGTTTTGGGGCGGCGACGAGCGCGGCAACCGCTGGTCTGGACCAGCTCACGATTTCCCATTTTGCATTCCTGTCGGTTCGCAGGCGCCACAGGCGGCCGGCGTTGCTTACGCCTTCAAATACTGCAAACAAGCCCGCGTGGCGGTCTGTATCCTCGGTGACGGCGCGACCTCTAAGGGCGACGTGTGGGAGGCTATGAACTTCGCCGGCGTCTGCAAGTTGCCTGTCGTGTTCTTGGTGAACAACAATCAGTGGGCGATTTCCGTGCCGCTCCGGCTGCAGACGGCGTCACAGACGCTGGCGCAGAAGGCGATTGCTGCGGGATTCTCTGGGGAGCAAGTCGACGGCAACGACGTCATCGCTGTGCGCGCAGCAGCTGATGAGGCGATCGCTTCAGCTCGGGCGGGGAACGGTCCACGTCTGATAGAGGCCGTTACCTACCGGCTTGGTGATCACACTACCGCCGACGATGCGTCGCGGTATCGCTCGACGGAAGAAGTCCAGCAGCGCTGGAAGGAAGAGCCAATTGTTCGGTTGCGAAATTATCTGGTCACTCGAATGAATTGGAGCAAAGCGGACGAGGAAAAAATCACTACCGAGTGCGAGCAAAAAGTTACAGCGGCTATCGAGCACTATTTAGCGACGGGCCCGCGTCCGCCGGAGACCATGTTCGATCATCTCTATGCCAGCCTGCCCAGTGCCTATGTCGGCCAGCGCAAGGAAATCGAGGACCAGAATGCCTGAGGCGACATTGGTCGATGCAATCAATTTGGCTTTGGCCCGCGCTCTGACGGATGATCCTAATGTCGTGATCTTTGGAGAAGATGTCGGCGTCAATGGCGGCGTATTCCGTGCCACCGCCGGTTTGCAGCAGCGCTTCGGCGCCGAGCGCGTTTTCGACACGCCGCTGTCGGAAACTCTGATCGGTGGACTCTGCGTGGGCATGGCGGCGCAGGGCCTAAAACCTGTCGGTGAGATCCAGTTTATGGGGTTCCTTTATCCGTGCATCGATCAGCTGGTTAACCACGCGTCCAGGCTCCGCAACCGAACTCAGGGGCGGCTTTCTTGCCCGATGGTTTTGCGCACGCCGCATGGCGCCGGCATTCGCGCTCCGGAACATCACTCGGAAGCAACCGAGGCGATGCTCGCCCACATCCCCGGCTTGCGCGTGGTGATCCCATCAGCGCCGGATCGCGCCTACGGTCTCTTGCTTGCCGCGATCCGTGATCCAGATCCGGTGGTGTTTCTCGAGCCGACGCGAATCTACCGAGCGGTGAAAGGCGAAATTGAAGATACCGGCGAAGCTTTGCCGCTGGATATCGCCTTTGTTGTTCGCGAGGGCGGCGACGTGACGCTCATCAGTTGGGGAGCGATGGTTAGGGACACACTGGACGCCGCCGACGAACTGGCTGCCGAAGGCATAGACGCCGAAGTGATCGACCTAGCTACGCTCAAGCCCTATGATGAGCAAACAATTCTCGATTCCGTGGCCAAAACCGGCCGCTGTGTCATCGTGCACGAGGCCGCGCGCACCGGCGGATTTGGCGCCGAGATTGCTGCTCTGATTGCCGAGCGTGGACTGTTGTCGCTGCTTGCCCCCGTACTGCGCGTGACTGGATACGATACGGTGATACCGTTGCCTCGGCTGGAGCGGCAATACATGCCCTCAGTGGCGCGCATTGCTGCCGCGGTCCGCAAGACCTGCAAGTTTTCTTAAATCGAGCTGGGTCGCATGCCGCGTCAGTTCACTTTGCCCGATCTTGGCGAGGGTCTCGAAGAGGCCGAAATCGTGGCTTGGTTGGTGAACGAGGGCGATCATGTCGTCGCCAATCAACCGCTGGTGTCGGTGGAGACCGACAAGGCCGTCGTGGAGATACCCTCTCCGTGGAGCGGAACTATTGCGCGAAGATTCGGCGCCAAAGGCGATCTGATCAAGGTCGGTTCCGCGCTGGTCGAGTTTGGCGAGGGAGCTGAAGCGGACACCGGCACTATCGTCGGCGTAGTTGAGCGCAGCAAACCGGAGGCGCGCGAGGCCGAGGCGCCCTCGCGACCACGCGGGTTGCAAGTGCTTCCTGCAATTCGCGCTCTGGCGCGCAAGCTCGATGTTGATCTCAACCTCGTCCAAGGCAGCGGTGCCGGCGGGATGATTACGCGAGCCGATGTCGAACGTGCGGCGCGTAGCCTGACCGAGGCCGGTCCGGCCGAGCCGCTCAAAGGGATGCGGCGCGCCATGGCGCATCGAATGGCATTGGCCCACGCGCAAGTGGTTCCGACGACGGTGATTGATGAGGCCGATATCGAGGCTTGGTCGAAGGAAGCTGACATCACGATTCGTCTCGTGCAAGCGATTGCGGCAGCGTGCAAAGCCGAACCCTCCCTAAATGCTTGGTACAACGCCGAAGCCGGGGAACGCCACTTGCTTAGCCGCGTGGATGTCGGCATCGCTGTTGATCTTGAAGGCGGGCTCTTGGTGCCGGTGCTGCGCAATGTCGGCGAGCGCGACAGCGCGGATTTGCGCGCCGGCCTCGATCGCATGCGCGCTGACGCTGCAGCGCGTTCAATTCCGCCAGAAGAATTGCGCGGCGCTACGATAACTCTTTCTAATTTTGGGATGATCGGCGGCCGGTTTGCCAGCCTTGTCGTCGTTCCGCCCCAGGTAGCCATTATCGGCGCTGGCCGGGCTGAGCGGCGCGTGCTCGCCAGCAATGATCAGCAAGTCATCCACCGCACGCTGCCTTTGTCCCTAACCTTCGATCATCGCGTCGTCACGGGAGGTGAAGCGGCGCGCTTTCTCACCGTGCTCAAATCGAGTCTGGCGAAGCCCTAAGGCGAGCCCAGAACGGCCGCGAGAATAAAAAAGATTTTTTTTGCTGCATTGCATTTGGTCCGCTTTTGGCACAAAGCGGACATCGCGCGGCTAAGTTCCGATGTCCACTTTTGGGGGTAAGCGGACATCGGGTGAAGGCGCCTCAATGTCCGCTTTTGACCAAAGCGGGGGCCTGGCATGCCGGAGGTTAGCGCCGCGGGCTCGTCAACTCGGCGGCCACTCGGGGTATTGCGGCAGGTCGTCGTTGATGCGCACCCAGGGCACCTTGGAGGCGACGAAGAAGTGGCACTCGGGCGACAGACCGGCGGGATCGTCGAACAGCGCAAGCGCGACGCCGACCCGCTTGGCCTCCGCGCGCTCGGCCATCACGCGCGTGCCGCATGTCGGGCAGAAGACGCGCTGCAGCGCCGGGGACGAGGCGAAGCGCGCGGTCGTGCCCATCACGGTCACCTGATCGATCGGATATTGGGCACGGGCGAAGAACGGCGAACTCATCGCCTTCTGGCACAGCCGGCAATGGCAGATCCGCACGTTGGTCGGCTTACCGCGTGCCTGGAAGCGCACCTGGCCGCACGGGCAGCCACCCTCGCGCACGGGTTCGTCTGGCATGGCGACCTCCTGTTAATGCAAAATGCTACGCCGCCCCCGCCGCTTCAACAACGTCATGTATCGCTGCTAGGGCGTGTATTCATAAACGCTTGATGTCCGAGATTGGGGGTAAAGCGGACATCGAGATTTCAGAGCGTCATGTCCGCTTTTGACCCTTTTCGGACATTCGCCCTAGAGATCGCCGCCGCCAAAAGACTTTAAGTGCTGTGACCTGCGGCAGACTGAAGTAGGTCGTCTGAGGCAAAGCAGACATCACGTAGACGTACCGTGGTAACTTGGGTGTGCGATGTCTGTCTTAAGCTGCGCAGGGTCATCACATGAACATTTATCATGCATGGTGTGATTTGAAGCCGGGAGTGAGCGACATCGCCTTTAGTGAAGGCGCGTCGAAATACCTGACTCATCTTCAAGCAAAAGGAATGATTGAGAGCTGGCGGATTACGCGTCGCAAGTGGGACTAGCTCCACCGGAACTTGGTGAGTTTCATCTAATGATTGAAGTCAAAGACTTGGCCCAGCTTGACCGTGCCTTCGACCATGTGGCTGAGCGCAGCGAGCCAACCGAGGGATATCATTTTGGCGTCAACTCGCTGGCGCAAAATGTCCGCTTTGCGCTCTATCGCGATTTTCCCGATCCGCAACGTCAGCGAGGCGCCGAGCGGTTCTAGTCGAACGCATTATGTCCGCTTCTGACCCAAAGCGGACATGGGCCTTTGAGAAATTGCTGCTGTGCAAAGTGGCGGTGGAAGCGGTTTTCTATCTCCGCTAATGACCCTTTTCTGAAGTCGGGCTCACTATTTTGCTGTAGCGCAATAGGGCGTCACCCATTTCTTCCCCGGCGCCTTTGATCTCGAAAACGAGCGAGAGCTTTCTTGTGCAGCTCACGATAGAGCCGTGGTCATGCGCGCAGGGCGAACGAATGGCTTGTGGCTTCTTGTATACAAGTGTACCAACCCCCACATGGTAACGACACCGAGAAGCCAGTCGGCCATGCCGCCTTTCGAAACGGCGCGAGAACGCGGCAGCCGGCTGTATGAGCGTCTTCGCAACGACATTCTATGCGGGCGGCTGCGGCCTGGCGAAGCTCTGTCCGAGTCTCGGCTTGCCGAGCAACACGGGATCAGCCGCACGCCCGTCCGCGAGGTCATTCAACGCCTGGTGAAAGAGAACTTGCTTGCGATTGTGCCTCAGGTGGGCACCTTCATAGCGCCTATCAAACTCTCTGCGGTAACGAGCAGCCAGTTCATCCGCGAAGCTCTAGAGTGCCGCGCGGTTCGCTTCGCGACGGAGCGCGCAACGCGCCCTCAGGTCGAAGCCCTTCGGCAGCAGATTTCCCGCCAGGAGCAGGCCATCGCGAAGGGCGATCATGTCGCCTTTTTCCTGCTCGATGAGCAGATGCACTCTCTGATCTTGGACATCGCCGGCCATGCGCACGCCTGGGATCTCATCGCCTCAGTGAAAGCGCAACTCGATCGCGTCCGATATCTTTCACTTGAAGACAATCGCTGGCTGAAAATGATCTATCGCCAGCACCGCGGGATCGTTGCGGCCATCCGAAACCACGACTCTCCTGGTGCCGAACAGGCGATGCAGGAGCATTTGCGTACTGTATTCGACGCCGTTGAACGTATTGCGCAACAGCACGCTGAGTTTTTCGAGCGGGAGCCGGCGACTGTCACCAAGGATATCGCCTGATGGAACAGACGTGGCGGTGGTTTGGACCCGACGACAAGATTACGCTTGCGGAAATCCGGCAAACCGGAGCAAGCGGGATCGTCACTGCGCTCCACAACATTCCTTATGGACTCGTTTGGAGCCGCGACGAAATTGCCAAACGCAAGCAGATGATCGCAGCGGCGGGCGGGCTGCGCTGGAGCGTTGTTGAGAGTCTTCCGGTCGCCGAGCCGATCAAACTCGGCGAAGGCGATCTTTCATCGCTGTTCGAGAATTACCGGCTGTCGCTGCGCAACCTCGCGGCGGAAGGGGTCACTACCGTTTGCTACAACTTCATGCCGGTTCTCGACTGGACCCGCACTCAGCTCGCGGCATCGTTGTCAAATGGCGGCACCGCCCTCCGTTTCAATGCGCACGAATACGCTGCATTCGACTGCTATATCCTTAATCGACCGGGCGCCGAGGCCGAGCAGCGGCCGAACGTTCTCGCCAAGGCTTGCAACTGGATCAAGACCGCAAGCGAAAGCGACAAGGATCGTCTGCTCGCTAACATTATGGCCGGACTTCCCGGCGCCTATGACCGCTACGATGTTCCGGGACTGCGCCAAATGCTCCAGCGCTACTCCGGCATCGATCATGCCGCGTTGCGGGCCAATCTGAAGCGATTTCTGAGCGAAGTGGTACCCACCGCCGAAGAGACAGGTGTCCGGCTCTGCATTCACCCCGACGATCCGCCGCGTTCGCTGTTCGGTCTGCCGCGCATCGTGTCCTCGAGCGACGACCTCGGCTTCATCACGAGCGCGGTCGACAGCGCTGCGAACGGCATAACGCTTTGCACTGGCTCGCTAGGTGCCGGCGCCGGCAATGATCTGCCGGCGATCGCCCGCCGCTTCGCGCCGCGGATCCATTTTGTGCATTTGAGAAATGTTACGAAGGAAGACGACGGCTCGTTCGTCGAGGCAGAGCATCTCGCCGGCGATGTCAACATGGTCGATGTCATCCGCCCCCTGCTGCGTGAGCAGGCGCGGCGTCGACAAGCCGGCGATCCGAAGTGGCGCCTCCCGTTCCGACCGGACCACGGCCATCAGTTGCTCGATGACGCCAGACGCGTGACCCATCCCGGCTACCCGCTTTACGGCCGGATGCGCGGATTGGCTGAACTGCGCGGTGTGATGACGGCAATCTCGGCCATCGAGGAGCTGCCGTTATGAGCGCCCCACGCCTGTCGTACCAAACACTCGCGTTGTTAGCCGACTCCGTTGCCCGTCCTGACATCAAACCAGATCGTCTGATGACCGGTATTTGCCACCTCGGCCTTGGCGCATTCGCGCGAGCGCACCTTGCCTCATACACCGACCCTTTGCTGGACACCGCCCCATTGTGGGGCATTTGCGGTATCAGTCTTCGCAGCCCAGCGACGCGCAACGCACTGGCTCCCCAGGACTGGCTGTATTTGCGGGCCGAACGTGACGGCTCAGGAGAACAGCTTCGGGCTATGGGTGCATTGACTGGCACGCTGGTCGCTCCAGAGGATCCATCCATTGTTGTCGAGCGGCTCGCGCAACCGTCTACCCGCATCGTGACAATCAGCGTCAGCGAGAAAGGTTATCATCTCCGCGCATCTGACGGCGCGCTCGATGAAGACGATCTGGCAATTCGGCATGACCTCGCGCATCCCGACCGCCCATTGACTGTGCCTGGCATCGTCGTCGCATCGCTGAATGCCCGCCGCAGTGCGGGCGTGCCCCCTTTCACCGTTCTGTGCTGCGACAATCTTCCGGAGAATGGAGCCTCGACACGTCGGGTTGTCATGCGTTTCGCCGAGATGCTGTCGCCCGATCTTGCCCGCTATATAGCCGATGCCGTTTCGTTTCCTAACTCGATGGTCGATCGCATCGTGCCGGCGACGACGGACATGGATAAGAGCCGCATCGCCGCTGAATCCGGAGTTGTGGACGCCTGGCCGGTTGTCTGCGAACCGTTCGCTCAATGGGTCATCGAAGATCATTTCCCGCAGCGTCGCCCCGCCTGGAATCTCACCGGCGCGACTATGGTCAGCGACGTAAGACCCTACGAGACCATGAAGCTGCGGTTTCTCAATGGCAGCCATTCGGCCATTGCCTATCTCGGTCAATTGGCCGGCTTGCCGACAGTCGCCGACGCGATGCGCGAATCGGCGCTGGTGCAATTCATTTCCGATCTGATGATAGAAGCAGCGACCACGTTGCGAATGCCTCCAACCCTCGATCTCGCCGGCTACCGGCAGGCTCTGCTGGAACGCTTCCGCAATCCGGCACTTCGGCACCGCACCGCACAGATAGCGATGGACGGTTCGCAAAAGCTTCCGATGCGAATCTTCGCGACAGCGCTTGATCGCATCGCCAACGGGCAAACAGCGCCGTGCATGGCACTCGTTACGGCGGCCTGGCTCCGCTTTCTTCAACAACGCGACGACAGCGGATCACCTCTAACCGTAGACGATCCCAACAAAGACAAGCTGCTCAAAGCAGCACGCAAAGCCGGTACACCTCGGTCTCTCGTGAAGCAGGTCTTCGCAATGACCGACATCGTTCCGGCTGCTCTGGCGGCTTCGAACGCATTCGAAACCGAGGTGCTCGACGCACTGACGATGCTTTCGGATTCCGGCGCACGCTCGACACTAAAGATGTTCAACCATCGGGAGGAGAAACATGAAAATCGCAACCAAGGGACTAATCGCGACCTGTTTGCTGGCGGTATCGCTGCCAGCTCTCGCGCAGGAACCACCGGCGCCCGGTGAAAGCCCGCGTGTGGACGCCATACGCAAGGCGGGCGCGCTACGCGTTGGCGTGCTGGCTAATGCGCCCTGGCTTGTCGAGGACACCACGGGCTCTGGCGAGCACTGGTCCGGACCGGCCTGGATTTTGGCCAAGGAGTACGCCGATCGTCTGGCGGTAAAGTTGCAGCCAATCCTGGTTTCCCACGAGACCAAGGTGCCAGTGCTGGCCGCCAATCAGGTCGATATCTCGATCACGCCGCTGGCCGAAACCGCCGAACGCAAGGCGGTTGTCGACTTCGTCCTCTATTCGAACACCAGCGTCTGCATGTTCGGAAAAGCAGACAATCCGAAGTTCGCCAAGGCGAAGTCTGTCGATGACCTTAACAGCCCGGACGTTACGATCGCCTACTTCATTGGCGGCGGCGAAGAAGGTTGGGTGAAACAGCGATTCCCGAAGGCCAAACTCCTCGGGGTCGCTAACTCCGGAGCAACGGCGCCTCTTGAAGACATCATGGCCGGTCGAGCTGATGCCGCGCCTATCAATCGCATCCCTTACGTGCCGATGAGCCACAAGGTGACGGGCCTCGCCGTTCTGCCATCGGCCAATAACTGCCAGGGCAGTTTGGAGAAGGCTCAGCCGGTCGGAATGGCGATCGACAAAAACCAACCTGCCCTTCTGGCGTGGATGGTCGCTGTCGAAAAATCCATCCACGGGAAACTCGAAACGGCAGAAGAAGCGGTCGTCGCGACGATGAAGTAGGCGCCAAACCCCTAGCGGTGCCGCCCCCCAGCGAGGGCGGCATTGCGCGTCGGATGATCAAGCAATGTCTCTCGACTTCTCTGCTGTTTTCACCAGCTGGCAGTTTTTGCTTGCCGGCGTTGGGGATACCCTCGCATTGTCGGCACTTACGATCGCCCTAAGTTTGGTGCTTGGTGGAGCGATCGGGTTAGCGCGCTGCTACGGACCAAGCGGGCTGCGCTGGGCTCTCATTTTCTATATCGACTCAATGCGGTCGATACCGGTCCTGGTCGTTCTAGTCTGGACCTATTTTGCGCTTCCGATTGTGACCGGCGTTACTCTACCGCCTTTCTGGGCGGCCGCGTCTGCCTTGACGGTACATATCTCGGCATACGTGGCCGAGATTGTCCGCGCTGGCATCATATCCGTTCGCCCCGGTCAATCACGAGCGGCATTTGCACTCGGCATGTCGCGCACTCAAGCCATTCGCGAGATAATCCTACCGCAAGCTCTGGTACGGATGCTTCCAGCTTTAGGGTCTATTCTTTCGATCACAATCAAGGACACCGCAATCGCCGCAGTCATCGCGGTCCCTGAATACATGAATCGATCACAAACGGTCGCTGGCCAGAGCTTCCACCCGATCGAAGTCTTCTTGGCGGCAACGGTGGTTTACTTCACCATAATCTTCCCTGTGACCCGCGTCGTAGACATAGTCTACGCCCGCCTCGCTTATCTCGGTCGATCATGAATTATGATTGGTCCGTCGTATGGCGTAACGCGGATGTCCTCTGGGAGGGCACCAAAGTCACAGTCTTTCTTGCTGTGACGACAATGGCCATCGCAATCCCAGGAGGCATTGCTCTCGCACTGATGCGATTGTCACGCATCCGCACACTGTCGATCGCGAGCGCTGTATTTGTCGAGTTGTTCCGTAATCTACCGCTCATCCTCGTCATCTACAGCGCGTATTACATCCTGCCGGTCGCCACCGGAGTTCGGTTCTCGCCGATCGCGACGGCGATCGTGGCGCTCGGCCTTAATGTGTCCGCCTATAACGGCGAGACATTCCGAGCCGGCATCGCCTCGATAAGACAGGGCCAGAGCGAAGCGGGCTATGCTCTCGGCATGAGCCGCTTCCGCGTTATGATCGATGTCATCCTGCCACAGGCCGTGCGGCGCGTCCTGCCGGTCCTCGCCAGCAGCTGGGTCTCGCTTTTCAAAGATACGTCCCTCGTTTCGGTCATCTCGGTCGGCGATCTCGCCTTTGAATCCATGCGCGTGCGTTCGCAAACCTTCCGCGTGCTCGAAATGCTGACCGCGATGGCCGTCATCTATTGGATGCTCGGATATCCCCAGGCGAAGCTGGTGGACTGGATCAACAATCGTTATCGGGTGAGCGAATGAACCAAGGGTGCAGCAAGACACGGCGGGCTGAGACCGGGAGCATCCCAACGGTTGCTTATCACGACGTGAAAAAGCGGTTTGGAAATTTCGTCGCGCTCGCGGGCGTCTCTATGGAGGTGCGCAAGGGCGAAGTGGTCTGTCTCATTGGACCTTCTGGTTCCGGAAAGTCCACCCTGCTCCGCTGCACCAACGGTCTCGAACTTATTGATAGCGGCGAGATTACGCTAGACGGCGAAAAGTTGCCGAACGACTGGGACGGCATGCGTCGCGTCCGCCAGCGGATGGGGATGGTGTTTCAGAACTTCGAGCTGTTTCCGCACAGAACGGCACTGGGCAATGTGATGGCCGGGCCGAAGAGCGTGTTGAAGCAACCGCGCCAAGTCGCTGAACACCGTGCAATGGAATTACTGAGAAAAGTGGGGTTGGCCGACAAAGCAACCAGTTATCCCGCTCAATTGTCGGGAGGCCAGCAACAACGTGTTGCGATCGCACGGGCGCTGGCCATGGATCCCGAAATCATGCTTTTCGACGAGCCGACGTCAGCGCTCGATCCCGAAACAATCGGCGAGGTACTGAACGTCATGAAGCAACTCGCCGAAGAAGGGATGACGATGATTGTCGTCACGCATGAGATGACTTTCGCGAGACGCGTCGGCGACTGGATCGTGGTGATGGATCGGGGCGCCATCGTCGAGCAGGGCTCGCCCGAACAGATATTCGAGTCGCCAACAAAGGAGCGAACACGCGATTTCTTCAGTCACCTTGGCTGGTCCGGCTAGAGCGCGGTGGGATTGGGCTGAATGGGTTTGGAGCGGTGCATGAGTCCGGTTTTGGCACAAAGCGGACATTACCGTCGTGCTCAGCGATGTCCGCTTTCGGGGGTAAAGCAGACATCCCGTTTTTGGGGTAAAGCGGACATGGCAATTTCAGGGCGTCATGTCTGCTTTTGACCCAAAGCGGACATGAGTGCGCATTAGTTGCTGCAATGCGGCGCATGGCTCTCGCTCGAAGATCGTATTAGACTTTCACGAAGATGGTTCTCGGCCAGGGGAGTAAATCCCGTGAGGCGACGGGAATTCATCAGGCTCATTAGTGGCACAGCGGTTGCGTGGCCTCTCGCGGCGCACGCGCAACAGCCGGCGATGCCGGTGGTCGGACTTGTCAACGGCGGGTCGGCCGATGCCGCCGTGCGCTTTGTGGCCGCGTTCCGCAAAGGCCTCAACGAAACCGGCTACGTCGAAGGCCAGAACGTGACGGTCGAGTACCACTGGCTGGAGGGCCAATACGATCGCGTGCCAGCACTGATGGCTGACCTGGTGCGCCGCCGTGTGGCCGTGATCGTCACGCCTAGCATCGCGACGGTTGCACTCGCGGCCGAAGCTGCAACAGCGACGATCCCGATTGTTTTCGGCATCGGGGAAGATCCGGTCCAGCGTGGTCTGGTCGCCAACATGGCCCGACCCGGCGGCAACGCCACCGGAGCCAATTTTCTCGCCACCGAGGTGGCGGCCAAGCGGCTGCGGCTCCTGCATGATCTGCTACCCAAGGCCGTTCGTGTTGCCGTGCTCGTCAACCCGGCCAGTGCTTCCAACACCGAGTCTACGTTGCGGGAAGTCCAGGAAGCCGCTCCCGCGCTCGGATTGAATATCGAGATTCTGAACGCCACGACGATCAGCGAGATCGATGCAGCCTTTGCCGCTCTTGCGCGCGAGCGCCCCGATGCCTTGTTCGTTGGTCCCGACGGGTTCTTCACCAGCCGCCGCGGGCAATTTGCCACCTTAACGGCGGTGAACAAAATTCCGGCAACATATTCGAACCGTGAGTATGTCGCGGCCGGCGGGCTGATGAGCTACGGAACAGACCTCACGGACGTGTTTCATCAAGTTGGTGCCTATACCGGCAACATCCTCAAGGGCGCAAAGCCCGCCGACCTACCGGTGGTGCAGTCGACCAAACTCGAGTTCGTTCTCAACCTGCAAACGGCGCGAGCGCTCGGCCTGTCAGTGCCGCCATCGCTACTTTCCATTGCCGACGATGTGATTGAATAAAAGTGCTGTTTGCTGCAGTGCATGAGTCCGCTTTTGGCACAAAGCGGACATCACGATCGCGCTGAACCATGTCCGCTTTTGGGGGTAAAGCGGACATCAAAGTTGGCCGGCAAAATGTCCGGTTCTGACCCAAAGCGGACATTCGGCTGTCGCTTAACGGGCCGCGTTTGAACCGCTACGATACGATTGCTCTGACCTGAGCTCGGGGAAGGCAATGAGGCGGCGCGATTTTATTGTGCTTCTTGGCGGTGCGGCAGCCGCATGGCCACTCGCAGCGCGCGCGCAGCAGCCGGCGATGCCGGTAGTCGGATTTCTTAATGCGACATCGCCTGACGCTTATCGTCTGCATGCATTCCATCAAGGGCTGAAAGAAGCCGGCTTCGTTGAAGGCGAGAACGTGGCCGTCGAATATCGCTGGGCCGAGAGTCAAATCGATCGGCTCCCGACGTTAGCGGCGGAATTGGTACGGCGACAGGTTCCTGTGATCGTGGCAGGCGGCGGTGTCGCGTCAGCCCTGGTAGCAAGAGCGGAAACCAAGTCCATCCCCGTCCTATTCCTCGTTGCCGAAGATCCAGTCAAGTTGGGTCTTGTCACCAGCCTAGCAAAGCCGGACGGCAACCTGACGGGGGTCAATATCCTCGCGGCCGAAGTGGTGGCAAAGCGACTGGAACTCCTGCGCGAGCTTTTGCCTAAAGCTATTCGCATTGACGCGCTCGTCGATCCGGTCAATGCAACGACTACTGAGTCTACGTTGAAAAGCTTGGAGGCTGCCGCTCGAACAATGGGGATACAAATTCAAGTTTTGAACGCCAGCACTAGCCGCGAGATCGATGCAGCGTTCGCTACTCTTGTAAAAGAGCAACCCGATGCCCTCTTCGTCGGTGTTAGCCCCTTCTTGCTCAGCCGGCGTGTCCAATTAGCCCAGTTGGCGGCACGTCATGCGATTCCTGCAATCTATCAGGACCGCGAACATGCCGAAGTCGGCGGGCTAATGAGTTACGGTGCGAGCATTGGGGATGCGTATCGTAACCTCGGGGCCTATGCCGGTCGTGTCCTTAAGGGCGCTAAACCTGCGGACCTGCCAATAGTCCAGTCGAGCAAGCTTGAGCTGGTTATCAATCATCCAACCGCTCGGATGCTCGGGATAACCGTGCCGCCAACGCTGCTCAGCATCGCGGACGACGTGATCGAGTAATGATCCTAAATTGCTGCACTGCATGGTCCGCTTATGGCACAAAGCAGACATGGGAATTTCGCTGATCGATGTCCGCTTTTGGGGGTAAAGCGGACATCAACGGGCTACAGTCTGATGTCTGCTTTTGACCCAAAGCGGACGTCACAGGGACGTTTGCTTTTGTGACCTTTCGAACCTGTCACTCGGGAAAGAAACCTGCACCGACAACAGCGACCCCCTCGGCTTTCACAGCCTTGACGTAGCTCCACTTCTGCGACGGTTCGGTTTGTCCAGGCTTCGGTAGCCAATAATCGACCCATCCCGATCCTTTTGTCTGCGCGGTCTTTATGATCTCGTCGTGAAAAGGTTTCCCCTTTTTGTCTTTTTCTCCGTGGTATGCGTGCCCTTCGCGTGCCGGAAAGGCCGGGTTGAGGACCACGGTGCCATCGGAAGCATAAGCAAAAATGTAAGTGTCGCCTGAAAACCACTCGCTTCCCCGCTGGCGAAATTCGGAGAGTGCTTCCTTTCCTTTGGTGTCGACGAGTTCGGCCGCTCTATCCACGAGCATTTGGATCCGCTTTGCCTGATCAGAGTTTGGAGGAGAAGATTGCGAATAGGCCGCTGTTGCAAGGATTAAAGCGGATCCACAAACTACCGAAATGAGTCGGTTAGTCATTTGGCCACCTATGATTGGCGGCCGCCCCCAAACACTTCCTAATCGCGGTTTGGAAAGCTGGCAATTCGCAAGCCACCCCAAACCGAGATACTACGCAGATTTAAGGCCTGTGTTGCTCTGTGGTCACGTGTTGTACGTTCGCAGAACCGACATGAACAGCGCTTGCGAGTGGTTATTACCAGACAGGCTGCCGGTCAGAACCGAAAATTAAATGCCCAGCCGTTGGTGGGATTGCATGGCCCAAAGCGGACATGAGCGGCTTGGAATTGCTGTTGTGCAAACTGACCCCTGAACCCCATTTCGCATCTGGCAAATCCCTGCTGTAATCGTAGCGTAGTCAGCGTGGTCCTAAAGCCTTGGGAAGGCGATGCGACGACGCGATTTCATTAAAGTAGTTGCAAGCTCGGTGGCGACGTGGCCGCTCGCGGCGCGCGCCCAGCAGCCGGCGAGATTGCGGACCGTGGGCTATTTGGGTTCAGGCACCGCGGCGGTGCAGAGCCGATTTGCCTTGGCTTTCACGCAACGCTTGCGCGAGCTCGGCTGGATCGAGGGCCATACGCTCGCCATCGAATATCGCTGGGGCGAGGGCCGCAACGACCGCTTCAACGCCTATGCGGCGGAGTTCGTCAGGCTCGGCGTTGATGTCATCGCGACATCAGGATCAGCGCCGGTGCTCGCCGCAAAGCAGGCAACCACGACTATTCCGATCGTGTTCGCCGCCAACTCTGACCCGGTCGGCTCCGGCTTGGTCGAGAGTTTCAACCGACCGGGGGGCAATGTCACCGGCATATCGGCGCAATCGGCCGACACCCCCGGAAGGGAGATCGAATTCCTGCGCCAATTAGCGCCCGGGTTGCGGCGGCTCGCGATCATTGCCAATGCCGGTAGTCCGGGCTCGATGGTGGAAGCGAAAGCGGCCGAGACTGCGGCTCGCGCGCTCGACCTCGAGACCGCGACGTTCGCGCTGCAAGGCCCGGACGATATCGGCAGTGCCTTCGACAAGATTACAGGGCACGCGGACGGCATCTATGTCGTACCCGATCCGCTTGTCAGCACCATCCGGCCGCAAATCATCGCCATGGCACTGCGCGCCCGATTGCCATCGACGTTCGGCAGTCGCGACTACGCCGAGTCGGGCGGTCTGATGTCCTATGGTGCAAACCTTACGGACTCGTTCGCGCGCGCGGCTGACTTCGTCGACAAAATTCTGCGCGGCGCCAAGCCGGCTGACCTGCCAGTCGAGCAACCGGCCAAGTTCGAATTTGTCATCAATGGCAGGACGGCAAAGAATCTCGGGCTGGGTGTGCCGCCGAATTTGGTCGCACTTGCGGACGATGTGATCCAATAGGGGACGATGTGATCCAATAGGGGGCCTGATGTCCGCTTGTGGCACAAAGCGGAGACCACGATCGTGCCGAGCCATGTCCGCTTTCGGGGGTAAAG
>Ga0182038_10000903_pt1 | contig 15511 bp, 12 predicted proteins | sample sta12Can44000108_FD_125976 | JGI IMG/M metagenome (GOLD analysis project Ga0182038, IMG submission 125976) | Lab enrichment of tropical soil microbial communities from Luquillo Experimental Forest, Puerto Rico - statanox.12C.anox.44.000.108 | ecosystem: Environmental > Terrestrial > Soil >...
AGGGAGAAGGAACCCACCGTCGCCGCGGGTGATCGACCCTCTCCCCCACCGGGGGAGAGGGCAGGGAGAGGGGGCGCCCCCGACTGGAGGTGACCCGCCGACGAGGACCGGCGCGCCTCAACGCCGGACGACGCTGGCGACCGCCCACAGCCGGTCGCCGTAGGCTCGCTCGGCGCAGATCCACAGTCGCACCGGCTCGCCCGCCACCTCGCCGCCGCCGCCCGTCTCGGGCCCCCACACCCACTCGCGCGCCTCCGCGCCGCCTCCGACCCGCGACGGGCCCGGGTCTCCGAGGAGCGCCGCCGCCACGTCCTCCGGGGACGCCGGCACGGCCGCCGTCACCTCGAGGAGCGTGACGCGTCCGGCGCGGTCCGCCTCGACGTGCGCGACTGCCACCACGTCCGGCTCCTTCCCGCACGCGACGTCCGGTTCGGTGAGGTCGACGTTGAGCAGCCGCCGCCGCTCGGCGTCGAGGCCGATCGGGATGACCCAGGGGCGCCAGCCCGCCGCCCGGAGCGCCGCGAGCGCCTCGGCGCGCGTCCGCAGCAGCACCGCGTCCAGCCGCGGGAGCGCGAACGGGAGGGATCGCGAGGCGCCGGTCACCGCGCCCCCGCCGCGGCGTTGGGCCGCTCCTCGCCCCACGGCGCGGGCAGGATCGGGCTCCGCTCGCTGGCGTGCGCCACGCGCTGCAGCTCGACCTCGCTCACCAGCGCCGCTGGCGCCACGGTCGACACCGGCACGTACCCGCTCTCCGCGCCGCAGTAGCCGTTGAAGGCGCGCACCTCGTCGCCCGTGGCCACGACGCGGCTCACGCTCGAGAGGGGGGTCCCGACCAGCTCGACGCCGCGGACGAGCTCCTGCTCACCCGTCGCGACGTCCACGCGGTAGACGAGCCGCGGTGTGCCTTTGAACGCCTGATACCCGTACGACATGGTGTTCGTGTTGCCGCCGGTGATGTCCTGGATGATGAGCGCGTACGGCTTCCCCTGCCGCTTCGCCTCCTCGATGAGGAGCCGCTTCAGCTCGGTCATGGGGACCTGCTTCTTCGAGCGGACGACGAGGTTCCCCATGCGCGCCACCGGCGGCAGGGAGCTCTGGCTGCGGCCGTGGCCGTTCGAGCGCGCGAATGGCTTCACCGGCCGGCGCGAGAGGAGGAACGTGCGGAGCACCCCGTCCTCCACCAGGACCGTCCGCTGCGCGGGCACGCCCTGGTCGTCGTAGGCGTACGCACCGTTCAGCGCGACCTCGCCCTCGGCCTGCTGCGTGGGGTCGTCCAGCACGGACAGGAACGAGGGCAGGATCGCCTTGCCCACCTGCCCCTTGAAGGTCTGCCCCTCCTTGTCGTCGTCCTGGCGCTCGCCCTCGAGCCGGTGTCCCACCGCCTCGTGGAACAGCACCCCCGTCGCCTCGGGCGCGAGGATCGCCGGGCCGGTGTAGGGGTCCACCACCGGCGCGGTGCGCAGCGCCTCGAGCTCGAGGATGAGCGCGCGCACCTCGCGCTCGAGCTTCTCCGGCGAGGGCAGCTTCGCCTCGTCGCGCGCGTAGAAGTCGCGGCTGTTCTCGAGCAGCTGCCCGTCCACTGCGCGCGCCACCGCCTGCACGTGCACGCCGAAGACCGTGTCCTCGGTGACGAGCGCCGACCCCTCGCTGGAGGTGAACCAGCGCACCTGCTTCTCCCCGGTGACCTTGACCGAGGCGTCGAACACGTCGGGGTGGCCGCGGAAGAGCCCCGTCAGGCGGCGCACCTCGCCGCGCCAGCGCGGCCGGTCGAACGTGAAACGACGGATCGGGTCGACGTGCCGCTGCGGAGGCTCGCGGGTGAACGACGGCGCGCGATCGGCCTCGTCGGCGCGGTAGACGCCCTTCGACTTCTTCTTGAAGTAGCTGGACAGCGCCTCCTTGTACTTCTCGTCCGTGATGAGCCAGAGGGCGTTCCGGAGCGCTTGCGGGTCGTCGTCGAGCGGGGCGTCACGCGGCGCCGACCAGGTCTGGCCCTCGGAGCCGAGGAACATCAAGACGTCGTCGCGCGAGGAGGAGTCGAGGTCGTAGCTGCCCACCCGCACGTCCACCTGGACGCGGCGATCGCGGCGGGAGAGGTCGTCGGAGACGGCGCCAAACCGGCCGCTGACCTCCTCGTGCTGCAGGTCCTTGAGCTGGTACGAGAGGAAGAAGGGCGGTTCGTACCCCGCGAGGCGGAGCCGCTGCATCGAGCGAGCGCCCTCCTGCTCCATGGCGGAGAGGAGCGCGAGCCGCGGGTTGGGCGCGGCGGCGAGGAGGGCGAGCGCTACGAGAGGGGCGAGGGTCATGAGCGGCCCATCCTTAGCACGGGGGGGCCAGCCCCGCCTGAAGCCGGCCCTCCTGCGGGCGGAGGTCGCGGGACGACCGCGTCAGCTCTTCACGATCCTGTCGCGCCCGACCGTGACGGCGTGGCACGCGTTGCGGGTGTCGACCACGAGCGGCGCTCGCGCCACGATCCGCGCGTAGTCGATGCAGCCGTGGTCGGTGGCGATCACGACGACGTCGCAGTTCTCCAGCGCGGCGTCGGTGAGCGGGACGCTCACCATGTCGAGCCGGTGCTGCCGCATGCGCGGGACGCGGGGGACGTACGGATCGTGATAGACGACCAGCGCGCCCTTCTCCTGGAGCAGCTCGATGATGCGGACGGCCGGGCTCTCCCGCACGTCGTCGACGTCCCTCTTGTACGCGATGCCGAGCACGAGGACGCGGGCCCCCTTCAGCGCGAGGCCGCGCTCGTTGAGCGCGTCCATCGTGCGCTGCACGACGTGCTGCGGCATGGCGGCGTTGATCTCTCCCGCCAGCTCGATGAAGCGCGTCGGCAACCCGTACTGGCGCGCCTTCCACGCGAGGTAGAACGGGTCGATGGGGATGCAGTGGCCCCCCAGCCCGGGGCCGGGCTCGAAGCGCATGAAGCCGAACGGCTTCGTGGCCGCGGCCGCGATCACCTCCCAGACGTCGAGGCCCATCCGCTCGCAGAGCACCTTGAGCTCGTTCACGAGGGCGATGTTGACGGAGCGGTAGACGTTCTCGAGCAGCTTCGAGAGCTCCGCCACGCGCGTGGACGACACGGGCACCACCGCGTCGAAGGCGCGGCCGTAGAGCGCGAGCGCCGCCTCGAGGCAGCGCGGTGTGGCCCCGCCCACCACCTTCGGGATGGTGCGGGTGGGCACGTCCGAGCCGGGATCGGCGCGCTCGGGCGAGAAGGCGAGGTGGAAGTCGCGGCCGGCGGCGAGCCCGCTCCCAGCCTCCAGGATCGGCTGCAGCACCTCCTCGGTCGTGCCAGGGTAGGTGGTGGACTCGAGGACGACGAGCTGACCGCGCCGCAGGTGCGGCGCGATCGCGCGAGCCGTCTCCTCGACGAACGAGAGGTCCGGCTCGCGCTGCGGCGAGAGCGGCGTCGGGACGCAGACGATCACGGCGTCGCACTCGCGCACGCGCGCCAGCTCGACGCTCGCCTCGAGCCGGCGCTCCCGGACGGCCCGCGCCACCGCCTCCCCGTCGACGGTCCGAAGGTAGCTCCGCCCCTCGGCGAGGGCGGCCTGCTTCGCGGGGTCCACGTCGATCCCGAGGACCGACACTCCGCGCGCGCCACCCAGCGTGAGCGCCAGCGGTAGCCCGACGTAGCCGAGCCCGATGACCGCCACGCGCACCTCGGCGGACGCGAGCCGGGTGGCGGCGAGCTGCGGTTCGCGCTCCAGCGCCTCGTTCATCCGGGCTCCCGGCGCGCAGGGCGGCGATGGGCTGCAGGGCGGGGGCGCTCCTGGCGCGCATGGCGGCGGAGGTCTGTAGGGCGGGGGCTTGCCCCCCGCCGCTGTTCCTCGGTCCGCGCGGCTGGGCCGAGCGGCAGTAGGATCGTGAGGAGCGTGGCGGGGCACGCGACGCGGCCCGCGAAGACGGCGGTACGCGACGGCTTCAGCTCGCCGTACCCCGGCGCGTACGCGGCGGGTTCGAGGCGCGGCGTGAGCGGGACCGGGCCCGCCGCCACGATCACCGCGCGCGGCGCCTCGGCGGGGCCCACCTCGACCGCGCGCTCGAGGTCGAACCGCGCCGCATGGGGGTCCGCCCGGCGGCCCGCGACCCTCCGGGCCTCGTCTGGCGCGAGCGGCCGCAGTCGCGCCTGCTTGTCCGGGAACGGCCACCGGAGCTCGATCTCGTGCTCGCCCGCGCCGAGGAGCCGGTCGACGATGAGCAGTCCGTCGTCGTCGAGCAGGATCTCGCGCCGGTGGACCACGCCGAGGCGCGCGTAACCCTGGTGCTCGCCCGTGAAGCGCTCGCCCTCCGCGGAGGACGCGAGGGCGACGCACGTCGCCCGCGCCGCGTCGGGGAGCGCGAACGGGCGGCCGCGCGGGATGGGCGCCTGCTCCGCTCCGTCGATGACGACCGTCGCGTGTGCGCGCGTGGAGCGGAAGGCGTCGCGCGCCGCGGCATCGCTCGTGTAGCAGGGCGATCCGGGATCGCCCACGACGAGCTCGCCGCCGAGCCGGAGCTCGAACGCGAGCTTGTCGTTGTGGGAGTGGCCGCCCACGCCGGCCTGGCCGTTCCGGCCGCACGAGATCGCCACCTCGGCGCCGCCGCGGCGCAGGACGTGGAAGCCTCCGTCGGGGAAGGTCGCGGAGCCGGGCCTCGGCCCGGGCTCCGCCGCGAGCAGCCGCTCCACCGCCGCGGCGCCGCAGGTCCAGAGCGCCTCCTCGGCGTCCTCCGCGCCGGAGTGGAGGCGCAGCGACGGGTCGCCGGTGACCGCCGCCCCGAGCGGCAGGAGGTATCCCGCCGAGAGCGCCGGCCGCTCCCGGAAGGCGAGGACGCGGCCCGAGTCGTGATCTCCGAGTTGCGGGAGCTCGCCCCCCGTGAAGAGCAGGCTGCGCGTCGCGGAGTACATCCACGCCAGGCGGCGCCCGTACGGGGTCCCGAGCCGAACGCGAGCCCGCCGCGCCAGCAGTGCACCTGCGGTGAATAGCTCCACGGCCAGCCGGTGGTACGGGACGGAGCCCTCGAAGCTCGTCCCGTCGGCGTGCGTCTGGGCCATGATCTCCCGGCGCAGCCCGGCCGCTCCCGCGGCGCGCCAGCGCGGCGCTTCCGGCCACTCGGGCAAGAGCGCCGCAGCCGCGAGCAGTCCGACGTGGTCGGCCACGAGGTGGTTGTTCGGGACAGCGCCGTCATCCTCCAGCCGCGCCGCGACGAGGCGCGCCGTCCCGACGGCGAGCTGCGCGAGCTCGAGCGCGTACCTGGGATCTTCCAGCGCCCGCTGCCCGGCGAGCAGCGCGTGCGCCTGCCCCACGCAGACGAGGCGCAGCGCCGCCTCCATCGGCGAGGCCCACTGGAGCCCCACGCCGAGCGGGTTCTCCGACGCGAAGTCCCGCAGGGACTCGACGAACGCCTCGGCGTATCGCGCGGCTTGCTCCGGCGCGGCCACCCCGGCGCATCCCAGCGCCACCCAATGATCGCCGCGGCCGACGGCCCAGACCGCCCTGGGATCGACCGCCCGCCCGCTCGTCTGGGCCACAGCTGGTTCGTCCTGAGCGCAGGCTCGCCCAGCGAGCCGTATTCGAAGGACGAACGCATCCCGCGTTCGGTCGAACAGTGGGCTCCGCGCGAAGGGATCGCGCTGCCAGTGGATCCCGCCGCCCGCGCGCGCGATGTCGACCTGGCGCCCGAAGATCGATACGCGGCCGGCGAGCGCCTGCTCGGCACGCCGGATCGCGCGCTCGGCCTCGCCCGGGAAGTGCCGCGCCAGCGCCCTCGTCAGCGCGACGCGGTCGTAGGCGACCAGCGCTCGCCCAGGGCTCGCCAGCTGGAGCGCGAGCGCTTCGGCGGAGGCGGCCTGCATCCCCGCCAGGATGTCCGCGGGCCGCGGCGGCGTGGGCGCGACCCGCGCGCGCGCGCGCCGCCAGACTCGCCGCACCGCCCCCGACAGGAGCCGCGCCGGAGGCACGCGCGCGGAGAGGTAGTGCTCGAGCATCACGGCAGGCACGCCGAGCAGCAAGGATCCGGCCAGCGCGGGGGAACGCGGCCGAGGAGGCGAAAGCGCGTCGAGGATCGGGGCGAGGGGCGCGGTCGGTGACGCGCTGGGGCGAGTGCCGCCTCGAGTGGGAAACGCATTTCCCCAACGGGCCGTGAAACCCGCGCCATCGCGTTGGCAGATTGCTTGCTGGCTGGAAGGGGTGGCTCGGCCGGCTCCGAGCTGCGACGAGGAGGCGAGCGTGCGCTCGATGGGGATTGGGCTGCTCCTGGAGGAGCACCGGACGGAGATCGCCGGTGCGTGGCGGCAGGCGGTGGAGCGAGAGCTCGGCGTGCGGGAGCCGGCGCTCGCGTTCGCGGTGGCGCCCCTCTTGCGTGAGATGTCGCTCGCCCTCGACGGCGAGGCCGGGGCGCGCCGTTCGCGGGATGCCTGGACGCGCTGCGCGGTGCTGGTGCGGTCCAACGCCGCGCCGGCGCAGCTGGCGCGCGAGTTCAAGGTCCTGCACCGCAGCCTGTGGCAGGCGCTCAAGTCGCGCGGCGCTCCCATCGCCCAGGCGGAGCGCACCGCCGCCGACGAGTGGCTGGACGAGGCGCTGGCCGCGGCGCTGGAGCGGCTCGAGCGCGTCCGGCTGCGGGCCGCGTCCTTCGAGCAGCAGGGCCCGATCATCGTCCCGCCGATCGCGCGGCAGACGCGGGTGCCCATCCCGCCGCGGCCGAGGCCGCCTCCGCTGCCGCGCCGTTCCGCCGCACCGCCGGTGCGGAAGGTGTCACCGTCGGAGGAGTCGGTCATCGAGCTGGAGCCCATCGACCCGACGTGAACGCGCTCGTGGCGCGCTGTGCCCCGTCCGTCCTGAGCGTAGCACCGCGCGGGCTTCGACTACGCCGCGCTGCGCGCGGCTACGCTCAGCCCGAACGGAAACTCGCGCCGCGTAGTCGAAGGACGAACGCATCCGTCGCTGTCACCGTCCGTGATACGGCGATGATGTGGTCAGGCGTGGGTGTGAGCGGCCCGTCCTCGTTCTGGGCGGCTGGATGCGCTGCGGTAAGATGCGGCGCGGGTGCGCACGTTCGGTAAATACCGACTGCTCGAGCCGGTGGCGTCCGGCGGGATGGCGGAGGTGTGGCGTGCGGAGGCGCCGGGCGCGGAAGGCTTCGTGAAGGAGGTGGCGCTGAAGCTGATCCGCGGCGACCACGACGCGCGCGGCGACTTCGTCCGCATGTTCGTGCAGGAGGCGCGGCTCGCCTCCCGCCTCTCCCACGCGAACGTCGTCCAGGTCTTCGACTTCGACCAGGTCGACGGGCGCTACTACATCGCGATGGAGCTCGTGCGCGGGCGCACGCTGCGCGAGGTGGTCGATCGATGCCGCGAGCAGGGCGTCCGCCTCGGTCTCGCGCGCGCCGTCCACGTCTGCGCCGAGGTGGCGCGCGCGCTCGCCTACGCCCACCGGCTGGAAGAGGGCGGCGCGCCGGCGGGGCTCGTCCACCGGGACGTCTCGCCGCAGAACGTGCTCGTCTCGTTCGAGGGCGAGGTGAAGCTCACGGACTTCGGGATCGCGCGCGCCCTCGGTTCGTCCGAGGTCACCGCGCCCGGCACGGTCAAGGGCAAGCTCGCGTACATGGCGCCGGAGCAGGCCCGGGGCGAGGCCGTCGACGGCCGCGCCGACGTCTTCGCGCTGGGAGTGGTCCTTTGGGAGCTCTGCACGGGGCGACGGCTCTTCGCGCGCGACACCGACGCCGCGACGCTGGCGGCGCTCCTCTCGCCCGAGCCGCTCTCGCCGCCGTCGGCGTGGAACGAGGCGGTGCCGCCCCGGCTCGACGAGGTCGCGCTGGCCGCGCTGGAGCGCGAGCCGCGTTTGCGCACGCCTTCGGCCGACGCGTTCGCCGAGGCGCTGGCGGCACTGCGGCTCGAGCTCGCCGAGCGCCACGAGGATCTCGACCTGCGCACGCTCATGCGCCGCCTCTGGCCCGACGGCGCGACCCCCACCCCCCGCGCGCCCGCAGCCGCCACCGTCGTCCGCGAGCCGAACCCCGCCGCCACCGTGATCAGGCCGGAGTCGGTGCCGACGGACGAGCTGCCGACCCGGACGGCGGCGGTCCGGCCGAGCCGGCGCTGGGGCGTCGCAGCGGCGATCGGGGCGGTGGTGCTCCTCGGCGCGGGCGCGGTGGTCGGGTGGCGAGTCAGGAGCGGAGGGGCGCCGCCCCTCTCCCCGTCCCCGACCGCGACCGCGACCTCGACCGCGACCTCGACCGCGACCGCGCGCGAGCCCCTCTCCCCCGCCCTCTCCCCGCCTGGCGGCGGGGCGAGGGAGACGGAACGCCCCGTTCGCCCCGTCACGATGAGTGATCGACCCTCTCCCCCGCCGGGGGAGAGGGCAGGGAGAGGGGGCGTCGCCGAGAGCCCATCGCCGCAGACTCCCACGGCCTCGCCGCAAACGCCGAAGTCCGCCCGCGCGCTCCCCGCCGTCGTCGAGGTCCACGTGCGGCCCTGGGGCATGCTCAGCGTCGACGGTGGGACGGCGGCCGAGGTCGTCGTCCGGCGCGATCTGAGGCTCCTGCCCGGCCGGCACACGCTCCGCGTCGAGCGCGCCGGCGATGGGGTGGACGAGATCGAGCTGACGCTCGCGGCAGGCGATCACCGCCGCTGGTCGCCGCAACTCCGGCGCTGATCGGCCGGATCGCACCTTCACCTACATGGCGTCGCGCGCGCCTCTCTAGGGGGCCCACGGGCTCCTGAGGCGGGGACGAGCCTGCCCGCGTTGACTTTGGTCGCATCAGCTGAGTATTTTGAATGTCAACATTCGAGTAGAATATCTCGAAGCGAGTAGCCTCCATGGCCTTCCTGCTCACCTCCGCCGACCTCGACCGCATCGAGCGAGATCGCGTCCGGGGTGTGACCAGCCGTGAGGTCGTGGAGCTGTTCCAGGGCCGGGGCGCGCGGCTCTCGGCCGCGACCTTCCGCAAGTACGTCCAGGCGGGGCTGCTGCCGCGGAGCCGCCGCGTGGGGCGCAAGGGCAAGCACACCGGCTCGACCGGGCTCTACCCGGCGTCGGTGGTGCGCCGGATCGACCTCATCAAGCGGATGCTCGCCGACGGCCTCACGCTGGAGGACGTCCGGCAGAGCTTCGTCGCGGTGAAGCACCGGGTCGAGGAGGTGCAGGGCGGGTGGGGCGCGCTGGTCTCGGAGCTGGAGCGACGCGCCCAGGCCCACCCGCGGCGCCGCGAGGTGGAGCGCGAGCTCGCGCGCGCCGAGCGCGAGATGCGGTCCGCGCTGCGCCGCATCGAGAAGGTGGGCGGCCGGATCGCGACGGTGCGCCGGGCGGACGTGGAGGACGTGAGCGGTTGACCTCGCAGGCGCCGGGAGGCGCCACGGGCGGTGGACGGGTGGCCCGCGCGGGCGGGCGATTCAGGGGATGGGAGGCGTGGGATGAGCGAGGCGAAGCGGAGCGAGGGGCCCGAGGCGACGGAGCCTGCGGCCGAGGTGGGAGTCGGGGGCGAGCCGGCGCTCGACGAGGACGGGGCGCCTGGCCGGCGCCGTTCCAAGACGATGTCGCGCAAGGAGATCGCGCGCGACCTGCGCCGGCAGCGGGCGCTAGGGCTGATGGATCCCGAGCTGCAGGCCACCATCCAGGAGATCGAGCGGTCGCGGCCGCGCTCGCGCGCCGACTGCGCGCAGGGCGAGCGCCCGTGCATGTTCATCTCCTGCAAGCACCACCTGTACCTGGACGTGAACCCCGAGACGGGCTCCATCAAGCTCAATTTCCCCGACAAGGAGATCTGGGAGCTCGAGGAGACCTGCGCGCTCGACGTCGCGGACCGCGGTGGCATCACGCTCGAGGAGGTGGGGACGATCATGAACCTCACCCGCGAGCGCATCCGGCAGGTGGAGACTCGCGGGCTGCTCAAGCTGCGCGCCATCGCCGAGGACGAGCCGCGGACCCCACGGCCACCCGAGCGGGCGCCGGTGTTCGAGGACGAGGACGAGGACTAGCGCGCCGGGCGGCCCCCTCTCCCTGCCCTCTCCCCCGGTGGGGGAGAGGGTCGATCACTCTCGGCGGCGCTGAGCGCACGGCGCGCCTCGTCTCCCTGGCCCCGCGCAGCGGGGAGAGGGTCAATCACTCTCGTGCGGCGGCGAGCGCACGGCGCGCCTCGTCTCCCTGGCCCCGCGCAGCGGGGAGAGGGTCAATCACTCTCGTGCGGCGGCGAGCGCACGGTGCGTCTCGTCTCCCTCGCCCCGCGCAGCGGGGAGAGGGTCGGGGAGAGGGGCGGGGCGCTCAAGCCGTCCTTGAAGTTCCCTCGCGCGGACGCTACAAGGGGCACCCCTGCAAGAGGTGCTCCATGGTCCGCCGCGCGATCCTCTCGGTTTCCGACAAGACGGGCCTCGTACCCTTCGCTCGCCGCCTCGCGGCGCGAGGCGTCGAGCTCCTCTCGACCGGCGGCACGCAGCGCGCGCTCGCCGACGCGGGCCTGAAGGTGACGCCCGTCGGTGAGTTCACGCAGGCGCCCGAGATCCTGGGCGGCCGCGTGAAGACGCTCCACCCCCGCATCCACGGCGGGATCCTGTACCGCCGCGGACTCGCCGCCGACGAGGCGGACGTGAAGGCGCGCGACATCCTCCCCATCGATCTGGTGGTGGTGAACCTCTATCCCTTCCGCGAGGCGGTCGCCGCCGGGAAGTCGTTCGCGGAGTGCGTGGAGGAGATCGACATCGGCGGCCCGAGCATGGTGCGCGCCGCCGCCAAGAACTCCGCCCACGTGGCCGTCGTGGTCGACCCGGCCGACTACGACCGCGTGGCGGGCGAGATCGAGCAGAGCAGCGCGGTGGGCGAGCCGACGCGTTTCCACCTCATGCGCAAGGCGTTCGCCCACACGGCCGCCTACGACGCCGCGATCGCCGAGTACCTCTCCTCGCGCGGCTCCCCGGCCGACAAGCCGCGCCACTTCCCGGACGTGCTGGGCGTCGTCTACGAGAAGGCGCAGGACCTCCGGTACGGCGAGAACCCGCACCAGGCCGGCGCGTTCTACCGCGCCACCCGCGAGCCCGAGGAGCCCACGGTCGCCTTCGCCGAGGTCCTGCAGGGGAAGGAGCTCAGCTACAACAACCTGCTCGACCTCGAGGCGGCGATCGCCTGCGTCAAGGAGTTCGACGAGACCGCCTGCGTCGTGATCAAGCACAACACTCCCTGCGGCGTGTCGATGGGCGCGACCCCAGGCGAGGCGTTCGCCCGAGCCCGCGCCTGCGATCCGGTGTCCGCCTTCGGCGGCATCGTCGCGCTCAACCGGCCGGTCGACGCCGCCGCCGCGAAGGAGCTCACGGATCTGTTCCTCGAGTGCGTCATCGCGCCCTCCTACACGGCCGAGGCGCGCGCCGCGCTCGCGGCGAAGAAGAACCTCCGCCTGCTGGAGAGCCCGCGCCTCGGCGAGCCGCGCGCGAGCTGGAAGCGCCGCCCCGAGGAGGAGCGCGAGCTGCGGTCGGTGGTGGGCGGCCTGCTGGTCATGGATCGCGACCTGGGCCGCATCCGCCGCGAGGATTGCCAGCCGATGACCCGCCGTGCGCCGACCGAGCAGGAGTGGAAGGATCTCCTCTTCGCGTGGAAGGTCGTGAAGCACGTGAAGTCGAACGCGATCGTGTTCGCGCAGGGTGACCGCACCACCGCCATCGGCGGCGGACAGACGAGCCGCGTCGAATCCGTGAAGACGGCGGTGATGAAGGCGGCGCTCGAGGTGCGCGGCTCGGCCGTCGCGTCGGACGCGTTCTTCCCGTTCAAGGACGGCGTCGAGGAGATCATCCGCGCCGGCGCGACCGCCATCATCCAGCCGGGCGGTTCCGTGCGCGACCCCGAGGTCGTGGCGGCCGCCGACGCCGAAGGGATCGCCATGGTGGCGACCGGCATGCGTCACTTCCGGCACTGAGAGGGCGGCGATGCGCATCCTCATCGTCGGCTCCGGCGGGCGTGAGCACGCACTCGCCTGGAAGATCGCGCAGAGCCCGCTCGTCCGCGACCTGTGGTGCGCGCCCGGCAACCCGGGCATGGCGCGCGTCGCGAAGCTCCTCCCCGTGCGCGCCGACGACGTCGAGGCGCTGGCGGCGGAGGCGCGCCGGCTGTCGGTCGACCTGGTGGTGGTGGGGCCGGAAGCGCCGCTCGTGCTGGGGCTCGCCGACCGGCTGGCGAAGGACGGCATCGCGGTCTTCGGGCCGAGCGCCGCCGCGGCCGAGATCGAGGGCTCGAAGGCGTTCGCCAAGGATGTCATGCTGGCGGCCGGCATCCCCACCGCCGCCCACGGGACGTTCCGCGAGCTCGACCCGGCGATCGCCTTCGCGCGGGCGCGCTTCGGGCGGGTGGTGGTGAAGGCGGACGGCCTCGCCGCCGGCAAGGGCGTGGTCGTGGCGGGCTCGCTCGACGAGGCGGAGCGCGCGATACGAGACATGCTGGTGGGTCACGTGCACGGCGCGGCCGGCGCGACGGTGGTCATCGAGGAGCGGCTCGAGGGGCGCGAGGCGAGCGTCATCGCGCTCACCGATGGTGAGCGGGTCAGGCTCCTCCCCTCCGCCCAGGACCACAAGCGCGTCGGGGACGCCGACACCGGCCCGAACACCGGTGGGATGGGCGCCTTCTCGCCCGCCCCGCAGGTCACGCCCGAGGTCGCGCGCGAGGTCGAGGAGCGCGTGCTCCTCCCCGCCATCCGAGAGCTGGCGCGGCGAGGCCGGCCCTTCCGCGGCGCGCTCTACGCGGGCCTCATGCTGACGCCGGAAGGGTTGCGCGTGCTCGAGTTCAACGCGCGGCTGGGCGACCCCGAGACGCAGCCGATCCTGATGAGGCTGCGGGGGGACCTCGTCCCGGCGCTCCTCGCCGCCGCCCGCGGCGACCTCTCGCGGGTCTCCGTCGACGTCGATCCCAGGCCGGCGGTGGGGATCGTGCTCGCGGCGGAGGGCTATCCGGCGCGCCCCGTGATGGGCGACGTGCTGGCCGGCCTCGACGGGCCGTTCGAAGAAGGCGTGCAGGTGTTCCACGCCGGCACCGGGCTCGCGCCGGACGGCGGCGTCGTGAGCACTGGCGGGCGCGTCCTCACCGCCTGCGCGCTGGGCGACGACCTCGCCGCGGCGCGGACCCGCGCCTACGCGGCGCTCGCGCGCATCCGGCTGCGGGGCGGGCACTATCGGCGCGACATCGGGGTACACTGAGCCCGATGAGTCTCGTCTCCCTCGCCCCGCGCAGCGGGGAGAGGGCCGGGGAGAGGGGAGAGTTCGATGGCCGCCAAGGTGATGATCCTGATGGGCTCCGACTCCGACTGGGAGGTCATGTCGGAGGCGAAGAAGGCGCTCGACGATATGGGCGTCGGCTGCGAGGTGCACGTCTCGTCGGCGCACCGCACGCCGGAGCGGACCGGCCGGCTGGCCCGCGAGGCGGCCGGTCGCGGCATCCAGGTCATCATCTGCGGGGCGGGCGCGGCGGCGGCGCTGGCGGGCGTGGTGGCCGCGGAGACGGAGCTCCCGGTCCTCGGCGTCCCCCTCGCCGCCACCGAGCTGCGCGGCCTCGACGCGCTGCTCGCGACGCTCCAAATGCCCGCGGGCGTGCCGGTCGGCACGCTGGCGGTTGGCAAGGCCGGAGCCCGCAACGCGGGCCTCTTCGCGGCGCGCATCCTCGGCTGCTCCGACCCGGCGCTCGCCGCCAAGGTCCGCGACCAGCGCGAGCGTATGGTGCGCGACGTCGAGGCGAAGGACGCAGCGCTCCAGGCTAAGCTGGGCGCAGAGCAGAAGAAGTAGCGGGGCAGGCGTGTCGCTCCTCGACCGCTACCTCGCGCGGGAGATCCTGCTCCCGTTCGCGGCGGGGCTCGTCTTCCTCACCCAGATCCTGCTCGCCACGCAGATTCTCTCGCAGGCCAACGTCCTGCTCGGCGCGGGCGTGTCGGTGCTCGACCTCGCGCGGGTGGCGGCCGATCTCGTGCCGCACTTCCTCGGCTACGTGCTGCCCGTGGCGTTCCTCCTCGGCGCGGTGGTCGGCGCGGGGCGGCTGGCGGAGGATCGCGAGCTGGTGGCGGTAAGCGCGGCCGGGATCTCGCCGGCGCGGCTGGCGCGGGTGCCAGTCGGGCTGGGGCTGCTCGTGGCGGCTGTCGCGCTGTGGGTCGGGCTCGTCCTCGAGCCGGCGGGGCTCCGGGCGGCGCGCCTGCGCGTCAACGACCTCATCCGGAAGAACGTGACGAGCGACGTGCGGGCGGGCGTGTTCTACGAGGACCTGCCCAACGTGACGCTCTACGCGGAGTCGACCCGCGGCGGGCGCTGGCGCCACGTCCTCATCTCGGACCGGAGCGATCCGGCGGCTCCGCTGCTGGCGCTCTCCGACGCGGGGCGGCTCGAGCCGGCGGGTGAGGGCGACGACCTGCGGCTCGTGCTCGATCGCGGCGAGCTCCACCGCGAGGAGCTGCAGGCGGAGGAGTACGTCACCGCCCGCTACCAGCGCGCCACCATCACGCTCGGCATCGGCGCGGCGCTCTCCGATCGCAACCGCCTGGTCGGCTCCCCGTTCGAGCTCGGGCCCGGGGAGATCATCGCCCGCGCCCGGGCCGCGCGCGATCCCGCCGACGCGCGCCGCTGGTGGTCGTTCCTCCACCGGCGCATCGCGGGGCCGCTCGCCATCGTCGTCTTCGGGCTGCTGGCCGTCCCCGTCGCGGCCTCGCGCCGCGGCGGACGCGCCTTCGGCTACACCGCCACGCTGCTGGCTGTGGTGGCCTACTACGCCATGCTCCGGGTCGGGGAGGGGCTCTCGCAGCGCGGCGCGCTTCCGGTGTGGCTCGGCCCGAACCTACCCAACGTGGCGCTGGCGCTGGCGGGCGCGGCGGCGCTGGTGCTCATGGAGCGCAAGGGCGCCGGAGCCGTGCGGTGACGCTCTTCCGCCACGTCGCGCGCCGCGCCCTCGTCGCCTTCGTCGCCTCGCTCACGGCGGTGGTCGGACTCTTCCTCGTGGTGGACTTCGCCGAGAACGCGAACGCGTTCACCGGGCCGGGATGGGTGCGAGCGGTGCTCGTGCTGTACGCGAACCGTGCCGCCGTGGTGGCCTACCAGACCGCCCCCGCCGCCATGCTGCTCGCCGCCGCCATCACCGGCAGCGGGCTGCGACGGACCCGCGAGTACACCGCGATGCGCGCGCTCGGTCTCGGGCCGTGGCGCGTCGCGGTCCCGGTGCTGGCCGTGGCCGCGCTCGCCGCGGCGGGGCTCACCTGGATGGCCGACGCGGTGGTCGTCGGCGCGACGTCGCGCGCCGACGAGATCATGGAGCTGCGCTTCCACCGCGGCGGTGGTTTCGAGCGCAGCCGCGAGCCCAAGCGCTGGTTCCGCGGGCGCGACGGCCACCGCATCTACCACCTGCGCGGCACGGGCGAAGGCGGGGCCTTCGAGCGCGTGACCGTCCTGGAGGTGACGCCCGAGTTCCGCCTCGCCCGCCGCATCGACGCCGAGCGCATGTCGCCCGGGCCGCTCGCGGGCGAGTGGGTGCTCTCCGACGTCGCCGAGCGCGTGTTCGCGGCGGACGGCACGCTCTCGACC
>Ga0182038_10000909_pt1 | contig 15429 bp, 9 predicted proteins | sample sta12Can44000108_FD_125976 | JGI IMG/M metagenome (GOLD analysis project Ga0182038, IMG submission 125976) | Lab enrichment of tropical soil microbial communities from Luquillo Experimental Forest, Puerto Rico - statanox.12C.anox.44.000.108 | ecosystem: Environmental > Terrestrial > Soil >...
CGTACGCCAGCGTGCCGCCGTTCACGAGCGGGCGGCCGTCCGCTAAGACAACCATTCCGTTGCAGAACATGTCCCAGCCAACCGGCTGCGTCGTGATCGTGCCGGACTGCGGATCCCAGACCGCCGCTTGGAAATTCGTATTTGCGGCGACGTTTCCGGACCCGGACACGATCAACACGCGGCCATCGTTCGTGAGCGCCGCGTGAATCGGATTGATCGGCATCTGGGTTGCCAGGGTCTGCCACGTACCCTGCAGGGCAGGCTGGGCTCGTACGGCGGGCACATATGCGACAGCCGCGGCGAGAGCCGCAAGGAGGGATGCCGTGAAAGACCAGCGGATCGCGGTGATTGGGGACTTCACGATGACGGTTGCGTCCCTGCCGCGGCGTAAAGGGAAAGAACGCGCGGGATGAGCGAGTAAAGAACCTGCGGTGACAAGGAAGGAGACGAGTACGCCAGCCGGGGACAGTAATTGCTTCATAACAACGGTCTCCCTAGACCGCCGACGGTGACCATCAGCGCGATTCAGACAATCACGGTCTAACTCTTATAGACAGCCACACGGGGCATTCCCCTGGTTCCTTCACGGGAAAAGAGCGCGACACGCGGTTTGTGGACCTCCGACGGAGGTCAAGGCCAGGACTGACACGTGCGAGCGGATCAGCTTGCGACAGGTAAGGCGCGAGCGTTTACGGTCGCGTAACGTCGGTTTGACTGAAAAGTACCGTGAAGGGTGAGATGTGTGGGCACGCGCCCAAAAAATGAGATACGCTAATTCGAAGGCACAGACATCCGGACTCGATTTGGAGTCCGCAATCCACAATGACACGCGCCCGTAGCTCAGCTGGATAGAGCGACGGCCTCCGGAGCCGTAGGCCGCAGGTTCGAATCCTGCCGGGCGCACCAACCTTGCTCGCGCGCGTCCACCCGAGTGACGATCCTGTCCTAAACTTTTAGTTGCATCAGCCCCGTCGCGCGGGATAACGTGAAACCGCCCATGCCGCGCAGAAAGCGACGGCGATCGGATCGACTGACCCCGTTGGAGCTGGAGATCATGGAAGTGCTCTGGGCGCAGGGGTCCGCCACGACTCAGGTGGTCCAGAAGGCGCTAGGCCGCCGGCTCGCCTACACCACGGTTCAGACGATGCTGAATATCCTCTGCCGAAAGGGCAAGGTGCGCCGCTCCCTGAGAGGCCGCGTCTACATTCATCGTCCGGCGCTCAGCCGCCGTCACGAGCTGGCCCGGACGGTTCGAGAGGTGATCGATCGTTGGTTCCGTGGGTCGGCGACCGAACTGGTCATGACACTGCTCGAGGATCGGCACGTCGCTGCTGAAACCCTGGCCGAACTGCAGGAACACGTGACACGGTTCGAGACTCACGCCGATGGGACGGATTGACGACGCGCTCGCCACATTCCTGATCAATTCGTTATGGCAGGTCACGCTGGTGGCCGGTCTGACCTGGGGCTTGATTCGACCCGTCCGGTCAGCAGCCGCCAGACACGGTCTCTTTGCGTTCAGCCTGGTGCTCAGCCTCGCCCTTCCGATCGCGAGCATGCTGCCTCATGCGCGAGGGCACGCGCCGGCGCCGGTCATGCCCGTATCCGCACCTGCGCCAAGCCTGGCAGGGAACGACGCGCCGTGGAGCGCGGCGCTTCATCTGCCACGTGGACTGTCGTTCGTTTTGACGGCTGCGTACCTCCTGTTCTTCACCTGGCGCCTTGCCCTGGCGTGGCGCGCGTGGCGATCCGCATCTGCCATTCGGAGGACCGCGACCACGATGCCTCTCTCGGAAGAATGGGGACGCGTGGCCGAGCGATGTCGCGCGGCGTTTGAGCTGGTCCCGATCAGAATCACGAGCTCTCCGAAGCTGCGGGTGCCCGCGGCGATCGGCGCGCGGTCGCCCATCATCACGTTGCCGGAAGGGCTTCTTGCGCGCCTCTCGATCGACGAGCTGACGGCGGTTTTCGGCCACGAGATGGCGCACATCCGGCGGCGCGACATCGGCCTGAATCTGCTGTACGAGATCCTGTATCTTCCGCTGTCGTTCCACCCGGCGGCCGCGTTCTTGAAAAGGTGCGTCGCGATCAGCCGCGAGCAGGCATGCGACGATTTGGTCGTCTCGCGCCTGATGCCGCCGCAGATCTACGCGCGGTCGCTCGTCAGAATCGCCGGCCGAATTTCGCAAGCAAGGGAAATCTCTTACGGCGTGGCCGCGTGTGACGAGCGAAGTCTCGGGTCTCGGATTCAGCGACTGTTGGTCCCGGCGCCGGACACAAACGTTTGGTCCGCCGCATGGGCCGCGGTCGCGGTCGGAACGCTGTCTATCTGCTCATGTGTCGAGTACGCGGCGGCGTTCCACGTCGGTCCGACCACGTCTCTCCCGTCTGGGCGGCCGGTAGTGATGGTGCGCGGCGTCAACTCACACTTGGAAGGGCCTCGAGCCACCGAGAGCCGCACCGAACGGACCCCGGCGCACCAGGTCCGAGCTGTGACGAACGTCCGCCGACCATCCGGTGGCACGGGAGGCCCCGGGGGGCAGGGCTCCACGGAACGACGATCAGTTGGGGCGCCGGGCGAGAACGCCAGCGGGATCATCGACGCCGCCCAGGTTCACCTGATCCCGTCCGCAGTATTGGCAGCATCATCAGAAGTCGCGTCCGTTCGGGAATCGAGCGCCAGCCCCGAACGTGGCGAAGCACCACGCTCGCTTCTGGCCGCCGCGCAGGTGGCCTTGGTATCGGAAGCCGCCGAGCAGGCTCGCGCGATGTCGATGCCCCCGTGGAGTCTCGCCGGGCCTTCACGACGCGACATTCCGGTATTCAAGACCAAGAAACGAATGATCACCTGGCTGCTGGTCGGAGTCGGCAGCGGCTATGCGCTCAGTCAGCTCGATGTCGACCACGAAGCACGTCTTCGCCGCGACCGACACGCGGGTGGATAGCAAATGCATCTGACACGAATACTCGAGCTGTCCGATCTCGCGCCCGGTCCACGCGGCGTTTCGGCCGCCGTGTCCTTGCACGCCCACACGTCCTATTCGCGAGAGGTGGCGAGGGACCTGCCGGTATACATCGAGCAGATACCGGTCATTGCCCCGCTCTACCGCCGTGAACTCGCTGCCTATCGTGGCCGCAGGGGGCAGGACGTCGACTTTTCAAAAGGCTGGTGGCATCCTCCGGCGAGTCCGGATCAGGTCTGGCGCACTGAGGTTGAGCAGATCGAGAGGCTCCTCGGCCTCGCCGCCCTTGTGTCGATTTCAGACCACGACGACATCCGCGCGCCGGTGGCACTGGCTCGTGGCGGGACAGCCTGTCCGATTTCGCTCGAGTGGACGGTCCCGTTTGGGCCGGGATTCTTTCACCTCGGCGTGCACAACCTGCCCGCGTCCCGGGGCCCAGACATCGCCGCACGCCTGTGCGCGTTCGCTGAGTGTCCCCATCCTGAGGAGCTCGGGAACCTCCTCGATGATCTGAACGACGACCGGGATACACTCGTGGTGCTGAATCACCCGATGTGGGATCTCGCGCGCGTCGGCGCCACGCGCCATGCCGCCCTGTTGCGGACGTTCCTCTCGACGTATCGAGATCGCGTTCACGCCGTCGAGTTCAACGGCTATCGGTCGCGCGAGGAGAACGTCCGTGTGTGCGCGCTGTCGGAGGATCTGGGTGTGCCGGTTGTGTCCGGGGGGGATCGTCACGGTCTGACGGCGAACGCCGTGGTAAACCTCACCACAGCCAGCTCATGGGGCGGCTTCGTCCGGGAAATCCGGGAATGGCGGATGAGCCAAATCCTCATCCTGCCGGCTTACCGGGACCACCTGGTCGCACGGAAGCTCGCGGTGGTGGCCGACGTGCTCCGTCCGTATCCGGCGAACCCCGCGGGGCCGCGGCGATGGATCGATCGCGTGTCATGCGAATGGCAGGGGCAGGTCCGGCCTTTGGCGTTTCATTGGCCCGACGGCGGTCCGGTGTGGGTGCGGACGGCGGTCATGGCGTTTCGGGCCCTGACGAGCCCGGTCGCCGTGGCTCTATTGCGGCATACCTGCCTTCGACGCGACACCGTCCCGCTCAGCTGCGAGATCGATCACGCACCGGCGCTTCAGGTCGACCCCGTCGCCGTGTAACGACCGCGCGCGGCCCAGACGAGCCCAGTATGTCCCGCGCTCTGCGCGTCGCGCTCTTTCCTGACTCGTACTACGAAGCCAATGGTGTCGCGCTCACGGCGCGTGCGATCGAACAGTATGCGATTGACCATGGCTTGCCATTCTTCTGTGTGCATGCAGCCCCCAGGACGGGCGCGCTCGCGGCCGACGCGTCGCCGCGACAGACTGATGCTGCCCCACAACAACGGCTTGCGTTGCCACGCGGCCCCCTCTCATTCCGGATCGAGCACGATCTCCGGTTCGATATGCTGTTCTGGCGCCACGCTCGGCGAGTTCGCGAGGCGCTTCGTGCTTTTGCGCCGGACGTCCTTCACATCACCGGCCCGAGCGACGTCGGTCAACTCGGGGCATACCTGGGGCATCGCCTGAGCATTCCCATGGTCGGATCCTGGCACACCAACCTGCACGAATTTGCCGCGCGCCGCGCGCTGAAGCGCCTCCCCTGGTTGTCGGCCGGCGTGCGCCAGGCGGCCAGCGACCGCATCGAGCAGCACGCGCTTCGCGCCACGCTCTGGTTCTATCAGATTCCCCGAGTGCTCCTTGCGCCGAACGAGGAGCTCGTCCGGATGCTCGCGAATCGGACCGGCAAGCCGGTGTACCTGATGTCGCGCGGCGTCGATGCCGACCGGTTCTCGCCCGCGCGCCGGACAATTCGCGCGACCGAATTGCGCATCGGCTATGTGGGCCGGCTGTCGGCGGAAAAAAGAGTGCGCTTGCTCAGGGACATCGAGCAGGCGGCGGTGGCTGCGGCGGGCCCGGTTCGCCTGATCGTGATCGGCGACGGGAACGAGCGCCGCTGGCTCGAAGCGCACTTGCAACGGGCCGAGTTTCCTGGAGTACTGCGCGACGCGGCGCTTGCGGAGGCCTACGCGAACCTCGACCTCTTCGTGTTTCCGTCTGATACGGACACGTTCGGCAACGTGGTACTCGAAGCGATGGCGTCGGGTGTGCCGGTCGTTGCGGTCGCTCATGGCGGCCCCAGGTTCCTGATCGAAGATGGCGTGTCAGGGCTGCTCGCGTCGAGCGACGAGGCGTTCGTCGCGGCGGCTGCGCGTCTCGCCAGGGACGCCGCTACCCGCGAGCGCATGGGTAGACGAGCCCGGGAGCGCGCACTACAGTTCACCTGGGATGCGATCGGCGCCCAGCTCTACTCCGTCTATGCCACTGTCGCACCCCAAGTCGCCTGGACCTGACGTATCCGACGCCGAGGTCTCGGTGGCGGGGGTCCTCCGACGCGTCGTTCACGATCCGCTCCGGTATCTCGTGTGGCGATGGAACTGGAAGGCGGCGGTTCTGAGCGCAGCGATGCGCGGCGCCATCTTCTTCACGACGAACCTGCGCGTGGGCCCGCGGGCCGCGTTCACGGCGCTGGCTGTCGATGTTGCCTTCCGCGTGCCGTTATCAGGCGCATGTGCGGCGCTGACCGAGGCCTTCCGTTGGGCCAGTCCACCCGGCCAGGCGTTCGTGGCCGCCATGGTCGTCGTGCCCGCCATCGCGCATCTGGTGGAATTCACCGTCCATTGGTGGGCGGGAACGCCGGTGCTGGCGACCAGCATCGCCGCGTCGGTCGCGCTGTCAGCCCTCTCGACGCTGTTCAATCTGTTCGCGATGCGTCAGGGCGTCCTGGTCGTCACGGTCCCCGCACGCTCGCTGTGGGACGACGTGCGGAGGCTCCCGCTCCTCTACGTCCGTTTTGCGATCGAGATGCCCGTGGCCGCCGGGCGAGGGCTCGTCAAGTGGCTACGCAGACACCGCGATTGATATGCTGACAATACATGTGCCGGTTCCTCGTCCTGTTCGCTGCCATCGCCGTCGCGCAAACCGGCGGCAGCATCTCCGGCACTATCAAAGACCCGACGGGCGCCGTCGTACCTGGTGCGACCGTCACGCTGAAACACAACACGCTCGCCACGGAGATCATGACGGTCACCGACGGCCGGGGTGTGTATAGCTTTCCCAACGTCCCCGTCGGCCGCTACAACCTCACCGTCGAGCTCGAGGGCTTCAAGTCCGTGAAGCGCACCGGTCTCGCCGTCGACATCAACAGCCAGCTGCAGGTCGACGTGACGCTGGAGGTCGGCGGACAATCTAAGACGGTCACCGTCTCAGCGAGTGCCGTGCACGTGGAAACGACCTCGACGCAGATCGGCGAAGTCGTTCCTGCCGAGACGATGACGACGCTGGCGCTCAACGGGAGAAGCTTTACTGATCTGCTCGCGATTCAGCCGGGCGTCATCCCCACGACCACGATCCAGCCCGACTCGATCATCATGGCCGGGGTGACCGGGTCCGTCTCGCCCTCCGGACAGCTCAATCCCGGCAACCTCTCGATCAGCGGGCAGCGCGAGTCGGCCAACAGCTTCCTCGTCAACGGCAGCGATGTGCAGGAGCGCATGAACGGCGGCACCTCCATCGTCCCGAACCTCGATTCGATGGAGGAGTTCCGCGTCATCACGAGCAACTTCGATCCGCAGTACGGGAACTACAACGGCGGCATCGTAAGCGTCATCACCAAGTCCGGCAGCGACCAGTTGCGCGGCAGCGCGTTCGACTTCATCCGCAACACCGCGTTCGACGCGCGTAATTACTTCTCACCCGAGCGCGCGACGTTCAGACAGCAGCAGCCCGGCGGCGCCGTCGGCGGCCCAATAGGACAGGGGGGCACCGGGCGGGTCTTCTTCTTTGCCGACTATCAGGGCACGCGGACGACGCAAGGCATCGAGACCGGCCTCATCCCTGTGCCGTCGTTGCTTCAGCGGAGCGGCAATTTTTCCGAGGTCAGCAGCTCGTTGACGGGCCGCGTGAACGGCCAGAACTGGGCCGATCTGTTGTCCGCGCGGCTCGGGTATCGCGTGTCGCCGGGCGAGACATACTACACGCCCGGCTGCGCCAGCTCGGCGCGCTGCGTCTTTCCCAATGCGATCGTTCCCGCACGCGCGTGGTCCACGCCCGCCCGGCAGCTGCTGCAGTACGTGCCCGCGCCGAACACCGGGTCCGGGGCGATGTCGACTTTTTCCACAGGGGCCTTTGCGCAAACAGTGCGCGACGACAAAGGCTCGCTTCGCCTCGACGGTCAGAGCCCGCTCGGGTTGTTGTCGGCGTACTACTTCATCGACGACTACCGCCTCACCAACCCTTACCCGACCCTACAGGGCGGCGCCAACGTCCCGGGGTTCGATGCGCTGACGGTAGGCCGCGCTCAGCTGCTCGCGCTGGGTAGCAACAAGGTGCTGGGTTCGGGAGCGATCAACGAATTTCACTTCAGCTTCATGCACAATGCCAACAACATCGGCACGCCGCAGGGGGGCCTCGGCGTGTCGCTGGCCTCACAAGGCTTCGTGACTGGACCCGGCACCTCCGGCATCGTCGTGCAGGCACCGCAGTTCGAAGGGGTCGAGAACATCGCGTTCCAGAAGTTCACGATCGGCGTCACGACCACCGGCGTGGACCAGGTGAACACCACCTACCATTGGACCGACAACGTGTCCAAAGTGATCGGCATGCACACCCTTCGAGTCGGAGGCGAGTTCGAGTGGGCGCAGGTCGACGAGCTTCCGAACGCACAGTTCAACGGCACGTTCACGTTCAACGGCACGGAGACCGGATCGGACTTCGCCGACTTCCTGCTGGGCATTCCCAGCCAATACGTCCAGTCGTCCGGTGGCCGCTTCGCCTTGCGGAACAGGTACGCTGGAGCATTCGGCCAGGACAGCTGGCGCCTGCGCTCGAATCTGACCCTCAACTACGGCATCCGCTGGGATCGGATGGAGCCGTGGCACGAGAAGGACAACCAGATCCAGACCTTCGTGCCGGGCAAGCAGTCGGTGATATTTCCAGGCGCGCCGCCCGGTCTCGTGTTCCCGGGCGATCCCGGGATTCCGCCGACGCTGGCGCCCGTGCGCAACAAGTTCTCCCCACGCCTCGGGGTTGCGTTCGTCCCGTCGTTTCACGATCGTGGACTGAAGAGCATCTTCGGCGAGCACGGCGAGAGCAGCGTTCGCGCAAGCATTGGGCGGTTCTATACCGCGATTCAGGGACTGTCGGGCGGGATCATGTACGCCATTGCGCCGTTTGGCTACACGTATCTCAGCCCAGCGTCGCCGCTCTTCGAGACGCCGTTCATAACTGCCGCGAACGGCGCCAACAATGGGCAGCCATTTCCCCACACGCCGCCGCCGCTCAACCCGTCGGCCGCTAATCCTGGGACGAGCGTCGATTGGTCCAAGCTGGTTCCCGTCAACGGTGATCCCTACTTTTTTCACGACAACGACGTGCCGTACACGAACAGCTACATGGTCTCGCTCGATCGTCAGCTTGGCACGAGGCTCATCCTCACGGTGAGCTACGTCGGAAGCCGTGGCCGCGATATCCTCGTCGTCCAGCCGACAAACCCTGGCGACCCGGCGCGCTGTCTGAGCGTGAGCCAACCGACGCAGGTCGCGCCCGGCAGCCCGACCTGCGGCCCGTATGCCGAGAACGGCACATTCGTCACCACTTCGGGTCAGGTGATCAACGGGACGAGGCCATTTGCGCCTGATTACGGGAGCATCACGGCGCAGACGACGATCGGCCGGTCCAGATACGACGCCCTCGAGCTCAACCTTCGATACCGGGGCAAGCCGGCAGAGTTCCTGGTCGGCTACACGTATGGCAAGTCCATGGACACATCGTCGAATCTCGGCGAGCAGATCAATCCGTTCGACAGCACCGCGACCTGGGCGCCGTCCGCGTTCGACATGCGTCACAACCTCATCGCGAGCTACAGCTACGCGTTCCCCAAGGGGTGGAGTCTGGCAGGCCTAACGCGGTTCAGCAGCGGCTTTCCGGTGACGTTGTACAACGACACCGATGTGTCGCTCCTCGGCACGTTCGGCAACGGCGTGAACAATCATCTGCTCGACACGCCGAATTACGCCGCCGGCTGCGATCTCAGCCTCAATCGTGATCCCAAGAACGGCCCCGCCTTCAACACCGGCTGCTTCACGCAGCCGGCGCTCGGACAGCTCGGCAACGCGCCGCGCCGGTTCTTCTACGGTCCGGGGATCGCGAACACCGATCTCACCCTGATCAAGAACATCTCGTTCGGAGGCACGCGAACCCTCCAGTTCCGGCTCGAGGCGTTCAACGTCTTCAATCACCCGCAGTTCTACGGTCCCGGCGCTGTCGACGGCAACCTCGTCAGCTCAGCGTTCGGGCAGATTGTCAAAGCTGCGCCGCCGCGCCTCGTTCAGATCGGCGCCAAGTTCGCGTTCTGAGCGTCACGCCCTGATGACCCGCTTCACCCGCGCCAGATCGACGCCCGGCGCCGCCCGCAGCCCTTTCCAGAGGTCGCCCGCCTTGGCGATCCGAGCGGGGACCGTTGTGAGCGTAAAGTCCCTTCGATCGACCCCTGCATCGATCTCTTCCCACGACAGCGGCGTCGAGACGCCCGCATAGTCGCTCGCACGCGCGCTGTACGCGGACGCCAGCGTCTTTCCCATCACGTTCTGCAGTGCGTCTACGTACACGCGTTTCCCGCGCGCCGCGACGCTCCGTTCGATAGTCGCAATCTTTGGGTGCTTTTGCGCTATCAACGTGGCGATGATCTGGCAGAGCAGCAAGCCCGCATCGTACGGCGTTCGCGGCGGCAGGGGGACGTAGACGTGCAGTCCGGACGCGCCCGATGTTTTTGGCCATCCGGTTGTGCCAAACCGTGTGAGCTCCTCGCGAATCCACCGCGCGACATCGAGGCAGCGCCCGAAAGGGACGCCGTCGGATGGATCGAGATCGAGCGCGACGTGGTCGGCAAATTGCGGATGCTGGACCCCCGAGAACCAGGGATCCTGCGAGATGGCCGCGAGCTGCGTCGTGTACATCAGCGTTTTCAGGGTACCGCCGATGAGGTGCGTGCGCCGCTCGGACACTTGAAGGGTCCCGGTCCGCACCCCGGGCGGCGTCTCTTCCGCGCGATGCTGATAGAACGGTTTCGCGGCGACGCCATTGGGAAAGCGCTTCATCACGAGCGGCCGGTCTTCGATCACCGGCAAGAGCACCGGCGCCACACGTGCGTAGTATCGAAACAGATCGCCCTTGGTGAGCTTCAGCTTCGGCCAGAAGACCTTGTGGAGGTTCGTGACCGCGATCGCGTCGCCGTCCGGAAGCGTGACGACCCCATCCCGCCGCGCGCGCTCGAGCTCCGTGAGCCGATCGACGACCGCATCGAGTGCGGCTGGCTCGAGCGCCCCGGGCGTCACGCGGGGCTTCAGGCCAGAGGGGCCATTCGACGCACTCGACCCACTCGATCCGCGTGAGCCCACCCTGCGCGGTTCCTCACGACGCACCTCCGTCGGCCGCTTGTCGTCCCGCAACCCCAAATACACCGGATGTCGCAGCCGGCCATCCGCCGTCCATTCGGTGAACTTGACCTGGGCGACGAGCTCGGGGCGCACCCAGTGTGCGCGCTCGTTGGTCTTGGGACGCTCCTCGAACGGACACGCGTCCGTTGCCAGGGGCCGGAGAAGCGCCATGACGCGCGCGAGCTCTTTTTCGTTGAAGCCAGTGCCGATGTGACCGGCATAGACGAGTCGCAACGCGTCTTTTTTCCCCGCGTAGACGCCAATCAGAAGCGCGCCGAAGTACGACCGCGTCTGACGGGGCTCGGTCCAGCCGCCGATGACGAACTCCTGCTCGTGAACGATCTTCACTTTGCGCCAGTCGGGCGTCCGCTTCCCCGACTTGTAGAGCGACGCCGCATGCTTGGCGATGAGCCCTTCCCATCCGCCCGCGAGCGCGTCCTCGTACAGGGCGCGTCCGTCGCCCCGGACCTGCGGACTCAGTCGAAGGATTGGCGACCCCGTTTGGCCAAAGACCCGCTCGAGCGCGGCGCGGCGTTCCACGAGCGGCCTGTCGCGCCAATCGACGCGCCCCTCCTTTAGAAGGTCGAAGGCGATGAAGGCCACGGAGGCACCGGAGGGCCCCGATGCGTCTGCCAGGTGAATGCGCCCCTGGAGCTGCTGGAAACCCACCGGCGCTCCGCGCCCGTCGAGCGCGACGATCTCGCCGTCGAGCGTCACGGCCGAGTCGAGGCTTCCGGCCCACTTCTTCAACGCCGCGACGATCTCGGGGAACTGGTGGGTCTTCTCATTGCCCAGCCTCGACCAGATCCTCACACCTACTTTGCCCACCTCAACGATGGCGCGGATGCCGTCGTACTTCGGTTCGTAGACGAGTTGCGGGTCATCAAGGGGCGCTTCGGTCAGGGAAGCCAGCATCGGTGCGATCATGGCGCCTCAGCTTAACTCTGACCGGGCGTCACGCGCGCTTTCGCCGCAAGGGCCTTCGCGACGCGACGCGCGATGCGCCCGTCCTTGCGAGACTCTGCCGCAGGCGCTTCATCAGATCAACCACTTCTGCTTGGCGAGGTTCGGCCGAAGGGGCGAGCTCGACCTTCCGGCCTCTCATCTTCCCCTTGATGATCCGCATCAGGTTCTCGCGATACTGGTCGGTGTACTTGGCCGGGTCCCAGTCTGCCGCCAGGTGGTTCACGAGCGTCTTCGCCATGTCGAGATCCGCTTTCCGGACGCCGGCCGCATCCGGGAACCCGTACTGATGTTGCTCGACGAGCTCGTCGGCAAAGCGCATGACGCTCAGCACCAACGCATCCTCGATCGCTTCCACGGCCGCGAGATGTTGTGCGTCGCGCAGGATGAACGTCGCGATGCCGATACGGTCCGAGGCACGGATCGCTTCACGCAGGAGCGCATAGGCGGGCTCGCCTCCCTTCTCGGGGACGAGGTAGTAAGGCGTTTCGAAGTAACGGTCATCGACCTGCTGAGCCTTGACGAAGTCGATGATGTCGATCGTTCGCGTCTTCGTGAGCGCCGCCGCTCGAAAGTCGTCTCTCGTGAGAACGACGAAACGTCCTTTCTGGTACTCGTAGCCTTTGACCAGATCCTGCCAGGCGACGGGTTTCCCGTCACGGACGCAGATGCGCTCGAACTTCACCGGGGACAGATCCCCAGCGTGCAGCAGTCGGAATCTGGGACGATGGTCGCGAACCGCTGTGTGCAGCTCGATCGGGATGTTCACGAGCCCGAACGAGATTGATCCCTTCCAGACGGCGCGCGGCACTGTCACTCCATCAATCGCCGGATCGCGATGAGCGGAATGCGGACCCAGTCAGGGCGATTGTTCAATTCGTAGGCCAGCTCGTACATTGCCTTGTCGAGCACGAACGCGCGCAGCAGGGTCGTCCACCACCGCGGAGGGGCGGCCGGATCGGACAAGCCGTCGAGAAGCAGGGGAGTCGACGTGCCACCCTCGGCAATGGCAGTCAGATAGCCTCTGGTGAACGCGTCCGAAGCCGCGTGCTGCCACGCGCCTGCCCACGGCTGGAGCAGGTCGTACATGTCGGGGGCGTGCCGCGTGAACGCTAGGAGCGCCGCGTACGCCGCGTAGCCAAACGAGCGCACCATGCCGGCGACATCCTTGACGGGTGATTGCTTGGCGCGGCGCTCCTTGATCGGACGGTCCGGTTCCCCCTCGAAATCGAGGATCACGAAGTCCTCTTTCGTGCGAAGGACCTGCCCGAGGTGGTAGTCGCCGTGGACGCGAATGCGGAGGCCCGCCGAATCAAGTGTCCGCAGCTCGTCGAATCGGGACCCGAGCGCTTCGGTCGCCTCCAGGACCCGACGCGCGTGCTCTTGAGAAAAATCGTCGAACTTGCCGGTCGCTCCGGGTCGCTCGAGACTTCGGCGGAGCAGGTGGAGCGACGCGTTCGCGTGCTCGATCATCGCGTGGACCATCGGGGCGATCGCCGGCCGATCCAGCGGCTCGGGTGCGAATGCGTCAGTCATACCTGACGCCAAGGTCATGTGAAGCTCGGCCGTGCGCTTCCCCAGCATCTCTGCGTTCCGGAGCGAGTCGTGACCGATTGAGGTCAAAAACGTTGAGGCAAAGAACGGGCTTGAAGCGGCCCCCACGGCGCCGCACGCGGCAATCCGCTCGAAATACCGGCTCAGCTCGTTCATTGCAGCGTCCCACCCTGAACCCTGATGCTTCACCACTGCCTCGGAGACCGCCAGCGTGCCAGTATTAAGGCCCGGCCGCACGTACTCCAGCCCGCCCTTCAGTGCAGGCGCGCGTGGAAATCGACGCTCGGTCAGAAAGCGCCCGATCTCATACTCCGGGTTGATGTCAGGCTCGATGCGCCGAAACAGCTTGAGCACCAGCGCCTGGTTAAGAAACGCGACGCTGTTCGATTGATCGCCGCCGGGCCGCACCCATCGCGGCTCGCCCGGCGCACTCGACGTCCCGCGCCCGCTTGCTCTCCTCGGGTCACCCGACCCGCGCAGATTCCCCCGCACTGTGCGGATCTCGGCGCCGCTCGCCATCACCTCGACCAGGCGATCACACGTTTCATCATCCTGGAAGCCGTCGACAATTGCTCCTTTCCGCGCGCCCGTGATCTGCGTGAGCACTGTGAGCGGCCGCTCGTTCAAGAGTGTGCGCGCCCTGTCTTCGGTAACGAGCGCGAGCGGCAGAAAATAGCTCTCCACCCAGTCATCCACGTATCCGAGCGAGGCCACAGTGAGGAACGACGGCTGCGCGCCGCCACGCAGCCTCGCCCAGTCGGTGAAGCGCGCCCACCGGATGTCGCGGGACTTCGAGGCGAACCATCGCTGCCGCTGCAGGAACGGAACGAGGGCCTGCTCTTCGAGCACCGTTCGCGTCGCGCTGTCGAGCACGCCCTGCCAGTCGGGGCCCATCGGCAGCGCGTGCAGCCTGTCGACGGCCGGCGCGGTCAGGCGCGAGGCGTCGGGAGCCACAACAGGTGACCCTGCCGGAAGAAGGGATCGAAGCGCACGTAGTTCCAGCCGCGACGCCACGTGTAGACCGTATCGTCGAGCAGGTCGCGCACCGTGAAGAAGTCTTCGTCGACCGGCGTCTCGACGAACCCGTCCTGCGTGTGATGCGGATCGAGGTTGACGATCGCCATGACGCGGTCCCGCCCGTCTGCGGACGTCTTGCTGTAGGCAATGATCGAGTCGTTGTCGGTCGCATGGAACCGCAGGGTGCGATCGATCTGCAGCGACGGATGCGCGCGGCGAGCCTGGTTGACGCGCGAGATGAGCGCGCTGATGCCCCCTGAAGCATCCCAGTCGCGGTGGCGGTACTGATATTTCTCGGAGTCGGCATACTCCTCGGAGCCGGGTGCGACCGCCCGCGATTCGCAGAGCTCGAAGCCGCTGTAGATGCCATAGCTGGCGCCGAGCGTCCCCGCCAGGAGCAGCCTCGCCTCGAAGGCCGGACGCCCGCCCCCCTGCAGATACGCCGTCAGAATATCGGGCGTGTTCGCGAACAGATTCGGCCGAAGGTAGTCGACCACCTCCGACGTTGTCAGCTCGGTGAAGTAGTCGACGAGCTCGGCTTTCGTGTTGCGCCACGTGAAATAGGTGTACGACTGGCTGAACCCGCTTTTCGCCAGGTAACGCATCACGGCCGGCCGCGTGAACGCTTCCGACAGAAACAGGACGTCAGGGTATTCGGCGTGAATCTCGCCGATCAGCCACTCCCAGAAGCCAAACGTCTTGGTGTGTGGGTTGTCCACGCGAAACACGCGCACGTCCCGATCAATCCAGAATCGTGTCACACCCAGCAGCGCCTGCCACAGTCCCCGCCAGTCGGCGCTGCCGAAATCGAACGGATAGATGTCCTGATAGCGCTTGGGCGGGTTCTCCGCGTACTTGATCGTCCCGTCAGGGCGGTGGCGGAACCACTCCGGGTGCTCGCGCACCCACGGATGATCCGGCGAGCACTGAAACGCCAGGTCGAGCGCGATCTCGAGACCCAGACGCGACGCTTCTTTGCGAAACCCATCGAAGTCTTCGAGCGTTCCGAGACCCGGTTCGATGGCGGTGTGGCCACCAGCCTCAGACCCGATCGCCCACGGACTGCCCGGGTCGTCGGGACCGGCGGTGAGCGAGTTGTTCCACCCCTTGCGAAAGCTGCGACCGATCGGATGCACGGGCGGCAGATACACGATGTCGAAGCCAAGGCCTGCGACGCGCGGAAGCGCCGCCGCCGCTTCGCGGAACGTCGCGCTCCGGTGGGGATCGGGGCCGGCCGAACGCGGAAACATCTCGTACCACGCGCCAAAGCCCGCCCGCCTCCGGTCCACCCACGCGCGGCGCACCTGCGAGATGGTCGCACGCGAGCGGTCCGGCCAGCGGCTCGCTCGCAGCGCCAGCTCCTCATCGAGCGCGAGCGCCACGCGATTGGCGAC
>Ga0182038_10000913_pt1 | contig 15388 bp, 10 predicted proteins | sample sta12Can44000108_FD_125976 | JGI IMG/M metagenome (GOLD analysis project Ga0182038, IMG submission 125976) | Lab enrichment of tropical soil microbial communities from Luquillo Experimental Forest, Puerto Rico - statanox.12C.anox.44.000.108 | ecosystem: Environmental > Terrestrial > Soil >...
AGGTTAACCCGGATTGGCTGGTGGCCTGGCTGCGCGATCCCGAAGCCTATTTGCCGCATACGCGCATGCCGCGCTATGGCTGGTCGGACGAAGACCTCTACGAGGTTACGCAGTACATCACCATGAAGCTGGTCGATTCCGATTTGCTCAGCAACGTTCCGAAGCTGGATCCGCCGACGGATGTAGAAATCCAACTCGGCAAAAGGCTCTTTACCGAAAAGGGCTGTGCGAGCTGCCATGCTATCGAAGGCTTAAATCCGCAAAAGGATTTTGGGCCGGACCTGAGCGCGCTTGGCGGCAAGAACGCTTCAGAACTCGAATTTGGCACGGCGAAGATCCCGCACAATCTGGTTTCTTACATTCAGGCGAAGCTCGAGGATCCTGTTTCCGTGAATCCCGCAGCGCGCATGCCGCAATACAACTGGGAACCAGCGGACCTCGATGCTGTCACCACCGCGCTGCTCAGTATGAAAGGCGCTCCGCCAACGAGCGCGCTCGAGAATCTCGCGGTTCCTCGCACGCAAGCTACCTTCCGCGCCGCGGGTTCGTTTGCCGAAGTCTACGAGCGCTACAAGTGTTACACCTGCCACAGATTCAATGGCTACGGCGGCGATCTGGCGCCCGATCTTACCTACGAAGGTAGCCGCGCCCAGCGGCAGTGGCTCGTCGAATTCCTGAAGAGTCCTCAAACGCTTCGCCCGACCCTCATCCTGCGCATGCCGCAACTAAACATGAGCGACAAAGACGCGGTGACTCTGGCCGATTACCTCTCGTTGGCCATGCAGCATCCCGCGGTGAACCCGGCAACGGTCGACACAAAACAATTCACGCCTGCGATGGCCGCGCTCGGCAAGCAGCTCTATGAAGTCAAATACCAGTGCCAGTCCTGTCACACGATAGGCGGTACTGGCGGGTATGTCGGTCCCAACTTGAACAATGCCGGAGGCTGGCTGACGCCCGCGTGGATCGAAGCTTGGCTCGGGAATCCGCAAGCGCTTGTTCCCGATACCATCGAGCCGCGCCGGAACTTTACAGACGAGGAAATTCAAGCGCTGACCGCTTACCTTATGACCCTGCGGGCAGGCATCAGGCCACAGAAAACAGCGTTGCATTCCGGAGCGCCCGCTTCGGGGCAGGGAGCGGGCCGATGACAAGGCACAAACTGCTTGGCTCCGCCGCTGTCTTGATTGTAAGTCTCTCGAGCGTTTCGGGCTGCCGCAAGCATGCTGAAGCCGCGAAGGCCGATTCGCTTCTGGCGGCCTATGATGCCGAACCGGACTGGACCGATCCTCAGAAAATCATTCCGCTTGGGTATCAGCAGGCTCAGGGCAAGCGGGTCTTCTATCGGTATTGCGTTTGGTGCCACGCTGACGCGACGCCCGCTGGCCCGTCAAATCGCTCGAATCTGACCCCCATCCCGCCGCTGCTGAATGACGGCGCCACGCTTAACGCGGAAAGCGACGAGTACATGCAAAACATCATTACGCTCGGTGGCAGCGCGCTGGGAAAATCCGCGATGATGCCGCCGTACGGACGCACTGTTTCGGCCGATGAAATTCGTTCCGTCATCGCTTTTACTCGCGCCATGGCCCAGCCGTCCTACCAGCCTCCCGGACGGCCAGGATCGCAATATTCCGCCAGATAGGAGATACTTTTTTCGGCCCATGAAACCCAAACGCTCCCTAGGTTTTCGCGGCAACAGAATTCTGCTTCGAGCGACGCTGCTGCTCGGAGTTTGCGCTACGACCGGCTTCGCCCAGGTGAGTCCTACCGAAATCCTTAATCCTGATCTGAAAGCGCTTGAGCAGACTTATTTCCAGCAATTGATCGGAATCAACCAAGCCATCGCCAAGACAAAATTCCCTTTTTCTTTTTATCTTAGCCGCTACGTGGGCCTCGATCCTGCGAAGCAGGCGGAGGCCGACTCGCGGGGGCTAGAATTCGTGCGCTTTCAAGACCGCGCGATTCTGAAAGTCACTGGAAATTACAACGCGGCCTACGACACGCTTCGCCTGACGCAAAACGAGCGCGTCGCGGCAACATTTCGCACCGTAATTCTTCCCATCTTGAAGGTAGTTACGGCAACCCTACCGGGAGATTTGGCATGCGACGGCGTTGGCTTTGAAATTTCTCATCATACGCGCAGCAATGATCGCAGGTACGATTTTGAAGGCAAAGAAACCCTCGTCGTTGTGTTGGACCGCGCCGATGCCTGGGTGATGTCTGGCGCCGCCGGCGACGCCGAGCGCCAGGAAATCCTGAATCGTTCGAAAGTGTTTGTCAGCGGCGTGGACTATGGCCTTTCGCTGGCAGAAAAAGATCCATTGAACGTCGAGACGCTCCCGCGCTCCATTCCCGCAAAGCCCGATGCCACTTCCTCGGCGCGCTCCTCCGCGATGATTTCGCATTCCGCGTTGCTGAAACCGGTGATTCCCGTGCCGGCTGCATCGTCTTCCGGCTCACCTTCAGGGTCCGCCCCGGCGAAATCTGCCGCGCCAGCTGAGGCTGGCGCGAAGCCTGCCGCACCTCCAACCGACCCGCCGCGAGCAGCACCCTCCCTGACGCAAGCGGACCCGGATCGTCTGGACGAGAAGTATAGAACTCAGTTAGGCGCGCTTGCCAAAGAGGGCGCGGCAAAATTTCATTTCGTCGCCTACGCGCCGCCTACGTTTGTGCTTTTTCATGACCAGATTGCGCTGCAAATGACGCTGAAGAATTCCCTTCAATTCGGGCCGGCAAAAGGCTCGATTTACAAGCGGGCGGCCGAGAGCTTTGACCTTTTTCTGGCCCCACTGCTGAAAGACCTTTCCGAGCGCATTTCCCCTGATGTGGAATTCCAGCTCTTTGATCTTTCCGTGCTGAACAAGCTCTCTCCCACGGCCAAACAAACTTCCGAGGCCATCGAGTTCATCTGCCCGCGCCAAGCCCTCAGGCAATTCGTTAACGCGGAGATCACCAACCAGCAATTGCTGGATCAGAGCATCGTGCTCGTCAACGGCGTACGTATCGCCTTGAATCTTCAACTGGTTGAGTGAGAGGGATCCAACTGCAGAGAACCTGCGCCTCATTGAGGCATGGCTCGGACACATGCGGGGCGATGAGCTTCGCCTGCTTGCCCCCACAACGTGATCCCGGATGCTCGATATTCACCGAGATGAGCGGGTTCGGTCGGGATCCGTGGCGAATCCCGTGTAGCGATAGAAGCCGCAGCATCACGAACTTTTGTTGAGAAATTCCCGGCCGATCACGAACCGCATTTCCATTCTTTGCTCACCCATTTCCTTGAACCATTCGTCCAGTTCCGAAGACTCACGGCTCTTGGAGGTCTCGTCGTGCGACCGCAATGCAGTCGACGTCGCGGCAAGTCTCGTCGAAGGCCTCATAGGTTAACGAGCCCCATAGGTGGATGCCCTCGCGATTTCCCGGAGCATTACGGGGAATCCATCCCACTTCGCTCGAATTTGCACAATCGGCGGCCATCGTCCGAGGAAGTTCGGACAGATCCCTCGGAAGATTTCCCGGGCAGGTTCAGCCCTCCACGGTAGGACATTCAGCTATATGTGGTTACTGAGACGGTTCGAACATCAGCCGCTCCCCATCCTGCGACCGGGACAGGTTCGCGCGGCCAGGGTCACGTCATGTTTTCTCACTTGTTTTCGGCAGAGAGTTGGCGTAGAGTGACGCGCGGTGGAAGTACCTGCCGGATTATAGTCCCCTCGAGTAATGTCCTGGCAGGCCCTCAGGTGTAGCATGGATCCTTTCCTAAGAAGACCTTCCTTTTCGAGGAGACGGACCTCGCGCGTCGATACCGTCGAGAGCGTGCCGGTTTATTGGCGCTGTAATGATCGAGACGATGTCTCGGATGTTACGGACCTCAGTTTCGGAGGTTTGTTTATCAAGACAAGCACGCCACGGCCTGTGGGGGCGGCAGCCACGGTTGATTTTCTTGTGCAGGAGGGGCAGATCAGGGCCGAAGCGGTTGTGCGCCACTTGGAACCGGCCACAGGGTTGGGGCTGAAATTCACAGCAATGCCTGAAGGAGACCGGCCACGTCTGGGGATGTTGATAACCAGGCTGCGTCATTCCTCTCGGTCCGCACGGGGAACTTGGGGAGGCGGCTCCTGCTGAGCCAAGTAGTTCTGCGGACAGCACCGGATATTTTCAAGCCCGGAGACGAAGTGCGACGTTCTGGAATCGATCAGGTCATCCATGCGAATCAACATGCGAAACCGCAAGAAGTTACGTGTGTGTAGAGCGACCGATTTTCTCCGTCGAGAGAGTCGAGACAAGAGGGCCGGTTTGTTCTAATGCGCGGTGCGCAACACGTTGCAAGCACACGAGCATTTCAATCAGCACTTTCCTGCGGGGTGAGTTTCACGAGCGAGACGGGCAAAGGTCTGCAAACCGCCGCAGGCTTATCGAAAGAAGGGTCAAGAGACTCGGCTACTCCTGGCGCAGCGCATGCACGGGATCAACACGGCTCGCCCGGCGCGCCGGTACGAAGCTCGCGAGCATCGCAGCCAGGACCAAGAACGGAATCGTAATCATAAAGGTCGAGAGGGCAGTAGGCTGCATTCCTTCTACCAGGCGCTCCAAAATGCGTCCGGCTGCCACGGCGGCGGCTGTGCCGATACCTATGCCCAGGAAAACCATTCCCAGGCTTTGCCGGAGGACCAGCCACCGAACGTCAGAAGGGCTTGCGCCGATGGCCATGCGCAGGCCGATTTCCGGGACACGCCGGCCTGTCAAGTACGCCAGCACGCCGTAAATGCCGATGCAAGCAAGCACCAAAGCTAGGGCCGCAAAAATCCCAAACAAAAGCAACAGAAAGCGTTGCAACGCGAGGGAGTCATGAGCAAGCTGCTCCATCGTGCGAACCTGATAGAGCACTTGGTCGCCCGCAGCTCCGCGCAATTCACGCCGTAAAGGTTCGACCAAGGTCAAGGGCGGAACCGCAGCGCGCACCGCGATGGACATGAGCTGCGACCAGCGCGTCAAAAATGGTGGCGCCACTTGGGCAAAAGGGTAATAAAACTGCGCGCGAAGTTGCGCCTGATCGTCCCCTGCCAAGCCCCAGTAGCGCACGTGACCGACGACGCCGACGATTTTGAACGGGGCGGAACATTCGACAAACTTGTTGATGTTTGGTTGAGGACAGGGCATTTCAGGGATCCATAGATTCTTTCCGAGCGCATCCTGTCCAGCGAACGCGCTTTTCGCCAGAACATCGTCGACCACGATCACTGGCTCGCTTCCCAAGCGATCGTGGTCAGCAAAGAATCGCCCTTCGAGCAGTGGAATGCCCATCACTTTGAGATAATCCGGCGTCGCGCTGCTCGCCAGCGCCATCGGTTGCTTATTTTCGGGCGGGACATCGGCGGTCGTCCAATAGCCGTATTCGTTGTTGCCCTGGCGCATCGGAACGATATCCACGGCAGTGACGGACTGCACTCCGGGGACGCGCCGCGCGCGATCAATCAGGTCCTGCCAGCCCGCAGGAATTTTCGCAGGATCGGCGAGTGTGGCTGGAGAAAGGCCCACGCGCATGACCAGGAGATTGCGGACGTCCAGTCCGGGATCAAGCGAAGAGGCATGCAACAGGGTGTGCCCGAGCATGCCGGCGGCGACCAGAAGGATAATCGCCAGCGCCATTTCCGAAACGACAAAGGCGGAGTGCAAGCGCCGCGTGCCGGCCGTCACCGTCCGCGCTCCCGCGCGCAGAATCTGTTCCACGTCGCGTACGGGAGCGCGCCAAGCAGGCGCCAGGCCACAAAGAACGCTGGTCAAAAGGGCTAGGGCGATGGCAAAAAGCAGCACGCGCCAATCAAGCCGAACTTCTTCGGCGCGAGGCAAATCACCCGGCCAGAACGCCAAAAAGGGCTGAAGGCTCCAATTTGCAAACGTCACGCCGAGAATGCCACCAACGAGGCTGAGCAACGCGCTCTCGGTCAAACATTGCCGTACAAGCCGGCCGCGGCTCGCGCCGAGGGCCAGGCGCATGGCCAACTCCCGCTCGCGGGAAATCGCATGCGCCAGCATCAGGCTGGCCACGTTGGCGCACGCGATGAACAAAACGAGCCCGACAGCGCCCAAGAGCAACCAAAGGGTTGACCCCACATCGCCTACGCGAGGCTCGAGCCGTTTGACCTCGAAGGAACGCCCTTTGTTGGTGTCAACGAAGGCCTGCGCCAAGTGACTCCCCGCGAGCGCTACTTCCGCCTTAGCTTGCTCTAGCCTCGCACCGGGCCGCAAGCGTCCCACCACGTGAACCGGTTGCGCCGCACGATTGTGCAAGTACCCGGCCGCGTCCTGGCCCAAAGGCGTGTACACATCGGGTTCGTCTCCATACAGCCGGAATCCTGCGGGCGCGACGCCGACGATGGTGTAGCGCTTTTGTTCGAGAACGAGCGACCTTCCCAGCACACTGCTTCTTGCCTCGAAGCGGCGCTGCCAGAAGCTGTAACCGAGAATCGCCACGGGTCGAGCCCCAATCTTGTCCTCCTCGGGCAAAAAAGCGCGGCCGAGCGCCAGCGGGATGCGCAAAACGGAAAACAATTCCGGCGAGATTTCGAAGTAGTCCACATACTGAGGATCACCTGGCGCACTGAGCGTACCGGAGTTGTAAACCAACGCGGCCATGTCGAGCGAGTGGCTGTCGCGCTGGCAATCGAGAAAGTCCAGGTAGGCGAGCTTCTGCTCTCCGTAGATTTTTTCGTTCCACCCTTCGGTGTGGCCGTTCACCGCGACCAGCCGGCCAGGTTCCGGATAAGGTAGAGGCTTGAGCAACACACCGCTGACCAGGCTGAACATCAGGGTGGTCGCTCCCGTGCCAAGCCCCAGCGTCAGCAGCGCGATCGCAACAAACCCGGGGTGTTGGCGAAAACTGCGAATCGCATAACGGAGGTCCTGAAGGAAGTCCGCAGCCCACCGCCATCCCCACATGTCGCGCGTAACTTCCTCGGCGACGGCCACGCTGCCGAATTCACGGCGAGCCGAATGCCGAGCTTCTTTTTCAGTTTGCCCGGACTCGATGCCTTCGCGTTCGGCAAGAAGCAAATGCGCCTGAATCTCTTCCTGCAATTCCGCGTTGCGCTGCTTCCTCCGCCGGAGGGTCCATTTCATGGTATGTCCTCCTTCTGGGCAGGATTCAGGATTCCCGCGATAGCTGCCGTGAGCCGCTCCCACCGCGAACGCTCCGAGAGCAATTGCCGCCCTCCCGCTTTGGTCAGCTGATAGACACGCAGCCGCGGGCCCAGCTCCGACGCCTTCCATTCCGCGGCGATCCAGCCTTTGCGCTCAAGCCGGTGGAGCGCCGGGTACAAGGAACCGGTGTCCACCTTCAGAATTTCACCAGAGTTCGTGCGGATGGCCTTGCTCAGGGCGTATCCATGGCGGGGGGCCCACTGCAAAGTTTGCAGAATGAGCATATCCAGAGTGCCTTGGAGGAGCTCCGTGCGATTTTGGTAGCGGTCTTTTCGCTGTGGCATTTCGATGGTATGTAGACGCCCTTCCTAGGCGTAGGTAAGCATTCTACATACCAAAAAACGGCACGAAGGCCCCTCGGCTGGATGCCCGGGGCGGGCAAGCCTTCCCAGCGCCCGCGAGCCGAATAAATCGGCAGGCATTGGAGTTAAAATAGAAGCTTGGGACGAAACGCGAGTCCCCCTCTCTTGCCCGTAGATACGGGGGCCTCTCCTATCTGCTCTTGGGTGGGGGATGATGTGTTCGAAGATGGGACTGACAATCCCACTTTCGGGGAGCCGGCGCTCGCCTCTTCCCCGAGCTACCTTCTAACACTTTGACCCTGTGGAACTTGCGGTAGGGAACCTTGGGCATGTGAGTTGCGTTCCAAAGAACGGACCTTAATATGGATATACAACGACCTTCCAACGCGCGGGCAAAAAAAATCCGCCGAATTATTTACGCTGCCGCGGCCTTCCTCCTGATTGGAGGCGTGAGCTACGGGCTTTCGCGCCTGCGACCTGCGGCACCCACCGTGGACCGGGCGACGATCTGGCCGGACGAGGTGAAACGCGGACCGATGCTGCGCGAGGTGCGCGGGCTCGGAACGCTGGTACCGGAAGACATTCGCTGGATTCCGGCACAAACCAACGCCACGGTAGAACGCATCGTTCTGCGCCCCGGCGCCACCGTGCACCCGAATTCGGTCATTCTGGAACTCAGCGATCCCCAGCTACAACGCGACCTGCTGGACGCGGGGTACCTGCTCAAGGGCGCGGAAGCCGATTACGCCAACCTCAAGGTTCAGGTCAACAGCCAATTGATGAACCAAAAGTCCACGGAAGCCAGCGTCCGCAGTGATTATGAACAGGCCCGCTTGCAGCATGACGTCGACGTCAAGCTGATGAAAGAGGGTATCCAGTCGAGCCATGTTGAGGAACTTTCCAGAGTCAAAGAAGATCAGCTCGCGATCCGCTTGCAATTGGAGGCGGAGCGGACGCGCGTGGCAACCGATTCGGGAGCGGCGCAGCTTGCGGCGCAGGAAGCGAAAGTCGAGGAGCAGCGCGCCCTCTATAACTTGAAGAAAAGCCAGTACGATGCCTTGCATCTTCGCGCAGGGATCGAAGGAGTGCTGCAGCTTGTCCCGGTCGAGGAAGGGCAGCAGGTGACACCCGGAACGAACTTGGCGCGCGTGGCCGATCCCCACAAGCTCAAAGCGGAAATCAAAATCCCAGAGACGCAAGCCAAAGATGTGCTGATCGGACAAAAGGCGACGATCGATACGCGAAACGGGATCGTTGACGGCCACGTTTCGCGGACCGACCCCTCGGTGCAGAACGGCACGGTGACCGTCGATGTATCCATGGACAAGCCGTTCCCGCCCGGTTCCGGCGCGCGAGCAGACTTGAGCGTGGACGGGACCGTCGAGCTCGAGAACCTGAAGGATGTGCTTTACGTGGGGCGGCCGGTGAATGGTCAGTCAGACAGCACGATAGGACTTTTCAAGATCGTTGGTGACGGATCGGAAGCCGTGCGCGTCAATGTCAAGTTGGGGCGGAGTTCGGTGAACACGATTGAAATCCGGGATGGCCTGAAGGTCGGAGACAAGGTGATTCTTTCCGATATGTCGCAGTGGGACAATTTCGACCGGATTCGCCTCAAATAACAGGTTTTCTCTTCGGAAGACGGTTCGGGGCAGAAATTAGAACATAAACGGAAGTCATAGGGGAGCAGGGAGAGCTGATGCGGACGCTCTGGCAGGATCTGCACTATGGCGTGCGAATCTTCGGTAAGAACCCGACGTTCACCGTCGTCGCGGTGGTAACTCTGGCGCTGGGCATCGGAGCGAACACGGCGCTTTTCAGCGTCGTCAATGCGGTGCTCCTCAATTCGCTTCCTTATCGCCAACCGAATCGGCTTGTCGCCCTCGCGGCAGGTGATCGCGAGACGTCAGACCCGATCAAAGCTTCTTATGGCGAGGCGGCGGATTGGAAAGCGCGGAGCCGCACCCTCGGATCCATTGCGCTCTACCAGGAATGGACGCCAACGCGGACGGAAGGAAGCGCTCCGGAAATCGTTTATGGATTGCGCGTTACTCATGATTTTTTCCCCATGTTGGGAGTCGAGCCGGCCATGGGGCGGGCCATCTTACCCGAGGATGATCGCCCGGATCGTTGGCACATTGTCCTGCTAAGCCACGCTTACTGGGTGCGGCGCTTCGCGGCCGACCCAAAAGCGATCGGCACGAACCTGATTCTCGACCAGGTGCCATTCCAGATCGTCGGCGTCTTGCCCGAAAGCTTCCAACCGCTCTCGTTTAGCGACGCTGGGAGCCCCCCAGAGGTGTGGGCGGCTTTGGGATACGACCTTTCCTTGCCCGACGCTTGCCGCACTTGCCAGCACCTCGAAGCCGTGGCCCGGCTGAAAGACGGAGTAAGCGTCGCACAGGCGCGCGCCGAAATGAACTCGATTGCCGCCGAACTCGCTCGGGAATTCCCGAAGGAGTACCCCCCGGAATCCTTTGTGAAGGTGACACCGCTCGCTGAGAGCTGGTATGGCCGAATCGAATCCGCTTTATGGATGCTTCTGGGAGCGACGGTACTGGTCCTGTTGATTGCCTGCGCCAATGTGGCGAGCCTGCTTTTGGCGCGAGCGGCAAGCAAGCAGCGGGAAATGGCCCTTCGGGCCGCTCTGGGCGCAAGCCGGCTGCGGATTGTCCGGCAATTGCTGACCGAGAGCGCCTTGGTCAGCTTGCTCGGGGGGATCGGCGGGATCTTCCTCGCCTTCTGGGGAACCAAGCTTCTGATCCTGTGGGGGCCGCACGAGATTCCGCGTCTCAGGGACGTGCAAGTGAATAGTTGGGTTCTCATCTTCACCTTGTTTGTGAGCCTGACTACGGGAATCTTAACAGGGCTGGCTCCCGCCCTTCAGGCGGCGCAGGTGGACCAGCGGGAAGCGCTGCAACAGACTTCCCGGAGCTTGGTTGGAGTCTCCGGTAGCGGGCTTCGCAGCCTGCTTGTCGTCGCGGAGGTGGCTTGCGCTTTTGTTCTCGCTGCCGGGTCTGCGCTGCTAGTGAAAAGCTTTGTTCGCGCGATGGACGTCACGCCCGGCTTCACGGTCGAGAGACTCTACACCACGAATTTTGCGCTCATCGGCCCGAAGTATGAAGATCCCGAGGCCGTAGTCCGCTTCGAGCGGGAGGTCCTGGAACGCATTCGCTCGCTGCCCGGAGTGGAGGCAGCTGGGATTTCGAGCACGCTGCCGAGTGGCGGAGGTCTCGATCAGGCAGGATTGCAGATTCAAGACCGCCTGATTCCGGACCCGCAAGTTCCGAGCGTCGACCGGTATGAAGTCAGCCCGGATTACTTTCGTGCGATGGGAATCCCCCTCAAGCGCGGACGCCTGTTCAGCGAGGCCGACGCTGAGGGTGCCTCGCCTGTCGCGATCATTAGCGAGAAGACCCGGCGGGAGATATGGCCTAACGAGGATCCCATTGGCAAACGGATTCAATTAGGAGGGCGCCACGAGCACCGGCCCTGGGCTGAAATTGTTGGCATCGTGGGCGATGTCCATCAATACGGCCTTGATTCCCCCACGACGCCGCAAGCGTACTTACTCTATTCGCATCATCCGTTTCAGCGCCCGTCTCTGGTGATCCGAAGCGGCGTAAATGCGGGTACTTTGGCACGCGAAACAGAAGGCGCTTTGCGGTCTCTTGACAAGAATGTTCCGGTTTGGAACCCGGCCATGATGGCAGAGATCCTTTCTACATCGTTGTCGCGGCGCCGCTTCACCACTGCTCTCTTCGGCGGCTTTGGCTTCCTGGCGCTCCTTCTGGCGGCCACTGGCATTTATGGCGTCATGAGCTATCAGGTGGCGCAGCGCACGGGAGAGATTGGAATTCGCATGGCGTTGGGAGCGCAGCGGAGCGATGTCCTGAGGATGATTCTGGGTGGCGGGGCGCGCCTTACGGCTTCGGGGCTCTTCTTAGGTTTTTCGGGCGCTGTGAGTCTCAGTTCTTTGTTGCGCCGCCAGCTCTACGGCATTGGCCCGAACGACGCGCTAACTTTTTTAGAAGTCCTGCTGGTCGTGGCTTTGCTGGCGCTGGCGGCATGTTTCCTACCTACGCGACGGGCGACGCGTGTAGACCCGCTGGTGGCGTTGAGATATGAGTGAACTTTCCAGTGGTGTTAAGCGTTATAACTACTGGGGATAGAACGGATTTCCGGAAACGAATTCGATAAGGAGAGCCTATGGTAGAAGCAAATGGAACGCTGATTAAGATGGAAGGTGTGAAGAAGGTTTTTTACACCGATGAAGTCGAGACGCACGCCCTCGAAGAAATCCACCTGGAGATCAAGAAAGGGCAGTACATCTCCATTGCTGGTCCTTCGGGCTGCGGCAAATCCACGCTGCTGTCGATTCTCGGGCTGCTCGATTCTCCCACCGACGGCAACTATTGGCTGAACAGCCAGCCGGTGGCGAAGCTCACGATCAGCGAACGGACGCGGATCCGCAACCGCGAAATCGGTTTCATCTTTCAGGCGTTTAACCTGATCGGAGACCTGACCGTCTACGAAAACGTCGAGTTGCCGCTGACCTACCGCGGCACGAGCGCCGCCGAGCGAAAACAGAAAGTACAGCAGGCGCTCGAGCGCGTGGGAATGGCCCATCGTTTGCGACATTACCCGTCGCAGCTGTCCGGCGGTCAGCAGCAGCGTGTGGCCGTGGCGCGCGCCCTGGTTGGCGATCCGCTCATCCTGATGGCCGACGAGCCTACCGGCAACCTCGATTCCAAAAACGGCGAAGCGGTGATGGAGCTGCTGCGCGACCTGCACCGCAACGGCGCAACCATTTGCATGGTCACCCACGACCAGCGCTATGCCAACTTCGCAGAGCGCACCATTCACCTTTTCGACGGCCGTATCGTCGAGGAGACTCAGGAAGCGGAAGTCGGAGCCTGACGCGGAGAAGCGGTATGGGTACGATTTGGCAGGACCTCCGCTACAGCGGGCGAATGCTGTGGAAGCACCGGCTGGCAACCCTGGTTTCCATCCTGGCGTTCGCCGTGGGCATAGGCGTCAACACCGCCATGTTCAGCCTCGCCGAGGCTTTTCTGCTGCATCCGGCTCCGTTTGAAAACGCGAACCGCGTCGTTGTTCTGGTCGACTCCCGTCCGCACCAGAATATCGACATGAACGCCATTGCGCCGGCCACCTACTTTAACTGGCGGAAGGAAGTTCGCTCGTTCGATCGCCTTGGCGCGTTTGCGTGGGACGAGATTAGCCTGACCGGCGACGGCCATCCGCAAAAGGTTCAGGCTTTTCGGATTTCCGCCGACTTGTTCGAGGTGCTCGGCGTTCAGCCGCAACTTGGGCGCGGGTTTTTGAGCGAAGAAGAGCAGCCGGGCAAAGACCAGGAAATCATTCTGGGCCATGCCCTTTGGGAGCAGCACTACGCTTCGGATGATCACATCCTCGGAAAAAACGTCAAGGTCGACGGCAAGAGCTTTACGGTCGTGGGAGTCATGGCCAAAGGCTTCGATTTCCCGCTGCCTGCCGAAGCCTGGATCCCGCTGGCCATTGATGCTAAGGAACGCGAGCGCCGGGACAACCGGTGGCTTTGGGTGGTCGGCCGTCTCAAGCCGGGCATTTCTTTCCCGGACGCTTCCGCGGAGATGCAGGCCATCGCCCAGCGCGAAGCCGAGACTTATCCCGACACCGACAAAGGCTGGGAGCTTCGCCCGATGACCCTGCCGGAATTCATGACCGGCGATATCACGCAAGAGTACACAAAGCTGCTCATGGGTGCTGTCGCATTTGTCTTGCTGATCGCTTGTGCAGATGTGGCCAACGTGCAGTTCGCGCGGATGGCCGGGCGCACGAACGAATTTGCGGTGCGCACCGCGATGGGCGGTAGCCGCTTGAGGATTATGCGGCAATTGCTCACAGAGAGCCTGCTTGTCGCCGCCTGCGGCGCGGCACTAGGCTTGCTGATGGCCCAATGGGAAATCCAGCTGATTCTTTCGCACATGCCGCCGGATGTAGCCAAGTTCATCGCGGGGTGGAAGACCATCCGTCTGGATTCCAATGCGTTTTTGTTTACGCTGATGATCGTTGTGTTCTGCGCAATTATCTCCGGAATAGCCCCGTCTTTGCTCGCCTCGCGCGCCAACCTGGCCGATTCATTGAAGGAAAGCGGGCGCGGTTCCACCTCGAGTCGCACGCGCGGCCGTTTGCGGGGCGCGCTTGTCGTGGCGGAGATTTCGCTGGCCTTGGTTTTGCTCGTAGGCGCAGGCCTGTTGGTGAAGAACTTCCAGGGATTGCTGAACGTGAATGAGAGTTATTCGCCGCGAACTCTTTTGACCATGAACGTCACGTTGTCGGACACGCAGTACGCCAAGGACTCCACGCGCCTCGCGTTCCACGAGCAAGTGCTCGAGCGTCTTAGCCGATTGCCCGGCGTGCAGTCGGCCGCCTTCGTTACGCATGTGCCCTACTCGGAGGGAGGTGGCATCGGCACGTCTGCTTTTTCGATCGAGGGTCGCCCGCTCGCCGAGCGCGGCGAGTTGCGCGAAGCCATCGTCGAAACGACGAGCCCCAATTATTTCGCCTTGATGAAGATCGCCCTTCTCGAGGGCCGCCTGCTCACCGACGCCGACGGCGCTCACGCTCCTCCCGTGGCGGTGATTAGTGAAAGCCTCGCGAGGCGGTACTTCTCGGGAAAGAGTCCGCTCGGCGCGCACATCAAAGTCGGCGGAATGGATTCGCCTCGGCCGTGGATGACGATCGTGGGCGTCGTGAACGATGTTCACTATAGCTGGATCAACAAGGAGAATATCCCGACGATTTACGGTCCGTTCCGGCAAGCCCCCCCTTATTACACCACCATCCTGCTTCGCAGTGCAGATGATCCCTCGCAGCTCATTTCCGCGGCTCGCGCCGAGATCGCCGCCGTCGATCCCGAGTTGCCGCTTTACAACATCAAGCCGATGAACCGGGTCATCACCGAATCCATCATCGGCATTGCCTATGTCGCGGCGATGATGGCGGTGCTCGGAGGCATCGCGCTGGTGCTCGCATCGGTCGGCGTATTCGGCGTGATGTCCTACTCCGTAAGCGAACGTGTGCATGAGATTGGCGTCCGCCTGTCGCTTGGCGCACAGACCACGGACATCGTGCGCATGGTGCTCGGAAGCGGCATGCTTCTCACCATCACCGGTTTGGCGATCGGGTTGCCCCTCGCCTTTGTTTTGGCTCGCGTGCTTTCCGCCGTTTTGTTTGGCGTGGAGGCGGCCGATCCATTTTCGTTTATTGGTCTGCCACTCCTGCTTGCGGGAGTTGCGGCCCTGGCGTCTTATCTGCCGGCGCGCCGCGCGGCGCGTGTCGATCCGCTGGTCGCGCTGCGCTACCAGTAATGTGGATTTCGCCGCCGCGTAGTCGGCGGGCGATGAAAATGCTGACCATCTGGCAAGACTTGCGATATGCCGCGCGCATGCTCGGAAAGAATCCCGGCTTTACGACCGTTGCCGTGCTGACGCTCGCCCTGGGCATTGGGACGAATACCGGCATTTTTCGTGTCGTAAACGCGGTCTTGCTGCGCCCGCTTCCCAACCCCGGATCCGAGCGAATTGCCCAAATCGGCTTACAAGCAACGAACGGCTTTAACCCCGATGTGAAAGTCTCTCAATGCGCGTTCGTGCGGGGCCACGGAGGGACGCGTTTTCGACAGCGTTCGAGGACCTCAGGGCTGGGAGCACCCTCGAAATGAAGCAGCAGGAAAGGATTGGCTGGCTGAAGGCCCTTCGCGTGACCAGCATAGACCCTTATGCGGCGGGCGCGCTGATTTTTGTTCTCGCGGCTCTGTGGGCTTGTTATATTGCGGCGCGGCGTGCTACCCGTGTCGATCCGCTGGTCGCGTTGCGTTA
>Ga0182038_10000929_pt1 | contig 15253 bp, 17 predicted proteins | sample sta12Can44000108_FD_125976 | JGI IMG/M metagenome (GOLD analysis project Ga0182038, IMG submission 125976) | Lab enrichment of tropical soil microbial communities from Luquillo Experimental Forest, Puerto Rico - statanox.12C.anox.44.000.108 | ecosystem: Environmental > Terrestrial > Soil >...
AGGGTTGACAATGTAGCTTCATGAAGCTACATTGTTACTATGAAAAGCGTAGGGCTTCGGGAATTGAAGAACCGTTTGAGCGAATACATTCGAGAAGTTCGGTCTGGCGAGGCCGTGTTGGTGACGGATCGCGGTGACGTCGTTGCAGAGCTCGTCCCGCCCGGGCAACGACCCGATGAGCGCGGTTTTCCCTCCGGCCTCATGGCACTGGCGAGGAGAGGTCTGGTGACGCTCGGGGCGTCAAATGAGGCGACGTTATATCCAAATCTTTCACGCCTCCTGAAGCGACATCGCACAGCTCTACTTCTCGATGAGGAGCGCGGTAGCCGTTGAACATCTATGCCGAGTCCAGCGCGGTGTTGGCGTGGTTGCTGGGGGAAGTGGCCGGCCGCCGCGTCCGAGAGTTGCTCGGCCGCGCAGAACTCGTGTTGGCCTCCGATCTCGTGCTCATCGAGTGTGATCGCGTACTGATCCGTGCGGTCACGCTCGGAGAGATCGATGAAGCTACAGCTGCGGGTCGCCGGGCGCACCTCAATGCCGCCGCTGCGCACTGGCATATGTATCGAGTCAGTTTGGACATTGTTGAGCGCGCAAGACGTGCGTTTCCTGTGGAGCCTGTGCGTACCCTAGACGCGATTCACTTGGCATCCGCATTGGCCGTCCGTTCCGTCATCCCCGGTGTGGAACTTCTCAGTCTTGACGATCGCATCCGTCGCGCCGGCGAGCAACTCGGATTCCGCCTTCAACCGAGCTGAGCCGTTGCTGACTCGTAAGAAAGATTAATGACTTCGAAGGAAGAATTCTGCATTTGTTGCTCCATGTTTGCGGTTTGGCCTCCGCTACTGGTTGGTCTTTAGGGCAGATTTTCTGTGTGGCGGATGGCGTCATCTAGATCGAAACCGCGCGAGTAGTATCGCATTCCACTTTTGAGCTTCTTCAGTGCAGAAGGAAAAACCCAGAAGCTGAAGCCAGCGTGGGTGGGCAATCGAACTGCATTTCGGTCGATCCAGCCTTTCATCCGATTCCACCAGCGCTGCGTCTGTGCCGGTGCAGGCCGAAAATGGCTCCCCGTCCATTGAAAGTCGGAGACCACGAGCATGTCCTCCTGGCTAAGCCAGAAAGCATTGAGCTCCCGGAGAGTTGCGCGTTCCTGTTCCGTATACGGCAAGTGCCGCGTCCGGAGCTCAAGTCGGATCCAGGGGTGGCATCCCGGGCCGAACAAATTGGTCCCCGTCCATCCACTCCACGGATCCGCAATCGGAGGATAAAGCGAAGGACTGTTTGGGCCTATCAAGGGCACCATCGGCATCGGGTCCCTCTTGATCTCGATCAGTGGAAGAGGTCCCGCAGGTACATGCCACAGGCTTTGCAAGCCATCGGCTAGGGAGTCCACGGTTCGAGCGGCTTTCCATCGCCGAGGATGTTCCACCTCCTCTTTCAGCGCGCCGTCCGTAATGACGAACGCAGGGCCCCACCGTTGTTGGACGTTTCCATTGTTTAGGAGATCGTCTGGCACGATGAACGCAATCTCCGGATCTGCGTTGAGCCGAGCGAGGAGAAGGCCTGCGTCCTGCCCGTCGATGAAGAAGCTAAGAGATGGCATCCAGGTCTCGACGTTATTGCTTGCGTACCTCAGTTGAACGGCGCGACCTATTCTTGCGAAATCGATGACTGAAATGCTGCCGGATCATGGCACGAAGAGATTCGAGCGTCGGCGAAGTGTCATTTTTGCGCCAGACCATCGATAGAGGGATGGTTGGCGGTTTTGGAGTGAGCTGGCGGAGTACCAGGTTAGACTGGCAACGCCGGAAGTGCTCCGGAACGATGGACACGCCGATCCCAGCGGCAACGAGATCGAGAATGCTTCGCGCACTGTCCGATTGCTTGACGACATTGGGTTCGAATCCCGAGGACCGGCACAAGCGGAGGAGGAGGTCGTGGGTTGCAGGCGCCGCTGACCTCTTTAGAATGATGAATCGCTCCTTATCGAGCTCAGCGAGAGGAATGTTCCGCAGCTCCGCCAGCCGATGCTCAGGTGGAAGTGCCAGTTGCAGCTCCACCTGCATCACTGGTTCGAAAGCAAAATCACTTGCCGATTGAACCTCACCCGCCGCAACGAAGGCGAGATCGATCTGACTGTCCAGAAGCGCTTCCAGTTGTTCCCGGGGAACCATTTCGGCCAAGTCCACATCGACCAAGGGAAATTTCTTTCGGAATGAACGCAGGACTTCCGGTAGAAACAGTCCCCCCAAAGGGCTCAGGAAGCCGATCGTGAGCTCCCCCGCGTGCCCGGCACCAGCGGCTTTCGCGGCTCTGGCAGCGCGTTTCGCGTGCGAAAGTATTTTTCTCGCCTCTTCCAGGAAGTATTGCCCGGCCGGCGTTAGTCTCAGCTTCTTGTGCGCGCGGTCGAACAACGCTGTCCCCAGTTCCTGCTCGAGGTCGCGGATTTGTCTGCTGAGGGGCGGCTGCGAGACGTGCAGATGTTTGGCAGCCTGGCTGATGTTCAGTGCATCAGCGGCTGCAACGAAGTAGCGGAGGTGGCGAAGTTCCATCGGGTGATTATCCCTCACTATGCATATCTTTTGGGTATGCAGCCTAGACCCAAATAGTATTGGCTTCCTCTACGGCGGCCTCCTTAGATTGTGTTCTTGTGGTTTGTGAACCGTTCGTGAGCTCGGTCAAATTCGGAATGTAACTTGGCTCAGAAGATGTTTGCGGAGAAACGATATGGAACTAAGGGGACTCTTGCTGTCTCAATTGGAACGCGAAGTGGCGGCAGCGCGCAAACCCGGCGGCCACCTCCCGGCTGTCAGAGATGACGGTGGTACGCCCTTCGCAGTGGTGGTGATTCCGGTCGATGACAAGCTGGCGATCAAAGCGCGGCTATAGCCGTCAACTTGGAGGCACCTGAGCGCTTCGAATTGCTAATCAAGAAAAGTCATGCCCAATCCTCAAACTGAGACGGATGTTCTGATCGTTGGCGCCGAGCCGGTCGGACGATTCCTAGCGAATGAATGCGCGCGCCGCGAGTTGCGGTCGAGGCTCGTCGAGACCCGGTCTTCGGAATCGGTGTCTTCCAAAGCGCTCGCTATCTTTTCTCGTGCTTGTGAAATCTCTGATATGGCCGGAGTCGTCATTCCGTTTCTCGCAATGGCCAACCGGGTCACATCCGTAGCAGTAACGTTCATGGATTCCGAGGAACTAGTCGCAGACCTCTGGCTGTGGCAAGTGAAGGCAATCGAAGAGGTGATCGGATGGTTCAGCGGCGCTCCGCTCGGCGGAGGTGTGGAAGTCGAAATTCGCCCCGTTCTACTGGACACTTACCATTCGAAGAGGCATCCGGTTGGCCGCCGTTCGGAAGGACGAAGAGGCGTTTCAGAACGAGAGGACAAGCGCGGCCGAGGGATTCCAGAAAATTGGCTTCCATCCTGTTGAGATCATGAAGACCTGAAGGTCGAAATGGAGAGAGCGGTATATCATCGCTCGCCCTACTGAGAATGCGCAGCGCCGAGACCGATACGGATGTTCTGATTGTTGGGGCCGGGCCTGTCGGGCTGTTTCTTGCCAACGAATGCGCGCGCCGCGGCCTGCGATTGCAGCTCATTGAGGCACGCTCTTCTCAGTCGGAGCATTCAAAAGCGCTGGCCATTTTTCCTCGGACCCTCGAAATCTTCGACATGGCAGGTATTGTCACGCCGTTCCTGGAAAAGGCAAATCGTGTCTCCTGGGTTGCCGTTACCGCGCATCAGCGACGGCTCTCACGCATACATTTCACTCCCGGCGGCACCACTTATCCATTTGTTGCGATGGTTCCCCAGGACGTGACGGAGAGACTGCTGGTGGACGAGTTGCATAAAAAGGGCGGAGCCGTCGAATACGACACAACGCTTGTCTCCGCTGTTGAGCGCGGTGGTCATGTGACCGTAACTGTCGAGCGGAAGGGCACGCGAACAGAACGGACTGCCGCTTTTGTGGTTGGTTGCGACGGCGCACACAGCACCGTTCGGCATCTCTTGAATCTGCCGTTTGAAGGAGCACAGTACAACGTTTTGTTTATGTTGGCAGACGTTGAGACGAACGAAGTACTGCCAGCTGACGAATTGCAGCTATGCTCCAGCCAATTCGGCCCGCTGGCAATTTTCCCGATGAGTGCAAATCGCCGTCGCGTTGTCGCCACAATCGAAAGAGCGGAAGGGGACGCTCCGTCGCTCGCAGTCGTGCAGAAGATGCTGGCTCAGCGCGCACCGAGTGGTATTGAGGCGTTCTCCCTGCGGTGGAGCAGTTATTTCCGCATTCATCATCGCCAGGTAGGGCGACTGCGCGTCGGACGCATGTTCATTGCTGGCGACGCGGCCCATATCCACAGCCCATTCGGGGGCCAGGGGATGAATACCGGTTTACAAGATGTTTGGAATCTGGTCTGGAAGCTCGATCTTGCCGTGCGCGGGCTGGGCAATGAGCAATTGCTTGAGAGCTACTCCGCGGAGCGCCGGCCGGTCATCCAGAGGGTGATCGAGACAACCCATCGGCTGACGTGGGTGATGGGAACGACGAGCAAGCTTGCGCAAGCCCTGCGCGACACCGTGATTCCCGTGGTCTCAGGCCTGCCAGCATTCCAACATCGGTTCATCCAGAATCTTTCCGGACTGGGAATTGGATACCGTGGAAGCCCAATCATTCAAGGAGAGGGAAAACGTTACTTCGACGAGTCACTCCGAGAAGGCAAACGTATTAACAGCCGCTACCTCCTCTTGCTCGGCAACGATTGCGACGCATCAACAAAAGACGCCGCAAAGCGGCTCTGCGAATCATGGAATGATCTCGTTGAGTTTCGAGTGGCGCGACAGCCTGGGATGACGCTTGTCCGGCCAGATGGTTATATCGCCTACGTTCGCGGCAACCGCAGCGCTCCCGGAGATATCGAGACAATGCGTGCGCTTCTAAGACGCCAGACTAATAAGGAGGCCCGCTGTTCTTCTCGCTTCTGAGAACACGAATTTCTGTGGAGACTTTGCGATGACGAACGAGGTTGTCGTAGTGGGCGGCGGGCGACAGGACTGATGCTGGCCTTAGAGCTTCGGCTTGCTGGCGTGCAGAGACCAATACGTGCCACAGCACGCGCCATGAGAGTCTTTACGATTCTACGCTTCGAGTGACACCTCGCGATGCCACCCGCAAGAGTGAGGGCCAAGATGGAGTAGCTTTGTCCTTGTTCTTGTAGACCCGAGCACTAATGGAAATCCAGCCCCGCAACGATTAGAATGGGAGTTGATGGTGATTCGCGAAACAGGAGAGTATGCTGTTGGCTGGTTTACACTCTCCCTCATAAACGCGGGCCTCGCGCAAACGAAGGGAAGAAGCGGTTCCAATTGGTGGATTGCGTCTATTTTCTTGGGACCGATCGCTACATTCCTCATCGTCGTTCTTGATCCTCCAAAATCCAAATGAACCCTTAATTTCATTGTTCCCGAGGAATCTAAGGTTGCATTCCTGGAAGCGGTGCGAAAGAGCGCGGCCTTTCTTAGGACGCCGCCAGGATTTGTGGAGGGTTTTGTGTACGAAAAAATGGATGGTGAAAGCCGCCACAACGTCGTGAGCACAGCTGCCTGGAAAGACGAAGAAGCATTTCACGACGCAAAGAAGAGCACAGCAGCGGGATTCAAGAGCATCGGGTTCAATCCCTCGGAGGTGATGAAGAACCTGAAGGTTGAAATCGAAAGGGCCGTCTATGGGCGATCACCTTATTGACAGGTTGCCGACGATTCGCCAATACGTCATCTCGACTCCGCATTTGCAAAGGTTACAAGTGGAGCATGAAATCTGTGACCCTTATTTGACCCGGACCAATTTTGATCAAATAAGGGTCGCAATAGCACTACGACTTTGATTCGCGTTCGACAAGATTGACATAGATGGCCAACCTAAATCCCTCTGCCGTGCTAGCATTGTCCACCGGGTAAGTGACTCGAAACGCCCCCATAACTGCCGCAATTGCGTCACTCGCGTCCACGCGCGTATTCAGTTTACCCGTTATCCGTTGTAATCCGTTGTCAGATGTTCCCCAACCACACTGGTTGTATTACCAAGATTTTGGGTTAGCTTATCCAGTCGAAGTGACTAGCCATGCCACTCGACCGGGAGGTTTTCGGCCAGGGCTACCGTTCCATATGACCCACCGATTCCGTCGAAACCACGCCGCTGTGAAGTGACGCGGCTGAGCTGGTGGCTTCCACCCGCCATCGTGGCAATGACTCAGGAAGATACCATTCGGCCCCATGCGTGCCGCCAGCGCAGTCAATGCGGCATCCATGCTGTCGCGTAGAAGGGTTTGGGCGGTACGTCGTTCGATAATTGCATCGAAGGGTCCTGGGCAGACCGTCGGGTCGAGAATATCGCCAACCACAAAGTCGATGTTGCCGCCCGGTCGTTGCATGTTTGAATCACAAAAGAAGTCGAAACATTCCTTAGAAAACTCGAACCCTTGAGCAAGTTCTGTGGCCTGAGGCGATATATCTAGGGCAACGACTTGGAATCCCGCCTGAGCGAGTGCACGAGGTTCTTGGGAAATCCCGTTGCCTGCGCAGAGAATGTTCGTCATCCCTTCGATGTTCATCACATGCACAAAGTCTCTATCGTCGTTGAACATATCAAAAATCGAAGGCCCCAGGCCGTGCCTGACTTGCTCAATCCAATAGCGATTCCAAGCTGCGACATCTGCCGGGCCTGCAGGAGGATGAAGCCAGCTGAAGTCATCGTCGGCGTCTAACTGCGGCGTCGGCTTGATAAAACAAGCGCCCTGCTTAAACAGCTGTACGATTTTCGAGATCATTGGTTTGATTCCAACCTATTCGTCCGACTCAGTCATTGGCAGGCGATTATAGTCTCAAATAACGGAACCTACGTGGGTGGTCTCCTTTTTTCGGTTTTGGTTGGGTTACATCTTAAATGGCGCGACGTCATCCACTGAGTGGCACTGGTGCGATGGCGGAATGGCTCGGCAGCGGCCGCGCCGGGGCTGCCAAGATGATGATCACTGAATCTGTGATGCCAAGCAAAGTTTTAGTCAAGGTGGATTGGCTCAAGCCTTTTAAATTGACACCCAAACCGGCAGACGCCATTAGTGCACCGAGAATGCTAGGCAAGAAGGCCGACCCACCGTCACGACGTCGCGGACACGTGCAAAGGCTAATGTCTGAGATCCGACTCGTCTTGGTCGCTCTCGGCGCTCTCGGAAACAATATGGAAAGCACCGGAAAGAAGTGCTAGAGTTTGGCCGCACCGCGGAGTTAGGCGAGGAGCGGTATGGAATGTCTGACCGGTGGCAGCAGGTCAAGGTTCTGTATCACGCGACGCTTGAGCGGCCCGCCGGCCAGCGCGCTGCGTTTTTGCAAGAAGTCACCGCTGGGGATATTGCCCTTCGTCAAGAGGTCGAGTCGCTGCTCGCAGTGGGATGCCCTGAAGAATTCGCTAAGGGATCTAGCTCGGACATCGGGTCGCGAAAATCAAACCCTGAAATCCAGTCGACAGACACAACTCAGAGTCGAGCTGACGACCCACTGTTTGGCGCGAAGATTTCCCATTATCGCATTGTCGACAGGATCGGTGCCGGCGGCATGGGCGTGGTGTATCGGGCGCATGACGAGAGACTGGACCGCGACGTTGCACTGAAAGTCCTCCCAGCCGGCAGGCTTGCCAGCGAGGTGGCTCGCAATCGATTTCACGTAGAGGCATTGGCGCTCGCCAAGCTAAATCATCCCCACATCGGAGCCATCTACGACTTCGACACGCAGGGAGGTGTCGATTTTCTGGTGATGGAGTATGTCCCTGGAAAGACTCTTTTCGATGAACTCGCTCACGGTCCATTTTCCGAGCGCGAGATTCTCAAGCTCGGAGCGCAGATTCTCGCTGCGCTCGAAGAGGCCCACCAGCACGGTGTTGTGCACCGCGACCTGAAACCACGAAATATTGCCGTAACACCAAACCGGCAAGCAAAAGTGCTCGACTTCGGCCTCGCGAAGCTTCTGCGGCCAGTGAGCGAAGTATCCACGACCGACGAGTTGAGCGGCACATTCGTTGGCGGCGGAACGCTACCTTACATGGCGCCCGAGCAACTCCGAGGACATCCGACAAATGCGCGCACGGACATCTACGCTGTTGGCATTGTGCTCTACGAGATGGCGACCGGAAAGCGGCCGTTTAGAAGCCAACTCGCAACGGCGCTGGCCGCCGACATTCAGACTCAGTCGCCAGTACCTCCACGTCGACTGAACCCCGACATTTCCTTGGGCTTGGAAGCCGTAATTTTGAGGTGTTTGGAAAAGGACCCGCACAACCGCTACCAGTCTGCGAGAGACGTCTCGGTTGCCTTGGAACAACTTAGTCTGGCCGCACAAGGACGCAAGGTGCCAGCAAAATATTTTTCACTTCGGTTCGCAGCGATTGCGGCGATTGCGGTGATGTGTCTTGTGGTGGTCGCATTCGCAGGAGCCTATTTCGTTCGTCGGCAGTTCTGGGTCAAACCGCATCAAGAGAAGATCATTCTGGCGGTGCTCCCATTCGAAAACGTGAACCGCGACCCGCAACAGGACTATTTCTGCGACGGTCTGACGGACGAGATGATAAATCAACTGGGTCGCCTCGCACCGCAACGACTCGGAGTGATCGCGGGAACTTCGGCGATGCAATACAAGGGCAGCCAGAAACGTGTTGATCAAATCGGCAGAGAGCTCGGCGTCGGCTACATCCTCGAGACGAGCGTGCGCCGCGAGGGCGCTCGAGTACGGATCGCGACGCAATTGATCCAAGTACGCGACCAAAGCACCCTTTGGACCGAGTCCTATGACTACGATGTAGCAAGCATATTTTCGCTCGAAACCGACGTGTCGCGACGCATAGCGCGCTCCCTGGCTCTTCAGTTAGTCCCCGAACAGCAGATGACGCATCCACAGGTAACTAGCGCCGAGGCGTATGACGCCTACCTTCAAGGCATATACTACTGGCACAAGGGCTCGGCTGAGCAGGCCAGAAAGGCACGCCAGTATTTCGAGCAAGCGGTGAAAATCGACCCGAACTACGCGCCAGGCTACGCTGCGCTCGCCGGTTACGGTGCGGTCGACGATCTCCCTACGAATTTGGCGATGCCGAAGGCGAAGGAATATGCGCTCAAGGCTTTGGAACTCGACAATTCCCTAACTCAAGCACATACAGCACTGGCGGTAATTCGGTTCTATGGCGATTGGGACTGGTCGGGTGCGGCGAGCGAGTTCAGGCGAGCCCTCGAACTGAATCCGAACGATGCGGAAGCCCGCCGAATTTATTCGTTCTACTTGCTAGCCCTGGGACGATTCGACGAAGCCATAGCTGAGGTTCAGCAGGCACGGTTCTTGGACCCGGTTTCTCTCCTTACGAACGTTAATGCGGGATGGACCCTCTACTTCGCTCGTCGATACGACCGAGCCATCGACACGTGTAGAAGGGCCTTGGAGTTGGATGCGAGCTCAGATGGTGCTCACGCGTGCCTAGGCCAGAGTTACCGCGCCATGGGGATGCGCGACGAAGCGATCGCCGAGGCCGAGCGCGCGGTTACGCTTTCTTCAGAGAATCCGGCTCGCCTCGTAGCACTCGCGCGGACCTATGCGACCTTTGGCATGAAACCTGAGGCAAAGAGGCTCCTGGCGAGGCTGACCGAGCAAGCTAATCACGGCTATGTTTCGCCATATCTGCTAGCGATGACGCGTGTTGCGCTTGCTGAGCAGAATCAGGCCCTGACTGCTTTGGAACAAGCCTACGAGGAACACGACCGATATCTTGTGTCGTTGAAGATTGACGACGCCTTTGACCCGCTTCGAGACAACACGCACTTCCAAGATCTCTTGCAACGCATTGGCTTTCCGCCGTAGCTTGCGAGATTCACGTGGTTGCAATGCATCGATTCTCTACTTAATCTGATCGACCCCGAAGGAGGCTGACCCTGAATAAGTATGTAAATCGTGCACTACCACAGCGAAATAGGGATGACCGGATTCGGACTTGGACTCACCGAGTTGAAGCACAAATTGACCCTTTGAGAAATCGCTGCTGGACGGCGTAAAAATGTCGTACTTTTTGTAAAATTCCAAAGGGTCGCATTGCAGTTCTTTCTGCCTATCGAAGGAGAGCTGCAGGAGGACGATTTGTGGTTCCTTCGGACCGAGGCTCGGCTCCTCCCACAATTTAAGCACCTTAAAATCGGCTACCGCTTTCCAGCCGTTCATGTCGCACCTCCGTGGCATGGACATAGGGAAGGTGGCCCTTTTTGCATTCTCTCTCTATGCCCGTTCGATTCGAATGTCAAGTCAAAGGGACACTCTTGGCCGTCGCGCGCAGCGCTCCAAAGCGCCACAACCGAGCTAGCCGTCACGCATGACGCCGATTGGTTCGGTTTGATCGCAGAACATGCGCTTACGTCGTGCGTGCGCGATAGCGTTACTCGACGCCACGGCGCAGCCGGCCCGAGTTTTCGTGAACAACAGGCCAGCCGGATCGTTCAGCGTGCGCGGAGAGTCCATCGCTCTTCAATGAATCTCCCGCCTCATCCCCCTCGGTGGATCGTTCTCGTCGCCACTTCGGGTGCCACAGTGAAGCGAAAGGTGAAGTCGAGGTGAAGTGGCCCGGTGAAGTTAGCTTCACGTTGTACGTTTGGATCGTGTGCCTCTTGACTCTGCGAAATCTCACTGAGAGTCCGTGGCCGGTCAGACCATCGAGCGGCGTTTATGACGGCGAGACGATTGACAAGTGGGACGGGTCCGTCAAGCCCGCGGGGGAGGCGGGAAAAGAATCGCCCCCTACTCATTCGGAGGCCCGCCAAAAGGAAAATAGAAATGGCTTCTTACGAACGAAACACGTTGGAGGATCAATTCACTGAAGCCTTGCGTTCTCTACCTTGGCCTGCTTCAAAATGGGGATGTCAGGATCGGCATCTTTCCACAGCGCCAGAAAATCCTTATACGCGTCGCGCGCCTTAGCCGTGTCGCCCTGCAGCGCGCGGGCCCGCCCAAGTTGAAGATGAGCCAGTGCCCCAATCGGCTCATTCAACACAATCCCTCGATGATCCAAGATTTTTTGAAACTCTGCCGCCGCTTCCTTGCCCTGGTGTGCAGCAAGGTATGCCTCTCCCCGAACATAAACGGGATACATATAGGGCCAGTTGTAAAAGCCAATGGCAGGCAAACCAAGCTCATACGGAGCGGCGAGTTCAAGACTCCCAATCGCATGCTGGGGGTCAGAATGGATGAGCGCCAGCTCAAACGAAGCTCGCGGCAGAAGCCGCGTAGCTCCCGGGTTTGGCAGGGGGAGCGCACCCATAAACAATGAATGGTCAGGCGCCCGCTACTTCGCCTCGAACCAACGAGATAGAAACCCACGGCTGGTCTGCTTCGATTTACAATCCAGTTGAAATTCATCTACAGTATCTGCCAGACGTTGTACCATTGGCCCGGGCGTGGAGTCACACCGGCCTTTCGGACGGAGGAGAGCCGTAAGCTGGCTCTACCTCTGCGCTGCAGGACTTCAGCACATCGCCCGCGCATCGCTCCTGGAAATCGGAGCTTCTCCTGTGCCTGATTTCTTTCTCTCCCCCCTCTCCTCAACCCTTGGGTGCGCCAATCAAGACTGTCCGGACCGAGTTGGCTGAGTGCTCTTAGCAGGACCGGCTTTCCATCCCGAACCCTCAACGTGTCTTGGCAGAAAAGCAGGATTTGGCCGACAGACTTTCGCAAGTCCGTTCACTTCTACAATGATTCCTGGTCACATGAGAAAATCACTCTGCTGACCACAGGCCGACCACAGTGAAAGGGGCAAGTCGACACTTACTAAAGAGTGATGCGAAGCCCGAACTCGATCTGGCGTGGCGCGCCTAGTGAATAGACACCGGTTCCGACACCAACGCGGGTAATGTTGTGTCCGTCCGAAGTAGTTCCGTTGATCTGTCCGGCCGCGCCGGTTAGCAATCCGTTGAGAGCGTTACCCGGTAGATCGAAGTTCGCAAAGTTGAAAAGATTATAGAGGCCAATAATCGGCTGAACGACAAGCTTCTCACGAATTGTGCAGGACCAGGCAAGCCTCAGGTCGAATGCCTTTAGCCAGGACAGGTTGACTTGGCCAGGAGGTGCTAGGGGCACAGTGGGGGCGACCGCTCTCAACTGTTGCACCTGGCTCAACGTAAACAGCCCGTGTTGAGTCGTGGCGGCGCGAATCCGTCCACTCGGGGAATGGTCCCGTTTGGCCACGGATTTTTTGCCTTATTTACGAAGGCCAAAGAGAGGCTCAGAATAAATTCTGCTGTCCTTTTCCCTTGGATTGAGATATAAGCTGGCGGATTCACCGTCCGGTACGATCCGCTCGACACCATGTCGCACAAGTGGAAGCTCTCGCTGCTCACTTTAGCCATCGGTGGCGTGGTTTGCCTCCTGTACTCTGGCTGCTTAGCCGCACAGTCGTCCCAAGCGCTTCCGAGCCGTATAGTCGCAGCTGACCAGTCGTCTCTGGTGACCTTGCCCGGCAACCGGCATCCCCTCGCGAATCTCGCCAATGATCGCGGCCGCGTCGCTTCGAACGTGCCGATGCAGCGCATGCTGCTGGTTCTGAAGCGCGATCCCGCACTCGGAGGAGATTTGCAACAGCTCATCGCCGATCAGCAGGACGCGTCCTCACCGCGCTACCACGCTTGGCTGACGCCGCAGGAAGTGGGCGACCGCTTCGGACCTTCGCCGTCCGAACGCCGGTCAGTCGCCTCCTGGCTGCAATCGCAGGGCTTTGCGGTGAATCGCGTGAGTCAAAGCGGGATGGTGATCGAGTTCAGCGGCACTGCCGGACAGGTAGAAACGGCGTTTCACACGGAGATTCACCGCTATTTCGCTCGCGGCCAACTGCATTACGCAAACGCTAGCGATCCGCAGATTCCCGCCGCACTGGCGCCAGTCGTCGCCGGCGTCAGCACTCTGCACAGTTTTGAAAAGCGGCCTCCGCTGCTGCAGCTCGGCACGGCCAGCCGGATCGGCAATACGAGCACCTGGCAGCCCAATTTCACCTTCAACTCTCCTTCTGGCGCGTTGCATTTCCTTGCGCCCGGAGACCTCGCCAGAATTTACAATTTCACGCCCCTTTTCCAGGCCGGAATAGACGGCACGGGGCAGAGCATCGCCATTGTTGCACGCTCTAACGTGAATCTTTCGGATATGCAGATTTTCCGCCTTGCCTTCGGATTGCCGTTCACCGCTCCGCAAGTAATCTTGAACGGCCCCGATCCGGGCAGCCTGTCCAACCCGGATGAAACGGAAGCCGATCTCGATGTGGAGTGGTCCGGCGCGATGGCGCCCAAAGCAACGATCAAGCTGGTGGTTTCAGCGAGCACGAACACGACCGATGGAGTGGATCTTTCCGCCGAATATATCGTCGAACATAATCTTGCGCCGGTGATGAGCACCAGTTTTGGCGCGTGCGAAGCGTCACTCGGTACAGCCGAGCGGGCGTTCTACACCAACCTTTGGCAGCAAGCTGCGGCGCAGGGCATCACGGCCATCGTTTCCAGCGGCGACAGCGGCGCGGCTGCATGCGATGATCCCTCCGAGGGACCGGCCACGCATGGCGCGGCCGTGAGCGGGCTGGCCTCGACGCCTTACAATATTGCCGTCGGTGGAACCCAGTTCAATGAAAATGGTGCCGACTCAAAGTACTGGTCGTCCACCAATGGGCCCGACCAGTCGTCTGTGCTTGGCTATATTCCCGAAAACGTTTGGAACGAGAGCTGCTCGAGTCCGTGCTTCTTTGTCAATTTGTTCGCCAGTGGCGGTGGCGCAAGCGCGTTTTACCCCAAACCCTCGTGGCAAGCCGGGCCAGGCGTTCCGAACGACGGAAAGCGCGACATTCCCGACGTTTCGCTTGCGGCGGCCGGCGGCCACGACGGATACCTTGTTTGCCAGGACGGAGCGTGCATCACCGATAGCTCTGGCCAGCTCATCAGCGCATTTGTGGTCGGCGGGACTTCGGCTTCGGCACCGTCATTCGCGGGAATCATGGCGCTCGTAAATCAGAAAACAGGCTCGCGGCAGGGCCAGGGGAATTTCGTTCTATATCCGCTCGCGGCAGCGCAGAACGCGGCGAATTGCGATTCGAGCACCGGGCCGCAGGTTTCCTGTACCTTCAACGACGTCACGCAAGGGAACAATGACGTTCCGGACCAAGCGGGCGCTTCGGCCACGCCGGCCTACGACCTCGCGACCGGGCTCGGCTCGGTGAACGCGGCAAACCTTGTGTCCAACTGGACGAACGTAACGTTTCGTGGTTCGAGCGCGACCTTGCAGCTTTCTCCGACGAGCATTACGCATGGGCAGCCGGTTAACGTTAGCGTGAGTGTGAGTGCTACCAGCGCTAGCGGCATGCCGACCGGCGATGTCGCGCTGCTGGCGGGCTCGCAGGCGATCAACATCGGTAATCTGATCACCGGAACGGTTTCAGCCGCGGTCACAACGTTTCCCGGCGGGAGCTACTCCGTAGCCGCGGCGTACGGCGGAGACGGGACGTTCGGCTCGAGCGTTTCGAACGCGGTGCCCGTGAGCGTCACCGCGGAGCCGAGCACCACGACGTTGTCCACGCAGGTCTTGTCATCCGCGGGGAGATTGGGGCCCGGCACGACGACAACGTACAGCGCGCCGCTGTTCTTGCAGGCCAGCGTTGTGGCCGCTTCGAGCCAGGGAAATGCGAGCGGCACACTGGCCATAAGCGATACGTTCGCAGTAAACACCACGACTGTCGTGACTTCAGCGCTGAACAGCCGAGGCGGAGCCTTCATTACGGATACATCCCCGCTTGCCATTGGCACACATGTCTTGTCGGCGAGCTATTCAGGCGACTCGAGTTTTCTGCCCAGCACCTCCGCTCCGGTGACACTTACGGTTATAAAGGGTGCGACGCAAGTATTTCTTTTTGCGCCCAAGGCAGCCCTGCCGAATACGCCCGTCACGCTGGAAGCGGACGTTTTCCCCACGCTGGGACTGGCCTTGCCGACTGGGACAGTGCAGTTTTCCGTGGGCGGTGTTGCACTCGGGAGTCCGGTGCAAGTACAGAGTTCTGTCGTGCTGCTGACGACGTCGCTACTGCAGAACGGCACCAACAGCATCACCGCCGCCTATTCTGGCGATTCCAACTTCAACGGATCGGTTTCCACGGCGAGTGTCGTCTTCGTGGGGAATCCAGACTTTCAAATCGGCGTCAATCC
>Ga0182038_10000931_pt1 | contig 15232 bp, 8 predicted proteins | sample sta12Can44000108_FD_125976 | JGI IMG/M metagenome (GOLD analysis project Ga0182038, IMG submission 125976) | Lab enrichment of tropical soil microbial communities from Luquillo Experimental Forest, Puerto Rico - statanox.12C.anox.44.000.108 | ecosystem: Environmental > Terrestrial > Soil >...
CAGGTTCGTCCGCAACGCGTGACCACGATGGTTTCGTCGTGGAGGATAGTCGGCATCGGGCAGCCATTGGGTAGGCATGTGTAGAAGGTTGATAGACCTCCGCCGGGCACTCAGCTAGCCTCGCAGCGGCGACATCGCACTGCTCCGCTTTTCATCGTTGTGCACTAGGTCTGCTACAATGCCGGGTCATGAAAAGACGCGACTTGCTTCAATTGCTACCCGCTGCGGCCCTGCTCCCGGCGGCCAGTTGGCCTTCATCTCTCGACAATTCCCAAGACAAAGTTGGCTCTGGCCGAACTTCATCCATGGTTTACGAGCTCCGGGTGTACCACACCTACGAAGGCAAGCTGGACGACCTGTTACGCCGCTTCCGCGAACACACTGTGCGCCTTTTCGAGAAGCATGGCATCCACAACGTGGCCTACTGGACTCCCATCGACGAACCGCTCAAGGGCAGGACTCTCTTCTACATTCTCGCGCACCCCAGCCGCGAAGCCGCCACCGCCAATTGGGATGCTTTTCGCAATGACCCCGAATGGCAGGCGGCCCGCGACAAATCCGAAGCCAATGGCAAGCTCGTCGAGAAAGTCGACTCCACCTTCCTGTCTCTCACCGACTTCTCCCCGGCCCTCGCCTGAGTTGCGACCGCTGTCGCGCCGGGCTCGACGCTTGCGTGCCGCGTCGACCCGATACTTGATCCATGCGCCTCTTTGCTTCCCAGGTTGGTAGTGGCTGTCCTCTTGTTCCCGATGATCTCTCGAAGCCTTTGCTTGCGCACAGCAGAAAGCGGGTCGTTGGCGCAGCCGCGATATCGCCGCAGATCCTAATGTTTTAATCCTGAACTGCAAAGAGCGATTTCAACTGCTTCGTTTCGATCAGGAGCGCGGGGCCGCAGCGATTCGAACTGCCGGTTACCGTGGCGCGGTTGAATCCGGCGCGAAGCGCGAAGAGGAACTGAAATTTTCCCTGTGCTAACGTTGCACATCCCAGCGATTCCATGCCAGATCCGTTTGCGCGCGCGAATCCCGTTTGGCACCTCTTGAATGGCACGCGGTGTCCGCTTGTGTTCGCATGACTGCAGCGCGCGGCTGGTGGTAGACTTGCGGCCGCGGAGGGTAGAGACATGGTGAAGAAAGCGAAGCAAAAGAGAGCAAAGCGGGCCGCGAAAAAAGCCACAGCCACAGCCAAAGCCAAGTTGCGCGCGAAGATGCGGGCGCCAAAGCGGAGAGCCGCTCGCAAGCCGCCGGGGAGGGGCAGACCCGCCGGCCAGCCCCAGGTCATGCTGGGCAGCCAGAGCGTAGAGACCGTGCAGTTGAAGCGCGACGCGCGCGCGGCGGCCGCTGGAGAGGGCGGCGGGGATTTTGGCGGCGTTTCCGTGGTGGAGAGCGCCGACTCTGAAAGCCCGGAGGAATTGCTGGAAGAGGGACAAACGTTCGAAGCGGGGATAGTGAGCGGAGTGGAAAACGCTCCGGACCCGGACCAAGGCGAAGTGCGCACGCACGAAGTGGCGCAAGACGATGTGCCGGAAGAGTACGACGACAAGGACCGTCCTTAAATTCCGAGTTGCCGAGAGCCACGACTTCACCATCGATCGCTTTGTTGGCTGGAAGATCGGGGAACGCTTCGGCTGGGTGTGGGTATCGCTGTTGAAATCCTTCCCATTCCGCGAATAGATGCTGGTTTCGGGGCTGATCGTCACCCAAGGCGGTGTTCACGCGCCGTCGACAGCGGTAATGCTGCCGAAGCGCTCGGTGAGTCGCTCCGTATGAATAGCTGGTGGCATCTCAACGCTGGGACGTTTGGCTTCGGCAACCCGATGAGTTATTCGTAGCGCAGTGTAGTGATGGGATCGACTTTGGTTGCGCGCCAAGCCGGTACAAAGCAAGCCAACAGAGCCACCGCCGTTAGCGCGGCTCCGACTTCGGCATAGGTCACCGGATCCCAGGGCTTGACGTCGTACAGTACTGCCGCGATTACGCGCGTGACCCCTAGTGCCAAGAGAGCGCCTACGCCGACTCCGATTAGCGCGAGCCGCAAGCCGGTCTTTGCAACCATGCTTAAAACGTCAGCTGATTGCGCGCCCAAGGCAACGCGGATCCCAAACTCACGCATGCGTTCGTTCACAAAATAAGACATCACGCCGTAGATGCCCGTCACCGCCAGCAGCACGGCGATGCCCGCGAAGATTCCCAAGAGTTCCGAATACGAGTGATAGTCGCCCATGGACCGCGCGAGGACCTGATCCATCATTATCGCTTCGCCAACTGGCTGGTCGGGATCGAGTTCCGACACAATCCTTTTCACCGAAGCTGCCAAATCTCCCAGGCGGCGGGCGCCGGGAGCCGTTCGTATCGCTAGCGTTTGCCATAAGTGCGCGACAATCGCTCCACCTGGATACACCGCACCCTGCTGCCAGTGCGACGCATACATGAACGGCGGCGCTGGCTGGCCCAGGCCCCAATGCCTGACGTCGCCGACGATCCCGACAATTTGCCGTGGGCGCCGCTCGTTTACCGGATACGGGTCGTAACGCAGCAGAATCTGCTGCCCAAGCGGGTCCTCGTTCGGAAAGAAGCGATGTGCAAACGTTTCGTTCACCACAATCGCCCAAGGCGCCGCCTCAGTATCGTGTTCATCAAGATAGCGCCCTTTTTTCAGCGGAATCTTGAACGTGCGGAAAAAGCCCGGAGTGACTTCGTTGTAGCCAGCACGCGGCCTTTGGTCCGGCGGCGGTTCGGGGTGTCCCAGGATCGAGAAGGTGTAGCCCTCGGAGAACCGCGTGGGAAGACCGGTGATGGAACCAACGGATTCGACCCCAGGCAGCGCAGCAACCTTTTCCAGCAGTTGTTTGTAAAATGCGTTCACCGCCGGCATGGCCTGTTCCATATCCCCGCCGGGCACACGATGCATGTATTGGCCGCCTTCCGGCAATTGAATGCTCACGGTCAAAAGGTTGCTCGAGTCGAATCCGGGATTCACGCGCTGCATGCGCAAGATGGAGTTGATCAACAGACCCGCGCCGATGAGCAGCACCATCGCCAGCGCCACCTCGCTGATGGCGAGAGCGTGTCGCGTGGTTCCGCGCGACCCGGCAACGGTTCGCCGCCCCCCCTCCCGCAGGGCATTGTTGAGAGTGGGATGCGATGCTTCGAGTGCAGGTATAAGCCCAAAAAGGAATGCCGTTAAAAGAGAAATCGCCAGGGTGAAAAGTAGCACACGCGCATCAATCGGAATGCTGTCGGCGCCCGGAAATTCGCCCACCAGCGCACGGAAAATCTGAATGCCCCAGTGGGCCAGAGTGATGCCAAGGACTCCACCGAGCAGCGCTAGCAGGCCACTCTCCGCAAAGAGTTGCTGCATCAGTCGTCGGCGGTCGGCCCCCAGGGAAGCTCGCACAGCATATTCGCTTCGCCGTGTTTCCGTCCGGGACTGCAAAAGGTTCGCCACATTTGCACACGCAATTAGCAAAACAAAAGACACAGCGCCGAGCAGCGGATACAACGGCTGCCGGGCCCAGCCGAAAAGGGCCTCGTGCAGAGGTTGCACCTTTTTGCCGATACCTTTGTTCGTCGCGGGGTAGGCCTGCTCGAGCTGACGAGCGATCACGTCCATTTCCGCCTGAGCCCGTGCCAGGGTCACGCCGGGCTTGAGCCGCGCCACAGGCATGAGCCAGTGATCCTGCCGCGCCGCATACCTCGCGTTCCCTGGATTGATCGGCTGCCACAAGTCAATGGGTTCGCCGTAAAACGGAGCAAAACCTGGAGGCATGATCCCGACGACTGTGGAGACAATTCCGGTGTTGTGATTCGTGAAACTTTTCCCAAGCGCCCCAGCGTCGCCGTTGAAATGCCGCTTCCAAAACGAATCACTAATGACTATTGCCTGCGTGAGTTCCTGCTGTTCGTCGGGAACAAAGGTTCGGCCGAGGATAGGTTTTGCGTTCAGCAGATCGAAAAAACTCGCTGTGACGTCCTGAATGCGAACCGCTTCGGGTCCGCCCGTACCCACAAGAATGGAGGATTCCGTGCCGCTCGTTAACGCGATGTCTTCGAAGACTTCACTCCGCTTTTGCCAATCGAGCACTTCGGCGATCGGCGGAGGCTGCCACTGATCGGGATGGCCCAGCGGCGTTTCCCAAATGGCCACCATCCGGTCGGCGCCGCGATACGGCAATGGCCGGTACAGCAGCGCGTTCATCACGCTAAAGATGGTGCTGTTTGCACCGATGCCCAGCGCCAGCGAGGCAACCACAACGGAGACAAAACCGGGATTCTTAGACAGGCTGCGGACCGCATACTTGAGGTCTTGGATAAAGGTTTGCAAGAAGAAAAAATTTCGCATCTTCCCGCCCCCCCATCAAACCGACGTGCACCCTACGGCAGGGCTTTACAGGCTTAGACGATGCGGCGCTCGATTGGGATGCAAGGGACGTCAGGCCGTCAGGTGGCCCTTCGCCCCTGGAAAGCTGCAATGCATCCCACAGTCGAGAGATTGGACCTCCCCGGCCCATAGCTTTCTTGGAACATTCCTGAGCGCAATCGCTTGGAGGGCAATCACTTGCAGAGTAACATCGCCAAGCGGCGGGCTGATAGGTGGTCCCTGGGAATCACATTACGTTCCCGCAAGGTCTCAAAATGCGGTGTTGACTGATTGCGGTCTGTGCCCCATAGCCGGGAGGGCCAGAGTATTAGTATAGAAAGGCAGAGTTGTGCGGTTTGGGAGGCGTCATAAAACCTACATTCTAAAGGCAGAACGTCCAACCTATGAACCGAACCCTTCACCGCACGTCTCCCGGTCCAGCCATCGCGCCAAGATTGCTTTTTGGCTGCCGGCTGATGGGTTTGCTGCTTGTGCTTGGTGCCTTTTCCGGCAGCTTGGCTTCGGCGCAGACCTTCGAGCCCTCCCGCATCACGCAGGCAATCGATGAGCGCGTTCGTGTCACATTGGAGGGAAACGTGCACGCGCTGGCGCAGGCTCGCTACGATCAGGGTGCCGTTCCCGATTCCTTACCGGTTCAGCGGATGCTGTTGTTGTTTCAGCGTTCTCCGGAGCGCGAGGCCGCGCTGCGACAGTTCCTCGAGGATGTGCATAGGCGGGGCAGCCCCAGCTATCACAAGTGGCTCACGCCCAAACAATTCGGCGAATTCTATGGAGCCCGCGATTCAGAGATTGCGGCCGTCGCGGGTTGGCTCGAAAAGCACGGTTTCTCTGTTGCCGGTGCTCGAAAAGGGAAGATGGTGATCGAGTTTTCCGGAAGTGCCGGACAACTCCGCGAAGCCTTCGGCACAGAAATTCACAGCTACATCGTCAACGGCGAAGCGCACTACGCCAACCACCGCGACCCGCAAATTCCCGCTGCCCTCGCCTCCGTGGTTGCCGGGATCACGCCGCTCCATGACTTCCGCCCAACACCTCAGGTCAAGATTCTTGGCCAAGCTTCGTACGATCGCAAATCCCACGTCGTCCACGCGGAATGGACGATTCAGAATTCACCTCCGCTGCTAGCTCTGGCGCCTGCTGATTTTGCGGTCCAGTACGATCTGAATCCCTTGTACGCGGCCGGCATCAACGGGACTGGTGTCACCATCGGCATTATTGGCGCCTCGAACGTCTATCCGAACGTGGTCGCAAACTACCGTTCGCTCTTCGGATTACCGGTTGGTACGCTCAACATCATCATCGACGGTCTCGACCCGGGGCCAAGCGCTGCGGTGAATCATGGGAATCGGGCGGAAGTGGAGTCCTTTCTCGATGTGGAAGTTTCTGGTGCGGTGGCTCCCGGGGCCACGGTGAATCTTTATACCGCCGCCGACACGACGGTTCAGTCCGGTTTGCTGCTGGCGGCACAGCGTGCCGTCGACGACGACGTCGCTTCGGTTCTCAGCACCAGCTATGGACAGTGTGAACAAGCGCTCGGTTCGTCCGGCAATCAGTTCTGGACGGCGCTTTGGGAACAGGCGGCCGCCCAGGGGCAGACCTCATTCGTCTCCTCCGGCGACAGCGGTTCTGCGGGCTGTGACGATTTCAACGCACCGGTGCCAGCACAGCTCGGCCTCGCCGTAAACGGCTTATCCTCCACGCCGTGGAACATCTCCGTCGGGGGCACCGATTTCTTCTACACGAGCTATAACGGCACTGCCGCCGCTCAGAGCGCTGAACTGGCAAGTTACTGGAACTTGGCGACACCGAGCCCCACGACTCCAGCTGCCTCGCTTTTGAAAACTGTTCCGGAGCAACCCTGGAACCAAGCCTTCGGGCTGGATCTTTACGACGGTGGAGTCTACGGCCCGAATCAGCCCACGATCGTCGCCGGAAGCGGGGGCGCGAGCGTCTATTACCCTAAACCAGGCTGGCAAAGTGGTCAGGGAGTACCCGCCGACGGCGCGCGGGACCTTCCCGACGTGTCCCTGTTCGCCGCCGACGGTGAAAACGACAGCTTCTATCCTATCTGCCTGCCCGAGGGAGGTTGCAACGGGTCGAACTCGGCTTCTCAGGAGATCACCGCCGTGGGCGGTACCTCAGCCTCTTCACCCGCCATGGCCGGGATTATGGCGCTCGTCAATCAAAAGTACGGACGCCAGGGACAGGCGAATTTCGTTCTCTATCCGCTCGCGGTACAGCACCCGTCGGTTTTTCATGACATTTCGATCGGGAGCAATGTCGTACCTTGCCGGCAAAGTTCGTCCTCCTGTACGCTGAGCACCGCCAATGACAACACGACAGGCCTCTATACGCTCGGCCACTACTACGCTGGCGCTGGCTACGATCAGGCGTCCGGTCTGGGCAGCGTCGACGCGAATCTGCTTGTCCAATATTGGAGCTCGCTGAACTTTACGGCGAGCAACACGTCCCTAAACCTGAGCCAAACGACGTTTACGCACGGGACCCCCATTAACGTGAGCGTCGCGGTCACCGGCAACGGCGGCACGCCGACGGGCGATGTCGGTTTGCTTCCTGCCGAGAGCGCCGCCGTTGCCAACATCAGCTTAAACGAATTGACCCTGCAAGCCGGCGCGGCCTCGGGCATCGTGAACAACTTTCCCGGCGGCCAATACCAACTCACCGCGAGATATGCGGGCGATACCGCTTTTGCTCCGAGCACCTCCGCACCGCTTACTCTCAATGTCGCTCCCGAAGGCACTACCCTCTCCGTCGCCGGAAGCTACGGCAGCGGAAGCAACGGTTCGTTGGCGCCCATCGCAAACGGCGCCAGCTATCCCTACGGCACCTACATCGTGATTAACGCCCAGCCCATCGGCGTGAATGCGCCGAAAGGCGGGACCGATGGGGTTACAACGGGGACGGTCACCTTCACCGACACGGCTGGTTCCGGCAACGTCGGCTCGGGCGCCCTGAGTCTGAACGCGCAAGGATTCGCTGAATGGACTCCCGCTCTTTCGTTTCCGGTCGGCTCGAACAGTTTGAGCGCCAGCTACTCTGGTGACGCCAGCTTCAACGCCTCCACCAGCACAACGCCTCTCCCGTTCACCATCACGAAAGCATCCAGTGTAGCCTCTTTGGAGGCGGAGCCGTCTCCCGTGGCTCTCGGTTCGGCGACGACTCTTAAGCTGAACGTGAGAAATCAGTTTTCTGGCCCGGTGTGCAGGGAAGCCGGCAGCTGCACTCTCTACGATTCGGCCCCCGTTGCTCCGACTGGCACGGTCACGTTTACTTTTGGGAATACTACCTTGGGGACGGTTACCCTGGTTCCCCGCAGCAACAATCTTTTTGCGTCTTCAGCCAACCTCAGCGTCTCCACCTTACCCCTGGGGAACGACGTCGTCACTGCGAGTTACGGTGGCGACACCAACTACACTGCGACCACCGCGACGTTCCCCGTTGTGGTTGAAAACGCCGCTACGCTCTCGGCTGTCGTCAATCCGAGTTCCATCAATCAAGGTGAGTTCACCCAGATCAGCGCCACGGTTACTGGTCAAAATGGCCTGCCAATTCCCACGGGAACGGTGAATTTCTCAGCCGGCGGATCTGAGTCGGAGTGGAACGACACAGAACCGCTCAAGAACGGCTTGGCGAGCTCCATTGCGCTCCCGGGTAATCTTTTCTTTCCTCCCAGCAATGGCCAGATTTCCGTCCCAATCAATGTCTCCTATTCGGGCGACTCCACTTATGGTCCAGCCAGCGTGAACGCGTCGCTCGTCGTCACCCAGGGTTTTCTTCCACCCTTCAGCATGGTGGCGACTCCGGTTACCATCGCGTCTCCCGGAGCAACCACGAACAACACCTCCGCGGTCACAGTGACCCCGGGAAACGGATTCACTGGCGCGGTTTATCTCTCTTGTGCGCTAACATCCTCTCCGTCCGGAGCCGTACACTTACCTACGTGCAGCTTTCCCTCGAATGCTTTGAACATTGCGGGAACAGGCGCTGTCACGGCGCTCATGACCGTTGACTCGACGGCCCCCTCTTCGAGCGCCAGTTCCCTATCTTTGCAGGATTGGCGCTTGCCGAAAGGGCAGCCGCTTCTGGTTGCCATCGCGGGTGTGCTCGCGGTTTGCTTTTTCTTGCTGGGCGCCGCGGCGTGGCATCATAATCGCCGAGTCCTAGCTACTTGCCTGTTGACCTTGGTGATCTTCGGTGCGCTTGCTGGCTGCGGTGGTGGAAGCGCTACGCCGCCGCCACCGCCCCCGCCGCCCCCCCCGACAATTCCCGGCACAACTGCGGGAACCTACGTGTTCACCGTCAATGCCGCGCTCGCCGCCAATGGCGTCAGCCAGGCCGCGACAACGGTTACGGTAACGATTCAATAGGCCGGGCCTGGCGATGTGCCTGTAAGCAGCGCAGGATACGGCGATCGAACCTGAATACTACAGACCGCAAGGCGACGTGCGATGGGTGTCTCGTGGAAGAAGTCTGGCAAAAACCTTTACCAACGGTGGGGCAGGCTCGAGCAGGTCTCGAGAGCTTCCAACCGCGACGTGGTCGATTGCGGTGATGCAAGGGTGCTCCGCGCGTATCGAGGCTTTCCGCCGATGAGGTGCTCCGGTACATTCGAGCTAGCGAGCCTTTCGGTAAAAATCGTTGAAAAAGGAGCGCGTTGCGTCACACTTCGCGTAGAAGTCGCCAAGTTCGCTGCCGCCAAACAAAGAGCCAAACCGCAAAATAAGCAAATCCACCGAGGACTTCGTCTGTCAACGTCCAGGGTACGCCGCGAAAATAGAGGACTTGCGCGATTGCCAGCCGAACCAGGTTCAAGCCGAAAAAAATAACGGCAACTGCCAGGAGCCGCAAGGCATTTCGGAGCAAGGATTTTCTGACATCCCATAGAAGGGGGATCGACCCCATGAAGACATCGACAAAAGTGCAGGCGATCACGACGCGGAAGAGCTGCCCTTGAATGCGAATGGCATCAAACGACACGCGCGCGGTGGCCATGCCGAGGGATGCGCAAATACGCAGGACGGCTGCGGAAGTTACGAACCGCAACCATCGCCACGGGAACCGATAGGTAAGGAGAACAAACAGGGCGACGAGGCTCGAGCGAAGCAGAAATTCTCGGCTCAGCCAAGGCAGTCGAATCGCCGCCGGGTCAAGCTTCGGGTGCAACAAAGGTTGCGAGCTCATCGCCAAGCATCTCTCTTGTTGTGCCACAGGAGCCGCACGCTCCATAGCGCCAGCAAAGCCACAAAAGTAAGAAAGGCAATGCGTCCGCCGCCCACGAGGATCCATCGCACATGGGAAACTGACACGCTCGATGACTGTGCCCCGTTGTCCGGCGGCCGTCCATGGCCATCGACTGCGTTGATCGTAACCGTATAGTTGCCCTCCGCGGCCGAAGCGCTTGCGGAGACCTTCAACAGTGAGGTGGCAGAGCCGTCGGTCACGGTCGCCGGAGCAGGGTTCGGACAGGATGGCGCGGGATGGGACATTCCGGAGACGGTGCAGCTAAAGTTCACCGTGCCGGTAAAGCCATTAAATGCAATGACGGTGATGGTGGAAGTTGCGACGTCTGTGTCAATGTAGCTCGGCGTCAGGAGAGACAGGGTTATGTTATAGCTGGGGGTCGGCGCGCCCTGGCATTCGCATGCAAGGGCTTCCGGGCGCAAACCCTCGGTCGTGCACTTGCCCACATTTCCGCTACCTACCGTAGGCGGCCTGCATGGCGCGCCCGGCTTGGTACACACACGTCCCTGTAGAACAGGCTTGAAGGAACACGACTGTCCAGGAGTGGCTGGCGAGGAAACCAAAAGGGCACCAAGGACGAGGAATGCAAGCGCCGCATGGGTAGGTGTTGGCTTCATCAAGACTCCTCGCGGGATTTTGGGGATTGCGCTCCGGGCAACATACTACTGCTTTTGCGCCTCAATGGCGGGTCGTTCTCGCTTGATTCTGTGCTCTTCCTTCTGATCCGAACCAGATCGTCGCGGAAGGTTCGTGCCGTTGCGGGCTATGCTACGATTTGGTGTACAGGTAGGAAGTCTGACCACACGGGAGGTAAAGCCGATGCGAATGCTCAGATTCCCGAGTCTCCTTCTCTGCTTCCTTTGTTTCATTGTTAAGGGAGACGCGCAAAGTCCGGAGGTTGCGGAAAGACCGGTATGGGCCATGGAGTTCGTAGAGGTGCAACCCGGCAAGATGGCACTAGCCCTTGGCTATCTGGACGATCACTGGATGCGCGTCCGACAGGAAGCCAAGCGGCAAGGTGTGGTTCTAGGCTACCACCGGGTTTCTGAAGTGCAACTGGCAGGGCCAGGTTCCGCCGCAGATGAGAACTCTATCGTGTTGCTGACAGAATACAAAAACCTTAACGCATTCTCCGGCCGCGAGGTCGTGTTCGCCTCCATACTCCGCCATCTGCCAGCCACACCCGGCCTGGTTCCGCTTAGGCCAGAAGAGCTTTACAAAACCGTCGAGACACGCGTATTCATGGAACAACCCGCGAATCCCGACACGGCGCAGTTTAAGCTTATCGGTAAAAAGTAGGACATTGGCGATTCCGAAGTTTATTGATTCGCAATATCAGCCGACATCGTATTGCCATACCGTTCGTAACAGCCGCGAAAATTGCCCTGGCTTGGAGGGATGAAAGGCACCAGTTAATTCTTCTCGGGAGACACGCTCAGGAGCGAACCAGGACGTTACCCGCCGAAGGCTGCGCCATTTTCCGGCTATGCTGTTTTACTCCGTCGAAGGGACAAGCGTCATAGCAAGGACCACCACATTACGATTCCTAGGCAGGGCGACGCTGTCGACCACCTTGCTGCTGGCGAGATCGAACGAATAGCCGAAGATGTGAAACGTACCGTCGTCGGCTTCCCCATCTCCCGTAAGGCGATAAGGAACAGTCAACGCCGTAGATTCCCCGCTGAAGCTTCCCTGTGAATACCAGTCGCTCAGGCTCTGCGTGAAAGTCGAAGACGTTCCATCGGCATAGGCGACGGTGAATGTTTGCGACTTCTGGCTGCCTTGGACACCGGCCGCAAGAATCTTCAAAGCGCCAAACTTACCGGCAGGCAGAGTGACCGTCTGCCCGGTGACGACGTCCGGAGCATTGGCCGGGCCGAACCGAAACAAAACACCATCCCATTCCTGCGTGGCGCCCACAGGCTGCTCGGGGAGCGCGAATCCGCCACCATCAAGGCTAGAAATCTCGTCAAACTTTGATCCGTCTGTGTAGATACCCGTGATGTTGTAGGCCGAAGTGAGATCGACTGCCACTGCCCCGGTTTTCACTGCGACGACCCTCAAAAGGATAGGGACCTTGCGCGACAGGCTGCTTGACGTTGCGGTCACCGTGATCGTCGCAGTCTCCGAACGTGCCGAACGGTCTGCTTTGAGCGTTAGCGTGCTTGTTCCAAAAGCGTTGGGCGGAGCAAAGGTTGCGGTTACTCCGGCAGGCAGTCCTGTCGCCGCCAGGCTCACGGGGCTCTGGAACCCATTCCTTGGGGTCACACCGACCGTTACTGTGACGATTCGCCCCTGCGTGACGGAGAGGCTGGTGGTTGAGCTAGAGAGCAGAAAATCTTTGTCGCCCGCTGCCGGCGGAGGAAGAACATCGTAGAGCGGCTGTGCTGGCTTTATGCTTGGATCTTCCTCCGCCACCGTCATGGCGAGAATGCGGATTTTAGGGTTATCCGGCAGCTTGACGGTCTTGGTTCCAGGTTCCAAATCGACGGCGTAGCCGAACAAATACGAATACGAGTAGGCAACGTTGTCGCCCGCGGGGTTGTGGTGATGCGAGCAGTACCACGCCAGGTCCGCCCGCTTGATGTAGCCTGGCCTGATGCCGGTCATCTCCGCATAATCGTCGTGCACGGTTCGCGCCGGCCGCGCACTGGTCGCGGGAACCGTTACGTCTTTCGCAGTCCACTGCCTGTCGTCCCACTGCCCGATGAATCCGCTCCAGTCCTGAATATTCAACTCGAGTTTCCTACGGCCTGCTTCGAACGCGGCTTTCTGGTCGCCATCGATGGAAGCGGCCAGCAAGTAAAGGCGGTTATAGCTTCCCGCCGGAAGCTCAATTATCTGCCCCTTTGCAACAAGTGCGTTCGGCACGCCAGTCTTTCCCGGAGCAAGCTGAAACTCCACGCCATCGAATTGGATTTGCGAAGGCAGCATCTCCGCAGGCAGCGCATTGCCTTTGCCGTCAAATCCCTGGGACGATTTTGTGCCGTCGTTGCTCGCCGCTCGGAGATCGTAGGGCAGCTTCACCGGGGCGGAATGTCTGCTGACCTTCCCGGCCGCCCGAGCCAGCTTGACCGCGAAGGTACGCGGCTGATAGGCCGAAAAGGAGGTCACCAGGGCGCCGTCGCTTACGGTTGCCGCGCCCATCGGCTGCTCTTGCCCGTTCACCTCGCGGGCCGCAACGACCGGCGAGGCGAACGACAAGCGCACGTCCTCCTGCGGTTTGCCGTCCAGTTCCACCATCCGCACGACGATCTCATCGCTTTGTTCGGCTTTCTTCAGCGCCAAAACTCGAATACGCGAGTTGCTTACTTTCAGCAAAGAAAATTGCTGGCCGAGCGCTCCCGCATGTTTCGAAGTCTCAAAAGCAATCAGCGGATCGTTCAGCCGCTGCGCCAGCCAGTCGGTTTGCCCGTCGCGCCACCCTCCGGCGTGGCCGGCTATGCCGTATATGAATTCGTGGCGGCCGATATCCTGAGTGCCTTGGTCGTGATAACCGCCGGAGGTGCCCGGCGTCCGGATAAGCGTGAGCCGGATGGTGTGGTCATCCGGCTTGTCCGATCCGTTCTTGCAGTCGGTGAGAATCGTAGCGCCGAACTCACCGCTCATGGCAGTCAGATCAATCCACTGGTGCGAGGGAACTTCAAATTTTCTCGGCTCTGCGGTTGGCCTCTCGATCGTGCCGATATCCCAGTTGTAGGTCGCCAAGCGATTCGAAGCGGTCAAGGGGAATGTTGCTTTGAGGTTGGACTCTTTCGTATGCCAGTCGATCACGTTCCCGAATTCCACTCGCTGGCCCGCATCGCCTGCGGACAGGCGGATGGTTTGCACAAACTTCGAGCCCGCGGTCTCTCGTGAAACCTCCACGGCCACGCGCGCCGCACCATCTTCCACAACGCGAATCTTTGCTGGCCCGCCGAGGTACGCCTTTGGCGCGGCCTGTTCCTGATCCCAGTCCATGTTCCACGCCGGCCACTGCTTGGGGTTGTCATAGGAGATGGCCAGCCTTGCCGGTCCCGCCAGCAGTTCTTTTCCAATGGATTTGTCGAAGATGCTTCGGACGTCGCCGTCTGCGTTCAGCGCTATGCGGTAATACTGGTTTTCGAGCGAATCGTTGGATACTTTCAGCGTTGATATGCCGCGAGCCTCACCTGACTGCACATCATAGACGGCGTAGCCGGTTGGCGGGACGTGTGCGAGGAAGAGGACTTTTCCGCTTGAAATCTGTGCGGGAACTTCCTTGCCGCCGGGACCGGTAACGCGGACCGAGTTCGGAGTCCCGCCTGGCAACTCCACACTAGCTTCCACGACATCTTCTCGCGCGATGTTGAGCGGATTGAAGACCACCACCGGGACACCTTTAACTTCCGTGTTCAGGGTTGCCGCAACTGCTTCGGTTGCGTTGCCGAGCACTCCCGCAAACTGGTTCATCGCAATCACGTCGTCGTTCCAGGCGAACTCATAGCTCTTTGGCGTGGCCGTGCCCGCGGCGATGTCGTGGAAATGCCCGGCCATCACCAGGGTCCAGGCATTGTTTAGCCGTTCACGCGGATAGGTCCGGGCTCCCAGCCATTCCGCGGCGATCGAGGCTTTCTCCGCGGCATCCGCAAGCAGCTCTTCTTTGCGAAGCCAGCGCTTTTGGTAGGCTTCCGAGGTCAAGGACCCGGCTGAATGGTTGGTCAACTCCATCTCCCCGGTATATCGCGGCAACCCCTTGGATTCTGAAGGAGTGATATCAAGGAACAATTGCTCGGCCGTGGAAGAAAGCACATGGACCGGCCCCTCGCCCACTGGCGTCGGGGGCCAGGCCGGGTGTTGCAGCCTCCGTGACAAGGACAACCATTCTTCCGGTGGCAAACTCGCTGTACCTTTGGTCACGATCGCTTCCAGGCGCTTCACGGAGTCTTCATCGGGTGCGCCACCGACATCGCCGGTTCCGTAATAGTGATAATCCGTGAAGACCCCGCTCACCTTGCCGTTACGTTCGACTCGCGCCGCCCAATCGCCCTGGTATCGTTCTTGGTCGCGCTCTTCCTGCACCTTAGTGAGACCCTCCTGCTGATCCCAAAGGCTCGAGAGCTCCTCGAGTTCCTTCTGCTCCGGTGCCTTTCCGCTGCGCTGCGCACTTTGTAATTTCTCTCGGAGCGTGTGAAACTTCGTCTGGATTTCCTTCAGCATGGTGGCTGGCGGCGGCTCGGGCAGCGGCTTGCTGAGATCCGTATAGATTCCGCCGCTGTAACTCCCTGGATTCAGTCCCGCCAGAACGCTTTCTCCGTCAGGCCCCACCCACAAGCCCACGTTAAACGGCGTGCCCTCCGGCGTCCTCTCGCTTGATTCCGGCCCTCCGGCATCGGCCGAAGAGCCCCAGGTCAGTTTTTGAGTCGAGAACCCCTTTACGCCGGAGTGCGCCAAGATCGTCGGCAGTGAAGAGGGAAATCCAAAACAGTCGGGCAACATATATTCAGCGCTGGCTTTGCCAAACTCTTTGCGAAACCATTCATTTCCGTAGAGAATCTGCCGGATAATGGCCTCTGCACTTGGGGCGTTCACGTCTCCTTCTTCCATCGAGGAGCCCGCAGGAAACCATCGC
>Ga0182038_10000932_pt1 | contig 15220 bp, 11 predicted proteins | sample sta12Can44000108_FD_125976 | JGI IMG/M metagenome (GOLD analysis project Ga0182038, IMG submission 125976) | Lab enrichment of tropical soil microbial communities from Luquillo Experimental Forest, Puerto Rico - statanox.12C.anox.44.000.108 | ecosystem: Environmental > Terrestrial > Soil >...
CATTACAGCATGGAAAGATATTTTGATGAATGATTTTGAGAAACCGGTGATGCAAGAATATCCTGTTATCAAAAAAATAAAAGAAGATTTGTACAATGCAGGTGCAATTTATGCGTCTATGAGTGGCAGCGGCAGTACCATGTTTGCAATTTTCGAAAAAAGCAGTGCACCTCAATTCTCATTTCCACCATCTTACCTGCAAATACGTTTATAATTTTTTTCGGCCAATCAATTTAGATATTTACATTTAACAATAGCATTTGGCAAATGAAATTTCTGATTAAAATACTGCAGTTTTTTTATAGTATCTATGCCTTAATCGTATTTATTGCAGTGATGTTTATAATAGCTCCATTTGTTGCCGTTGTTTCTGCATTTGGTGTTGAAGGTGGCAACATTATCTATAAACTATGTGCTCTTTGGGCACGTATATGGTATTTTTTTATTGGAATATGGCATCAGGAAATATACGAAGTACCACACGATAAAACCAGACAATATATTTTTGTTGGCAATCATATTTCGTATATGGACATACCGCCCATTGTATTGGCAATTCATCAACCCATCAGGGTTTTAGGCAAATACGAGATGGTAAAAATTCCGGTATTCGGTTGGATTTACAGAGCTGCAGTTATTTTGGTTGACAGGAGAAATGCCGAATTAAGGGCTAAAAGCGTAAGAGCATTAAAAGCTGCCATCAACAGAGGCATTTCTATTTTTATATTTCCTGAAGGGACTTTTAATGAAACGGGAAAACCGTTAAAAGATTTTTACGACGGAGCTTTTAGAATTGCCATAGAATCGCAAACACCTATTAAACCCTTATTATTGATAGATACATTAAACCGGATGCATTATAACGGAGTATTTACTTTAACACCCGGTAAAAACCGTGTTATTTATTTGAATGAAATTGACGTTAGTTGTTATACCATGCAAGATGTAAACAAACTGAAAGATGATGTGCACAAAATAATGGAAGATGGTTTAAAACGTTATAAAAAATACCCGTAACGCTATCATCTTCCATTATTAAATTTTAGTCGGTTTCTTCTTTATTGGTTAATAAAAAACCTTCACTGAATTTTGCATTTAATTGCTTTTCCCAACGTTCTACCAACGGCAACTCTAATTGAAATTGGCGATATTCATCCGGGCTCATAATAGGCAATCCATACACAACAGGGTAATATCTTTTGCAATGTTTGCATGTAAATATTCCTTCAATAATATTGTGTTCAGTATCGGTTGTAAAAATTTGCAAGCTCAGTTCTTGCTTATCCATCGGGCAAACCAATTTTTCTGCAAATGATTTTTTCATTCTTATAAATTTATTCTGTTCAATGCTTGTTTATATTGTTGTGATGCTTGTTTGGGGTTGTCTGCTTTCATTATTCCCGATACTACAGCAATACCATCCATCTTAGTATCTTTTAGAGTGTCTATATTGGTAAGGTCAATTCCGCCGGATAAAAAAATGGGCATATCGGTAGCTGCTCTTGCTTTTAAAATAATTTCTTTGTTTACCAAATCACAGGTATTTACAGAGGCAGAAGGAAATACCGAACAAAAAGAGATGTAATCAATCTTGTTAGCGATAGCCCATTCAATTTTATTAAAGTTATTGCCACAAGTAATCCCGATAATAGTGTTTGATTTGAAGGAAGATTTCAATTGTTCAAAACCCTGTGGTACTTCATCAAAATGGATGCCGTCAACATCCGTATCATTCAGCAACTCAATATTCTCATTAATAATAACAGGAACAAAATATTGATGAGATAATAACACTATACTTTGTATAACACTTATTTTATTTGTTTCATCTTTCCAATGATTCCATATCTGCAATACATCTATCCCGCCTTTCAAAGCTTCTTCGGTTTTCAAAAGCAATTCATTCAAATTCATTGAAGGATCTATAACCAAATACAAGCCGCCTTTTAAATTTCGTTTATAGTTATTCATATTACTTCCAGCCTTTATGTAAAGCCTGATAAAATGCATTCCAATAAGCATCTGTACCGGGGTGCATCAGCAGGCTTGCTTCACCGTTACTTGTTATTAAATTTTTCTTTTCCGGTTCATCTGTAAAATATCCTACAATAGTTGCCTGAATATTTTTTTGTTGCAACCGCCTCAACACATTTTCTTTTGTTGCATCTTCCGCTGCAATAATCATTGAGCCTGCACCTACAACATATAACGGATCTATACCAAATACATTACAAATGTTTTGTTGTACATTACCTTTGGGTAATTTTTGTGTTTGAATAACAACACCGCAATTAGAGGCCGTAGCCATTTCGTAAACAGCGCCCAACACACCGCCTTCAGTAACATCGTGCATTGCAGTTATATCTCTTTTATTTTCCTGAAGCGTTGCTGCCGTTAATCCGTCTGCCAACGAAGTCGTCTGATAAAATAATTCGCACCCTTTATAATACGTTTCTGTTCCCGCTTTATTTTTAACCGTTTCAGGAAAACTCATTGCTAAAATAGAACTGGCAGTTAATGCACATTCTTTTGTTACAATAATTGCATTGCCTGGCTTAGCATTACAACTTGTTAATAACAGGTGTTCCGGTGCAACAGTTATAAAAGTACCGCCACCGGCAATGGTAGAATTTTGCCCGTGCACTTGCCCGGTATGTCCGCCGGTAATTGCTATTCCAATTTCATTACAATATTGGTGTATGTAATTCCAGTATTCATTAAATGCAGTAACAGAAATACTTTCCGGCAAATTCAAAACAAACTGGGCATACATAGGGGCATAACCGGTTGTTACCATATCGTTTGCTAAAATATGTACAGATAGCCATGCACTTTCTCTTAACCCTAAAGACGGGATTAATGATAATGGATCGCTGCTTAATGCCATTGCCATTCCGCCCGGTAAACCAACAACAGAAACATCAACACCGTATTGTGCACCTATCTTAACTTCATCCCTTATTCTGCCACATTGAGGAAAAATGATTTCGCTAAAAAAATCGTTTTGTATTTTACCTGCATCCGGAAAAGTAGCCATCATTAAAAAATTAGTGATTATTAAATTTTACATGAAGACCAAAAAAATCGCCATAAGGCATTCCCCATTGTTGTACGGGAAACCATTTAGGTAATCCGGTGCAAGTCCATTCAATAGTATAGTCTATCCCATTCAAAGCTTTATTTATTACTGCTATTAATTTTTCAGGAGTGTAAAAAGTAGCCGTTACGTAAAAAGGATTTTTACCGAACATTTGCTGTACCCTTCTTCTGATAAATTTTGGGGAGTTACGGTTCATCATTCCAAACACAATACCATATTTTCCAACCCTTGCAGCTTCGCGAATTACTGCTACCGGATCTCTGTAATATTCAAATGTTGTAATAAATGCCAATGCATCAAATGCACTATCTCTAAAAGGCATGTGATGAGAATCGGCTAATACCAAATCTCCGTCAAACAAATGAACACCCTGCCCTAACATAAAAGGTGAAATATCTCCGCCTGATGCTTCAATGCCAATATTCTTCCACCAGCGTGTAAACCTTGTAGTACCGCAGCCAAATTCCAATAATGTTTTTACCCTGTTATCTTTTTTTATCAAATCGCCAATTACTTTTTTTTGCCAAATTTCTGCACGTTTATAACGCCCTTCATACCACTGTTCGTAAGTGTCTGTATGTTCACGGTTAAAAAACCATTCTGCTCTGCCTTGCCAGTTGGTAAGGTTTTTGGTCATTAATTCAAACTTCATATTATTTGTTTATACAATTAAAAAAGCTTCAAATCCATTATGGAAATGAAGCTTTATACAATAATTTAAAATATACATTTAAGCTTGCATTTCCTCCGCCGGCATTATCCGGTTCAGGTTCTCGGGTATCATCTCAGTAACGCTATTGCGAAACACCCCGATGCATCATGTGACTGCAAACCTAATAAAAAGCATTCTATCGGCAATAATTTATTTGGCACCCCAATACATTGATAAATTGATTTAATTTGTACCGATCAATATTTATTTTTTGTACGCAGAGATTATCATACCATTAGCACTACCGGTTACCTATACATGGGCAATTCCACCACACTTACAAGCCGCTGCAAAATTGGGTATACGTGTGGAAGTAGAATTACGCAACAAAAAATATGCTGGCATTATTAAAACCATTCACCATCAAAAGCCGGAAGCCTTTGAACCAAAAGAATTGTTGAATGTTTTGGATGATGAACCATTGGTACATAATACACAATTGCAGTTATGGCAATGGATTGCACACTACTATATGTGCAGCGAAGGCGAAGTAATGCAGGCTGCAGTACCTGCAAACCTTAAATTATCGAGTGAAAGTATTTTAATATGGAATGAAGAATACGGTATTGATTTAACCGGATTGAATGATGAAGAGTTTGTTGTTGCCGAAGCGCTGGAAATAAAAAAAGAATTGCGTTTGAACGAAGTACAGCAATTACTTGATAGTACACATGTCTATCCGGTTATAAAAAAACTGATTGATAAAAAAGTTTGTTTTGTTTGGGAGGAACTGAAAGAAAAATACAGAACAAAAACAGAAACTTATATTATTCTCCATCCTCAATACAGTAACGAAGAAAAATTATCTGAGCTATTAAATAACTGGGGCAAAGCACCCAAACAAATGGAGTTGCTGCTCTCCTATTTACATTTAATAAAAACAGAAGGAGAAGTTACACAACCTGCATTACTAAAAAAATCCAATGCATCATTGGCTCAATTAAAAGGCTTGATTGACAAACAAATTTTAATTACAGAAAAAAGATCAACAGACAGAATTAAATCTTTACCTAAAGATTTGAATATTGATTTTACTTTATCGCCTGCACAGCAAAAAGCATTGCAGGATGTTGAAGCACATCTGTTACAAAAAAACGTTTGCCTGTTGCATGGTGTTACATCGAGCGGTAAAACAGAAATTTATATTAAACTGATTGAAACTTATATCAAACAAGGCAAACAAGTTTTGTACATGTTGCCCGAAATTGCTTTAACATCGCAAACCATCAGGCGATTACAAAAACATTTCGGCGGTTTCATTGGTATTTATCACTCTAAATTTAATGCGAACGAACGCGTAGAAATATGGAATAAAGTTAAAAGCGGCGAACTGAAAGCTGTGCTGGGTGCAAGGTCTTCTTTGTTTCTTCCGTTTAAGGATCTAGGATTAATTATTGCCGATGAAGAACACGATACTTCTTACAAACAACAAGACCCTGCACCGCGTTATCATGCAAGAGATGCTGCTGTTTATTATGCTTCTTTATTTAATGCCAAAGTTTTATTGGGTAGTGCAACACCATCCATCGAAACCTATTTTAATTGCACACAAAACAAATATGGTTTGGTTACATTAACCGAACGTTACGGTAATATTGAATTACCGGATATTGAACTGATCGATGTTAGAAAAATAATCACCGAACAAAAAGGTAAAATTGCATTAACACCGCAACTGATCACATCCATTCAACAATCATTGCAACAAAAAAAACAGGTTATCGTTTTTCAAAACAGAAGAGGTTATTCGCCTTACATGATTTGCAATACCTGCGGCTGGATTCCTCTATGCCGTAATTGCGATGTAACACTTACCTATCATAAAACAAAACATTTATTGACCTGTCATTATTACGGCACTAATTATCCGGTAATAAATACTTGTGCAGCATGCGGCAGTCATCATTTTGTACAGAAGAATTTTGGCACTGAAAAAATTGAAGAATTGTTATCCGAACATTTTCCCGATGCAAGAATTGCAAGAATGGATTATGACACTGTAAAAGGGAAAAACGATCATGATAACCTGATTAAACTATTTGAACAGCAACGTATTGATATTTTAGTGGGAACACAAATGGTTGTAAAAGGATTAGATTTTGAGCATGTAAACCTTGTTGGTATTATTGATGCGGATGGTGTTTTAAACTTCACAGATTTTCGTGTGAATGAAAGAGCTTATCAATTAATGGAACAGGTAAGCGGACGAGCAGGACGTAAACACGATAAAGGAAATGTTTTAATACAAGTAAGCAATGTACAGCATCCTGTTTTGCAATTTGTAAAAGAACATGATTATAACAAGTTGTTCGATTTTGAAATTCAAACCAGAAAAGCATATCAATATCCACCGTTTTACAGGCTCATTGTGTTAACTTTTAAGCATAAAGAAAAACATATTGCAGAAGAAGCTGCCAATGTTATGATGGCCGGGCTAAAAACCAATTACAGCAAGTATTTGAACGGGCCTGCACAACCTGTTGTAGATAGAATTCGTAATCAATACCTATGGGAAATAATGATTAAACTTCCCAAAAATGCTACGCTTATTCATAATTGTAAAAAAGAAATCGAACAGCAAACTGCCATCATCCACAACAATAAAAATTACAGAAGCGTTACTATTTTACCCGATGTGGATCCGATTTAGTTTTTTGTTACCAACATTTGTTTTTCATAGCATCATCGTTGCGTCGCACACTTGTACTTCAGAAGCAAAGGCAATAGGCATAAGGCAAGGAGGCGAATAGTTGGCATTAAAATAATCTTTGTGCAGCTTTGAGTCTTTGTGGCTTCGTGGCAGAACGTACAAGTGTGCGACGCAACAAAAGCTTCATAGTAATTCAACAGCTAAGTTCATCAACTTGCAAAATAATCTTATGCTGTTATTGATTAATTTTGATCTATGCAAATTTTTGAAAACATATCTCTAAAGCCATACAATACTTTTGGCATTGATGCTACAGCCAAAGCATTTGCAAAATTTTCATCTATCGAAGATTTATGTGAAATACTAAATCAGCAATCTCAAATTTCAAGTAAGAAATTAATTCTTGGTGGAGGTAGTAATATTTTACTCACGAAAAATTTTGACGGCATCGTTCTAAAAAACGAATTAAAGGGAATTGAATTACTGAATGAAGATAGTGATTTTTATTACGTGAAAGCCGCTGCAGGTGAGGTTTGGCACGAGTTTGTTTTACATTGCATTGAACATAATTATGCAGGTATAGAAAACTTAAGTTTAATTCCGGGAAATGTTGGTGCCTCTCCTATGCAAAATATTGGAGCGTATGGCGTAGAGGTAAAAGATGTTTTTGGGGAATTGGAAGCTTTTCATATTCAAACACAAACCATTCAAAAATTTTCACCGGACGCATGTGCGTTCGGTTACAGAGAAAGTGTTTTTAAAAGAAATCATAAAGATCAATTCATTATTACAAGCGTTACTTATAAACTAAAAAAGCAACCGCAATTCAATATTTCTTACGGTGCCATTGAAAAAGAATTAGAAAAAATGCAGGTGAAAGAACTTTCTATCAAAGCCATTTCCGATGCAGTAATTACCATTCGCAGCAGCAAATTACCTGATCCGAAAAAAATTGGAAATGCGGGAAGCTTCTTTAAGAATCCGGTTGTATCTAAATTTCGTTGGCATATCATTTGGGAAGAGAATAAAGATATTTCCGCTTTTCAGGTAGATGATATGCATTATAAAATTGCGGCAGGTTGGCTTATAGAAAAATGCGGATGGAAAGGTTTCAGGAAAGGAGATGTAGGCTGCAACCCTTTACAGGCTTTGGTTTTAGTAAACTATGGCAATGCCACGGGAAATGAAATTTTTGATTTAAGCGAAGAAATCATCCAATCCGTAAAACAAAAATTTGGTATTGAACTGGAAAGAGAAGTGAATATTGTTTGAGTGAAAAGTGAAATGTAAGATGTGAAATGGATGTATCGTAAAAACACCTCTCACATCTTACCTCTCACATCTTACTTCTCACTACCTAAAATCATCTTCATCCAATTCATCATCACTAAAATTCATTGAGCCCATATTCATCATACTTCCTATCAGATCTTTAAATTCAATTTTTCCTTCAATAATTTTTTTGCTGATTAAAGAATAAGCCGATAATCCGTGTAACACAAATTCCATCAGCAATGCAGTTTCCAATTCATTTGCCTGCGGATAATGTTTCTTTACAAAAGCATGTAATCCGTCTACTTTATATAAAGCCATCAATTTATCCGCATCATTTGTATCTACCAATAAATCCAAATGATTACCTGCATCAAACCAGCGAATAATTGATTTATACGGATTCTCTTCTGCTTTTTCATCTGCAGATTTTTTACCGGTTATTTTTCGTTTTTTCGCTTGCTCCGGGTTTGGAAAGTATTGAATAAACTGCGACCGGATCGCTCTGTCTACCAAATTCACCGCCACCTGATACGGTCCTTCCTGCTCACCTTCGTATACTAACTCAATCTTTCCGGTTATTGCCGGAATAACACCATTCAAATCGCTAACCCAAACCTGCGTATGTTTTTCATTATGAATAATTGCCCTTCTTTCGGCACTGCTCACCGCATTCTCTAATGCAGCAATGGTAAGCCTTGCGCTCACACCGCTCTTTTTATCAACATACTCATTATTACGGGCTTCAAAAGCAATTTGTTCAATTAATCTTTTTAATAGATCACTTACACTTATTTTTTGTTTTTGTTCATCAGAAATATGTGCTTCCTGCTCTGTAATGGACAAAGCGGTTTCAATTGTTTTAGGGTAGTGCGTTAAAATCTGGCTTTCAATTCTATCTTTTAACGGTGTTACAATACTTCCTCTATTGGTATAATCTTCAGGGTTTGCAGTAAACACAAACAAAATATCCAAGGGCATTCTTAATTTAAATCCACGGATTTGTATATCGCCTTCCTGCAAAATATTAAACAATGCTACTTGAATTCTTGCCTGCAAATCGGGCAATTCGTTAATAACAAAAATGCCACGGTTGCTGCGTGGAATAATACCATAATGAATAACTTTTTCATCTGCAAAACTTAATTTCAAGTTAGCTGCTTTTATCGGGTCAATATCACCAATTAAATCTGCAACGCTAACATCAGGCGTAGCAAGCTTTTCGCCATAACGTTCGCTTCTGTGAATCCATTGAACAGGTGTTGCATCTTCATATTCCGAAATAATATCTTTTGCATATTTACTTAATGGTTGCAACGGATCATCGTTTACTTCACTACCCGAAACCACCGGAATATATTCATCCAGTAAATCTACCATTTGCCTCGCCATACGTGTTTTCGCCTGTCCGCGTAAACCCAAAAACAAAATATTATGACGAGATAATAAAGCCCTTTCCGTATCCGGAATAACCGTATCCTCATAACCCATAATTCCGATAAACGGATTTTCTTTTGTACGAATTTTTTCAATCAAATTCAACCGTACTTCTTCTTTAATGGATTTAGGTTTATATCCACTCTTTTTTAAATCGCCTAACGTTTTAATCTTCTCAATATTCATAATTATTTTTTGTACTTAGCTTTAGTAATTCTATGTATCGTCCCTTGCGTCGCACACTTGTACGGTTGAGCAATAGGCAACTGCCATAAGGCAAGGAGACAAAGAGTTATGAAAAATATAATACCATTCACTTTTCACACTTAATATACTGTTTTTCTTTTTCCGCTTTCAAAATCTTTAAATATAAATGCGCCTAAATTATCTAGACTTGCAAAGAATGCTTTACCATTATTCATCTCTGTAAATTCTTTTACAAAGCTTTGCAGATAAGGATCTGATGCAATCATAAATGTAGTGACCGGTATTTTTAATTTCTTACATTGCGCTGCCAGATTAATACACCGATTCACTACTTTTCTATCTAAACCAAAACTATTTTTATAATAACGACCGCCAATTTTTAAACAGGTAGGCTTACCATCCGTAATCATAAAAATCTGCTTGTTTGGATTTTTTCTTTTCCGTAATAAATCCATTGCCAACTCCAATCCTGCTACCGTATTGGTATGAAAAGGGCCAACCTGCAGATAAGGTAAATCTTTTACTTCAATCGTCCATGCATCATTTCCAAATACAACAATATCCAAAGTATCTTTCGGATATTTTGTAGTAATCAATTCACTCAAAGCCATGGCAACTTTTTTAGCAGGTGTAATTCTGTCTTCTCCGTACAAAATCATCGAGTGAGAAATATCAATCATCAATACGGTTGATGTTTGCGTTTTAAAATCGGTTTCTCTTATTTGCAAATCATCCTCCTTAATAGTAAAATTTTCTACACCATGATTAATTTGTGCATTACGGATGCTTTCCGTAAAATCAATATGATCTAACATATCACCAAACTGGAACGGCCTTGTTTCCGGATTAATTTCATCTCCCTGCCCGGGTTTAAATGTTTGATGATTACCTTGTTTTGTTTTCTGCAATTTGCCGAATATTTCTTCCAAACTTCTTTTACGAATAGATTGTTCTGATTTACCTGTTATTTTAAAATCGCCTGTAACAGGGTTTTCAGCCAAATAACCATTTTGTTTTAAATCTTCAATAAAATCGCCCATTCCATAATCGTTGTCTGTAAAATGGTGTTGCTTATCCAATTCATTCATCCAGCTTAAAGCTTCGCCTGCATCGCCATTGGTATAATTAAGCAACTGCATAAAAATATCGAGCAATTGTTCAAACTTACTTTGAAACTGTTCGTTGGGATTGAATTGTATAAAACGATGACCTATCATATTGTATTGAAACAAAATTTAAACGATAAAGTTTACAAAAAAAGCCGTTCGCAACGAACGGCTTTGGGAAAATTTAAATAAATATTTTATTGAACACTGTCTGTTATATACGGTTTAGGAAACAATGAGTTCTTTTTATTGTATATCGTATCCATTTGTTTTACCATACCCAGATAATCTTCTGCAGATCTTTTTTCTTCACTCATCATTTGGGCAAAATGGCCATCACCCAAAGAATTGTAATAGTTTACCTGTTGTTGTAAATCTTTCTTAACAGATGCTTCTACTTTTTTAGCTAAAGCAGAATCTTCGGCTTTATAACACGCATCCAGAAATAACAGTGAAGTTCTGTTATGTGTATTATTTCGGCTCACCATTCCGTAAGGATAATTATCCTGGTCTATACCTTCGTCTGCTTTATGCAATGCTTTACGGGCTTCTTCTTTTCTACCTTTGCTTGCTAAATAGCTTGCCAATTGACCATAAGTTTCTCTGATGGTTTGCAAATGACGACGGTTTTCTTCATCGTAATAAACACCTTTAATATTGGCATTGCCAAAACCGAATTTGTTCATTGCTTTATCATACATCCAATCACCATTAATATCGTCTCCTTCTACCGGAACCAAACGGAAACTCAATCCATCTTTACGCAAGTATTTTCCAAATCCTAATTCACCAAAACCACCTGTAAAATAAATAGGCCGGCTCCATTTGCTTGCAGCAATGATATTCAATACTGCAATATCATTTTTCATTAAAGCATTTTTAGGAAATTCGAAGCGTAATTCGTTCACAACACTGTCTTTCGCATTTACCGTTCCATTCTTCAGCACTAAATCTTTATTAACAGGAACTGAAACTTTTCTTACAGGGAAAGAGTTTAATGCTTCGCCTCTTGAATTATCCAATTTATCAGGATCATCACTTCCTACATAATTTTTCATCAAATCATATAAATCGTAATACTGATTTTCAGGGATAGATGGTTTAGGGCTGTACACAATATAATCTCTTTTTCTGCCTTCAATCTGGTCTGGAGTATAGATTACATCAATAGCATCGCTTTCGTTTACTTTATAGCGCAATTGATTGATATACCAATCAATTCCCAATAAACTGTAATTAATAACCCGCACATCTTTTCTAATGCCTTCTACTTCCTGTGCATACCACAAAGGATAAGTATCATTATCGCCGAAAGAAAATAAGATAGCGTTTGGAGCACAACTTTCTAAATAATCTTTAGCTAAATCTCTTGCCAATACTTTTTTGCTGCGGTCATGATCGTCCCATTCCTGATTTGCCATAATTACCGGAACAGCCAATAAACAAACAACCGTTGCCACTGCACTTGCCGTAACCTGAGATATTTTTTTGTTAAGCCAGTCTGCCACCTGCATTACACCTAACCCAATCCATACAGCAAATGCATAAAAGCTGCCCACAAACGCATAATCACGTTCACGAGGTTGGTTACCCGCTTGATTTAAGTAAATGATGATAGCAATACCTGACATGAAAAATAACAGGAATGTTACTAATGTATCGTCGCCACGTTTTTTATAATGATAAAATAAACCGATTAAGCCCAAAATAAATGGCAATGCAAAGAGTTTATTACGTGCCTTATTATTTTTTAAGCTGTCGGGCAACTGACTTTGATCTCCATAAAAAATCGAGTCTATAAAACTGATACCCGTAATCCAGTTACCATCACGGTTATTACCAGTAAAAACACCTTGTAAATCGTTTTGTTTACCAATAAAATTCCATGCAAAATATCTGAAATACATCCAGTTAAACTGGTAACTCATAAAAAATTTAATATTCTCGAATTGAGTTGGCGCACGTTCGTAAGAGCCATCTTTCATTCTGTTAATATCGAAGAACATGGCATAATAATCTGCATGGTATTGATCGTTGCTGGCATCCCAAACACGGGGAAAAATCATTTTATCTTCGGCATTGTAGAGATAATGCCCATCTCTTCCGTTTTCAATATATTTATCTTTCCCTTTTTGATATTTAACCGAACCTTGTTTATAATCTACCGGTTGGGCTGTAAATTTTTGTCCGTATAATAATGGAAAATCACCATATTGATCACGACCTAAATAGCCCACCAAACTAATCGGATTATCTACATTGTACATATCAACAGCGGGGTCTGCATTACTGCGTATCATAGTTGTTAAATAAGTGCTGTACCCGATTAATATAAAAGCAAAACACCAGATTCCTAAACGTAAATACACCCAAGATTTTTTTGCAGCAAAACGCAAGCCTGCAAAAATTAATATAGCTAATACAACAAAAAAGAAAGTAAAGCCACTGAAGAACGGCAAGCCTAAGTTGTTAACAAAAACTCTGTCGAACAACCCTGCGAACCCAATACTGTATTGAATTACTGCAATTTGTACCACACCCAATAAAACCACACTTAACACAAAGAAAATATAAGCGCCGCCATAGTATTCTTTTTTCTGTTTATTGATGGCTTCCATTAAATAAAGTATGCCAACTGCTGCCAATGTTCCAAAAACCATTAAACCGGCAACAGTACTATCCATCGGAGCACGGTCGGTAGCTTCCGCGTTAGCCGAAATTAGTGCTGCAATAAAAGCAAGAACACCTGCCCCAATTACTAACCGCAAAAACCATGTACGGATAATTTTATAATTAAAATGGTCTCTCTTTCTGAAATAATACACCATCACCAAAGCCGGAATATTCAACAAACACAATAAGTGTACTCCAATTGATAAACCGATCAAGAAGAAAATAAATACCAGCCATCTGTCAGAACCCGGCTCATCTGCAACATTGTCCCACTTTAAAATAGCCCAAAATACAATGGCACTAAAAAAAGAACTCATGGCATATACCTCACCTTCTACAGCACTGTACCAGAAAGAATCGGAGAATGTATACGCCAACGCACCTACCAACCCTGCACCCATAATAGCAAAAGTTTGAGCCGTTGTCATCGTATCATTCACGCCCACTTTTGCAATCCTGCGGGCAAAATGAGTGGTAGTCCAGAAAAGAAACAAAATAGTGAAAGCACTTGCCAAAGCACTCATTACGTTTACGGCCTTAGCGGCAGTCATTGGATTATCTCCAAACAAAATAATAAACACTCTGCCCAGCATTACAAAAAGCGGTGCACCCGGCGGATGCGGAATCTGTAACTTATAACAGCTACTTACAAACTCACCGCAATCCCAAAAACTTCCACCTGCTTCAGAAGTTAAAATATAAACGGCACTGGCAATAATTAGTACAACCCATCCAACTAAATTGTTGATCTTTTTAAAGTTCATGATTTTGGTTTTATAAAGAGTGCGGCAAACATACCAAATAATGGATTCAGAACACAGAATTTAGAACATAGAATTTACAAGAGCAGTATTGTATAACTGATTTTAACAATTTTTATATAACATCTTACAATTAATGATGATCTCCCGGGCAATCGCAACTCCACTCATGCGCTAAATCAATACATGTTACAACGGTAACCACATTGTTACAAGGTGCAAAAATAATACGTAGATGATTGTTTTGCACATAGCCTTCCACTGCATATTTTTGATGACAGGCATCTCCGTTCAACTCACTTTTTTTATAATTTATTTCTCCTGTTTCCAATAAATTTTTTATTTCGGATTCATTAATATGCCTGCACTCCATGCGGCAACGGGCATGTTTGGAATAATGGATGGATGATGGATGACGGTTTAATCCGTCCGATGCAGCCGCACTATTTTCCCGGGGCTTTGCTGCCTTATCAATATTATTCTTATTGGATGTATTTTGGCACGAAATAAGCCCCATCATCAAAAAAAGAAATACTATTCGTTTCATAGCGGAAAGATAATAAATTAGTCGCGTGAGAATGGAGAAATCGCCACATCATCCATTTCACATCTTACCTTTTACATCTCACTTCTTACATCATTTCATCTTCTTATCTTTGCCCACTTATGCAAAAACAACGCAGTGTAGCTTTTCATACTTTAGGATGTAAACTGAATTTTTCCGAAACCTCTACTATCAGCAGAATGATGGAACAGGAAGGCTTTGAAAAAAAATCGTTTAGTGAAGTGGCAGATGTGTATGTAATTAACACTTGTTCTGTTACCGATAATGCAGATAAAGAATGCCGCCAAATCGTTCGCCGCATTCAGCGTAAATCACCCGAAAGTTTAATAGTTATTACAGGATGTTATGCCCAGTTAAAACCAAAAGAAATTGCTGAAATACCCGGTGTTGATTTGGTGTTGGGTGCAGCAGAAAAGTTTAATATCGGCACACATATTTCCGAATTGGCAAAAGGCAATTCTGCTAAAATTTGCAGTTGCGATATCGAAGATGTTTCGGGCTTTAATTCCTCTTTTTCCATCAACGACAGAACACGTACTTTTTTAAAAGTGCAAGACGGGTGCGATTATAATTGCAGTTTTTGCACCATTCCTATGGCTCGTGGTAAAAGCCGCAGCGACAGTATTACCAATGTTCTTGCCAATGCCAAAACATTAGCAGCAAACGGCGTAAAAGAAATTGTATTAACCGGCGTAAATCTTGGCGATTTTGGTAAAGGTGCCGATGGCAATAAAAAA
>Ga0182038_10000936_pt1 | contig 15174 bp, 10 predicted proteins | sample sta12Can44000108_FD_125976 | JGI IMG/M metagenome (GOLD analysis project Ga0182038, IMG submission 125976) | Lab enrichment of tropical soil microbial communities from Luquillo Experimental Forest, Puerto Rico - statanox.12C.anox.44.000.108 | ecosystem: Environmental > Terrestrial > Soil >...
AATACCATCCGGTGCAGGATAAGGAGCCCAATGTGTGCCTTCATCAAAAGTGATTTGTTTTAAACCGGAACCATCTTCTTTTAAAATAAATAATTGCATAGATCTGCCGAGGTTTCCTTCTTCAGATTTTTTCCATGCTCTGGTAATAATGGTTTTATTATCCGGAAAATATAACGCACCGCCTTCCTGCCAATCAGGTGTAAATGTTATTTGTTTTTGATTTTTTCCGTCAGGGTCCATCGTCCACAAATCCATCTGGCCATTAATTTGCCGACCGAACAATATTTTATGTCCATCCGGTGCAAAGGTTACTTCGGCATCATAATTCTTATTGTTCGTTAAACGCACAATATTTTTTCCATCCAAATCAGATGCATAAATTTCTGCACCTTGCGGGTAGTTTCTCGAGTCGGAATAATCACCGGCAGGCAAATCAAGATGATCTTTCGTGGTAGTCCACACTAAATGTTTTCCATCAGGATTAAAGAAAGAACAAGCATCCGCACCCACAGCACTGTTAATCCGTTTTCGATTGGTACCATTAATATTAATGGTATATACTTTAAAAGACGAATCACCTTTTTCTTTACCATTATAAATTAATGATTTTCCATTGGGAGAAAAATAAGCTTCTGCACCTCTGGTAATATTAGGCACTCTCCATATTTTAAATTGTTCTTTTAAAACGGTATCTGTTTGGTTTTGAATAGATGATTGCTGTGCTGCTACACTACTCATTGCAATGCAGCCTATCCATACAAATTGTTTCATCTGTATATTTTTTTGTTTTCATTTCCAAATGAAATTTGCTACAAAAAATTTTTACTATAAATTATTACAAAAATAAATATATTTTATGCCTCATTTCATTCGTCAGAATTTAAATCCGAGGCAGCCGATGATAGCTACCCCGGATTTGTTTATGAGTGATGGATTAGTAAACTATTGTATCCAGAAAAGTTTAGCAGTTTGCACATCCAAACCTCCCGGCAATGCAGCCACTGCGGCTTTCCAATTGTTAGGATTAGATGATTGCTCTGCCGGAGGATAAGGATACCTCAATGGCAATTTGCTTGTTGTACCAACAGGAGGACTAACAACATCTATGTTTGGATAACCTAATCTTCTGATTTCAGTCCATGAATCCCAATTACGATTTGCAAATGCCAACTATTTTTGATAACCGATTTTTTGTTTCCAGTTCCCTGTTGCTGTTGTATATGCAACAGTAGGTTGAGCTAAATAAGTTGCAGCACTTGCAGCAGTTCCACCCCAGAATAAAATAGATGCGGTGACAGCATTATTATAATGAGATTCTGCTGTTCCGCCAACAGCAATCCCTCTTTCAACTGCTTCTGCTAATAAAAATTCTGTTTCAGAATAATCCAATAAATCAGCAGGATAAGTTGGACTTAACCATTGAGCAGAAAAGTCAGAAAATATCCCATACGCATTACCTGCACCTGCAATACCGCCGGAGTAACCGTTATTAGGGTCTTTGGTAACAAGCAACGGTAATCTTGGGTCGTTCAAATTAACTAACGTATTTACAAAGAAAGCTGAAGGCACAAAATCATGCCTTCCTGAATTCACTAAATTTTGCCAGATTAAATTGGAGTTGGTTACAGCACTGGCATCAAACGTAAATGTTGCGTTATCGCTGTTAGAACTTAACAAGCCTGCATTCACTGCTTCCAAAGCTTTGGTACTTGCTTTAGCTGCATCAACATCGGCAATTAATAATGCTAATTTTAATTTAAGTGTTGCTGCAAATTTTTTCCACTTTGCAACATTACCTTTATAAATCTGATCTGCATTTCCCAATGAATTTGCACCGGTATTTAATCCTGCGATAGAAGAATCCAATCTTGTAATCAAATCATAAACAATTGTTTTTGCATCATCATATTTAGGAAACGGAATGGTTCTGTTTTGAGCTTCACTGTAGGGAACATTGCCATAAGTGTTCACTAATAAGTTATAAGAATATACTTCTAAAATATCTGTGATGATACGGTTGTTTCTTAAAACAGCAGCATCGGTTACATCAGTTGGATATGCTGTTTTAGCTTGTTCAAAATTATTAATGGCTGTTGTATAAATATTGGTCCAGAAACCTGCTGTAACACCATCCAAAATATATCTAGACTCGGTAACATACGTATTTTCGGCCCACACCTGTGCAAATACCCGGAATGGTGCAGAAGTAACACTGGTTGTGTTATATAAGTCGACCAAGTTTTTTTGTGCCCCTAAAAACAATGCACTTGACGGAGCCGTAACAGACGATTTAGGATCGGTATTTATATCTGTTAAATTTTTTGTGCATGAAGATGCAATCAAAAGAACTGTTATATAGACGGATAATTTTTTCATGTTCGTAAATTTTAGAATTTAAGTTTTACATTGAAAGCAAAAGCTCTGATAGAAGGATATGCTGCATTTTGAAAACCGATAGAAGCATTACCGGAAGCTTGCCCCTGTTCAGGATCTGCAAATGGGAGGTTTTTATGAATGATCCATAAATTTCTTCCTGTTAACGATAAATCAACTGCTTTCAAAAATGGAATTTTTACTAAAGTGCTTTGCGGTAAAGAATAAGAAATTGCGACTTCTCTTAACTTAATATAGCTTGCATCATACACAAAATATTTTAACGGTTGACTGAAACCATCTGCAGAGCTAAAAGAAAATCCACCTGCATTAATATCAGAAGCATCGATACGTGTTGTATTTGGTGTGCCATCAGCATGTACACCCGGTAAGATAAGTCCACCACCATTTGCAATAGTTTTTCTTACAGAATTTCCTAAATCATTTTTACCTGCAGTCCATGGATATAAACCTGAGTAAGAACCGTAATCCAAATCCAATGAATAAACACTTCCGCCTTGTTTTACATCAATTAAAAAACTCAATGCCCAATTTTTATATTTAAAACTATTGGTTAAGCCAGCAATCCAATCTGGATTAATATTTCCGATATCGGATTTTGAATTTGAATTGAAAACATAATACCCTTTTGTATTAACAATAGGCTGACCATTTAAATAAGTATAATCTGTTCCTCTCAAGATACCCCAGGCAGACCCCGTTTCCGCAACTAACTGACCCTTTTGCCAAGATGTAATTGCATAAGACGGCTGGCCGCCATACAAAGAAATTACCTTGTTATTATTCTTACTCCAGTTTAAGGCAACATTCCAAATAAAGTTTTTGGTTTTAATAGGAACAGCATTAATACTTAGCTCAACACCTGAATTTTGTACGGTACCGCCGTTAACATAAAAACTGGAATAACCTGTTGCAGTTGACGGTGTGATTGGAGTGATTTGATCGATTAGTTGAGAATGATAATAAGTAACATCAAAACCTAAACGATTGTGTAAGAAAGAAGCTTCCAAACCAAATTCGTAACTCTGGTTTCGCTCAGGTTTTAAGTTGGGATTATTGTTGGTTGTTGATGCTGTAAATACAGATTGCGAATTAAATGCAGTACCTGCACTATAAGTATTCTGCAAACTATATGCAGGAGCATCGCCACCAACTTCTGCATAATTAGCTCTTAACTTTCCGTAGTTTAACCATTTCACTTCCGGAATAAGTTTAGAGAATACAAAACTTGCAGAAGCAGCAGGATAAAAATATCCGTTATTACCACTTGGTAATGCCGACGATACGTCCCTACGTCCGGTAAGATCTAAACTCAAATAATCTTTATAAGATAAAGTTGCTCCTGCAAAAATACCATCCACTTCTTTTGCCACATCAGACTCAACAGGTGCAGCAGGAGTTTTTGCAGAATTAGCCAATGCATAATAATGTGGCACCACCAGACCACCATTGGTAATAGCATCTGTAGAAGTAGTTCTGTTTTGCCTGATATTACCTCCCACCAATGCTTTCAGATTAAAATCTTTGTTTAAATTCTTGTCAAAATTCAATAAAAAATCATAATTATTTTCTCTGAAAACAGAAAGTACTTTTCTGTATGAAGATGTAGATACACTACCCACCGCATAACGGTATTCAAATAAGCTACTGTAATAATCCAACGAGGTTCTTGCTGTAAAGTTTAAGTAATCTGTTATTTTATAATTCAAACTAATATTACCAAAAATCCTATCACGAGAATCGTTATTATAATTTTCGTACTGTGCCCAATATGGATTATCATGATAAGCACCTTTAGATAAATTTCCGCCCGTGTTTGCAGTATATGCTGCCGTATTCCAGTTCCAGCTTGCATTTGTTTTAGTACGGAAATAATCATCTTTCAATTCATTCAAATCGATATTGGTTCCCCACCATTGGCGGAAGTTCCTTGACGGGCCGCTAACAGAATAAGTATAGCCATTTCTATTTAACCCATCTTCTTTAATATAACTGATATTACTTCCAACAGATAACTTACTTGTAAGATTATAGGTTGCCGCAAAGTTTACCAGATTTCTTTTCACATAACTGTTAGGCAAAATACCTTTGTCGTACGTATTGGTATAACCTAATTTAAATGTTCCTTTATCAGATGCTCCATCCACAAAAATACTATTGGTTGTAGTAATTGGTTTTTCTGCAAAATCAGTATAACTATGATGTGCAGCAGGTAACCACGGAGTTGCTTTTCCATAATTGGCATTACCCGGAGAAAAGGCATCCCAATTATATACCAATAAATTTGCATCGTAAGCAGGACCTGTATCAGCATCCTGGTTTGTTTGAACAACATTTACTCTTGCACCGTTACTATTAAACGTAGGTACCCAATAAAAAAAACCACTTTGTGTTGGATATGATGAAGAATAACCTGCACTGCCATAACCTTGTCCGTATTCTAATTGATATTCAGGCAAAGTAGTTTTATCAAATGAGCCTAAAACAGTTCCGCTATTAATGGTTACACCCAATGCTTTTTTCTTTGATCCTTTTTTAGTGGTAATAACAATAACGCCGTTAGAAGCTCTGGAGCCATACAATGCAGATGCAGCAGCACCTTTTAATACACTCACCGATTCTACATCATCCGGGTTAATATCCTGAGATGCATTGCCTAAATCAAATCCGTTTTTACTTTGATTGGTATTATCAAAAGGTACACCATCAACAACAAACAATGCCTGATTAGATTGTGTTAGTGATTTAAATCCACGTAAAATAACATTCGAGGAACCTCCTAATGTATTACTGGCAGTTACCTGCAACCCCGCAACTTTACCGGATAAATTATTTACAACATTTGTTGATGGTGTTCTGTTTAACTCATCTGCACCTATCTGCTGCGTAGCATAAGGTAAAGAATTTCTTGAACGTTTAATACCTAATGCGGTTGTAACAAATACCTCCTCTAGCTGTGAAACCGATTTTTCGAGAACAGCAGTTATTTCACTTTGATTTGTGATTTTAATTTCTATCGGAATTGTGTTTACAGATGAAATGATAATTACATCACCGGTTTTTATGTTAATTTTGAAATTTCCCTGAGCATCAGCAGCAACTGATTTTCTTGCACCTTTTACTTGAATGGTAGCCGATTCTACCGGCTTGCCACTTACATCTGTTACCTTGCCGGTAACCACTTTAAGCTGCGCAAATACAGCCGTAATTGTTAATAGCAGCACTGCTATCAGCATGAATAGTTTCTTCATGATTTTAGTTTATAATGAATGAATATGTAAAACAAATTGTTGGGATCATCATCCCGGAATTATCATATCAAATAAGGCAAGACGCAGGCATTACGCCTGTAAGCGATAGAGAAGAAATTAGCAACAACAACAAAATGAAGGGATTGTATTGGTTGGAAATAAATTCAGTTTGGTTTGAATTGCTACATTAACTTTTATTTCGTTTAAAACACTTTTCATTTTTAGAAAGCAGTTAATTTTAATTGTCTACTGTTTTGATAGACAAATATAAAATCAAATATTTCGTATTAACAAATTTTTTGTCTACTATTTTTGTAGACTTTTATTTTATCCTTAAAATTGTACAAACAAATACATTATATGCACTTTAATATTCTTGGGTTGGCAATTCCTCTTTTTATTAGCCTGATGATACTTGAATATTTTTTAAGCTTGAAAAAAGAAAAGAAATTATTTCATTTTGAAGAAACAGTAGCTAATCTAAATATTGGAATTGCAGAAAGATTAACTGATTTGTTTACAACAGGGTTATTCTTTTTCTTTTTTGATTGGATACAAAACAATTACGGAATTTTTCACATTCACGCAACGTGGTTAACATGGATTGTATTATTTCTTGTTACAGATTTCATTTGGTATTGGTATCATAGATTTGGTCATGAAGTAAACTTAGGTTGGGCGGTTCACGTAGTTCATCATCAAAGTGAAGATTTTAATTATACTGTATCTGCCAGAATAACTGTTTTCCAATCACTAATAAGATGTCTTTTCTGGTCGCTATTACCATTAATAGGTTTCCCCGCAACCATGATCTCATTTTTTTTGTTAATTCATGGGGCATACCCATTCTTTACTCATACACAACTTATTGGAAAACTTGGAGCACTTGAATATTTTCTGGTAACGCCTTCGCACCACAGGGTACACCATAGCAGCAATGAAAAGTATCTTGATAAAAATTATGGCGATATTTTAATTATATGGGACAAGTTTTTTGGAACTTTTGTGGAAGAAACAGAGAAGCCAGTATATGGATTAACGAAAAACTTAAACAGTTATAGTTTTCTTTGGCAAATGTTTCATTTTCCGCTTGAACTATCGGTAAGCATAAAATATGCAAAGGGAATAAAAAATAAACTGAAAATAATTTTCGGCAAGCCGGATTTAATTAATCCATCCATCAGAACGTCATTGGAACATAAACTTTTTGCAAGAAGAACCTCTAAACAACTTAAAAATAGTTTATACAAATACATTATTATCAATACATCATTAACCTTAATTATATTATTTATCACAATATCGTTCGAAAAAAGTTTATCTAACAAGCAGCTCTTATTTGCTTCTATTTTCATTGTAATCAGTTCTATCAATTCTGGTGCTATGCTTGAACAAAGAAGATGGGTATTTTACTTAGATTATTTTAGAGTTGCTGTTATTTTCTTATTTATTTCATCTTTTCAAACATTTCTCTGGTTAAATCTCACAATCCTGCCTGTCTTTTTACTTGCATTGATTTACAATAAAAGTATAAGTAATAAGTATTATAATTATCTATATACATTTTAATAAAGGAAATAAAAAAGGGTTACCAAACTTTTGAAGAAAAATGTTTCATGAATAATTTTTATTTAAACAATCATTTCTAAAGCCGAATTTTATTTTATGAACCACTCAATCATCCATCGCTTTTATTCTTTCCAGAAAAAGCCTGCCCTTTGATCTCCAATCAAAACTTCAAAATTACCGGGTTCGGTAATTGAATCTATCCGTTTGTGGACTGATTTTATTATGTTTTGTGGCAACATTTAATCTCAATATTATATAGCGGATATTTTGATTAAAATTGGGGCTTATAGTTATATATAATTATCAATTATTTTGTCTTCAAATACTCTACAAACTGATATCCGAAACGAAAAAACATTATAAAATACCGTGTTTTAACGGTTGCATAATCAAATCCTGCTTACTATTTTTATCGGGAAATCCGTATTCATTTATTCAAACACATTTTAAACTGCTTCGTTTACCCGAATTCTATTACCTAAAACTCGAAAGCCGAAAAGAGTCTTATAGAGTAGGCACAAACCCAATTATATGAAAACAAATTTTAAAACCTTTTTTCTTCCATTTTTGCTATCGCTGGTAAGTTATCAAATAATGGCTCAGGCTAAATTTTTCGACACCAGAAGCTTTAAGATAAAAAGCCCATATAAAACTATTACATCCTTCATACAAACAGAACCTTCTAAAAACAAGGAAAATTTTTCTAATAACTTTAAATCTTTTAGCATTTATCTCCCCAAAAAATTTATTGATTCACTGTCAGCTATACAAAGCAATAAAAAGTCTGTATCAACTCTTACATGGGATAGTTTATTTAATACCTTCTTTAAAAATAATTTTTCACCACAATATTATCAAAGTCCGCTATCCGGCTTTTTACAAAATTTAAAAGCCTATACTCTAAACTCAGCAAATGAAACTTTGGATAAAATTATAGACTCGGTTAATATTTTTTGCAAAATGCATTATACTGATAAAGACAGTTCAATCAGAATTACATACTTAGATAGTTTATTAGTAACCAAACTATCAGAAGCCGATTATTGCTATAAGATAGGAGTAACATTAAACCCTATTTATAAAAAAATTGACTCGATAAAAAAAACAACCGAAAATTATGTTATAGGTACATTACCAACCGATTCTAATAACATTTTTATTGATGAAAATGAACAACAAAAAATCAACACGAAACATGCTTCATTGAAAGAACAGAAAGCAAAATGGGAAAAATATTATATAGCTGCATTTGAAAGACTGAAAAATAGAGCTGATGAAAATGATGGCACTAAAAATACAAAATGCAAATGTGAGGTTGAAGACAATAACAAATCCACAATCAAACGTTTTTTAGAAAACGGCATTATTTATAGAAAAACATTTCCCTATCATGCCACTAACTCCAGATATACCGAATTGTTTTTTAATAATGGTACAAATGATAGTAATTACCAAAAATTCTTTGCAAACAGTATTCTAACAGTAGATAACTCCAATCAAAAATTGGCCTTTAACAACGAGTTATTTCATGATTTTTTTGGCCCTTTCAGACTTGGAATAGGACTTAGTATTACCAGTGCAGGAAAAAACAGTGGAGATACTGCAAAAGCAATTGTTGACTCGAGTGCCAAGCTTGATTTAGCACAAAAACTAAAAGTAGGTGGCTCCGGTAACTTTTTTGCATCCATCAATATTCCTATTATCCGATCGATGACCAATGCTGATTTATTTAATGTAAAACTTTACACTGTGAGTTCTATTGGCATTGATAAACGAAAAGATTCATCCTTAAACTTGAACAATGCCAGCATTGTTTACAAAATGGGAATTAAAAGTGATATTTATTCAAGAGGCATTAACAGAGCTATCTCCGTTTTTATTTCTCCACAGTTTTACTATATCTCCGGCAATAAAGTTTTTAGTGAATTATTTACTAAAGAATTCTCAACCAAATGGTTTAATCTTAATCAACTATCTGTTGGCTTAAATTTAAGCGACAAATATCGCCTACGATTTGATTATTATTGGAGTTGGGAAAAAAACACAAAAACGAATATTATAGATAAATATTTTCCCGCAAGTGTATCTTTCGATTTAAGTCCATTTTAATAACGTTTAAAGGAGCAGCTTTTGCCTGCTCCTTTCTTATTTATGCTATCTTCTTTATATCCTCCGATATTTTAAGCATCCCTATCTTGGCATATATCTGTGTTGTTCTGAGGTTCTTGTGCCCAACATTTTTGATATTGATACAATACCCACTCTTTTGTTTAAGGTAACGTTGTAGCAAATGTATGTCTTGCTAAGTGCCTCGACATCCGGTTAAGCATAACCTGCTTTGGTTTAGAATACCTTGAATTATAGAAACGGTAAACTAATCTTGCTTAAGATTTGCTTTCTTAGTATTGCAATTTTTAGAATTAACAGAAAGCCGGCTATGGGAACAACCATTAGATAGGAATTTCTTCATCGTTAAGCATTTCGTTAGCTATTGTTAAAAATGCTGCAGGGCTTTGCAGAAATAAAAAAGCTGAAAACCTTACTGTCTAAAGTTTTCAGTTTTGTAGCAGGATCAGGGGAAGAATTGAACCGTTTATGGATTGATTTTATTATGTTTTGTAGCAGCATTTAATCTCAATATTATATAGCGGATATTTTGATTAAAATCGGGAGCTTATAGTTATATATAACTATCAATTGTTTATTTATTATTAATCCATCGAATAAATTATGCTAATATTCTTTGCTGATTGTCTTAAACTTCAATGATTCAAACATTTAAGCACCGTCCATTTAATTTAACTAATAAAAATCTGAAATCCGTATATGCCCATATACAATTAATTTTTTAAATAAAATATCCACTAAGGTCTGATTAGTTTATAACTAAATAGATTGACTTAATATATCATCTCCTGTTTCTGCAATTTCCAAGATGTATAATACAGAGGAAATCTATTTTTGGATACTTATAAATCAGCAATGTCAAATAAATATTATCATAAAAGAAAGCACTTGGAGATAGCCAAAATATAATAAGGTTCGTTATGCCTCTTCTCTGATATTATGCTAAATATACTCAACCCACTTAACATATACACTTTATTCGTAAAACAAAAAAGAGGAAAAATCCTCTTTTCTAATATTTCATCTATACTTAACTTTCATTTACAAAATGCATAAGATGAGAAAATTATATTCAATTGTTTTAGTTTCTTTTTTTTTATCGTTCATTTATTTTTCTTGTAAAAGAGAAACTCTGGTAGATTCCGAAAACAAACAAGCAAAAGAAGCACAAAATTGGTTCGCAAGGTATACTACTGAAAATACGATAAATCAAGTTTTTAAAAAAGCAACTTTTCATTGAGAAAAGGTTTCGATTTTTAAATTTCAAAATGGTTATGATGCAATTGTGGTACCTCTAACCATGACAAATCAAAATCCATCTTACACAGGAAGAACTTTAATGTATATGTATCCATGGAAGAATGGCAAAGGATATTACATAAATATTTTTGACATTGTCCCTACAGATGATCATTTAAAAAAGAACCATGGAAATATTAGTTTAAAAAAATTTGATGGGCTAATTTGTTTATGGAATCTTCAAACAGGGTTTGTCGGAGGAACTAAATATGAAAATTCAATAGCAAACCCGACTGTGCAAATAACCTATTCATCAGCAGAAAACAACTCTCAAAATAATTTACAGAATACTTCAAATCATAATTTAAAGCCAATGATATGTTTGGCTTCGTACCCTGCTCCTGCTATTGATTGGGGATTATATTGGAGTTCTGTATTATATTATTTTATTGGTGTAAACACTAATACAATCTTAGATAATGGCGGAACTATACCAAATCCTTGCGAATATTCTGGTTGTATTGATTCAAATACTCCTGACAAAGCTTTTGACGAAACAATTTTGAATCAAATATTGAATGACATGTTTGATGAAGATTGGGCCGCTCATAAAGTTCTTGATAGCACTAATAACCCTTGTGTATCAGATGTTTTGCAAAAACTATCAACTATTGATGGGAAATTGCCAACACTTATAAGAACGTTTTTTGGTAGTAATCCAAGTTTTTCAATAACAATTAAAATGAGCAATAATTCTACTTGGGGTGTAAACGGCACTCCCCCTAGTGGAGCCTATACTGAAGGTAATATAACTGGCGATAATTTTAAAGTATTTATCAATAGTTATTATAATGATGCCACAGATTTAGCAACTGCTGCAACTATTATTCACGAAGCTCTGCATTGCCAATTAATGTATTGGTATAAAAAAGCGGTTTTGGACAATGATACTGTAACTCAAAACCAATTAGCGAATGATTACGGTTTTATATTTACATCAACTTTTAATGAAAATACAAACTTAATGAACATAATTAATGGAGGGAACCCTACTCAACATCAGGTTATGGCTAATTTCTATAATGATCTCGTCGCAAATGCTATTTTAGCTTTCGCTCAATCAAAAGGGATACCTATAAATTTAAGTTATTGTAAAGATTTAGCTTGGGCAGGAACCTTTGATAGTAACTCTTTTATTGGGCTATCATATTCTGATCAAGAAAGAATAAAAGATAGAGTGTCTGCTGAAAAAGATCCCTCTGGAACAAAATCTGACCCATCGGGAGCATATACAATAAATGGCAATCAAAGTTCTCCTAAAGGTACACCTTGTCCTTAATATCAAAAAATCATAAAATGAAAACCATAAAATTATTTATTGCTATATTATTACTATTTCAAACTCAGGCTTTATTTGCTCAAAAGCAAAATGAAAAAGCAATTAAATTGGGTATATACTCAGGTGGGATATGTTTTGATAATGGTATTTGTGGAAACTGGATTTTAAACTCAGATTCAACTTTTCTTTTCATCAAATTTGAATCTGATTATTTGAAATCAATTGGATATGGAAAATGGAGCATAGAGAAAGGTGATATTATCAATTTTACATTTCAACAAGACAAGTTGACCCCCATTTTACTTCCAGTACAATACGAATATACCTCTAAAACAATTGCCCCATTTGATTCTATATATATTTCAGGCCAACTACTTGATCCTGCCTACAAAGGAATCGGGTATGCATCTATTATATACAACAGTAATGTTTTTTTGTCAGATAAAAATGGCTTCTTTAGTATACGTTTTCCCATTTCTAAAATGGCAAAAAATGAATTAATAATAATAAAAAAAATTGATACAACTTTAACTACTCAGATGCAATTAGCACCTAATTCAAATGTCCATAAAATAAAAATAGTTTTACCAAAAGAAGACTCTGCGACTTGTTTATCAATTCAATATGCATATCCTTCCTTGTTTAATCATTCTTCAATAAAAATGCATTTGAACAATGGATATAATAATCCCAAAAAAAACATAAATGGATTATCGTTTATAACAAATGATAAAACTTATTTAATAACAAAACTTAGAATGGCTCAACAAAAGCAAAATTACCTTAAAAACAATATTAGAGATATATTAGAAATAATTAATTATGATTTATGAGCTTGACTTTATAGGAGCATATTCCTGTCTTTTAGCAAGCGGTTTTCCGATTTTGATTTATTTTCTACATAAATTACAATTAAAGAAAACAAATATTTATATAACCATTTTCTTTTTGATTTTATCGACATATTTACAAAGTAGATTAATGTTTGTTAGCATAATCCTTGTTTTTGCATACTTTTATTTTAATAGTAAATTAACAAAAGTAAAATTATTAATTTGCTGCATTTCATTGCTCTTATTACTACTTGTTTTAAAACAAAACTCAGTAATAGGAAGATTCTTTATATGGAAAATAATTTTAAGTAACATAAGTCAAACTCCCTTCATGGGCTTTGGGTTAAATTCTTTTAAATATATTTACTCTGAATGGCAGTCAAATTATTTCAAGTCAAATACCCAATGGGATATTTATCATTTTGTTGCTGATTCTCCTTCCTACGCTTATAACGAATTTATAAATTACTACATTGAATTGGGAATCGGGTTCATTTTTATTATAGCAATTGTTATATATGTCAATATAACAATCTTCAATAAGAGTTCCATTGATTTTGTTAAAGCAGTAATTTTATCAAATTTTGTTATTTTGTTATTTTCTTTATTTTCATATCCATTACATATTTTTGGGGTACTTCTATTGTTTTTGTTAAATCACACAATTATCTTCTTCTTAAGTTTCAAGAAAATAAGAATGATCACATGTAGCATATCTGTATTAAGTATGACACTAATGATAGTTTCTTTTATTAAATATAAAGGCGCTAAAGCTAACTGGAATTATTCAAAAACAATACCAACTTCCTATCAATCTGATAAACTAAATTTTTTAAACTCTGCTCTAAGTGAATTAGACCAAAATCAATATTTCTTGTTTGACTATGCATTGACTCTTAAAAAAGCAGGCTATATTAATGAACTTTATACTTTTATTAATAAATACAACAAAGGTTTTAATCAATATGAAAAAAATTTGCTTTTGGGAGAGCTTTTTTTAAAAAAAAACAACTATTTAGTCGCGATTCTTTATTTTGAAAAAGCCCATAAAATAATACCTAATAGATTTCTTCCCATTTATAATTTGATGAATATAGCTATCAACGAAAAAAAGTACGCAAAAGCAATTGAATATTCGAAATTAATTACCTCAATGCCAATTAAAGTAAAATCCAATTTAGTAACATTTATAATTGACCAAGCAGAAAATTTACAGACACGATCATTTTAGGAAAATCTTAAAAAAGGAGTACCTCATAAAACGCTTAATTATACTTAGTGATTTCTTTAAAAATTAATTATACTTATTAAATTAAATACTACTATTTTGATACCTTTCTATTATAAGGATGTTTATCGAGCCATAAAACTTCACGAAAAATTTAATAACCAGCTGGATTATCTTTCAATGAATGATGAATACATTCATAAGATCAAAGAAATTCTGACCACTCAGTTAGGAAAGCATATCGATGAATGCGGACAAAAATTGTCCAAATTTCAAAAGGGGTTAAAGCTGATTCAAGGATGAACTACTTCATATGAAGAAAACAATTTATTGACGCCGAATATTAGTCAGAAGACATATGAAAATATCATGAGTGAACTAAGATTGAAAGAAATAAAGCTGCAGAAAGAAATTAAAGAAATTGCGGATGTGAACACGAATGTTGAGTTATATTATCCGCGATTAAATGCATTATTACCGAAGATTGGATATCTAAAACCGCTTTCAATGCAATGGACCTAACGAAGCAACAACAATTCATTAATATGGTGTTCGATAACTCCCTTTATTACGCAAGTGAAAGCTATCTATCAAACACCTAAACTACTTGGCCTGTCCTCTGATACAGAATTGGAACACAAAGAAAAAGAGCTGCTCTTTGTAAAACAACCCTCAATCAATTTGGGAGCAAGTCCCGTTCGTAGCAGGATCAGGAGAAGAATTGAATCGTTTATGGGTTGATTTTATTGCATTTTGTGGCAGTAAAATCTAAAATCCGAATCACATCATTCAAGAGTTCGATTCCTGCTTCAGCTACATGTTATTTTAACAAGCGCAAAACACTCTTGATATTTAAATAAAAGCCTGAGAATTATTAAACATACTATCATTAACTCAGTTTAGAGTTTATTTTTTAAACTCTAAACTTATTCTAAGTCAGTTAAATCAAGTGATCGTTTATTATTACTCCCATTATTCCAAAAACTTATTACAGATTTCTCTTCAGGAAGAATGGTTACCCTCTTCAGGAAAAAAGCTTTGCCTCAAAGCTATAATTCAATATTAATGGTGTAAAAATTATTACGACAATTTGAACAATTACAACCAGCGCCATTGCACATTCAATTGCTTAATAAAAGTTCACAGCGAGTTTTACAAAGTGAAAAAATTTATGGAAAAGATTCTTCAAAAAAT